>Ga0153956_1001246_pt1 | contig 23306 bp, 23 predicted proteins | sample TSFL040MetaG_FD_104704 | JGI IMG/M metagenome (GOLD analysis project Ga0153956, IMG submission 104704) | Attine ant fungus gardens microbial communities from Florida, USA - TSFL040 MetaG | ecosystem: Host-associated > Fungi > Mycelium > Unclassified | place: USA: Florida, Wekiwa Springs... | reverse complement strand
ATTCCTCGGTCACGATGACGAGATCGCTTTCGGTGGGGCCTTCTTCATGGTGGCCATATACGACGACACCTTCCGGTCCGATGGTAAAACGCGTCCACATCACTTGCGGCACCAACACCACGGATACGGCAATGCCGCCTTCCGCCAGGCGCGGGTCGGCGAGCTTTGCACCGAATGATTTCATTGTGGAGGTGGCACGGTAGAAGGCGAACGGCCCCGCCTGAGATCCGACCTTTGTAGCCGGCAACAGGCCTGCGGCTTCCGCCTGCGAAACCGCTGTCTGCACATACAGGGCGTCAGGGTAAACCCAGTTGAGCGCACCGAGCGCGACGGACTTCGGATCGTCATAGCCGCAGGCATGAACGACCGTCGCCTGCGCGCCGAGGCCGGCAAGGCAGGCGGCGAAAATCCTGAAACGCATCGACATTCTTGGCAGCCCCCCCACCGTCACGATCGGCGCAATCCTGCAACAGCGCGCTCCGTGCGTCTTACCCTTTTACGCCACGCAAGCGGATCGCGTGCCCGTCGATCACGTTGGCGTGAAATGACAAGTTTGCGCGCCGGCTCGACGCTAAGCTTCGATCGGGTGTAGGGGCTCGTCGGCATCCAAAGGCTTGATTTTTCAGTGCACGTCGTGCCGAGAGCCGTATTTCATGTCGATCGATACGTGGCCGCGCTTGCGGATATTGGAAGGGGAAATGTCTATGCTGCGGAGTTCTTCAGCTTCAATCTGGATGGCGCGGGCAAGCGTGATCGCTATTTTGTCGTCCTCTCCGGCCCTTGCCGATCCCAACCCGGACAAGGATGTCTTCTTCGGCGAGCAGCATATCCATACGAGCTGGTCGTTCGATGCCTATATTTTCGGCGATACGAAGTCGACGCCGGCCGACGCCTATGCCTATGCGAAGGGCAAGCCGCTCAAGCACGCGCTCGGCTACGAGATGAAGATCGAGCAGCCGCTCGACTGGATGGGCGTCACCGACCATTCCGAATATGTCGGCGTGGTCCAGCAGGCGGCGGATCCGAGCACGGCGCTCGCCAAGAGCGCGCTCGGCAAGGAATTGCAGGTCAAGACGCCGGCGGACATCCAGCGCGTCTATCTGATGCTCGGGCACACGATGACGGAGAACAAGCCGATCAAGGAACTGGTTTCCCCGGAAATCATGTCCAACGTCTGGGACCGCAACAACGCGATGGCGGATGCGGCGAACGAGCCGGGCAAGTTCACGGCCTTCAACGCCTATGAATGGACGTCGACGCCCAACAGCCGCAACATGCACCGCAACATCTTCTTCAAGGACGGCAAGCACCTGCCGCCCTACCCGTTCTCCTCCTTCGATTCGCAGTCGCCCGAGGATCTGTGGGCCTGGATGGACAAGCAGCGCGGAGCGGGCATCGAGCTTCTGGCGATTTCGCACAACGCCAACCTCTCCGACGGGCTGATGTATCCGACCGAGGTGGACAGCAAGGGCCGTCCGATCGATGCGGCCTGGGCCGAATCGCGCATGCGCAACGAGCCGCTGATCGAGATGAAGCAGATCAAGGGCGCGTCCGAGACGCATCCGCTGCTGTCGCCGAACGACGAATTCTCCAATTACGAGATCGTGTCCTACCTGCTCGGTTTTCCGGGCGGCCGCTTCGACGGCATCAAGGGCAGCTTCGTGCGCGATGCGCTGCGCAACGGCATCGCGATGGACGACACCAAGGGCTACAACCCCTACAAGATGGGCTTCGTCTCCGGCTCGGATTCGCATAATGGCGCGGCCCCCTATCGCGAGGACAATTTCTTCGGCGGCCACGGCGCCGGCGACGGCGACATGAAGGGCCGCATGGAAGGCAAGATGTTTGCCGGCCTCGATCCCCGCTACCTCGGCCCGGCGGGCCTGAGCGCGCTGTGGGCGGAGGAGAACACCCGCGCCTCGCTGTTCGAGTCGATGAAGCGCAAGGAAACCTATGCCACCAGCGGAACGCGCATCAAGGTGCGCTTCTTCGGCGGCTACGATTTCTCCGACCGCTCGCTGTGGGGCGACCGCTGGAGCGAGCACTGGGTCACCGAGGCCTACAAGCGCGGCGTGCCGATGGGCTCCGACCTGCCGGCCGAGGCCGACGCGAAGGCGCCGTCCTTCCTCGTCTGGGCCGTGAAGGACCCGACCTCGGGCAACCTTGACCGCGTACAGATCGTCAAGGGATGGTCGTCGAGCGGGCAGTCCTTCGAGAAGGTCTACGACGTGGCCTGGTCCGGCGACCGCAAGCCGGACGCGGTGACCGGCAAGGTGCCGGCGATCGCCTCGACGGTCGATATCGAGAACGCGACCTACGACAACTCCGTCGGCTCGGCCGAGCTGAGCAAGGTCTGGACCGACCCGGATTTCGACCCGTCGCTCAATGCCTTCTACTATGTCCGCGTGCTGGAAATCCCGACGCCGCGCTGGACGACGATCCAGGCGAAGGAAATGGGCATCGCGGTGCCGAAGGTCGTGCCGGCCACGGTGCAGGAGCGCGCATGGACCTCGCCGATCTGGTATGCCCCCGGCAAGGCCAAGGAGCACGCCGCCGCAGGTGTGCGCATCGCCGATATCGGCACGAACGGCGGGGCTCTCGACCAGCAGGCGCTGAGCGCGCTGACGGTCGGCAAGACCGTGTGGCTGAAGAACCTGGTCAACGGCGCCGTCTACAAGATGGTCTGGGACGCGACCGGCCAGCGTCTGATGCAGAATGTCGATCCGAGCCTGCCGATGCCGCAATATTTCGGCAATGCGGACCAGGACTCCTATCTCGGCATTCCCGTCGGATACCAGATCACCGGCGGCAAGATCGTCGAGAACTTCGGCAACGAACAGTTGAGCTGGTCCGCCTATCAGGTCGGCGACCGGACGCTCTTCGCCCGCAGCAGCGAGTTCGGCTACGCCAACTACGAGGTCATCCCCATGCCCGAAACGCTGACCGATCTCACCACCGTCAAGCGCTGAGCGTTTGACGGTACCGGTTCGGTCAAGGGGCGTATCTTGGGTAATCGAGTGACTGAGGCATTGAAGCGGCTCGTCCGCGAGCCGCTCGTTCATTTCGCGGTGATCGGCGGGGCGCTTTTCCTGATCGGCAGCCTGCATGCGCCGGCGGGAGCGCCCGGCCGGCATGACATCGTCATCACCGAGGGCGACATCGACCAGATGCTGATCGCGTGGCAGGCGCAGGGCCTGCCGCAGCCCTCGCCTGACGCCATTCGCGGCATGGTGGAGGCGAAGGTTCGGGAAGAAGTGCTTTATCGCGAGGCGATCGCGATGGGGCTCGATCAGGACGACATCATCGTCAAGCGCCGGCTGGCGCAGAAGATGGATTTTCTGGCGGAAGACCTGTCGACGCTGCAGGACCCGACCGCCGACGATCTGCACGCATGGTTCAAAGCGCATCAGGAAGATTTCGTTCCGCCGCCCCGGATCAGCTTCCACCATATCTACTACTCCAGCGACCGGCGCGGGAAAGACGCCGAGGGTGCCGCCGCGCAAGCGGTGGCATCGGTCGCCGTCCCACAGGAGGGCGACCGCTTCATGTTCCAGAACTCCTATGCCGAGCGCACCGAAGCGGACATTGCGACGATCTTCGGCCCGGCCTTCGCGCACGACCTGTTCAAGGCGGAACCCGGCCGGTGGGCGGGTCCGATCGAGTCGGGATACGGGTGGCACGCCGTCTTCGTCGAAAGCAGGACCGTTCCCAAGGCGCCGAGCTTCGAGGAAGTCGAGGACGAGGTGAAAGCCGCCTGGCTCGAAGCCCGCCGCGCGGAATTCCGCAACGAGGCGTACCGGGTGATGCGCGAAAAATACAAGGTCATCCTTCCGACCTTCTCCGAAGAGGCGACAAGCGCTAAGGCCGAGACCCCCAAGCCCGAAGGCAAAGCCCAATGACGGGGCGGCGCCTCATGTCGTTGCTGATGCGCTTCGTCGCGGCATTCTGGCTTGCGGGCTTCTGGATGCTGCCGGCAGCCGACGCGCACGAGTCGCGGCCCGCCTACCTCCAGATCAAGCAGATCGGGCCGAAGCAGTATGATGTGTTCTGGCGCACGCCGGTCGATGCGGGCATGCCGCTGCCCGTCGCGCTGCAACTGCCGGAAGGCGCGCGCGACAGCATGGAACCGGTCGTTCAGCACCTGAACGATTCGACGATCGAACGGCGCCGGATCGAGATCGACGGCGACATGACCGGACGCCGGATCGACTTCGTCGGGCTGCAGGCGACGATCACCGACGTGCTGATGCGCATGTCGTGGCTGGATGGCCGGCAGGTTACCGAGATCGTCAAGCCGGCGCGGCCGTGGGTGGAGATTTCCGGCAGCCAGAGCGTCTGGCAGGTGGGCAAGACCTATGCGACGCTGGGCATCGAGCACATTCTGCTGGGCGTCGACCATCTGCTTTTCGTGGTCGGCCTGATGATCATCGTCCGCTCGGCGCGGGCGCTGGTCAAGACCATCACCGCCTTCACGGTCGCGCATAGCATCACGCTTGCGCTCGCCACGCTCGGCTATGCGTCCATTCCGACCGAACCGCTCAACGCGGCGATTGCGCTCTCGATCCTGTTCCTGGGGATCGAAGTGGTGCGGCTATGGCAAGGCGAGACGAGCTTTACGCTCCGCCATCCGTGGATCGTGGCCTTCGCCTTCGGCCTGTTGCACGGGTTCGGCTTCGCAAGCGGCCTCAGCACCACCGGCCTGCCGAGCGCCGACATTCCGCTCGCGCTGCTCTCGTTCAATATCGGGGTCGAGATCGGGCAGCTGACCTTCGTGCTGCTGATCCTCCTGCTCCATCGCGCGCTGCGCCTTCTCCAGTTCGAGCTGCCCCGATGGGCTGCCTATGCGCCGGGATATGTCGTCGGGTCGCTCGGCGCCTACTGGACGATCGAACGGACGCTTCTTCTCTTCTAGCTCTCCAGCGAGGCCCCAATGACACAGCGGCATCTCTCACCGTTTCTCCTCGCCGCGGCTGTCTGCGTGGCGGCCATCGGATACGCCGACGCCGCCTTCGCGCATGCGGAGGCCGGTCAGGTCAGCGGGTTCCTCTCCGGCTTCCATCACCCGATCAGCGGCCTGGATCATATTCTCGCGATGGTCGCGGTCGGGCTTTGGGGCGCCCTGCTCGGGCCTCCGGCGCTCTGGGTCCTTCCGATCATCTTCCCGGTCGCCATGGCCGCCGGCGGCATGATGGGGCTGCTCGGCATCCCGCTTCCCGCGGTCGAGATCGGCATTGCGGTCTCGTCCATCGTCTTCGGCCTTTTCATCCTCACCGACATCAGCGTCAGCCTCGTCATCGCCATCCCGCTGGTGATGATTTTCGCACTGTTCCACGGTCATGCGCATGGCACGGAGCTTACGCCCGGCGCCGACGCGGTGCTTTATAGCGCGGGCTTCGTCATCGCGACCGGCCTGCTCCATGCGTTCGGCATCGGGATCGGCGCTGTGGAAAAATTGCCGTGGGGCAGAACCGCCGTGCGCGCCCTCGGCGGCGGGGTTCTGCTCGGCGGCACCTATTTCCTGCTCGGCGCCGTCGCATGAAGCGCCACGGCATAGGGCTCTTCCTGACACTGGCCGCGCTCTCCGCGCCGTCGATGGCGCAGGCGCATCTGGTCAATTCCGGGGTCGGCCCTTTTTATGACGGGGCGCTGCATCTGATCCTCAGCCCGATGGACATCGTGCGGCTGCTGGCGCTTTGCCTGTTTGCAGGCGCGCAAGGCCCCGCCTCGGCGCGGTCGATCGTGCTGTCGGCGCCCGTCGCATGGTTTCTCGCGGGGCTTGCCGCCCTGGTTTTCGGCGCGACCGCCACCTTCGACATTGCAAACGCCGTCACCCTGCTTCTGATCGGCGCCGCCATAGCCGCCGACCTCAAGCTGCCGCAGAAAATTGCCACCGCTCTTGCGGCCGCCTATGCGGGATTTCTCGGCTTCCAGGCCGGTGTCGCGCTGCAGCCCGACAATGCCGATTGGGTGGCGCTTCTCGGAACGACCGCGGTCGCCGGTGCAATCGTCCTTGCCGCGACCGCCCTGATCGCCTCGGCCACCGCATTTCCGTTGCGCGTCGGCTGCCGCGTGCTCGGCAGTTGGGCCGCAGCCGTCGGCCTGCTCTCGATCGGATGGATCATCGCCATGGCCAAATAGACCATCTCCGGCTCCCCGACGTGACGCGCCCGCGGATTTCCCCTGCATTCGAAACGGATCTGGCGGGAAAGGGTAAGTTTCTCCCCCGAGCGTCAATATAGAGTCCCATTCGAGTGCCTGCCGCGATCCAGCCGGAGCAACGCTCCGCCCCAAGCGCGAGAACCATTGATTTTGATGAAAACCCGCCGAACAGAAGGATAGTACCCATGCGATTGACGTCCGCTTTGTTTCTGATGGCCGCCCTCGGGGGCTTGTGTGGTTCTGCCGGCGCCAGCCTGGCGCAGGACGCGATTGCCGCCCCCGGCACCAAGCAGATCGGCGTCGCGAAGACGCAGATGGAACCCTCGCTGATCGTGCTCAACTCGGCCGGCGCCAAGCTCTCGGGCAACGAGCTGGTCCTCAACGGCATCGCCGCGAACTCCATCGTCTTCGCCGACCGGCCCGTCAGGGCCGCCGGCCATGTGCTGACGGCGCATCTCCTGGAAGAATGGGCCAAGGGTAGCGACAGCTTTGCCAAGGACCCGCCGAACGCGACGGTCTCCGTGCTCGCCAAGGACGGCACCTCGGTCGCCGACGCGGTCGTGACGCTGAAGTCGCCCAAGATGGACGGCGACAAGCTGACCTTCGCCGTCGACGTGCTGGAAGGAAACCTCGACGGCAGCGACGGCCCGGCTTCTGTCTTCATCGACATCATCGGCATGCCCTTCACGCCGCTTTCCTTCGCAGGCGCGGCCCGGCGCACGGCCTATCGCGGCGCCTGGTATGCGGGTGCTGCCGCCGGCGCCTATGCGGCGGGTGCCGCTGCCGGAGCCTACTATCATCCGCCCTGCGGCTATTACCCCTATCCCCGCTGCTACTGATCGAATTCGCGCAAGCGCACAACGGAGCATTTCATGAAAAGCATTTTCAAGGCCGCCTGCGTCGCAGGCGTTCTCTTCTCCGCTCCGGCGATGGCGGCGGACCTTACGCCCGCCGCCCCGCCGCAGGAGGCTCCCGCGGCCAAGGACGGGTGGGAATTTACGGTCACCCCCTATTTCTGGGCGGCGGGCCTGTCCGGCAAGACCTCGCAGTTCGGCCTGCCGACGGTCAATATCGACGCGAATTTCGGCGATATCCTGAACAACCTCGATTTCGGCGGAATGCTGATGGGTGAGGCGCGCTACGACCGCTACAGCGTGTTCGGCGACCTGATCTATACCAAGCTGTCGGCCGATGCCAACACGCCGCGCGGCATTCTGGCGTCGAGCACGAATGTCGAGACGCAGACCTTCGCCGGCCTGTTCGGCGCCGGCTATTCCGTCCTCGAAGGACCGCAGGGCCACCTCGATGTCGTCGGCGGCCTGCGGGTCTGGTCGGTCGATACCGATATCTCCTTCAACGGAGGATTGGTCGGCTACCGGAAGTATTCCGACAGCGCGACTTGGGTCGACGGCCTTGCCGGCGTGAAGGGCACCTATAATTTCACGCCGAACTTCTACGCGATGGGGTGGGGCCTCGTCGGGGCCGGCGGCGCCAACATCGACTGGGATGTGATGGCCGGCGTCGGCTACAACTTCAACAAGACCGTCTCCGCAACCGTCGGATACCGGGCGCTGGGCGTCGACTACAGCAACAACGGCTTCGTCTTCGACGTCGTGCAGCAGGGTCCGGTCGTCGGCCTGACGATCCATTTCTAGAAGCGCTCCAAAACCGCCGGCGAAAATCGCCGGCGGTTTTCCGGGCCGAGGGCGGCTCGGGGTATCCGCAACCATATCTTGGGGAGCCGCTCCTCCGATGCGAACGAAGACCGGCTTCTTTATCAAAATCCAGAACATCGCCGCATCCCTGCGGCTGGCCTGTGTAATCGGCCTTCTCCTTTTCACGCTCCCGCAGGCCGCATTCGGTGAAACGGCTCAAACCGCGCCGTTGCCGGCGAACGTCCAGGAATTCCTGAAGCTTCTCGGTAATAACGACGTCCAGCAATGGCTGAAAAAGCAGCAGGAGCCGGCGGGCGGAACCGAAAAGCCGAAATTGCTGCCATCCGAAGGGTCGTTCGGTCAGGCATTTTCAGAGCGTCTTGCCGCGATCCGCGCGCATTTGAGAGACCTCTGGAACGTGCTGCCGAGAATGGGAGCCGAGCTTGCCGGGGCAACCGAAAGGCTGCGGGCATCGAGCGGCGGAACGGGCTTCCTCGCCATTTTCATAACGACGGGCGTGCTGGCCGGTCTCGGCCTGGCCGCGCAGGCTATCGTGAAGCGCTGGTTCAAGACCGATTTTCCCTTGAACGGCGAGAAGGAGAGCCTTGGCCGCCACCGGCGCCGGCTGCTGATGCGCTCGATCGTGCGCGAGGTCGGCGGGATTTTCGCCTTTTGCCTCGCCTGCTTTGCGCCGCTCCTGTTTTTCGAGCGCGCCCCGATGGCCGATCCGATCCTTCTGACCTTCCTTGCGGCCTGCGCCGGATGGGTTCTGGTGCGCGGCGTCCTGCATGTGTTCTCCTCGCTGGCCGAGGACGATGCCGACACGGAAGAGGAAGACGCCCCCTTGAGCGGGAACCTCTTCTGGCTGCTGGTGGCCGCCGGATGGTTCGCCTTCGGAACCGCGATCACCGAAGCGGCCCAACTGACCGGCATGGACCCTCTGGTTTCCGAACTGGTCTCCTATGTGCTCGGCCTCGGCCTGCTTTTCATCGGCTTTCTGCTGATCTGGCGAAGCCCGTGGATGGACGTCTGGCTTGGCGCGAAGGCGGCAAACGGCAACGCGCTTCCCCGCTGGGCCGCGACCTTCCTTTTGATCGCGCTGTGGTTCATTTGGGTCGCCGGCGCGATGCGGCTCTTCTGGCTGATCGCGGTCGCTCTTTCGACCCCCGTCGCGCTCCGCGCCGCGCGGAAATTGACCCGGCATCTGTTTCCGGACGAGCGGGAGGAACCGGAAGACCAGCGCTCCTCCACCTCCGTCGTTCTCATGGACACGCTGACGCGGGCATCCCTGATCGGCCTCGCTTTGTGGTTCCTCGCAAGCGTCTGGGACATCCGGTTTTCGCAGCTTGCGGCAAGCGACGACCCGATCTCGAAGCTCACCAGGGCATTCGTCATCGTCCTTGCCATTCTCTTCGTCTTCGACCTGCTGTGGCAGTTCACGCGGCTTGCGATCGACGTGAAAATCGCGCGCGTCGACGAGGCGGGCTCGGCCTCCGACGCGGGCGTGCGGCAGGCGAGGCTGCGCACGCTGCTGCCCGTGCTCAGGAATTTCGCGATGGTGCTTTTCGCCACCCTTGCCGTGCTCATGACGCTGTCGACCCTCGGCATCGAAATCGGGCCGCTGATCGCGAGCGCCGGCGTCGTCGGCCTGGCGATCGGCTTCGGCGCCCAGACCTTGGTGAAGGATATCATCAGCGGCATCTTCTACCTGCTCGACGACGCCTTCCGCGTCGGCGAATACATCCAGTCCGGCAACTACAGCGGAACGGTGGAATCCTTCAGCCTGCGCTCCGTGCGCCTGCGGCATCAGAACGGCCCGGTATATACCGTGCCGTTCAGCGCGCTCGGCGCGGTGCAGAACGGCAGCCGCGACTATGCGATCGACAAGCTCCTGATCACGGTCACCTATGACACCGACCTCGAAAAGGCGCGCAAGCTGATCAAGCAGGTCGGCGAGGAGATGATGGACGACCCCGAGCTGGCGCCGATGATCATCGAGCCCTTGAAGATGAACGCGGTGGCGGATTTCGGAACCTACGGCATCCAGCTCAAGCTCAAGTCGACGACCAAGCCCGGTTTTCAAAGCTCGGTGCGCAACCTGGCCTATCCGATGATCAAGAAGGCGTTCGACGAAAACGGCATCGAATTCGCCCACCCCACGGTGAAGGTTTCCGAGGGCGATTCGAAGGCGAGCGCCGCGGCCCTTCAGCAGGTTCTGAACGCCGATCAGGCCGCGATCTCGTCCAATTGACAGGTCATTCCGCCGAAGGGGCTCCGAAATCGACACTTGGCGCAATATGATAAGAACGGCTCATTTTACTGTAGCACAAGACTGCCATTCTGGGCGGGAACGGGGGTTCCGTCTGCCCGATCCGGCAGACTTTGGGGATAGTGCGCAAATGGGCGATTTGACACGACTGCGAAACTCTTTCCGGCGCGCCGCGTCCTTGGCCGTCGCCATTCTGGCCGCGGCAAGCCCCGCTCTCGCTGGCAGCCCGATCGACCCGGACGCCGACAAGATCCTCGCCGCGATGAGCAGCAACCTCGGCTCGAAGACGGCGCTCAGCGTCGACTACGACGCCGATCACGAGGTTCTCGACTTCGCCGGCCAGAAGCTTCAGTACAGCGCATCGGGTTCGATCGCGCTCGATCGCTCGAAGGGGTTCCATCTGACCCGCAAAGGCCCCTTCGCCGAGGCCGAAATGACCTTCGACGGCAAGACGATATCGCTCTACAGCAAGTCGCTGAACGTCTACGCGCAGCTTGAAAGCCCAGGCGGCAAGATCGAGGATGCGGCCGAGGAATTCCGCGCCTCGACCGGCCTCGACGCTCCGGGGGCCGATCTGCTGGGGAGCAACGCCTATGCCGTGCTGACCGAGGGCGCGACGGCGGGCACGGTGGTCGGCTCCGGCTACGTCGGCGGCATCGCGTGCGATCATCTCGCATTCCGCACCGACATGGTCGACTGGCAGATCTGGATCAGCAAGGGCGACAACCCGCTGCCGATGAAATACGTCATCACGACCAAATGGGTGACGGGAGCGCCGGAATACACGCTTCGGCTGAACAACTGGAAGACCGGCGCGGTCGATACCGCCAGCTTCACATTCGCCGCACCCGCGGACGCGCGAAAGGTGGACGAGATCCACGCGGACGTGACCGGTGAAATTTCCCTCGAGGCTGGAGAATAAGGCCATGGCGAAACGCACCGCAAAGCTCACGCTCGCCATCGTCACCGGTTTCGGCCTGCTCGCCTCCGACGGCCTGATGCCGGCCGCGATCGGAAATTTCGTTTCCCCGGCAGAGGCGATCGTCGGACGGCCGCTGACGCCCGGCAGCGTTGCCGGCGTCGCGCGGCGCACCACCCGCCGCGTCATCCGCCGCACCTCGATGTATGTGGCGGCACTGCCTGCCGGCTGCGTGCAGACCAACGTCAACGGCACCGTGATATGGCGCTGCGGCGGTGCTTATTATCAGCCCTATGGCGGGCGTTACGTCGTGGTATACATCGACTAGGCACGCCATGCGCGTGCGGGGAAAGACCGGATAGCAAGCAGTTTGGCGGATTTCTCCGTCGTTTCGGATCGAGCATGTTTGAAGCACGGGGACTCCATGGATTCTAAGTTTGCGCTTGCCCTCCTCGCCGTCCTCTCGCTTGCGGCCTGCGCCAGCCGGCCGACCGGGGTTCTGAAACCGGTCGCGGCCTCGCCCGCCGCAAGCCAGGTCGAAATGCTGGTCGCCACCACGCGCGACCGCTCCGACAATCCGGGCGAAATGTTCAACGGCGAGCGCTCGCTGACCCCCGGCTTTGCCGATATCACCGTGTCGATCCCCCCGGCCAACGCCCGCAAGGTCGGCGAGGTCGCGTGGCCGCACAGGCTTCCGCCCAATCCGGCCACGGATTTCGCGGCGGTCAAGGCCGACATCGTCGATCGGAAATATGCCGAGAAATGGCTGAGCGCCGAGGTGCGCAAGCGGCCGGACCGCAGCGTCGTCGTCTTCATCCATGGCTTCAACAACCAGTTCGAGGACGCCGTTTTCCGCTTCGCGCAGATCATGCACGACTCGAACATCAAAAGCGTGCCGGTCCTCGCCACCTGGCCGTCCCGCGGCAGCCTGCTCGCCTATGGATATGACCGCGAGAGCACGAACTATACCCGCAACGCGGTCGAGAACCTGCTGCAATACCTCGCCCGCGATCCCGAGGTGAAGGACGTGTCGATCCTCGCCCATTCCATGGGCAACTGGCTGGCACTGGAATCCCTGCGGCAGATGGCGATCCGCAACGGCGGGCTGCCGGCGAAATTCAAGAACGTGATGCTGGCCGCACCCGACGTCGACGTCGACGTCTTCCGCTCGCAGATCGCCGACATGGGCAAGCAGCAGCCGCACTTCACCCTCTTCGTCTCGCGCGACGACCGGGCGCTGGCGGTTTCGAAGCGCGTCTGGGGCGGCGTCTCGCGCCTCGGCGCCGTCGATCCGACGGCGTCGCCGTACAAGGAAGAGTTCGCGGCGGACAAGATCACGGTGATCGACCTTACGAAGATCAAGTCCGACGACGATCTGAACCACAGCAAGTTCGCGGAATCGCCGCAGATCGTCCAGTTGATCGGCGCGCGGCTCTCCACCGGCCAGGCTTTGACCGATAGCCGCGTCGGGCTGGGCGAATCGATCGTTTCCGCGACCGCCGGCGCCGCCCAGAGCGTCGGAACCGCGGCCGGCATGGTCATTTCCGCCCCGATCGCGGCCGTCGAGAGCACCTCGAAGCACAATTGACGGATCGCCCGGCGCGGCCATCCGCGCCCGGCTCCGCCATGTGCAAAGTTTCGGTTGACCGCTTTCGCCGGCGAAGCGACACTTGCCTCCCGCAGCAAGGAGGAAAGCGATGGACGAGCCAGACCGCTGGCGCCACATGGCAAGCGCACCGAAGGACGGCAGCCGGATTCTCGTCACGATCCGCTCGTCCGAACAGGGGTCGGCCGAAGTCGACCTCGCTTATTGGTCGAACGGCGACAAGTTCGGCACGGAAGGCTGGCGTGCCTCCGATTCCTCGCCCGGCCGCATCGTCGAATATGCCGAGCCGGAATTAAAGTGCTGGATGCCGATGCCGTCTGCCAGTCCCAATCGCATTTCGATGCCCTCCCCCTGGGAAGGCGAGGACGCGGAAGAACTCGACGGGTCGGGGATTTAAGAACCACCCTTGCATCGATCCGCCGCCCGGCCGGAGGAATATTTTTCCTGCCGCACGCCATAGGCGAACAAAAATCCCTGGGCAGCGGCAGCCGGCCGCGGGATAAGTCGCATAGACAAGAGAGGCGGATCGCCTCTCGTAACCGCTCGCGACGAAAAGCTCTCTCCCATGCGCCTCACCCGTGTTTGTCTCCGAATGTGCCGCCTGATTGGCTAATCCGTGCATTTGCGACTATAGAGCCCGTTTGTGAAGACCAACACCCAAGAGCATAGCATGACAACGCAACAGGCGGCTGTCGCCGCCGCTTCGAACAGCCCAGGCGATGCAGGTGCGGCGCGCGCCGTGCCGATGGTGGCTTTCCAGGGCGCCGGCAAGCGCTACGGCCCCGCCGGCGAGGGCGGCTTCACCGCCGTCGAGAGCGTCGATCTCACGGTCGGACGCGGCGACATCACCGGCATTATCGGCCGCTCCGGCGCCGGCAAGTCGACGCTGATCCGCATGGTCAACGGGCTTGAGCGCGTCACGTCGGGCAAGGTGCTGGTCGACGGCGTCGATGTCGGCGGGCTTGGCGAGGCCGGATTGCGCGGCCTGCGCCGGCAGATCGGCATGATCTTCCAGCACTTCAACCTTCTGTCGTCGCGCACCGCCTTCGACAATGTCGCCCTGCCGCTGGAAATCGCAGGCGTCGATAAAAGCGCGATCCGCGCCAAGGTCGGGCCGCTGCTCGATCTCGTCGGCCTCGGCGACAAGGCCGGCAGCTATCCGTCTGAACTCTCCGGTGGCCAGAAGCAGCGTGTCGGCATTGCCCGCGCGCTGGCGACCGAGCCGAAACTGCTGCTCTCCGACGAGGCAACCTCGGCGCTCGACCCCGAGACGACGCAGTCGATCCTCGAACTCCTGAAGCGGATCAACGCCGAGCTTGGCCTCACCATTTTGCTGATCACGCATGAGATGGAGGTGGTGAAGACCATCGCCAGCCATGTGGCGGTCATCGACGCCGGCCGCATCGTCGAATCCGGCCGCACCTTCGATGTCTATACCAAGCCGCAGCATGAGACGACGCGCACGCTGCTCGCCTCGGCGCTGAAGCTGCCGCACTGGCTGCGCTCCGCCGTCAGGCCGCAGCCCTCGGCCGGCGACCGGCTGCTCGTCCGGCTGGTGTTCTTCGGCGATACCGCCTTCAAGCCGCTGACCGGCCGGCTGGTCGCCGAGCTTGGCGCCGACGTCAACATCCTCGCCGGCGCGATCGAGGAGATATCGGGCGAGCCTTTCGGTTCGCTGGTCGTCTCCTATTCGGCCGAGCCGGAAATCGTCGCGCGCGCCAACCGCTTCTATACGGAGACCGGTCTCGCCACGGAGGTGCTCGGCTATGTCGCCTGACATGATCTTCAGCCTGCTTTCCAAGGCGCTGGTGCAGACGCTGCAGATGGTTTTCGTCGCCGGCATCGTCGGCTCGATCATCGGCCTGCCGATCGGCGTGTTTCTCGCCACCAGCGGCAAGGGCGAACTGTTTCCGGCGCCGAAGACCAACCGCGTGCTCGGCCTCGTCGTCAACGCGGCGCGCTCGACGCCCTTCATCATTCTCGTCGTCGCCATCGTGCCGCTGACTCGGCTTTTGACCGGCACGTCGATCGGCACCTGGGCGGCGATCGTGCCGCTCACCATCGCCACCATCCCGTTCTTCGCGCGCCTCGTCGAATCCGCGATCCGCGAGGTCGACAAGGGCCTGATCGAGGCCGCGCGCGCCATGGGCGCGACGCCGTTCCAGATCGTCTTCAAGGTGCTGCTGCCCGAGGCGCGGCCGAGCATCCTCATGGCGCTGACGATGACCATCGTCAGCCTGATCGGCTACTCGGCCATGGTCGGCGCCGTCGGCGGCGGCGGCCTCGGCGACCTCGGCATCCGCTTCGGCTACCAGCGCTTCAGCCCCGAAATGATGGTGCTTGTCGTCGTGGTGCTGATCCTGCTGGTGCAGGCCGTGCAGAGCGCCGGCGACGGCCTCGCCCGGCGCTTCGACAAGCGCAACCGGAAGACCTGATCCCTGACACGCATACCCAGATAGACGACCCAAGGAGACATCAATGAAGAAGCTCATCATCGCCGCCGCGGTCGCGGCCTTTGCCGCCGGCTCGGCCTTCGCCGAGGACATCAAGGTCGGCGTCACGCCGGGCGAGCACGCGCAGATCATGGAAAAGGTCGCCGAAGTCGCCAAGACCAAGGGCCTTAACATCGAGATCGTCGAATTCTCCGACTATGTCGTGCCGAACCAGGCGCTGGCCGACGGCGACATCCAGGCAAACTCGTTCCAGCACCAGCCCTATCTCGACAACCAGATCGCCGACCGCAAGTTCGACCTCGTCAGCATCGGCACGACCATCACCACCCCGATGGGCGTCTATTCCAAGAAGGTGAAGAGCCTGGACGAGCTGAAGGATGGCGCCACCGTGGCCATCCAGAACGATCCGACCAACGGCGGCCGCGCGCTTCTGGTTCTCGCCAGCAAGGGCCTGATCAAGTTCAAGGACAACACCGACATCAAGGTGACGGTGGCCGATATCGTCGAGAACCCGAAGAAGATCGAGTTCGCCGAAATCGACGCCGCGCAGCTGCCGCGCTCGCTCGAAGACGTCGACGCCGCCGTCATCAACACCAACTACGCCATAGAAGCCGGCCTGAACCCGAAGGCCGACGCCATCGCCATCGAAAGCGAAAAGTCGCCCTACGCCAACATCATCGTCGTCCGCAAAGCCGACAAGGACGCGCCCTGGGCGAAGACGCTGGTCGAGGCCTACCACGACGACAGCATCCGCAAATTCATCGACGAAAAGTACAAGGGCGCCGTGATCGCGTCCTGGTAAGGTCGGGGCTATCGGGCGAAGACATGAAACGGTCCGGCTCTGCCGGGCCGTTTTTCGTTGTTCCGGGCCTGCACCCGGTGCCTATCCTTGAACGCCCGCATCGTTGCCGGCGGCGAAATCGGCTCCGAAAAAGTAATCCATCAGGCGTCCGCGATCCGGAACCGGGTTTGGTTCCAGTTCGAAAACCCAATAGGAGGCGCATCCGTGGATTTCGAAAGGATCGGTCGCGAGGATTTCCAGCATTTCATCGCGCGACTGCGCTGCCATGATGCAGATGCCGCCGGTGCCGGAGGCCTGCCGCCCGGTCGCGACGGTCCGGCCGAGGCCGTCCTGCTTTTTCAGCCAGACCATATGCTCCGGGAGGTGCGCGACGACCTCTTCGATGGGCTTCCTGTACTGGCTCACGCATACGAATATATTTCGAGTGTCAGACGACATCTGGCTTGCATCCTCCGGTTTGCAATGGAGCGATCATTCGGCCCGTGCGGTCGTTTGACAAGATGGACTTTTCGGACAGAATGTTCATTGAGTTGGACGAAGCATGGCGCCTCGATATGCGCCAGCGGCGGGTTCTGCCGCTGCCGCAATGACCAATCGCAGGATGGGCGCTCACGAATGCTGGACCTCAACGATTTCCATTATTTCGTCCAGATCGTGGATCGCGGCGGCTTCACCGCCGCCGGACAAAGCCTGAAAATGCCCAAGTCGACCTTGAGCCACAGGATGCAGCAGCTTGAGGCCGGTCTCGGCGTCCGCCTGCTGAACCGAACCTCCCGGCAGATCGGCATGACGGATGCCGGCCGCGAGTTCTATCGCTATGCGGCGACGATGCTGCGACAGGCGGAGGAGGCGGAAAGCGCGGTGCGGCAACGGCTGGCGGAGCCATCCGGTACCGTGCGGTTCACCACCAGCGTCGCGACGGCGCAACATGCGATGCGCCCGATGGTGATCGATTTCCTCGCCAGATATCCGAAAGTCAGTATCGTCGAGCACGCGACCGACCGGACGGTCGATATCATCAGCGAGAATTTCGATGTGGCGATCCGGGCGCATTCGCAGCCCCTGCCCGATTCCACGCTCGTCCAGCGCACGCTCGCGCCAGGCCCATGGTTTCTTTTCGCAGGCGCCAACTATCTCCGCGAACACGGAACGCCTTCGCAGCCCGAGGACCTGAAAAGCCATCAATCGCTGTTCGTGATGCGAAGCGGCGTCACGCCGAGCTGGCGCCTGCGCCACGCGGAAAGCCGGCAGGAGCTGTCCTTGCCGCTGGTGCCGCGCCTGCTGAGCGACGACATGGTCTCGCTCAAGGATGCGGCATGCGCCGGCCTCGGCATCGTCGCCCTTCCGGCCTATCTCTGCCGCGACGAGCTTCGATCGGGAGAACTGGTGCATGTCCTGCCGGAATGGCTTGCCGGCGATTCGACGATCACGGCGCTGATCCCCTATCGAACCATGCTGCTTCCCGCCGTGCGCGCCTTTATCGACCATCTGGCCGTGGAATTTCCGAAGGCGCTGCAGATCGGTCCATAGCCGTCATCGTCCAATGCATTGAATGAACCGTTCAACGGCGACGGCTTGCCGATCCCCGGAAGCCGGCAAACATTGTCCACCCGTACCGTGAAACAGGGAGGACTGCATGACCGGTTCAAAGCTCGATTTCGCCTCCGCTTCCGAAATCGCCCGCAATGTCAGAGAGCGGCGGATTTCGCCGGTCGAGGTGACGGATCACGCCATCGCCCGCATCGAGGCCCGCAACGGCGCCATCAACGCCTTCGTCTTTACCGCGTTCGATCAGGCGCGGGAGAGAGCCAGGGAGCTGGAAAAGCGCATCATGGCCGGAAAGGATGTCGGCCCTCTCGCCGGCGTGCCGACGGCCATGAAGGACCTGTTCAACTTCTATCCGGGCTGGCCTTCCACGCTTGGCGGCGTTCCCTCGCTCCGCGATTTCCGGCTCGAACGCAAGTCGCTCTACCCGACCCGGATGGAGAATGCCGGCGCGATCGTGCTGGGCGTCACCAACAGCTCGACGCTGGGGTTTCGCGCGACGACCGACAATGCGCTGTTCGGAGCGACGAAAAACCCCTTCGATCTTGAGCGCAACAGCGGCGGGTCTTCGGGCGGCAGCGCGGCAGCCGTCGCCGATGGGCTGGTGCCGGTCGCCGGCGGGTCGGATGGCGGCGGCTCGATCCGCATTCCGTCGGCCTGGTGCCATACGTTCGGTTTTCAGGCATCCTTTGGCCGCGTTCCCACGGTCGCCCGTCCCAATGCCTTCGGGCCCTCCTCTCCCTTCATCTACGAGGGGCCGATTACCCGGACGGTTGAAGACGCCGCGCTCGCCCTCGGCGCTCTTGCCGGCCCCGACGGCGCCGACCCGTTCAGCATCCGGGAGACGCTGGACTGGCAAAGCGCGCTCGGAAGGCCGATCAAGGGTCTCCGTATCGCCTTCACCAGCGACTTCGGCGGGTTTCCCGTCGAGCCGGAGGTGGCGGCAAGGATTGCGGAGGCCGTGCAGGCATTCAAGGAGGCCGGCGCGACGATCTTGCCGCTTTCGCTCAAATTCGGTCGCACCGCCGATGAACTCACGCAGCTCTGGTGCCGGATGATTTCCCAGAACACCGTGTCGGTGCTCGACGGGTTTTCCGAAAGGGGGCTTGATCTGGAGCCCGATTTCCCGCCGCCGCTGCGGGCATGGGGACAGGCTGCGCGGCAGGAAACGCTAAGCGGAAGGCTGCGGGACCAGATCGCGCGCACCGACGTCTACGATGTCTTGAACGGCGTCTTTTCCGAGGTCGATCTCATCGCCGGGCCGACGACGACCTGCCTGCCGGTCCTGAATGCGGCGCGCGGCGAGACCGTCGGCCCAAGCCGGATCGACGGAACGCCGATCAATCCGCTGATCGGCTTTTGCCCGACGTTCCTGACGAACTTCACCGGCAATCCGGCCGCCTCCCTGCCGGCCGGCCTCGTTAACGGCCTGCCGGTCGGCCTGATGCTGATCGGGCGCCGCCAGGACGATCTGACGGTGCTCTCCGCCTGCGCGGCCTTTGAGAAAATCCGCCCTTGGCTGCACACCTATCCGCGCCCGGCCTGATGCGGCGGCGATAGGAAAGTGCTGCGCGCGTGATATAATCGCGCGCAGCGACGAAGGGGAACGGCAAATGAGCGCGAGACTGGTTTCATCGGCAGTGAACGGCAGCCCTGTCCATCCCATGCAGGCCGGGTCGCGATAGGGCCATGCTATCCGATCTGCTGAACGCTCCCTCGCCGGACCAGGTTGCGGAAGTCATCACCCACTCGATCGCCCCCTCCTTCCTGCTGGGAGCGGTCGCCGCCTTCGTATCGCTCCTGTCTGCGCGGCTAAACGGCATTCTCGAGCGCATCCGTGATCTGAACGCGCTGCCGGAGCATGAACACGCCTTGAGCCACCTGCGGGAGGACCTGCCGAGGCTCCGGCGGCGGGCGCGGCTGGTGAACAGGGCGATCTATTATGCGGTCATCAGCGGCATCATGGCGACGTTGCTGGTGATCTTCTCCTTCGCCAGCGCGTTTTTCGGCAGGCAGCATGTGCTCGGCGCGGGCTTCCTCTTCCTGGTCGCGCTTTCGCTGCTGGCGGCGGCACTCATTACGCTCGCAACCGAAGTCAGGATCGCGCTCAACGAATTCGACCACCACGGCGCGGGCGTCAGATACCCGCCGGCCCCTCCGCCGCACCGGTCTCCGAGGTCGAGGCGCCGGCGCCCGGCGGAACCGAGGCTCTAACCGGCGGCCGTGACAGCAAACAGACAGCTTGCCCGCCTTATCCCTTCGTTCGTCGCCCGAAACGGGCTCAACAAAGGGATACATCATGACGCTGAAACTGATCGCCGCACTCGCAATCGCCGCCGCAACGCCGGCGCTGGCTTTCGCAAGCCCGAGCTGCACGAAGGAGCCGAAAGGCAACTGGATGTCGGAAGACGCCATGAAAGCGAAGATCGATACGCTCGGCTACAAGGTCAAGACGTTCCAGATCACCGGCAGCTGCTACGAAATCTACGGCAAGGATCAGGGCGGAAACCGGGCCGAGGTCTATTTCAACCCGGTTTCCGGCGACATCGTCCAGAAGGGCGACTGAGCGATGACGGCGCTTGCATCGGAAAAGGAGGGCGCCAAGCCCTCCCACGCCGCCCGCCCGACGATCAAGGTATGGGACCCGGTTGTCCGGATCTTCCACTGGAGCGTTGTCACCGCCTGCATGCTCAACCTCTTCATCCTCGAAGAGGGCAAATATTGGCATCGTCTCACCGGCTATTTCGTGGCCGCCGCTGTCGCAATACGCTTCGTCTGGGGTTTCATCGGCACGAAACATGCCCGCTTCAGCGATTTCCTCCCGACGCCCCGCAAGGTCATGCACCATATATCCGACATTCTTTGCAGGGATGAGAAGCGTTATGTCGGACACAATCCCCTGGCATCCGTTATGATGCTGTCGCTGATGGCCTTGCTGGCCGCCACGGCCCTGACGGGCTGGATGACGACGCTCGATGCCTTCTGGGGAGACAAGTGGCTCGAGCAATTGCATGGCACCATCGCCAACGGCATCATGGTGCTGGCCTTCGTTCATGCCGGCGCGGCGGTGGTCGAAAGCTGGCGGCATAACGAAAACCTCGTCTGGTCGATGGTCACGGGTCGAAAGAGGGCATGAGGATACTGCTGATCGAGGACAGCGCCCGGCTTCGTGAGCTGCTTTGCGAGGCCATCCGGGATGCCGGCTGGAAAATCGACGCCTTCCCGACCGCCGAGGAAGGGCGGCTTGCGCTTGCCGGGGCCGAGTACGATTTGCTGCTGCTCGATCTCGGCCTGCCGGACGAGGACGGCATCGACGTGCTGAAATCGCTTCGGGCAGCCAAGGTGCAAACGCCGATCCTCGTGCTGACCGCCCGTAGCGCCATCGACGAGCGCATCGCGGGGCTCGACGCCGGCGCCGACGACTACCTCGCAAAACCCTTTCACAATGGCGAGCTGATCGCCCGCATCCGGGCGCTGATGCGGCGCGCGCCGATGGCCTCGATGCCGACGCTGGAATTTGCCGCCCTCCAGCTCGACGTGGCCTCCCGGCGGGTCACCTGTGGAGACGACGAGATCGGGCTCACGCCCTCGGAGAAAGGGCTGCTGGAACTCCTGATGCGCAACGGCGGCAAGGTCGTCGCGAAGCCGAAAATCGAACATGCCTTCTCCGAATTCGGCGACGAGCGCAGCAGCAACGCCGTCGAACTCGCAGTTTCCCGGCTGCGGAAGAAGCTGGACGGCTATCCGACCCGTGCGGCCATCGAGACCGTCAGGGGTGTCGGCTACATGATGCGCGAGGAGGACGAGAGTTGAGCCGCTCGCGGCCAACGCTCGGGGCGATCCTCACGCGGCGGATTGCATTCTTCGCCGTGCTGGCGATGGTCATGCAGCTCGCCGTGGTGATCTCGGATTACTACTGGAACATCGGCGAGCTTTCGCGGCTCTACGTTGAACAGGAAACCGAACGCCTCGCATCCGGCATCGCCGTCGAGGGGGCCGACATCCGGTACCGGCTCCCCGAGAACGTCGGGCAGCGCTATCGGAACGGCCGCACCGGCTATGTGGCCAGAATTCGCGATGCCGGCGGCATGCTGGTCTTTGAGTCCTGCGACGACGCCTGCGAGAACCGCTTCCTGCCGGCCGACGTGCACCCGCCGGATTTCTGGCTGCGGTCGCTGAAGCCCGGCCGGCCCGTGTCGCTCGTCGGCGGCCGCGCGGTCGTCGTCGGGGAGAAGCGCTTTCTGGTCGACGTCGCGATGATCGACGATCCGCAGGACGTCATATCCGATGTGCTTTGGAACGAGATCATCGAGCATATGGTCGTGCCGATGAGCATCCTGCTCATCCTTGTCTTCGGCGCCACGCTGCTGTCGGTTCGCCAGGCGCTGAGGCCGGTTCGGGCCGCCGCCGACGCGGCGGATCAGATCGATCCGATGGACTCGCGCTCGCACCTGAAGTTCGAAGAGATGCCGCGCGAAGTCGCTCACCTGGCGATTGCCGTCAATCGCGCCTTCGAGCGGGTCGGCGAGTTGATGAAGTCGCAAAAGGTTCTGACCTCCGGGCTTGCCCATGAAATCCGCACGCCGCTTGCGGCGATCAAACTGGAGCTTGGCCACATCGACCACCCCCGCGCGCGACGGGCGGAAGCCGATCTCGACGATCTCGTCCGCTTCGTCGGCCAGCTTATGGCGCTCGCCCGTCTGGACAGCTTCGATCATGGCATGTTCGAAACCGTCGACCTCGTCGAGCTGACCTCGTCGGTGGTGACGCAACTGGCGCCGTGGGTCTATGAGAACGGCCATTCGCTGGCCTTCTGCCCGCAGGTCGAGACGGCCTCCATGCAGGGCGTCCCGGCCCTTTTGAAGGATGCGCTGCGCAATCTCATCGAAAACGCCGTTCGCCATACGCCTCGCGGCACCCGGATATCGGTCCGGGTCGGCGCGCGCATCGTTCAGGTCGAGGATCGGGCCGCCGACGACACGCGGGCAGGCTCGGGAGCGGAAAAGCCGGCCGATAGCCTCGGCATCGGCCTGAAGATCGTCGGCCGCATCGCCGGAATACACGGCGGCACCCTACGGCAGACCGCCTCCAAATCGGGGCACGTCTTCGCTCTGGAATTTTGACCCGCCGGCCGTAAATTACCGTAAGCTACGTGCCGCAAGCCCTGATCGCCGTTCGCTTTTTTGGTAGAGTTGCGAGGAGCCTGCGATCCGCAATCGGCCAACCACGGCAGCACAGCATACCGGCAGATCAACATAGAAGGCTTTAGATGTTCGGTGGGGACGTGGTCTCCACCAAGACAGGAAGGTGCGATGATGACCAGGTTCTTTGGTTGGTGCGCAACTTGGCTGGCAGCCGTATCGTGGCTTGCCGTTCCGGCAGCCCCCTTCCCCTCGGCGTTCGCGCAGGAGAACACCGCCGCGCCGACGGAAACGGCGCCGGCGCGGCTGAGCGAGGACGAGCTGGAAGTGCTTGTCGCCCGCATCGCGCTCTATCCCGACGATCTCGTTGCGCTGGTGATTGCCGCCAGCGTCTATCCGCTTCAGGTCGTGCAGGCGGCACGTTTCCTGGAGGACAAGGCGAAGGACAGCACGCTCGAGCCGAGCGACAAGTGGGATGGCAGCATCATCTCGCTTCTCAACTATCCCGATATCGTCAAGATGATGAATGACGATCTCGAATGGACCGAACAGCTCGGCGATGCTGCCGTCGACCAGCAGCAGGAGCTGCTCGTCGCCATCCAGCAGCTCCGCGACAAGGCTGTCGCCAATAACGTTCTGCAATCGAACGAGCAGGTCACCGTCGAGACGCAGAACGACAATATCGTCATCGAGTCGACGACGCCCGAGATCGTCTATGTGCCGAGCTATCCGCCGGAGATGCTCTACGAACCCGGTT
>Ga0153956_1001245_pt1 | contig 23323 bp, 21 predicted proteins | sample TSFL040MetaG_FD_104704 | JGI IMG/M metagenome (GOLD analysis project Ga0153956, IMG submission 104704) | Attine ant fungus gardens microbial communities from Florida, USA - TSFL040 MetaG | ecosystem: Host-associated > Fungi > Mycelium > Unclassified | place: USA: Florida, Wekiwa Springs... | reverse complement strand
TCGGGCGATGCGCCCCCCTCGTCTATAAAGAAAGCCTGCTCGTCATCACCAAAATAATGTTTAAAAAGCGCCTGTTTATCGCGATAACTTTCACGGTCGACAAATATTAGCTTCATGCCATGCAATCGGCACATAAACAGGGTGTCGTTATTCACCTCTTCGCCACGTACCAGGCCGGTAGCTTTAAAACCAAAGCGGGCAGCTGCGCCGGCCGTTGCCAGTAAATGATTTGAATAAGCGCCGCCAAAAGTTACCAGGTGATTTTTTTGCTGAAGCTGAGCCGCTTTAAGCAGGTAGTTTAGTTTGCGCCATTTATTGCCTGATATAATGGGGTGTATCAGGTCGTCGCGTTTTATGTAAACTGATAAGTCCCGTTCATCAAATAACTTATTGCTAAGTTGATGAACGGGACTAAATATATCTAGCTCGATATTCACTACCGGTTATTAGAAGCCGAAGCCGATACCGGCATTACCAGAATTGTAGCCCGTACTGCTTACGCCATATGAAGCATATATTTTAAGAATGGCTAAGCTTAACTGGAAACCAATATCGGCACGCGCACCGCTTAAGCTTGCGCCTGAACCGCTGATTGAAATAGGATTAGTATGGTTTGTATAAATAGGATCACCTGCATCTGTCGCACCGGTTACAAATGGATAGTTGCCTTTTAAAGTAACATTGGTGTTGCTTTGCTGATAACCTACAGATACAAAAGGAGTGAAGAATAGTAATTTTTTAGACAAGATCAGCGAAGCGTTAAAGCCGTTAAAGTTACCTTCTAAACGTTGATTGCTGTAATCACCACCACCTGCAGAATTATTTTCAGGCTGAACATCCAACGGTTTGGTATAATTTAAGCGGGTGTAGCCTACTGCTACAGCCAGGTCAAACGGTGTTTCAGGTCCTTTTTTAGCAAAATACTGCATAATATCATGTTTCAAGCCCAAACCAAACATGCCTACTTTACCAACATCGTCGGTAATCTTAGTAGTTGGAATGAAGCGTACAGTAACATCAGTATGTTTTACCAAGCCAACGGTTAACTGTATTTGCGGAGCCGGTACATACTGCGTAACACCTTTGGGTAAAGAAGTTTTTACTGTGTTACCTGAGCTTGGGTCGGTGTAAGTAATGCTGGTGCTTAAGTTTTTATCGCCGCCAAATGTTGGGGCGATAGACTGGCTGGTGGTGGGTTTAATGTTAGTTAATCCTAAAGAATTAATATCAAAGGCTTTGTCTTTGCTTGGAATCATAGTAGCGGTTGCACTTATTCTGACAGCAAAGTGCAAAAACTTTTGAGTTTTGGCAGTGTTTGTCCAGCCGCCGTTTAAACTGTTACCAAAGCCTTTAAATAAAGGCGCAGCATAAGCGTTTAATAATTTGTTCACATCGCTGGGGCCGCCTTTAAACAAGTCAGATATGCCATCATCCTGCGCTTTTGCATTGAAAGCCAGCGCCGTTAACAAGCCAAAAAGGATAAGTGAGTAGAATTTTTTCATATAGTCAATAAGTTAGGGTTTTACGTGTTTAAAGTTAGTATATATTTCTTAATAATCAATATCATAACGGTTTAGGTATATCTCATTCATGATAAGCAATTGATAGAAAAACCTGTATTTTTGCCCCGATATGATAAAAGAAACCGATGTCCTTGAGCAAGATGAACAGGACCTTTATGAACACCTGCGTGTAGTGGTTGATAAAGGGCAGTCGCTTTTACGTATTGATAAATTTTTGATGTATCGCATTGAAAATGCATCGCGTAACCGCATACAAAACGCCATTGAGGCAGGCAATGTGCTGGTTAATGAAAAAGCAATCAAAGCCAGTTACAAGGTTAAACCATTGGATGTTATATCGGTGGTGCTGCCGCATCCGCCGCGCGATACCGAGGTTTATCCTGAAAACCTGCCTATCAATATTGTTTATGAGGATGATGATGTGCTGGTGGTAAATAAAGAGGCGGGCATGGTGGTGCATCCCGGCTATAATAATTATACCGGTACGCTGGTTAACGCTCTGGTTTACCATTTTCAGCAATTGCCTACGTTGCCGGGTAATGACGGTCGCCCGGGACTGGTACACCGCATAGATAAGGATACTTCGGGCTTATTGCTTATTAGTAAAAACGAGCGCTCCATGACCTACCTGGCGCGTCAGTTTTTTGATCATTCAATTACCCGTAAATATATTGCGTTGGTTTGGGGCGATATTGCCGATGATGGTAGCGTAACCGGTTACATAGGCCGTAGTGTGAACGACCGCCGCGTAATGTCAATTTATGACGATGAGGAAAAAGGCAAATGGTCTGTAACGCATTACAAAGTTTTGGAGCGATTGAATTATGTAACGCTTATTGAGTGCCGGTTGGAGACGGGGCGCACACACCAGATACGCGCACACATGAAACATATTGGTCACCCTTTATTTAGCGACGCTACCTACGGCGGAGACAAAATTTTAAAAGGCGCCATATACAGTAAATACAAACAGTTTGTTGAAAATTGTTTCGAGCTGATGCCGCGCCAGGCCCTGCATGCGCAAACGTTGGGTTTTGTGCATCCGTCAACCAAAAAGCACCTGCATTTTGAAGCGCCTATGCCACAGGATTTTGAAGCAGTGCTGCAAAAATGGCGAAAATATGTTGATGCTAATGCCACACAAAATGGTGAATTTAGCGATTAATTAACCATGGCCCTGTTGTATATCAATTTTAACGGAGAAATAGTTCCTGCTGATAGTAAATTACTGCCGGTAAGCAACCGTGCATTTAAATATGGCGATGGTTTGTTTGAAAGCATGCGCATGCTTAAAGGCCAGCTTAAATTTGCCGAACAGCACGCCGACCGCCTGCAACGCGGTATGAAAGCGTTGAAGATGGACAGCTACTCGCAAATGGATGCTTACTTTTTGAAAGAAAAGGCCGAGCAACTGGCCATTCGAAATAAAGCCAGGCACGGGCGGCTGCGCCTAACGGTTTATCGCGATTCTGACGGGTTTTATGCGCCCACCCAAAACAGGGTAGGGTATTGCCTGGAATTTGTACCTGCCGATGAGCCGCGTTACTTCTTGAATGACAAAGGCCTTATTGTCGACGTATTTACCGACCTGACCAAGCCGCTAAACTATCTCTCAAATATAAAAACCTGCAACTCGCTTACCTACGTAATGGCAGGTATGTATAAAACTCAAAATAACCTGGATGAGGTTTTCCTGCTCAACCAAAACAACTTTTTGTGCGAAGCCAGCAGCTCAAACGTTTTTGTATCGTACCAAAACCAACTATACACACCGGCCCTGAGCGAGGGATGTGTGGAAGGTGTAATGCGCCAGGTAGTGATAGACATTGCCAAAAATAACGGTATCCCCATCACTGAGGCACAGATCAACCCTGAAATTTTGTATGAGGCTGACGAGGTGTTTGTCACCAACGCCAGCAAAGGCATTCAATGTGTAATGGGGTACGGTATACGCCGCTATTTTAGCAAGCTTAGTAAAGCATTGATGGACGAGTTGAACAAACTTTGATCATTGATATACCCTCACGTAGTCGATATAATATTTAGCCGGAAGCATGCTGTCATCCTGCGGGCCGCCCCAGTCGTTTGTGCTGCCCAAAGCCAGGTTTATAAGTAAGTAAAACTTCTTTTTGAAAACATTAATATCAGCATTTTTCATATCGGTGTAGTTAAAGGTGAAGTACTTCAGATCGTCATAATAAAAAGCCATACCTTTATCATCCCAGTCGACGGCGTAAATATGATAGCCGTCTGCCGGTTTGCCTGCAGATTTAGCTACGCCTTGCTGTCGGTGTTGGCCCAATGAGTCGGCCCAGTGTACAGTGCCATGCACTCGTGTCGGGTCGCGGCCCAGGTATTCCATAATGTCAATTTCGCCGCAACGCGGCCAGCCAATGGTATAATGTGTATCGCCCAGCATCCAGAACGCAGGCCAGGTGCCATTGCCGCCGGGTACTTTCGCCCTGATTTCAATGCGCCCATACAGCCATGAGTATTTACCATACGTATTGATAGATGCTGATGTATACGGCGCAAACTTCTGCCGTTCCTCGCGATTGTTGGAACCAGCTTTATATCCTGGATTAGGATACTGCTCTTTAATTCCCTCAATCACCAGCACACCATTATCTACGTGGCAGTTTTGTAATCGTTTGTCAGTGTAATATTGAGGCTCGCCATCGCGTATAAATCCTTTTTCATAAATCCACCTGGCCGAGTCGGGCAGGCCGGTATAGTTAAACTCATCGGCAAAAACCAGCTTGCGTTTAACAACCTTTTGAGCGGATGATAGTAGGGGATGCAGCAATATGGCAATAAATAAATGACGAGCTTTCATAAATCCAAATTACAAAAAATGTCATTTCTCCCGCTGGAAATGACAGGCGATGATAAAGCGCTCTTTTTCTTACAACCTTACCCCGCGCAAAAACTCAGCAATCTCCATGCGCTTTTTACCTTCTAACTGCACATCGGTTACGCTAATGAAGCCGTTTTTGGCAGCAAACTTAAGATGCGATTTGTTGTCGCTTAAAAATGCGCCTGGTTGTACGCCGGGTTCAGTTTCATGGTAATCGGCACGGTATATTTTTAGGGTTTTGCCATTAAGCTCGGTGAAGGCGGTAGGTACGGGGCTCAGGCCGCGAATAAAATTATAAATGTCGGCAACCGGCCGGTTCCAGTCTATTTTACAGTCGTCCTTATAAATTTTGGGCGCATTTTTTAATTCTGCGTCTTTAGTATGTAATGACGCTTGCGGATGCTCGTTATAGCGTCCGCTTTCAACAGCTTTAACGGTTTTTACCAGCAGACCGGCACCTTTGGCCATCAGGCGGTCATGCAGATCGCCGGCGGTTTCGTGGCCGGTAAGGGTCACCTTTTCGGTGAATAATACATTGCCTGTATCAATTTCATGTTTTAAAAAGAAAGTTGTCACGCCGCTTTCTTTTTCGCCGTTAATAATTGCCCAGTTTATAGGCGCAGCACCGCGATAATGCGGCAGCAATGAGGCGTGTAAGTTAATGGTGCCTTTATCAGGCATATTCCAAACTTCTTCGGGCAGCATCCTGAAAGCCACTACCACCTGCAAATCGGCACCAAGCGATTTTAGCTCGGCCAGAAACCCGGGGTCCTTTAAATTGCCGGGCTGCAATACACGCAGGCCATTTGCCACCGCATACTGTTTTACTGCCGATTCGCTGATCTTCTGCCCGCGTCCCGAAGGCTTATCGGGCGCTGTTACTACACCGACAATTTCTGAACCGGCTTTGACCAGTTCATCCAACGATGCCACGGCAAATTGTGGCGTGCCCATAAATACAAGTTTCATGCTCAAAATATCGGTATTTTAAATGATACAACAGGCTGCTTTAAGGTTAATTTTCTAAAAATTACTTAAATGGTAATGCGTCCCTATACTCAATTATTGATATAGTAAATATTTACGTCGCGTAAGCTTAAATTTACAGAGCTGCGGCCTCCAGGTTTGCCTGATCTGCGCTTCGGTTTTGCCGGCCTCAATTTGTTTCTGAAGCTTATCTGTACCGGCAAGTTTGGTAAAGTAAGCATTGAAGAAGTGCGCTTTATCAGGGAATGCCTTGTACAACTCTATTAACCATGACAAGTTGATACGGCCACTGTTTTTAATAGTGTTGGTATCATACTTTTTAAGGTTGATGCCATAACAAACCTGGTTTTTTTGCGGTGGGTCTTCGCTCATACCGGCAATGCTTACCGGTTTAAATGAAAAACTGTATTTGCCCTTTAGCAACGGATGTCCTACCTGTACAAAAGGCAACATAGTGCCACGGCCCAGGCTCAAAGCAGTCCCCTCAAACAAACAAACGCTTGGGTACAGCAAAACAGATTGTACCGTATTTAAGTTAGGCGAGGGGTTTACCGGCAAAATATAGCTGTCGGCATGTTTATAGTTGGCCATTTTGATGATATTGAGTTTGCATTGCAGGCCATTTTTTAGCCAATGTTCGCCATTGATCATCCGGGCATATTCGCCAATGGTCATGCCATGCGATATGGGAATAGGGTGCATACCTACAAACGAGCGGTAGGCTGTATCCAGGATTGGGCCGTCCACAATAGCGCCGTTGGGGTTTGGGCGGTCCAGAACCATCAGCTCGATATGGTTTTCGGCACAGGCCTCCATTACATAATGCAGGGTTGATATATATGTATAAAACCGCGCGCCAACATCCTGGATGTCAAATACCATAAGGTCGATGCCGCTCAGATCGGCCTGGGTTGGTTTATAATGTTTACCGTAAAGCGATATAACCGGCAGGCCGGTTTTGGCATCGGTGGCATCGTCAACGGTTGCGCCGTTGCTGGCATTACCCCTAAAACCATGCTCGGGCCCATAAACTTTTTTAATGCTGATACCTGATTTTAGTAAACTATCAACCAAAGGAATTTTATTTTTACCGATAATGGAGGTTGGATTTACCACCATGCCAACATTTTTACCCCTTAGGTAGTTAATGTACAGTTGGGTTTGATCGGCACCGGTGATAATGGTGCCGGCAGCTTTATGGCGGTTATTTATTTGTTGGGCGATGGGTTTGCTGCAGCTATTGGCGTTGCAGGCACAGCAGGTGGTTAGCAGGGTTAACAGCAGCAAAGTTTTTATCCCGGTCATAAATATTGATCTCCATAAAATGTTGTACCATATTAGGCGTTAAAAACGCATATTTGCTAAGTTACAAAAAACATACCGCATTGAATTTTGCATCCTTTATAGCCAACCGCATATCGTTCAAATCAAAGCGCACTTTTTCTAAATTGATTGTGCGCATAGCCATTGTTGGTATTACCCTGGGTTTAGGGGTGATGATCTTGTCGCTGGCTATTATCCGCGGTTTTAAGAGCGAGATACTGGAAAAATTGCGGGGTTTTGACGGCGATATTAACGTTGTTAAATATGACCTGAACGCCTCGTATGAAAATTCACCTTTTATCAGGGCCGATACTTTTGAAACCAAGGCTAGCAGATCGGCACAAATTCAATACTGCGTACCTTTTGCTACCAAGCCCGGTATCATCAAAGCCAATAATGAGATTGAAGGCGTACTGCTAAAGGGTGTCGACAAAACTTACGACTGGAGTTTTTTAAAGAACAACATGGCTGCCGGCCGGGTGCTTGATTTTAGCGATACCACCAAATCCAAACAGCAGCTAATGATAAGCCAGACGCTGGCCAACCGCCTTAAACTTAAACTGGGCGACAACATCATGATGTACTTTGTACAGGAGCCTCTGCGACGCCGCCCGTTTAAAATTGTGGGTGTTTTTGAAACCAACGTTGAAGATATTGACAAGATCTATGTGATAGGCGATATTGCGCTTATTCGCCGCCTTAACGACTGGCGCCAGAACGAGGTGGGCGGTTACGAAATACGCGTTAACGATTTTGAAAAGGTTAAAGAAGCTGGTGATTGTGTAGACAACATTCTGCCCCCGCGACTGAAATATACCACCGTTTTTGATAACTTCCCCATCATATTTGAATGGCTGCCCTTGATTGACGTTAACGCCAAGGTTATGCTGGTGCTGATGCTGGCCGTGGCGGTTATCAATATGATATCGGCCCTGCTTATTATGATTTTGGAGCGTACATCAATGATTGGTATATTTAAAGCTATGGGCGCTACTAACTGGGTTATTCAGCGTATATTTTTGATTAATGCCTCTTTTATTATTGGTTTAGGTTTGATATTTGGAAACATATTGGGCCTGGGTTTAAGCTTGCTGCAATATAAAACGCACATTTTTAAGCTGGATGCATCATCTTACGACATGCCGTTTGTACCTATCCAGGTAAACTGGCTTGATATTGTGGCACTGAATGTTGGTACATTGGTTATTTGTTTGCTGGTATTGCTGATACCTTCGATGCTGGTATCTAAAATATCACCTGTTAAGGTAATTCAGTATAAATAATTAAAGCATATGTTACAGCCAACGTAAAAAAGATATATGCACATATCATATTAAGCGTGGAGCGCATATTGAAGCGCAGCCGTTATATGATTTGTCATGCAGGAGCTTGTCCGCGTATTGGCTCAAAGGCGACGGGATATTTAAAAACAAAAAGCCACCAGTAAACTGATGGCCTTTCTAAATCATATCAAACCCGTTACGCTTCCAGCTCCATGATTTGCCCGGCTAAATCTTCCCATTTTTGCTGGGTTTGCTTGAGCTCGTCTTTCTTTTGGCTGTAGGTGGCGTTGGTTTCTTTAAGCTTACCAGCGTCGTTGTATATTTTTTCGTCGGCCAGGTTAGCTTCTATGTCTTTCACGGCTTTCTCTAAAACTGAGATTTGCTCTTCCATTTTTGAAAGATCCTGGTTCATTTTTTTAAGTTGCTGCTGTTTATTTTCAGAAGGCTGCTCTTTTACAGGCTCGGGCTTTTTCTCTTCTTTTTTTGGTTGAGAAACAGGCAAGCCTTTAGGCTCGATCTTGCGTTTTGAATACCATTCGTCATATTCCAGATAAGTACCCGGATATTCTTTGATCTTCTGGTCTTCAATAAACCAGATCTTGTTGGCCACGTTGTCCAGGAAATAACGGTCGTGCGATACAACGATCACTGTACCTTCGTACTGCTGCAAGGCCTGGATCAAAATATTTACCGAAGCCATATCCAGATGGTTGGTAGGCTCATCGAGTACCAGGAAGTTTGCATCGGCAGTCAGCGCTTTAGCCAGTGCTACGCGCGATTTTTCGCCTCCCGAAAGCACCTTGATCTTTTTAAACACGTCATCGCCGGTAAACAGGAATGAACCCAGTATTGAGCGCAATTCCGTGTCGGTATGTTTTGGAGCGAACGATTGCAGCTCCTGCAGTATCTGGTTTTCCAGGTGCAGGCTTTCTAACTGATGCTGCGCGAAGAACGTTTGCGTAACATTGTGGCCCGTGGTAGCCTTACCTTCAAAATCTTTATCGGCACCGGCTATAATACGCAGCAGGGTTGATTTTCCGCGTCCGTTAGCCCCTATCAGCGCTATCTTATCACCTTTTTCAATTACCGCTTCGGCATGATCCAGAATATCAATGGTTGGATATTTTTTGGTGATATTCTCCAAAGTAACCACATGGCGGCCCGATTGCCTGCTGAATTTGAAACTAAAGTTAACCTCGGGATTATCATCATCCACATCATCCACACGTTCCATTTTATCCAGCATCTTGATACGCGACTGCGCCATTTTTGCTTTTGATGCCTTGGCACGGAAACGCTCTATCAGGCGTTCTTCCTGACGTATTTTGGCTTGCTGATTTTTGAACTCACCACGCTGAATTTCGGCACGCAGTGCTTTTTCTTCCAGGTAGAAAGAGTAATTACCAGCATAAACCGTCAGTTTTCCTTTGCGCGATTCAACCGTTCGATTGATCACCTTATCCAAAAACCATCTATCGTGCGACACGATGATGATAGCACCGGTAAACGCTTTTAAATAATCTTCAAGCCATTGTATTGACGGTAAGTCCAGGTGGTTGGTAGGCTCATCGAGTAACAGGATATCCGGCGCCTGTAAAAGTATCTTAGCCAGCATTACGCGCATACGCCAACCACCCGAAAACGTGCTTAGCTTACGGTGGCAATCGGCCTCGCTGAAACCCAGGCCGGCTAAAATCTCATGTGCTTTGTATTCGATGTTATAACCGTCAAGTGCTTCAAATTCTGATTGCTTATCGCTTAGTTTGTGAATCAGGTCTTCAGTGTAATCTGTTTCCAGTTTTTTCAGCAAAGCCTCAATCTCGTCATGCAATTGGTTTTGGCGCTCAAAAGCCTCCATCGCCACATGCACAATATTTTTGTCAGACGAGTAAGACAGCAAATCCTGGTTAAGATAGCCCATGGTCAGGTCTTTAGCCATTGATATGGTACCCGATGTAGGAGTATACTCGCCGGTAATAATTTTTAATAGGGTAGTTTTACCGGTACCGTTAGCGCCAATAAGGCCTATCTTTTCTCCGGGTTTAATATGCCAGTCGGCTTCGTCATACAATGCCCGCGCACCAATCTCAAACGTAAGGTTATTTATAGCAATCATTTGCGCGCAAAGATAGGGTTTTTAGGCTTCGCCTGAAAACAGTGACCGATATTAGTTGATTAGTGATCAGTACCGTGAATATTTCCCGCTACAGGAGGCCGGATATTACCTCTATCCGTAATATTTGACAACGAGCGTCGGCGTTAAAAAGGCATCCCTATGCCAAAATTTAACTGCATAAAATTGTAGCTGTCGCCTATGGGGCGTTTGGTATCTGCATCTATACCTACCCGGTTATTATAAAGATAAGCCTCTTTGAAAGCGCCGGGATGAAACAGTTCGTTGCCGTGTTTAATGAGCACCCATTGGTCTGCACCATTAAATTGCGGGTCTTTAAACTTAAAGGCGGCATCCAGCCTGAACACAAAGAAACTTACATCAAAGCGTAAACCGGTACCGATGCCAATAGCTGTCGACTGAAAGAAGTTGCTGAACCTGAAATCGCCGCCGGGGTTTTCAATCTGTTTGTGTAAGCGCCAAACATTACCGGCGTCAACAAAAACGGCACCTTTTAACTTCGAGCCAAAAAAGTTGTTCACCAGTTTGTAACGATACTCGGCATTGGTAATGAACTTGATCTCGCCAAATTGATCGATATATTTTAAGCGCGCCCGCTGATTCACGCTGTCGCCATAAAAAGTAGCGCGGTTAAATTGTCCGGGGCCCAGGGTGCGCGGCAGCCAGGCACGGATATCGTTAGCGCCGCCGGCATAAAAGTTTTTCTCAAATATCAGTTGGTCGCTATTGCCATACGGCACGCCAATACCCGGATTCAGCCTGAATATAAACTGACGTTCGCCGCCAAAACTGTGGTACAGGCGCAGATCAATTTCGGCTTTAGTGTATTGTGCAAAGGTATAACCAAACAATTTATGCTTGCCAAACTCATCCTTAGGGGCATTAAATGCGTTTGCGGCTAACGATAACATGTTGCCCCCCACATCTAACGATCCTCTGAAATAAGTGAAGTTTTGGTAGGTATTAAGCAAATTACCATTAGCCTGGTAAGTATATTGGCTACCCGTTGTAAAAACGGTACGGCCAATAAGCTTAATGTAGGAGTAGCTGTTTTTGTTCAATAACTCCTGGTAAGCCTGGGGGTCAATAATGCCTTTTGAAAACTCAATATCAACGGGCGTGATGCTGTGTATTTTGTTGGCCGTTTCCAGAAAATCGTAAGTGATGGAGTTAACTAAACTAGTGCGTTGAACCAGGCCCTTTTGGAAAAACAAAGAGTAGTTACTTGAAAAAGTGGTATGCGGCACGCCAAACTTGCCCGGTTTGGCAAAGTTAAATGGTGTAACCAGCCAGGGGTATATCAGGCTGGCACCTACTTTAAAATCTTGGTTTTCAACAATACTCTTATTGTTTGATGTATTACGGCCATTATCATACAATACGCTCAAGTTTAGTTTCACCTGAAGCGTTACCGCTCTTTTAAATATGTTCCTGTCTGTAAAGGTATTGCCAATATTGTAACCATAGCGTCCGTTGGCAAACAAAAACTCACCCTCAATACGGTCAGACATTCGCTTTAGCGGTATCAGTTTCAAAACCATGTTGAGGCGGTTGGTACTGTCAGATGTTTTGGTGTACTCGGGGTTGGGCACGTTCCTGAAAACGTTTAGCTCTGACAGGCGCGAGGTGGTGGCCGTCTGCATGTCGATATTGTATAGTTCGCCCTTTTTAAGCAGTACGTAATCAATAACCGGGCGCGCTTTAAAGCGGTGCGAATAATCGACAAATGTGAATTGCGAATCGACTTTAATTGTATCCTCTTTGCCTTGATACCGCCCGTTGCTGTTTGATATGGTAACCAGGGTATTGTTCATCCTATAAATAGGGTGTGCAGGTTTATCGGCCGGGTTGTCAATAAACAGGGTCACATCTGCCACGCCGCTGTTATAAGTTGTGTCGGCGGTATAGTTCATGTACTGCCGATAAAAGTCAAAATAGCCGTTGCGCTTCATCTCCTGGAAAAACGCATCGCGGTCAAACGCCAAACTATCGGTGTCAAACCTGCCGCCTGGCTGCAGGTGCGAGAAATTTAAACGGGTTTTGCGATAAAGTGTACGCACTTTAGGGTCGGCAATACTGTCCTGTACACGGCGTATCCTGAACATTGTCCCTTCAGACACGGTAAATTGTAGCTCCGCTTTTCGTTTTTTCACCAGGATGGAATCATCAACCCTGGCTTTCAGATAGCCCTTGCTCTGTATAAACTTTTCAATTTGCAGGCGCGAAAACTCAACCAGGTTACTATCCAGAATGGCGGGCGGCTCGCCTATGTTACGTTTGCCATTTTTATTAAATATGTAATAAAGCTGCAAATTAAAAGCATTGTTGGGCTGCTGCTGCTTGTCGACATAATTTAGAGCCTGCTCCTCAAACTCTTTGTCCATACCTTTAATAGTGATTTTGCGCACTAGCTTTTGGTTTCCTTTAAGCCCGCGGGTTAAACTGCAACCTGAAGCTATAAAAAGCAGAAGAATACTTAATATTGCAATACGGTATTTAGCTGTGCCTATATATGCTTTCAAAATCTAATATCAGTTTATTACAGTCCTTACAACAAAAAAAGTTTCGCCGCGAACATGGCCTGTTTTTAGTTGAGGGCTACAAATCTGTAAGCGAATTTGCCAATTCGGCCTACCAGATCGAAGCTATTTACCATACAGCTGCCGTCGCCCCAAAAATGCTTAAATTATCGCAGAAAATAAACTCCGTCGAGATTTCATCTGCCATAATTGAAAAAATAAGCGCCCTGAAAACACCTTCAGATATGGTGGCTACGGTACGGATACCCCAATGGCCGGCCTTAGTTCATGATACCCTTAACAAAAAATTCTCAATTGTGTTGGATGGTATTCAAGATCCGGGTAATATGGGCACCATAATTCGCACGGCCGACTGGTACGGAATAGAAAATATTATTTGTTCTGACGACTGTGTAGAGGTGTATAACCCTAAAGTGGTGCAGGCTACTATGGGTTCGCTATCGCGTGTCAATGTACATTATGTTGCCCTGCAAACTATTTTAGCCAATACTAAACTGCCGGTTTACGGAGCCTTGCTTGACGGCGAAAATATTTACAGCACCAATTTTGGTACAGAAGGATTAGTTGTAATGGGTAATGAAGGCAAGGGTTTAACCGAAAAAGTTAAGCAATTGGTAACACGTGCTATTACCATCCCCCGGGCCGGGAAGGCCGAAAGTTTGAACGTGGCTATAGCCACCGCAATATTCTGTTCAGAAATAAACAGAAATAAGCTTAAATAAATATTGGTTAGCAATAAATAATTACTATTTTTGCAATCCTTAAAATTAGGGTCGGATGGCCGAGTGGCTAGGCAGAGGTCTGCAAAACCTCCTACAGCGGTTCGAATCCGCTTCCGACCTCACAGGGTTAACAGATATTAAAAATAAAGTCATGGGCGTAACACGTTTAAAAAGAAAAGACAGAAGAAATAAAACTACTTCAAGATTAGAAGTTCAGTTTTTGAAAAACGCTACCAACATTGAACCAGGTAGCCGTTCTAACGAAGTAAAAGGTAATCAAATCAGCATCAACAATGCTGCTTTGGCACAAGCTGCCGCTTCTCTTAAATAGTTTTAATTTAAGATATTCAGATATTAAAATCCTGCCGGCTTGCCGGTGGGATTTTTTTTTGCCATTTTTTGGTGTAGAGACGCAAAATTTTGCGTCTCATATCGTGGCATTTACCATCGTAGAGACGCGATGCTTCGCGTCTATCGTTGCGCATTCCTATAATGGTTGAATAACGCGTGCCAAGACGCGATGTATCGCGTCTCTACGTCGGCAATAAAATGCGTAGGCGGCAAAGACACAAATATTGCGTCTTCAATTGCTATAATAACGCTTTATTAATCCGCTTAATCAGCCCCGGCCCTTCATAAATAAACCCGGTGTACAACTGCACTAATGATGCACCGGCCTCCAATTTCTCCAGCGCGTCTTCGGCCGAATGTATGCCACCTACACCAATGATAGGGAATGAGCCATTCGATTTTTGCGACAGGTAACGGATAACTTCTGTAGAGCGCTTGGTTAACGGTGCGCCGCTTAAGCCGCCGGCTTCTTCTTTTAGCTGCAGGTTTGCTATGGATGATTTGTCGATAGTAGTATTGGTGGCAATCACGCCGGCAATTTTGGTTTCCTGAACTATCTCGACAATGTCGTTTAGTTGCTCGTCGGACAAATCGGGAGCTATTTTGAGCAGGATGGGTTTGCTTATGCCATTTTTGTTGTTGCGTTGCTGTAAGGTATTCAATATCGCCATTAGCGGCTCTTTTTCCTGGAGCGCACGCAGGCCTGGGGTATTGGGCGAGCTTACATTCACCACAAAATAATCAACCACCTCAAACAGTCGGTCAAAGCATTTAATGTAGTCGCTAGCCGCATCCTCATTAGGCGTGTTTTTGTTTTTGCCGATGTTGCCACCAATGATCAAGCCTTTTTGCGCCGCAGGTTGTTTTTTGCGATAGGCCGCTATACGCTCGGCCACTACATCAACCCCCAGGTTATTAAATCCCATGCGATTGATCAAAGCTTTTTCGCTCGGACTGCGAAACATTCTTGGTTTGGGGTTGCCGGGCTGGGGTAGCGGCGTAACCGTACCCACCTCAATAAAACCAAAACCCAGGTTAGCCATCTCGCTTATCACCTCGCCATTTTTATCAAAACCGGCTGCCAGCCCTACCGGGTTGATAAACTTCAAACCAAAAACTTCTTTTTGTAAACGATGATCTTTAATATCCCAAACCGCGCGACTCATAGCCGCCCCGCCGGGGAAACGATTAAAGCGCCTTAAATTGCGGGTTACAAAATAATGTATGTTTTCCGGGTCGAACTGGAAAAAGATGGGTTTGATCAGCTTGTACATACGGGCGAAGTTAGCAATTTTACCACAAAACTTATTCTCAGAGCAGTTGCACCCATTGTGCCCTAATGGCATAACACCTTGATAGTTTACGCCCCCGCGCCCTGGCTTAATTATAGGATGATTTTGGTTTCTTAAATAAATCTGTAAATTCGGGCGGCCCGATTCTACGGGAGCTGACCAATTTTTAAAACTTATGAAAAATCAGGATAACAACCGCCGCAGTTTTATTAAAAATGCTTCAATAGGCGCTATGGCCGCAATCAGCATTCCGCAAATCGTATCGGCGGCCATAGCGGTTGCGCCAAAAGGCAAAAAGGTGGGTATTGAGCAGGGCGACGTGATCTTGTTTCAGGGCGATTCAATAACAGATGCCGGCCGCGGCAATCGTAATGCTTTTTCTGCAAACAATGCCGGTGCTTTAGGTAATGGCTACGCAATGATTGCCGCCAGCGAACTTTTGCTGCAAAACCCGGGCAAAGATTTAAAGATATACAACAAAGGCATCAGCGGAAATAAAGTTTATCAGCTGGCCGAGCGCTGGGATGCCGACACATTGGCCATCAAGCCCAATATACTAAGCATCCATATTGGTGTAAACGATTACTGGCACACGCTGACGAATGGTTACACCGGCACTGTTGCTAATTATATTGAAGACTATAAAAAACTTCTGGACCGTACCAAAGAGGCTTTGCCTGACGTAAAACTAATTATTTGCGAACCATTTGGCGTGTTAGGCGTAAAGGCTGTGACTGATGCCTGGTATCCAACCTTTAACCAATTTAAAAAAGCAGCCCACGATATTGCCGAACAATACAATGCGCCATTTGTGCCTTACCAGGCTGCTTTTGACAAGGCGATAACCCAAGCCCCGCCAGCCTACTGGACCGGCGACGGTGTACATCCGTCTGCCGCAGGCGCAGCTTTGATGGCGCACACATGGTTAGAGGCAGTGAAGGGATAACATAACGTAAATATATAGTATTGTGTTTTTTATTGCAAACTATATTTCAGTAGTTTGGGTTCTGATTTTGCAGGTGGGAGATGCAGGTATTGTTCTGAAGTATTGAATATGAACTGACCACTTAACTATAACCTTAAAACATTCCCTTCAATCCATCAAAAATACTTTCAAAGAACGTTGGCATGCTCAAACCGTTATGATGGTTGAAATAAAGGAATATCAGGAAAATAACGACGGCAATAATGATAAAGCGCTTAAACATGTAGCCCAGTAAAATTAGGGCCAGCGGAATGATGACCAGCAGTGTCCAGCTTACGTGAATGGGTTTGAGCTTTCCGTCTTGTTTATAAATGTAATACAACATGGAGTGTGTGCCCGTGATATTAACGTGCTTCACATAAAAAAATGCAGACTTATTCAGTTTATGGCGATAAAAGGCGGTGCCTTTTTGAAATTGCACCTGATCTTCAAAACCGTTTATGGTAAAGGCAAACATGCCGTCCACGTTTTCTTGCGTATTGCCCAGGCTGTCGGTAGCTACAATAGCTATTTCACTATCGGCAAAGGGGTTTTCTTTTACAACAAAGTGTTTAATGTTGATGGTATCGGCATAGGTAAACCTGGCGGCAAATACTATCAGCGCAACCACAAATAATATCTTTTTCATTTTTTAGTGTTAGGTTTGACGGTACAAAACAACCCGCAATAAATTTAGTTAATATAACATCAAATTTTGGCTTAATATCAAGCGGAGTTTTTTACTAAAGCAATAATGCTGAATTAACTACTAATGTTTAAATTTTTAACCTTATTTTTTTTAATAGTTTTCAACGCCATACTGCAAAATGCGGGGCCAAACAATAAGGCTGACCGTATTTGCGGCAAATGGGAATCGGCTGATAAGAAACTGATCGTACAGATATATCACAGCGGCAGCGCTTACCGCGGCAAAATGGTTTGGTTTAAAAACCAGGACAACAGCAAAGCCATGGACGAGTGGACCGATAAACACAACCCTGACCCTGCTCTGCGTAATCGCAAACTCATAGGTATGGATGTATTAAACGGAATGACTTACGATGCCGACTCAGACACTTGGGAAAACGGTAAAATTTATGAAGCCCAAAGCGGGCATGAATGGAACGCTGCTGCAAAGATAGATAAAGACGGCACCTTAAAAGTTACCGGCTACTGGCACCTTAAGTTTATAGGAAAAACCATGGTGTTTAACCGGGTGCCATAAACACACCATGTCATTGAGTCGTCACGCTCAAAACTCGCTCACGATGATGTGTTGTTGGGGGCTTTTATACATATTTGCATTATGAAACAGAGCGAAGAATCTGCGAATTTGTTGCCAGATTCTTCGCTATCGCTCAGAACGACAAAACGGGAAATTAACTCTTAATAAACTCACCGTTAGCTTTTATCTGAACTTCGTCGCTCAATACCGGGGTAGTAAATTTTTGGCCGAAGTTAAAGTCAGAACGTTTCAGCTCGCCGGTTAGCTGGAAACCTGCAGAGGTTGTGTTGCTTTGCGGGTTGGTAAAATTACCACGGTAAACCAGGTTCATCACTACCGGTTTGGTTACACCATGCAGCGTCAGATTACCTTTCAGTTTGTATTTGTTAGCCTCAACTTTAGTGATACCGGTGCTGGTAAAGGTCATGGTTGGATATTTATCTACCTCGAAAAAATCCGGACTTTTTAAGTGAGCGTCGCGTTTTTCAACTTCGGTATTGATGGATGCGGTTTGCGCAACCAGGGTGATCTTAGCATCGCTGAAATCGGGTTTGCCAGAAACAATGGTGGCATCAAAATCTTTAAACAGCCCGTCAACGTCTGATATTGAAAGGTGCGTAATGGTGAAAGTTAATTTAGAGTGTGCTTTGTCCGATTTCCAGGTAGACTGGGCAAATACAGCGCTTGCAGTTAATAAGATAGTTGCAAAAAGTAAAACGGTCTTTTTCATTTGTATGTTTGTTATTATTTGCGACAAATGTAAAAAGACCGTTTTATAATACATGTTTAAACATGTATTGTGACTTTGATATGTTTTTTGTTATTTCTGATTATTTAAATTAGGCTGATCATATTTACCTTTCAGGTATTTTTCCAGAAATTGAAAAGACACATTGTTGATCAGCATGTAACTTTGCAAATCGTATGCGGCACCATGCGCTCCTTTTGGATAAATACGCAGGTCGGCATCTTTACCGGCCGTAGTTAAAGCCGTAAGCAACTGCATGGTATTAGCCGGGTGCACGTTATCATCGCTCATAGAATGGATCAGCAATAAATGATCCTGCAAACCGGCTGCATGTTTTATGGCCGAGCTTCCGTCATAACCACTCTCATTCTCTTTCATTAGGCCCATATAGCGTTCGGTATAAATATCGTCATATAAACGCCAATCAGTTACTGCCGAGTTAGCTATGCCTGCGGCGAAGACACCCGGATGGGTAAGCAAAGTATAAACCGTTGCAAAACCGCCGTAGCTGGTGCCCATAATAGCTATCTTACCCTTATCAACATAAGGCAATGTATTCAGATATTGCGCAGTTTCGGCAAAGTCGGCGCTTTCATATTTGCCCAGCTGTTTGTAACCGATCTTTAAAAAGGCGCTGCCGTAGTTAGATATGCCGCGGTTATTCACATCAACCACTATATAACCGTTTTGCGCCAGCCATTGCTGCCAGGCGTTTGCCGAAAAATTGTTATAGAATGAGTGCGATTCAGGCCCGCCGTAAACGGTTAACACTACCGGATATTTTTTAGCCGGATCAAAATTGAAAGGTTTGATCATGTAGGCATCCAAGGTAACGCCGTCGCTGGTTTTAACCTTGAATGGCTCGGGTGCTGAGTAAGCATGGTTATTCAGAAAATCACTTACCCCTTTATTATCTTCCAGTATTTTAAGCTGTTTACCTGTATTATTAAACAGCCCTATGCGGGGTGGGGTACTAATGTTGCTGTAATTATCGATGAAATACCTGGTATCGGGCGACATATCTACCGAATGAAAACCTTCAACCTGGCTAAGCTTTTTCTTGCCACTGCCATCAAATTTTATGCTGTACAACTCCTGCGCCAGGCCAGACGATTCGGCTGACAGATAATAAATACTTTGAGTCCTGGTGTCAATACCCTCCACCTTGATCATGTCCCAATTGCCTTTGGTAACCTGGTTTATCAGCTTACCGTCGTAATTATAACGGTAAATATGGTAATAACCCGACCGGTCTGAAACCCAGAAAAACTCTTTGCTTTTTTCAGGGAAATAGATCATATCATTCACATCGGTATAAAAATCAAATATTGCTACCCAGGCCCGGTTCTTTTCTTCAAGCACTACGTGGTGCTCACCGGTTTTCACGTTAAAGAAGTACAGCTTCATGTGGTTTTGCTCGCGGTTAAGCGTCATCATGGCTAATACATCCGGATTGCTTGTCCAATAAATACGGGGGATGTAGAAATCACCGGTTTCGTCGGGCTGCAGCCAAATCTTTTTGCCGGTAGCTACATCGGCCACGCCTATGCGTACGCTTGGGTTGGCGTCGCCAACCTGCGGCAGCGGGATGTGCACAATATCGCTATGCTGACCCTCAAAATTGGTCATTTCAAAATCGGGCACCTTATGCTCGTCAAACTGCCAGTAGGCTATGTACTTGCTGTCGGGCGACCAGTTCCAGGCTTGCGGCTGGCCAAATTCTTCTTCATACACCCAATCGTAATGGCCGTTAAAAATACCTTTATCGCCGGTAGCATCGTCGGTTAGCTGTTTTTCTTTGCCGGTAGCAAAATCGTACACAAACATATTACCGTTACGTTCAATACCCACGGTTTTACCATCGGGCGATAGCTGGGCAGTACGGGCATCCTTAGCGGCCTCTTTTAGCTGCTTGTTTTCAAGGTTGTATACGTAGTAATCTGATACGCCCGATTTGCGGTAGATGGGCCTGAAGTTAGATTGAAAAACCAGGTTCTTTGAATCATGCGACCACTGGAACGACTCATAATCAAAAGCTTTTTGAGTGCCGGGAAAGGTCAGCCCCTTTTTGTTAAAGATCAATTCATCTTTTAAAGTAGCAGGCTCCATCGAGCGGATCTCTTCGCCGGCTATGTATGAATATTTTTGACCATCATTTATCCAGTTCACACTTTCAGGGCCTGATTTGCCCCGCAGGGCTCCGCCGGTCATGATGGCTTCGCCTAAACTTTGGTATTCTTTTTTATTCTGCGCCACGGCAGCGCCGGGTATAAGGCTCGTTGAAAAGAGCACTACGCACAAGTAATGTGCAGCAATTTTATTCATAGTTCGGTTAATTTGGTTTTAAAGCTAAAGTATTTACCGCATTTGGACAATTATATCGGCCTTAAGTTACGTGATAGCCTTATCTTTGCAGGCAAACACTATATCTATGGATACCAAAACACCTAAAGAATCGCTTACTGTCATGAATGAGCTGGTGTTACCTAATGACACCAACATGCTGCACAATTTAATGGGCGGGCGCCTGCTGCATTGGATGGATATTGCCGCGGCCATATCGGCACAAAAACATTGTAACCGTATTACCGTAACCGCCTCTGTAGACAATGTATCTTTTAAACATGCTATCAAGTTGGGCGACGTGGTGACCATAGAAGCTAAAGTTACCCGCGCTTTTAATACTTCTGTCGAGGTGCGTTTGGATGTATGGGCGCAAAACGTCCCATCGGGTACCAAAGTAAAAAGCAATGAGGCCTACTACACTTTTGTAGCGCTTGACCAGGACGGCTATAAAATAGAAGTACCGGGTGTGGTACCTGAAACCAACCAGGAAAAGGAATTATTTGCCGGAGCTTTGCGGCGCCGCCAGTTACGCCTGGTGCTGGGCGGTAAAATGAAGGCCGATGATGCTACCGAGCTTAAAGCCCTGTTTATGGGCGATGATAATAAAGCTTAGCTACCCAATTCAACAATACGGTCAAACTCCTCGCGCTTCATGCCCATTACAGACAGGCGGCCCTGCCGTACCAGGCCAATGTCTTTCAATCGCTCGTCGGCTTTAATTTGCTCGAGGGTTACCGGTTTCTTCAGCGTTTCAACCGGCGACAGATCAACAACCAGCCAATTTGGGTCGGTAGTGGTGGGGTCCTGGTATGATTCTTTTACTACCTTGGCTATACCAACCACCTCTTTACCCTCGTTACTGTGATAAAACAGCACCAGGTCGCCTTCTTTCATTTCGCGCAGATTGTTACGCGCCTGGTAATTACGCACGCCGTCCCAAAAGGTACGGCCATCTTCGTTAAATTTTTCCCAGCTATATTTATGAGGTTCGGATTTTACTAACCAGTAGTTCATATTGTGTGATTTAAAGGCAAATTTGATAAAAAAAAGGGAAGGGAAAAATCCTTCAAAAAAAATGTTGTAATGACACCGGCTCTAGCTGATATGAAAAGCGTTTCGTTATTAGTTAGAAAGAATCGATGGCAGCGGCTGCTTCTGTCCTACAACTTGTTCATCATCTCTTCAAATTTACGATCATAATTTTTCTTCATTTTCATGACTTTTTTAATGTCTTTACGAAGTTCTTCACTATTGTAATAGTCCATACAACTCATAAAAATTGCGTGTCGCCCTTCGGTACCGGGGGCTATATCTCCTTCAAGATCGGGTGGGAGCTTAGGAGGAAAGAAAATTGAATTAACCTTTCTTGTAACTAACGAATCCAAAAAGCGGGCTATCTCTCCGTTTGAAATCGTTTCTTCACTTAGCTCATTATAAATGCCTAAACTCAGATCTTTTGAAAAATTGTTTTTTGCATCAATAGCTTTTTCAAGACACCTGTATAAAACGTAATCTCTGTAGGTTCTTTCAGATAGCTCAGAGGAATTATAACGTTTTGACGTACCGCAACCAAGCAGTACAAAACAGAAAAACAAACCGGCGCACTTTATGCTATTATTCATTTAAGATTTTAATTCAATGCAATATCTTAAACATCAGCTCTTTCATCAAGCCGCCGTGGTCTGTATTTGATTCAACGCCTTTACTTTTAACGTCATACTCGCGCAGGTAGCTGATGATCTGCATGGTTTTGCCATAGGGGAAACTGCGCGCCGCCTGCTCATAGTCTTTCACAAAAAACGGACTTACGCCCAATTCTCTCGCCAGGTTTTGCTGCGATTTATCTTTTACATAATGATACACCAGCACCTTGGTAAAAAAGTTATTCAGGTTGCCCAGCACCAGCACAATCGGGTTGTTTTTAGGGTTGGCTTCAAAGTAATTGATGATCTGGTTAACCTTCAAAGCATCTTTGAGGCCCAGCGCGCTTTGCAGCTCAAACACGTTATACTCTTTACTAATGCCAATGTTATCCTGGATCAATTTCAGGGTGATTTCCTGCCCGGCGGTAACATTCAGCATCAGCTTGTCCAGTTCGTTAGCTATCTTCGACAAGTCGTTACCCAGATATTCTGAAAGCATTGCCGAGGCCTGCGCACCTATCTTGTAGTCTTTACCGGTAACATAATCCTCTATCCAACCAGGTATCTTATTATCATACAAACCCGCCGACTCAAACACCAGCCCACTTTTTTCTATGGCTTTGTAGGCTTTTTTACGCTTGTCAAATTTGCCGTACTTGTAGCAAAACATCAGTATGGTGCTTGGCAGCGGGCTTTCCAGGTAGCTCAATAACGGGTTGATGCCTTTTTTATCGTCGCCCTCGCTGCCCCACTTCATTTCCTGCGCCTCTTTAACCAAAACTACCTGGTAGTCTGACATCATAGGGTAACGCTTGGCGGCGCTCAAAACGGTCATCACATCGGTATCTTTACCATACAACACCGTCTGGTTAAACCCCTTCTCAGCATCAGATAATAAATTGTGCTCCACATAATTACCTATCAGGTCAATAAAGTACGGTTCCTCGCCATGCAGCAGGTATATAGGTTTTAGTTTACGATTTTTAAGATCCTTGATAATATCGGCAGCGTTCACAATTCAAAAGTAAAAATTCAAAAGGCAAAAGAGCAATGGCTGCTTAAAGTTTTCAAAGTAAATTATCAAACAAATATCTTTTGAATTTTTACTTTTGAATTTTTACTTAACAAATGCTCCAACCCTTAAATTTGCCTCCCTATCCGTTTAAAATTACCGAGCAGGACGGGCAGCTTAGTTTGTTTGATGAGATACGTAAGCGCAATATCATCATAACGCCCGAGGAGTGGGTGCGTCAGCATTTTGTGCAGTATCTTATCGGTCATAAAAATTACCCCAAGGCCCTGTTGAGACTGGAAGGCGGACACAAGCTGTACGGCAAGCAACGGCGGTCTGACATTATTGCTTTTAACTCGGCAGGTAATAAAAT
>Ga0153956_1001244_pt1 | contig 23359 bp, 19 predicted proteins | sample TSFL040MetaG_FD_104704 | JGI IMG/M metagenome (GOLD analysis project Ga0153956, IMG submission 104704) | Attine ant fungus gardens microbial communities from Florida, USA - TSFL040 MetaG | ecosystem: Host-associated > Fungi > Mycelium > Unclassified | place: USA: Florida, Wekiwa Springs... | reverse complement strand
TAGTCGCCGGCGATGCGCCGTTCGTGCTCGAACTCGTCAACGATCCTTCGTGGCTGCGCTTCATCGGCGACAAGGGCGTGCGCGATCTCGACGACGCGCGCGCCTACATCGCGAACGGGCCGCAGGCCAGCTACGCGCGCTTCGGCTTCGGCCTGTGGCTGGTCGAGCTGGCCGCCACCGGCGAGCCGATCGGCCTGTGCGGCCTGATCAAGCGCGACACGCTCGACGACGTCGACATCGGCTTCGCGTTCCTGTCGCGCTTCCGCGGCCATGGCCATGCGTTCGAAGCGGCCGAGGCGACCATGCGCCACGCGCGGGAATCGATGCGGCTGGAACGCCTCGTCGCGATCGTCTCGCCCGGCAACGCGGCGTCGATCCGCCTGCTCGAGAAACTCGGCCTGCGCTTCGAACGCATGCTGCAATTGTCCGCCGACGGGCCGGATACGGCGCTGTACGGCGCTGCGTTGTGACCCGGGCACGAATCAGGCGTCGAACAGGCGCCCGACCACCGCGGTAGCCGCCATCGCCAGCGCGCTCCAGATCACCACGCGCGCCGCGCCGCGCAACATCGGCGCGCCGCCGGCACGCGCCGCCGCGGCGCCGAGCACCGCAAGGCATGCCAGCGAAGCGATCATCGTCGTGACGGCGAGGCCGCGCAGCGGCGCGAACGCGGCGATCAACAACGGCAATGCGGCACCGGTCGCGAACGCGACGGCCGACGCGGCCGCGGCCTGCAGCGGACGCGCGCGCAACTCGTGCGTGATGCCGAGTTCATCGCGCGCGTGCGCGGCGAGCGCATCGTGCGCCGTCAACTGCTCGGCCACCTGTCTAGCCAGCACCGGATCGAGGCCGCGCTGGGTGTAGATGCCGGCGAGTTCGCGCAACTCGCCGTCGGGATAGTGATCGAGCTCGCGGCGTTCAATCGCAAGGTCGGCGTTCTCCGCGTCGGCCTGCGAACTGACCGAAACGAACTCGCCTGCGGCCATGGACATCGCGCCACCGACCAGTCCGGCGACGCCGGCGAGCAGCAGACCGTGCCGGTCGGCGCCGGATGCGGCGAACCCGACGATCAGGCTGGCGGTGGAAACGATGCCGTCATTGGCGCCCAGCACGGCCGCGCGCAGCCAGCCGACGCGACCCGAACGATGCGTTTCCCCGCCATGCCGCGCCATCCCGCACACCTCCGTTGCGGCGGTGCCGACCGCCGACAGCGGCCGATCCTAGCATCCGCGTGGCGGCGCGGATGCCGTCAATCGGGTCCGCTCTCCACCAACGTGCGCAGACGGCCGATCGCCGCGTCCCACTGGTCCGCGATCCGGTCCAGGCATTGCCGCGCCTGGGCGAGGCGTCGCGTGCGGATTTCCCAGACGCGTTCGCGCCCGTCGCGATCGCTGCGCACGAGTCCGGCCTCCTCGAGCACGCGCAGGTGCTTGGTGACCGCCTGGCGCGAGACATCGGCGCCTTGCGTCAGGCGCACGATCGATTGCGGGCCGCCGTCGCACAGCCGCGCGACGATGCGCAGGCGGGTCGCGTCGCCGAGCGCGGCGAATACCGGGGCGGATTCGCGCAAGGGCGCGCTACCGCGTGCGGCCAGCATGGCGGCTTCAGTCATCCGCGTGCAGGTCGAGATATTTGCGCACGAGCATCGTCTGCGCCTGCCAGCCGCCATCGTTCGCGGCGAATGCAGCCGCCCGCCGCTCGAGCGGAATGCGGTCGAAGCCCGATTCGGTGATCGTCAGCAGGATGCCGTCCTCGACCGGATCCAGCTCGAACACGATCAGGGTCATCGGTTCCCGCGAGTAGTCCGCGCCGGGCTCGATCGCGTACGGATGCCAGCGGAACGCGATGCGCCGCATCGGCTCGATACGCTCGACGACGAACTCGAACGGCTTGCCTTCGTGCGGCGCCTGCTGCGCGGCGACCTCCGCGTCGACGCGCGTCGGCACGATGCGGCCGTCCAGCTTCGCGCCCTCGGTGAAAGGGCGATCGAATGCGACACCGAACCAATGGCCGAACTCCCGCGCGTCGCTGACGGCACGCCAGACGCGCTCGAGCGGCGCATGCAGCAAGACCTTCTTCTCGATGCGGTCGGTATTCATAGGCAACCTCCTGGTTGCCCGATGATCGCATCCTCCGCAGGAACAAGGCAACCAAAAGGTTGCGTATTGCCGGCTACTGCAGGTGGGCGAACAGGAGCGCGATGTAGGCGCCGATGGCGACTGCGCCGAACACGGCGAGGAAGGCGTGGTAGCGCGCATTGCCGACGAGCGCTCCGCTGGCGCCGAGCGCGGCGAACAGCACGTGGAAGCCCAGGTCGGCGCGCGGCGGCAATTGCCCGACGAGGATCAGCTGCCGCCCGATGCTGGTTGCGATGAGCAGCGCGAGCAACGCGAAGAACCAGCGCCGATGGCCGTAGTAGTGCTCGCGCAGGTCGACCGGCGCGTCGCCGAAGAAGTCCGGCAGCACCAGCGCGGCCAGCAAATACAGCACGATCGTCTGCGCGAGCACGGCGGAGAAGCCGTAGAACGTCCATTCCGGAATGTGGCGCAGGCCGAACATGGCCCACCACGACTGCACCGAAATCACCAGCACGAGGATCGCCCAGACGATCGCGGGCCAGTAGCCGACGAGGCGCGTGCGCGATTGCATCAGGCCGCGAAAACCCTTCAGCACCTGCGTGATCGCAAGGCCGAGGATCAGCGAGACCAGAACGGAGAGATAGCTGAAGGCATCCATGGCCGCGAGCATACGTCGATCCGCAGTCGGCGAGGCGCCGTCGGCGCGCCATCGATCGTCACGATCGCCGGCTTGCCGCGCCCGCACCGGCGCGCGACCATGCGGGCGATGCCACCGCCGGAGCCATCATGGCCAGGAACATTCCCGCGCGCCGGGTCGACGATACTCCCGCCACGACGCCCGGCGAACGCCTGACCCGATTGATCCTCGACATCGCCGGCCGCGTGCCCGAGACGGAGGAACACAAGAGTCGCGGTCCGGATCATCGCGCACGCACGATCGCCGCCGCCGCCGCGAACAAGGCGGCGCTCGCGGCGGGCACGTTGGCGCTGCCGCCGGGGCCGCTCGGCTGGCTGACGATCCTGCCGGAGCTGAAGATCATCTGGAACATCCAGCGCCAGATGGTCGCCGACATCGCCGGCGCCTATGGCGTCAGCGCCGAGCTGACGAAGTCGCAAATGCTGTATTGCCTGTTCCGCCACGCCGCCGCGCAGGCCTTGCGCGACGTCACCGTGCAGGTCGGCGCGCGGCTGCTGATCCAGGACGTGCCGCTGCGCGTGATCGAGAAGGTCGCCGCGAAGATCGGCGTCAGCGTATCCAGGCGCATCGCCGGGCGCGGCATCGCGCGCTGGTTGCCGGTGGTCGGAGCGCTCGGCGTCGGCGCGTACGCGTACTACGACACCGGACAGGTCGCGCGCACCGCGATCACGCTGTTCGGCGCACGGGCCGCCGAGGCGTCGGCGGCGAAGGAAGCCGCTTCGCGCTGATGCGGCGGTAGCGGTCAGAACGCGAATCCGGCCAGCAGCATCGTCTCGCCGTGATTGGGAGTGTGCAGGTCCGCGTTCGAGATGTGCCGCACCAGCGCGACCCAGCGCCCGCCCTGCCAGCCCAGCGTGCTGACGAACTCGCCGGTGCTGCTCAGCGCATCGGTCTTGCCGTGCGTGATGCCGAGCTGCTCGCCGACGAAGATCCCGCGCCAGATCGGTACGCGCGCGCCGAGCGCAAGCAGCGCGACGTCGTGGTCCAGCCGCGCGGCGCGGGTCGAGCGTGAGTCGATCCAGCCGATGCCGACGTCGGGCATCCACGCGATCGGGCCGAGCGCGCGCGCCTCGCCGAGGCGTTCGACGAACAGCGCATCGGCCCACTGGCTGTGCAAGGTGACGCTGCGGCCGCCGAGGATTTCCCAATGCGCGCCGTCGTCCGCGGGCGCGCGCGAGGGCAAGAATGCGAGCGACAGCACCAGGCAGGTCGCGGGAAGACGAGATGCACGCACGCGCTGGCGGTTCATGACGTCCCTCGAAAAGAGCATGGCGGGCCGTGCCGTGCACGGCGCCATGAATCCCCGCATCCTTCGTCGAGGTGGACTCGGAGACGGCGTTTTCAATGGCCGCCGGCGCGACAGGGGCCGCCCGCGCATCGCGACGCTCGAACGAACGCCGCGACCGGAGTCCGCAGGCCCTATTTCCCGGCTTCCGGCTGCGATACCTGCAACGGCCCGAGGTGCGCAGCTGCAAGTACCGCGTTCATCGCCGGCAAGTCGTCGCGCTTGAACGCCGTCCATGCGTGCAGCGTCGTCGCGGACAGCGCCGCCAGCTTGTCCGCGCCGGTACGCGCATCGGGCGAAGGCGCCGCGTCGGCGCTTTCGATCGCGTTGAACAAGGCGTCCAGCGACGAATGCACGAACGCGAGCGTCTCGACGCTGCGCGGCGGCGAGTTCCATGCGTTGTACGGATTCGTCGTCGGCCGCGCGCCGGACACGGCGGCGAGTTTTTCGGCGAACGCGTCGAGCGCGGCCGCCGCATCGCCGCTGGCCCGCGTGCGGCGCTCGAGCATGCCTTCGCGCAACGCGGCGGCTTCTTCGCCGGCGACGCCGATGCCGGCCTTCAGCGCCTCGACACGCTGCGCAAGCGCGAACTGCTCGACGTAGGCCGACGCCGGCAGGTCGACGCGCGGGTCGGCGACCACGTCCAGCGTCCGGCGCAGACGCTTTCCATCGACGTCGAGTTCGAGCGTGTAGCGGCCCGGCGGCGCCCATGCGCCGTCCGCATACGGATCGTGTCGCTTCGTCGATGGTGGATAGCGCAGCGACCATACGAAACGGTGCATGCCCGGCGTCGCCTGCAGCGTCGACGGCACCTCCACCCATTCCGGCGCCCGGTCGAGCTTGGCCGGGTCGGCGGCGTGCGGCACGTCCGCGCTGCAGTAGCGGCGCACGAGCGCGCCGGCCGCGTCGCGGATCGCGAGTTCGATCGGCCGCTTCGGCGCGGACGCGAGCTCGTAGTCGATGTTCGCGCCGGCACGCGGGTTGGCCGCCTTCGGCTCGTCCTTCGGCAGCGGCGTGCCGGCGAAGTCCGCGCCGCGGTAGCGGACCGCGGTCGAAGGCGCGAACAGGCGCGTTTCCGGCCCGGATGTCTTCGCGTCCATCTGCCGCAATGCGGCGACGTCGTCCATGATCCAGAAGCCGCGCCCGTGCGTGGCGATCACGAGGTCGTCGCCGTGCACGTCGATGTCGCGCACCGACGTACGCGGCAGGTTCTGCTGCAACGGCTGCCAGCGCTCGCCGTCGTCGAACGAGACGTAGACGCCGAGTTCGGTGCCGGCGTAGAGCTGGCCGCGCCGCTTCGGGTCCTCGCGCACCGCGTTGACGAAATCGCCGTCGCGGATGCCGGCGACGACGAGCTGCCAGCTCTTGCCGCCGTCGCGCGTGCGGTAGATGTACGGCTTGCGGTCGTCGAGGCGGTGGCGGTCGATCGCGATGTACGCGCCATCCGCGTCGAAATGCGAGGCCTCGACGATGCCGACCTTCGACCACGCGCCGAGCGTGGCCGGCGTGGCGTCGTCCCAGTTGCGGCCGTCGTCGCGGGTACGCCAGACGCGGCCGTCGTCGGTGCCGGCCCAGATCAGGCCGTCGGCGAGCGGCGATGGCGCGATCGCGTAGACCACGCCGCGGCGCGGCCCCTGGCCAAGATGGTTCGCCGCGGTCACCGCATCGAGCGTCGGCGGCACGCCGGGATCCTCGCGCGTCAGATCCGGGCTGATCGCGTCCCAGTGCGCGCCGCCGTCGCGCGTGCGCCAGATCTTCTGGTTGCCGAAATACAGCGCGGTCGGATCGCGCGGACTGAACACCAGCGGCAGGGTCCAGGTGCGGCGATACAGGTCGGGCTCGGCCAGCGTCGGATCGACGTCGCGCGTCTGCTCGTTGCGCAGGTCGAGCCTGGACACGGTGCCGCCGTAGACGAGGTTCGCGTCCTTCGGATCGGGTGCGATCATGCCGGCCTCGCCACCGGCGGTGATCTCGCCGAACTCGCGCATCGTGATGCCGTCGCGCGTGTTGCCGCGGCTCGGCAGCATCGCCGCGCCGGAATCCTGCTGCGCACCGTAGACGCGGTACGGGAAGCGGTCGTCGGTGACGACGTGGTACATCTGCGCGGTCGGCTGGTTGTGCCAGCTCGACCAGGTGCGACCGCCGTTCACGGTCACGATCGCGCCCTGGTCGACGCCGAGGATCTGCCGCTCGGGCTGCCGCGGATCGATCCACAGCTCGTGGAAATCGTCGCCGGTGTCGTCGCCCTTGAGCGCGACGAAGTGCGCGCCGCCGTCGTCCGAGCGCAGCACGATCGTGTTCATCGCGTAGACGCGGTCCGCGTTCCCAGGATCGACCGTGATGCGGCCGAAGTACCAGCCGCGCTGCCATATGCGCGGATCGCCGCTGGCCTTGCGCCAATGCGCGCCGGCGTCGTCGGAGCGGTACAGGCCGCCTTCGTCGCCGTCGACGATCGCGTAGACGCGCTTCGGATCGCTCGGCGCGACGTCGATGCCGATGCGACCGATCTTGCCCTGCGCGAAGCCGTCGCCACGGATCGGCACCCAGTGGTCGCCGCCGTCGCTCGACTTGTAGAGACCGCTGCCCGGCCCGCTCGCCGGCGGATACACGTTCCACGGCGTACGCCGCGCCTGCCACAGGCTCGCGTAAATCACCTGCGGATTGCCGGGCTCGAACGCGAGGTCGATCGCGCCGGTCGCGTCGTCCGGACCGAGCACCTTCCGCCAGTGCGCGCCGCCGTCGCGCGAGCGGAACACGCCGCGCTCGGCGTTCGGGCCGTACGGATGGCCGAGCGCGGCGACGAACACGGTGTTCGCGTCGCGCGGATCGACGATCACGCGGCCGATCTGCTGCGTGTCTTCGAGCCCGATCTTCTTCCACGTGCGGCCGGCATCGGTGGACCGGTACATGCCGTCGCCCTGCGCGATGTCCGAGCGCATGTCGGCCTCGCCGCTGCCGACGTAGAGCACGTCCGGGTCCGACGGCGCGACCGCGAGCGCGCCGATCGAGCCGACCGGCTGGCCGTCGAAGATCGGCTGCCAGGTACGGCCGGCGTCCTGCGTCTCCCAGACGCCGCCGTTGACCGCGCCGAAGTAGAAATGCGCCGGCTGCCCCGGCACGCCGGCGACGGTCAGCACGCGGCCGCCGCGGAACGGGCCGATCGAGCGCCAGTGGAGGTCCCGGAACCGGGCAGGATCGACCTGCGTGAACGCCTGTACGCCGAGCAGCGCGAACATCGCGCCCGCGAAACCTCGCAAAACCATCGGAGCTCCCGTGCCCTGGCCCCGGATGGGCCGCATCTCATTCTAGCGGCGCTCCCGCGATGCGACTCGTGACGGAAGGCATGCCGCGACCGGCATGTCCGAAGCACTTCCCGCACGCGGCGCGCTCGGGCAGGATGCGCCGATTCCGTCCGGACTCCCCGATGACTTCCGCATCCCGCGCCGGCGCCTCGTTGACCGAGGGCGCGATCGGCAAGACGTTGTTCTTCTTTTCGCTGCCGATCCTCGCCGGCAACGTGCTGCAATCGCTGAACGGGTCGATCAACGCGATCTGGGTCGGCCGCTTCCTCGGCGAGGCCGCGCTGACCGCGACCTCGAACGCCAACACGATCCTGTTCTTCCTGCTCGGCGCGGTGTTCGGCGTCGGCATGGCGGCGACGATCCTGGTCGGCCAGAGCATCGGCGCGCAGAACCTCGATCAGGCCAAGCGCGTGGTCGGCACCAGCGCGAGTTTCTTCGGGCTGGTGTCGGCCGCGGTCGCGCTGCTCGGCTTCCTGCTCGCGCCGCCGCTGCTGGCGTGGATGCAGACGCCGCCCGACGCGCTGCCGCTCGCGGTCAGCTACCTGCGCATCATCTTCCTCGCGATGCCGGCGATGTACCTGTACGCGTTCGTGATGATGAGCCTGCGCGGCGCCGGCGATTCGAACACGCCGTTCCGCTTCCTGCTGCTGTCGGTCGGGCTCGACATCGTGCTGAACCCGCTCTTCATCTTCGGTTTCGGGCCGGTACCGGCGCTCGGCATCGCCGGCTCGGCGACGGCGACCTTGATCGCCAACGTCGTCAGTCTCGTCGCGATCCTCGCGCACCTGTACCGGCGCAAGCACTTCCTATGGCTGCACGCGGACGAAATGCGCTACCTGCGCATCGACGGCACGATCCTGCGTTCGCTGGTCGGCAAGGGCGTGCCGATGGGCCTGCAGATGGTCGTGATCTCCTCCAGCATGATCGCGATGATCAGCCTGGTGAATCGCTTCGGCTCGCAGACCACGGCCGCGTTCGGCGCGGCGATGCAGTTGTGGAACTACATCCAGATGCCGGCGTTCGCGGTCGGCGCGGCGGCATCCTCGATGGCGGCGCAGAACGTCGGCGCCGGCCGCTGGGACCGCGTGCAGCGCACCGCGCTGGCCGGCATCGCGATCAACACGCTGATGAGCGGCGCGGCGATCGCGCTGATCTGGTGGTTCGAGCGCGCCGCGTTCGGCGTGTTCCTGCCCGGCGACGGCGGCGCGGTCGACCAGGCCGTGCACATGAACGCGATCGTGGTCTGGGCGTTCCTGTTCTTCGGCGTGTCGATGGTGCTGTCCGGCGTGGTGCGCTCGACCGGCGCGGTGATCCCGCCCCTGGTGATCCTGTTCGTCGCGTTCTGGCTGGTGCGCATCCCGTTCGCCTACCTGCTGCTCGACCGCCTCGGCGCCGACGCCATCTGGTGGAGCTATCCGCTCGGCTCGATCGTTTCGCTGCTGCTGACCGTCGCCTATTTCCGCTACGGCAACTGGCGCAATGCGCACATGCTGGCCGCACGCCCCGCGGCGGCCCCGGCAGGCGCGAGCGCCGCTGCCGAAGCGGGCGCGCACCCCTCGTCGGCGGCATCGCCGGCCTCCGGAGAAATGTGATACGAATCACGTTTCAGGCGCGCCTCCGGAACGGAACCCCGTCACCGCGGCGCGTTCGAATCCAACGGCCATCCGGCCGCGTCGGGTAAAGTAGCCGCATGTATCTCGAGTATTACGGCCTGCGCGAGGCGCCTTTCTCGATCACGCCGGACCCCCGCTACGTATTCCTGTCCGAACGGCACCGGGATGCGCTCGCGCATCTTTTGTACGGCATCGGCAAGGGCGGCAGCGGCGGCTTCGTGCAGCTGACCGGTGAAGTCGGTACCGGCAAGACCACGCTATGCCGGCTGCTGCTGGAGCAGTTGCCGGAGAACACGCGCGTTGCGCTGGTGCTGAATCCCAAACTGTCGCCGGTCGAGCTGGTCGAGACCGTCTGCGAGGAACTCAAGCTCGACATCGAGGGCCGGCGCGGCAGCCTGAAGGCGCTGACCGACACGCTGAACGCGTTCCTGCTCGACGCCTATGCGCAGGGCCTGCGCGTGGTGTTGATCGTCGACGAGGCGCAGAACCTGTCGACCGAGTCGCTGGAGCAGGTGCGCCTGCTGACCAACCTCGAAACACCGACGCAGAAACTGCTGCAGATCATCCTGCTCGGCCAGCCGGAACTGCGCGAGATACTCGACCGGCCCGAGCTGCGCCAGCTCAGCCAACGCATCACCGCGCGCTACCACCTGACTCCGCTCGACGCGGCCGAGACCGAAACCTACGTGCGCCATCGCATGGCGGTCGCGGGCTGCAAGCGCATCCCGTTCTCGCGGCTCGGCCTGAAGGCGTTGTACCAGCGTTCCGGCGGCATCCCGCGCCTGGTCAACATCATTGCCGACCGCGCGCTGATGGCCGGTTTCGCGCGCGAGCAGGACAGTCTCGGCGAACGCCTGGTCAACCGTGCCGCCGACGAGACCCTGCCCGGCACCGCACGCTACTGGCTGCATCGCTACGGCCGCTGGGCCACCGCGGCCGCGCTGCTGCTGGCGGTCGCCGGCACCGCCTCCTGGTGGCAGGCACGCCGCAGCGCGCTGCCGCCCATGCCGCTGCCGGTCGCCGCCGCGACGCCGGCGCAGGACGCCGAGGCGCAGCGCCTGCAGGCACGCCTGGCCGAGGCGCCGGACAGCGAACTCAACGCGTTCACGCAGTTGCTCGCGCGCTGGCAGGTCGATGCCGACCAGGTCTCGGTGCGCGACGCCAGCCGCTGCCCGGCCAGCATCGGCGCCGGCATCGCCTGCCTGCGCGGCCATGCCACGCTCGACCAGCTCGCACGCTTCGATCGTCCGCTGATCCTGCTGCTCGGCAGCGCCGGGAAACCGGCGTATGCGCTGCTGCAGGGCGTCGGCAAGCGGAAGGTGCGGCTCGATCTGGCCGGCGCGCGCTATGAACCTTCGCGCGATTCGCTGTCGAAGGTCTGGTCCGACGAATTCATCGCGCTGTGGCGCCTGCCGGCCGACGCGCCGGCCAGCCTCAAGCGCGGCGACAGCGGCGCCGGCGTCGCCTGGGCGATGGACCGCCTCGCCACGTTCGACAACGGCGTGTCCGCGAAGGCGCATGCGGCGACGTTCGATGCGGCGCTGGAGGATCGCGTGCGCAAGCTGCAACAGGCCTACGGCATCAAGGCCGATGGCATCGTCGGACCGGAAACGCTGTTCGCCCTGTCGGCGCTCGACGATGCCGGTCCGCACCTGGCGCGCACGGTGGAGTGATGATCCGCCGCGTGCCATCCCCGTTCCCCACCCTTGCGGGCATGCCGGACGCGTCCGGTCGCCGCCGTCAGGAAATGCAATGTCGTTGATTCTCGAAGCCCTCAAGAAATCCGAACAACAGCGCCGCCTCGGCGAGGCGCCGACGCTCGGTTCGCCGATGCTCGCCACGCGCCGCAAGCGCAGTTTCCTGCCGCTGTTCGCTGCGCTCATCGCGATCGCGCTGGGCGCCGGCTGGTGGCTGTCGCGTACCGCGTCGGACGGCGCCGGCGAAAAGCCGCTGGCGGAGGCATCGCCGCCTGCCGCCGCCCCCGCGCCGGACCATGCGCCGGCGGCGCGGACACCGGCTGCGCCGGCCCGCGACGAACGCGGCGCCGCCGCTGCCAACGCGAGAAACGTCGACGCACCCGTCGCCCCCCCCGATCGCGCGCGCGGCGCGAACCCGGCCGCGCGCATGCAGACGGAAGCGCCGCCCGTATTGGCGCAGCGTCAGCCGGCCGTGCCGGTTGGCGTCGCGCCCGGCGTGAAACCGGCCCCGACCGCGCCCGCTGCCACGCCGCCTGCGACTCCGGCTCCCGCCCCCGCCCCCGCGCAAAAACCGGCGCCCGCCGCCGTCGACGCACCCGTCGTGCCGACGCCCGCACCGGTCGCCACGCCCGCGCCGGCCGCTGCGGCCAGGCCGCAGCAACCGGCGCTGCCCTCGGTGTGGGAGCTGCCGTATGCGACGCGCAAGGACCTGCCCGAGTTGAGCCTGACCATGCATGTGTACTCGGATGATCCGCACGACCGCTTCGTCGTCATCAAGGGCGAGCGCCGCGTCGAAGGCGACAGCCTCGGCGACGGCCTGACCCTGCGCGAGATCCGCCCGGACGGCATGGTGCTCGAGTTCAAGGGCCAGCGTTTCGTGTATCCGCGCGACGGTCGCTGAACACGGCACGCGTCGTGTTCGTCCAGTTGCCGAGCCGGCGCAAGCCGGGACCGCCATGGGCGACCTTGCTGATCGTCGCCACCTGCGTGCTGGTGTTCCTGTGGCTGGCGACGATGCCGCTGCCGCAGCGCCTCGGCCTGCTGTCGCGCTGGGGCACGGTGCCCTCGACCCTGCTCGACGCGAATGCGCCATGGCTGCAGCAGCTCACCGAACTGCGCGCGGCGCGGCTGGTCAGCGCGATCTTCATCCACGCCGATTGGCTGCACCTGACCGGCAACCTGCTGTTCCTCGTCGTGTTCGGCGTGTCGGCCGAACGCGCGCTCGGCTCGCGCCGCTTCCTCGCGCTGTTCGTTATCGGCGGCGCGCTCGCCAACCTCGTCGGCGCCTTCACGCTCGCCGGCACCAGCGCGCCGATCATCGGTTCCAGCGGCGCGGTCTCGGCCGTCGTCGGTGCCTACCTCGCCCTGTTCCCGCGCGCGCGCCTCGGCCTCGTGCTGCCGCTCGGCGTGTTCCTCGAATTCGTGCGCATCCCCGCGCCGCTGCTGATCGGCTTCTGGGCCGCGCTGCAGTTGTTGTTCACCTACGTCGGCCCGGCCTTCGGCGCGGTCGCGTGGTGGACGCACATCGCCGGTTTCCTGATCGGCATCGTGCTGGCGCTGCTGTCCAAGCCCGCCGTGGCGAGACGGCTCAGGAACTGAAGAAGGCCGAGGCCCGAAAGCGCGCTTGCGGGCTTCCCGCTTTTCCGGCCTGCGGGCCTCGCCCCTCCTCTACAATCGGCGCATGCGCAAATCCGCCAAGCTCTACAAAGTCACCTTCCTCTCGCAGGGCAAGAGCATCGAGCTCTACGCGCGGCACGTCGCATCGAGCGCGCTGTGGGGATTCACCGAAGTCGGCGACCTCGTGTTCGACCCGCCCGGCGAGGGACTCGTCGTCGACCCGACCGAGGAACGCCTGCGCGACGAGTTCAAGGACACCACGATGCTGCACGTGCCGATGCACGCGATCGTGCGCATCGAGGAAGTCGCGCGTCGCGGCGCGCTCGCGATCCGCGACGCCGCCAGCGGCGACAAGATCATGCCGTTCCCGGTGATGCCGCCGAAAGCGAAGTGAGCGCGGAACGCCCTCGTCGTTCCGTGGCCGCTCGATGCTACCGATACAGGCTCGAGCCGAAGCGCGCCAGGCGCAACTGCCAACGATCCTTGATGTCGGCCGAAACGAGAACGCGCTCGGCGCGGCCGATCAGGCGTTCGCGCGGGACCAGGCCGAAATAGCGCGAGTCCTCGCTGTCGTCGCGGTTGTCGCCGAGCATCAGGTAGTGGTCGCGCGGGATCGTCGTCGGCGCAAAGTTCGAGCGCGAGGCGACATGCGACAGCCACTGGATCGTGTGCGCGTCGGTTCCGAATGTCTCGCGCACCCGTTCGGCTCCGATGACCCGGCCAGGCGCCAGCGTTTCGACGACGTTGCCGAGCGGCGCGTAGTCGATCGCCTCGCCGTTGATCGTCAGGCGGTTGTCGCGCATCGCGATCGTGTCGCCCGGCACCGCGGCGATGCGCTTGATCAGGCGCGTGCCGTCGTCCGGCCGCGCGAAGGTGACGATGTCGCCGCGCTTCGGCGTGCCGGTATGCGCGACGATCACGTCGGTCAGCGGCACCTTCACGTCGAACGCGAGCCGGTTCACGAAGACGACGTCGCCTTCGAGGATCGTCGGCCGCATCGATCCGGACGGAACCGGATTCCAGTCCGCCACGGCGGTGCGCACGAAGCCGAGCATCAGCAGGAAGGCGATGAAACGCAGGTTGCCGCGCAGGTAGCTCTTCATCCGGAATCCCCTTGGCGAAGCAAGGCGGCGGCGCGTCCGTGTACCGCGGCGACGCCGATGCCGGCGTGCGAAATCACGCCTCCCACTTCGTCAACGCAGCGCGGCGCGAGTTCCCGGCCGCGCGGCGGTCCTCACGGCCGGCCGCGTCGGACCGCGCAGGCAGGTTGCGGAATCACGGCATCGCGCTGCGATCCGGTCAACCTTTCTTGTCCTCGACCGTCGGTGCACTGGCCGGCGCCGCCGGCTTGCGCAACGCCAGCGCCTTCAACGCATTGAGCGCTTCGTTCAGCGCGTAGTCCTGCGGCACGCCGCGGTTGCTCGCGGCGCTCTCCGGCGCGTCGGGATCGGCGCCTTCATCGGCACCCTTGAGATGATTGCGCAGGTCGCGTTCGCCGATCGACGGGGAGGGTTCGGTGTCGCGCTGGCTCAATGCGAGGTCGGCCAGCGCGATGTCCGGCTGGATGCCCGCGGCCTGTATGGAGACGCCGCTCGGCGTGTAGTAGCGCGCGGTGGTGAGCTTCACCGCGTGCTCGGCGTCGAGCGGCAGCACGGTCTGCACCGAGCCCTTGCCGAACGTGCGGCGTCCCATCAGCAACGCGCGATGATTGTCCTTCAGCGCACCGGCGACGATCTCGGCGGCCGAGGCGGTGCCGTTGTCGACCAGCACGACCAGCGGTGCGCCGTCGAGCAGGTCGCCCGGCGTCGCGCGGAAGCTGAGGTCCGATTCCTTCAGGCGCCCGCGCGTGGTCACGATCACGCCGCTGTCGAGGAATTCGTCGCTGATCTCGACCGCCGAGGTGAGCAGGCCGCCGGGATTGCTGCGCAGGTCGAGCACCGCCCCGCGCAACGGCGTCTTGTTGTCGGCCTGCAGGCGCTCGATGCGCTTGCGCAACTGGCCGCCGGTCTCGGCCTGGAACTGGCTGACGCGCAAGTACGCGTAGCCGGGTTCGAGCAGGCGGCCGCGCACGCTGGCGACGCGAATCACTTCGCGCTTCATCGTGATGTCGACCGGCGTGCTCTGCTTTTCGTGCAGCACGGTCAGCGTGATCGGCGTGCCGGGATTGCCGCGCAATTGCGCGATCGCGCCGTCGAGGTCGTCCGACTGCACCGGCTTGCCGTCGATGCGCAACACGGTGTCGCCGGCCTTGACGCCGGCGCGCTCGGCCGGCGATCCGTCGATCGGCGACACCACGCGCAAGGTGCCGTCGACCTGCACGACCTCGACGCCGAGGCCGGCGTAGCTCCCGGTGGTGTCCTCGGTGAGGTTCTCGATCTGTTCCTTGCCGAGGTATTCGCTGTGCGGATCGAGGCCGGCGAGCAGGCCGCGGATCGCCGCCTGCATCAGGCGATGATCGTCGACGTCGTCGACGTAGGCTTGCTTGACGAGGCTGTAGACCGCGGTGAACGCGCGCAGGTCCTGCAGGTCGACGCTGTCCTTCTTCGCAGCCTTCGCAGGATGGTCGGCCGCCGGCTCCACGGGCGATGCGGCATCGGTGTCGTCCGTCTGCGGCACGGGCGCCATCGGCGGGGCGTCGGCGGCGAACGCCAGCGTGCCGGCCGCGGCGAACAGGATCGGGATGAACGGACGCATGGACATCGGACACCTCATCGGAACAGGGCGAGTGTAGTGCGTCGCGCACCGCGTCGCTGCAGCGTCGGACCGTGGCCGGGGCGCAACGTTCAGCGCAGCCAGCCGCGCGGGTCGACCGGCTGGCCCTTCACGCGCAGCTCGAAATACAGGCCCGGCGTCTTCTGGCCGCCGCTGGCGCCGCTGGTGGCGATCGCGGTGCCGGCGTCGACCCAGTCGCCGACGTCCTTGAGCAGGGTTTCGTTGCCGCCGTACAGGCTGAGATAGCCGTCGCCGTGATCGACGATGATCATCAGGCCGTAGCCGCGCAGCCAGTCGGCGAACGCGACGCGGCCGTGCGAGATCGCGCGCACCGCACTGCCCGGCTTCGCCGCGAGCAGCACGCCGCTGTTCTTGCGGCCGGATTCGTCGGCGCCGCCGAACGCGCGCACCAGCTTGCCCTGCAGCGGCCACGCGAGCCGCCCGCGCGACGCCGCGAACGGTTCCTCGCCGGTCAACTGCTTGGGGATGTCGGCGAACACGTCGCGCAGCTTCTCCAGCAACTGACCGAGGGCGGCCTCGTCCTTGCCGAGCGCCGCGATGCGTGCGCCCTGGTCCTTCAGCTTCGCGTCGATGCCGGCGACGAATTGCGCATGCTCGGCGCGCGAGGCCTCGAGGCGTTGGATCTCGGCGTTGCGCGCGTCGCGCGTCGCGGCGATTTCGGCGGTCGCCGAGCGGATCGTCCGCTGCACGTCGGCAAGCTGCTCGAGGTCGCCGCGCAGGCGATCGATCCGCTCGAGCTGCGCGCGCTGGAAATAGTGGTGATAGGCGAGCACGCGCGCGATCGCGGCGACGTCGTCCTGCTGCAACAGCAGTTTCAGCTCCTCGTCGTGGCCCAGCGCATAAGCCGAACGCAGCAGCTTTCCGAGCGCCTCGCGCTGCGACTCCAGCGCCGTTTCCAGTTGTGCGCGCTGCGCGTCGAGCTGGTCCAGCTTCTGCTGCTGCGCGGCGAGCTTGTCGTCGAGCGCATGCGCGTCCTTCGCGACCGCGGCGAGCGCGAGTTCCTGCTCGCGCAGGCTGCGAGCGGCCTCGCCGCGTTCGCCTTCGGTCGCGCGCTGCTGCTCGGTCAGCGCCTTGATCTCGCCGCGCACCGTGTCGAGCTTGCGCGCGGCTTCCTTCTCCTGCGCCGCGCGCTGCGCCTCGTCCGGCTGCTGCGCGGCGACATGGCCCAACGCGAGGGCCAGCGCGAAACCCAGCGCGATCGCCTGGCGCAACGGCCGTCCCACTCAGGCGAATTCGACCAGGCTGCGCCCGCTCATCTCGGGCGGCTGCGGCAGCCCCATCAGCGCGAGCACGCTCGGCGCGAGGTCGCGCAGCGCGCCGTGATGCAGGGTCGCCTTGCGCCCGACGTAGACCAGCGGCACCGGCCCGACCGTATGCTGGGTGTGCGGCACGCCGTTGTCGTCGACCATCCGTTCGAGGTTGCCGTGGTCGGCCGTGACCAGCATCTCGCCGCCGGCCGCGCGGATCGCGCCGACGAGACGTCCGAGCGCGACGTCGACCGCCTCGGCCGCCTTGATCGCGGCGGCCTCGTCGCCGGTATGGCCGACCATGTCCGGGTTGGCGATGTTGCAGACGATGAAATCGAAGCGCCGCGAGGCGATCGCGTCGACCAGCTTGTCGGTCAGTTCCGGACAGCTCATCTCCGGTTGCAGGTCGTAGGTCGCGACCTTCGGGCTCGGTACGAGGATGCGTTCCTCGCCGGCGAACGGCGCCTCGCGTCCGCCCGAGAAGAAGAACGTGACGTGCGCGTACTTCTCGGTCTCGGCGATGCGCAATTGCGCGAGGCCGAGCGAGCACAGGTATTCGCCGAGCGTGTTCGTCATCGACTGCGGCGGATACGCGATCGCGCTGGCGGCCAGGCCCTGCTCGTATTCGGTCAGCGTCACGAACGCGGACAGCTTCGGCACGCGCGTGCGCGCGAAGCCGTCGAAGCCGGCATCGACGAAGACGTGCGACAGCTCGCGCGCGCGGTCGGCGCGGAAGTTCATGAACACGATCGCGTCGCCGTCTTCGACCTTCGCGCCGCCGCCGACGATCGTCGGCTTCACGAACTCGTCGTTCTCGCCGCGCGCATAGGCGTCGCGCAGCGCGACCAACGCATCGGCGGCGTGGAATCCGGCCTGCGCCTCGGCGATCGCCTCGTAGGCGAGCTTCACGCGATCCCAGCGCTGATCGCGGTCCATCGCGAAATAGCGGCCACAGACCGTCGCGACCTGCGCGTTGCCGAGCGCGGCGCATTTTTCCGCCAGCGCGCGCAGGCTCGGTTCGGCCGAGCGCGGCGGCGTGTCGCGGCCATCGAGGAACGCGTGCACGGCGACGCACGCGACGCCGCGACGCCGGGCGAGGTCGAGCAGCGCGAAGATGTGCGCTTCGTGGCTGTGCACGCCGCCCGGACTCATGAGGCCGAACACGTGCAGCGTGCCGCCGTTCGCCTTCGCCGCGTCGCAGGCGCCGACCAGCGCCGCGTTCGCGAAGAACGTGCCGTCCTCGATCGCCGCGTCGATGCGCGTCAGGTCCTGGTAGACGATGCGTCCGGAGCCGATGTTCATGTGCCCGACTTCGGAATTGCCCATCTGGCCGTGTGGCAGGCCGACGAACTCGCCGTGGGTGTCGACCAGCGTGTGCGGGCATTCGGCCAGCAGGCGCCGCCAATTCGGCACGTTGGCCAGCGCGATCGCGTTGTGCGCCGTCTCGACGCGATGGCCCCAGCCGTCGAGGATCAGCAGCAGGATCGGTTTGGGTCGTGTCACGGGCATTCGTCCACAAGTCGGCGCAGGCGGCAATGCTAGCCGAACGGCCAAGGCCCTGTCGGGTGTCGTGGCGGCGAGGCATTCAACCTTTTCCGGCCGACGCGCATCGAAGACCACGCAACCCGACCCGTTAACGGAGAATCCCATGCCCCGCAATCCCGCCCTGTCCGCCGCCGTCCTGTCGCTGTGCTTCGCCGCCGCCGCGTTCGCCAGCGAAGCGAACATCGACAAGGTCAACGGCTCGATCCGCATCGAAAGCGGCCAGAAGGCCGGCAACCTGCAAACCGTCAACGGCTCCATCCACGTCGCCGACGGCGCCGGCGCCGGCAAGGTGTCCACGGTCAACGGCGGCATCGACATCGGCGACCGCGCCTCGATCGAGGCGATCGACACGGTCAACGGCGGCATCGCGCTCGGAGCCGGCGCGAAAGTCGCCGGGACCGTCAGCGCGGTCAACGGCAGCATGCGGCTCGGCAAGGGCGCCGACGTCGCCGGGCGCGTCTCCAACGTCAACGGGCGCTTCACGCTCGAAGGCGCGCACGTGGGCGGCGGCATCGAGACGGTCAGCGGCGACATCGAGATCGGCGCCGACTCGCGCGTCGACGGGGGCATCGTCGTCGACAAGCAGCACGGCTGGTCGTGGGGCAAGTCGCGCAACCCACGCGTCGTGATCGGCCCTCATGCGGTCGTCAACGGCACGCTGGAATTCCGCCGCGACGTCGACCTGTTCGTCAGCGACAGCGCGACCGTCGGCGAGATCAAGGGTGCGACCGCGCAGAAGTTTTCCGGTGACCGGCCGTAGAAGGCCGGCATCGCGATCTCGACCGGGCTCCGCAGTACGAGCCGCCGGCAGCGATCCCGGGGATCGATCGCAAAAAAAACGCGCGGCGCCGCTGACGACGGCGCCGCGCCAGGAACCACTTGCGGAGGAGCCCCGTCCGTGGGGCGCAGACGGCGTCCGCTGCGCAGGCGATCGTGCGCGGACACGGTCGCAAATCCTGCGACAGGCTTGCGTGGCGCGGGACGAATGCGCAGGATGCGGCCTTTTCGCGACCGCTCCGCGCCATGCCGATCCTGGTTCTCCTCTCGCTCGCCCTGCAGATCGCCTGCGCGATCCACGTGGTCCGCAGCGGCCGTCCGCTGTACTGGATCTGGTTGCTGCTGATCGGTTCCTACATCGCGGTCGCGATCTACTTCTTCGTCGCGATCCTGCCGGACCTGCGCAACGATCCGCGCAGCCGCAACGCGGCGACGCAGGTGCTCAATTCGATCGATCCGGAACGCCGGCGCCGGCGCATCCGCGAGCGGCTGGACATGGCCGACACGACCGACAACCGCCGCGCGCTGGCCGAGGAATGCCTGCGCCTGCGCGATTTCCGCAACGCCGCGGAACTGTACGAATCGATGCTCAAGGGCATGTACGCGACCGAACCGCTGTTCATGCTCGGCCTCGCGCAAGCGCAGGCCGGCGGCGGCGACTTCGCCGCCGCACGCGCGACGCTGGACGCGCTCATCAAGGCGAACCCGGATTTCCGCTCGACCGACGGGCATTTCCTCTATGCGCGCTGCCTGGAGGAACTCGGCGAGCACGATGCGGCACTGGCCGAGTACGAAGTGCTCGCACGCAGTTACCCGGGCGAGGAAGCGCGCTTGCGCTACGCCGGGCTGTTGCGCCGACGCGAGCGCCCGGGCGAAGCGCGCGCGGTGCTGGAGGACATGCTGCGTCGCGCGCGCGTGGCGCCGCGCTACTACCGCAACAAGGAACGCGAGTGGCTCGATGCGGCGAAGCGCGAGCTGGCGGCGATCACCGACGCCTGAGGCGGAATCGGATCAATCCGCACGGCCCGGCGGTTTCAAGCGCAAACCGTCCTTCGGACGCCCTCCGCGCGATGAACCGGTCGAGCCGGCCTCGCGGACCGCTCATAACGCATCCGGACGACGCAGCGTGCTTGCGGCATCGAAGCCGTCGCCGAAGATCCTGTCCCCGTCCACCCGGACCAGGCGCAGTTGCTGCGGAGCGGCGGCGAACGTGCTCCCGGCACCATCGCCGCCGCCGGATTGCGAGGCGCGCAGTCCGCACAACCCGGTTGCATGGACGACCAGCACGTCGCCGCTGAACCCGCACGTGTCGGGCGTCCAGCTGTCGAAGCCCGCCGCGGCGCCGCTGCTGACGCTGGCGAGCGCGGCGAGGTTCGTGCCCGACGGCAGCATGGGCGGAGGCGCGAACGCGATGCGCTGGCCGGCGAGGATCGATACGGGCGCGTGCACGTCCGCCACTGAATCGTTGCCGAGCTGGCCGTTGCTGCCGCGCCCCCAGCAGGCGATGCCGCCTGCGATCGTCAGCGCGCAGGTGTGATACGAGCCGGTCGTGATCGCGGCGACACCGCTGCCTGCGACCTCGACCGGCACGACGCTGTCCGTCGTGCCGCCATCGCCGAGCGCGCCTTGCTCGTTGTCGCCCCAGCACCAGACGCCGCCGCCGTTGCCCAGCGCGCAGGTGTGGTAGAAGCCGGCCGCGATAGTGGCCATGTCGCTGCCGAGCCCGGACGCGGCCACCGGAGCGGTACTCGCGCTCGTGCCGCCATTGCCGAGCTGTCCCTTGTAGCCGCTGCCCCAGCAATACACGCCGCCGCCGGCCACCGCGCAGGCGTGGAACGCACCTGCCGCGATCGCCGTGGCCCCACCCGGGAGGCCGGCGACATCGACCGGCGCGGTGTAGATGTTTCCCGAATCGCCGTGGCCGAGCTGTCCGCCGTCGTTGTTGCCCCAGCACTTCACGCCGCCGCCGGACATCAGCGCGCAGGTGTGGTATCCGCCGCCGGCGATCGCTATCGCGCTGCCGCCGAGGTCCACCGCGACCGGCAGGTAGCGGTTGGTCGTGCTGCCGTCGCCGAGCTGGCCGGTGCCGTTGGCCCCCCAGCACTTCACGCTGCCGCCGGAGAGCAGCGCGCAGGTGTGGTAGTAGCCGGTGGCGACGGCTGCAATGCCGGTTCCCAGCGCCGTCAGGTCGCGCGGGATGTAGCTGAACGACATCGTGTCGCCGACCCCCAGTTGGCCGTCGATGTTGTCGCCCCAGCACTGGACACCTCCGGCCGCGGTCAGCGCGCAGGTGTGGGCCGCGCCGGCCGCGAGCGCCGCCAGGCCGTGATCGAGTCCGTACACCGGCGTCGGCACGTGACGCTCCCCGGGAGCGGGATTGCCGAGTTGCCCGCGGGAATGGTCGCCCCAGCATTGCGCGCCTCCCGCCGAGGTCAATACGCAGGTATGGGCCCCGCCGGCGGCGATCGAGATCACGCCGGCGGCCATGGCCGACACCGCTGTCGACGCGAGTGCGCTCGACCCCGGATTGCCGTTGCCGAGCTGGCCGAGGCTGTTCGCGCCGAAGCAACGCAGGCCGCCGTCCGCGACGAGCACGCAGGTGTGGTTGCCGCCGGGCGCGAGCGCCGCCACGCCGCTCGAGAGCCCGGTCGCGGCCGTCGGCGCATCGTGATCGATGGTGGTGCCGTCGCCCAGTTGTCCGCTCATGTTGAGGCCCCAGCAGGAAACCCCGCCATCCGCGGTCAACGCGCAGGTGTGCGAGGCGCCTGCCGCGATCGCCGCCACGTCGCTGGCCAAACCCTGCACCACGATCGGATACGGCACGAAGATCAGTGTCGTATGGTCGTAGCCGAGCTGGCCCGCTCCGTTGGCGCCCCAGCAACGGACGCCACCGGCGGCCATCAACGCGCAGGTGTGGTCGCTGCCCGTCGCGATCGCGGCGACCGCGCCGCCGAGGTTGACCACATCGACCGGCGTCGCCACGCTCGATGGCGTGGTGCTGCCGCTGCCGAGCTGGCCGGCGAAGTTGGCGCCCCAGCATTTGACTGCGCCGGTCGAGGTCAGCGCGCAGGTGTGGTGCGCGCCGGCGCCGATCGCCACGACATCGGCCGGCAAGTCCGTCACGTCGACCGGCACGAGGCTGCCCGGTTGATCGAGGCTGCCGGTGCCGAGCTGGCCCCAGCTGTTGTCGCCCCAGCATTTGACGCCGCCGGAGGTGGTCAATGCGCAGGTGTGGCGCTGGCCGGCGGTGATCGCCGCCACGTTGCCGGACAACCCCGTCACGTAGATCTTGCTGAAGGTGTCGGCCGTATCGCCGTTGCCGAGCTGGCCGGCGTCGTTGCCGCCCCAGCACATGACGCCGCCGCTGTCTGTCCGCAACGCGCAGACGTGCGCACTGCCGAGCGCGATCGCCGCCACCACGCCCGGGCTGGTCATCGGCGCATCGACCGGCACCGCGGAACTTCCGCCGATGCCGAGGGCGGGGTTGCCGAGCTGGCCGCGGCCGTTGTCGCCCCAGCATCTGACGTTGCCTTGCGCCGTCACGGCGCAAGTGTGGCCGAGCCCCGCCGCGACCTGCGTCGCCGGCACGTCCAGGACGCTCGCGGTTTGCGCGACGGCCGGCAGCGCCGGGAACAGGGCCGCCAGCACGATCATCCAGCGTCGCAGCATCGAAAGCGTCTTCCGTCCGGTTCGCATTGCGTCTTCCCCCCGCGCCCGCATGGACGCACTGCTGGCAAGTACGCAAAAACGGGGATGCGATCCGAACGGCGCCGAAACCCGGCGGCACGAAGCCCCTTACGCCGGCTTTCGGCGCCGGCAACGTGAAAGAGGCCCGGCTTGCGCCGGGGACTCGCGATGTCGCGACGAACGGGCGGGAAGCGCGTCAGCTCTTCTTCGCCAGCGCCTTCTCGATGCTCGCCTGCGTCATCGGGTGGTAGCCGGGCTTGGCCTTGGCGTACACCTGCTGCGCGAACGCCTTGCCGTCCGGCGTCTTCGCCAGCGCCTCGTACAGCGGCACGACGAGGTAGCGGCGGCCGATGCGCGTCATGTACTTCGCCATCTCGACGCGCGCGGGCTTGTAGTTGCCGCCGATCGCGGCGAGGTACCAGCGCCGCGCGATCTCGGCGTTGGCCGATCCGTTCAGATGCCAGGCCGCATCGAGTTCGGCCAGCTGTTTCGCCGTGAGCGCATCGGGCAGGCCGTCGAGGAAATACATCCACTCGTGCGTGTTCCAGTCCTTCGCGCCGAGGTCGGCCGCGGCACGCTTGCCGGCCAGCCACTCGGACCGCGCGGCGGCGATCGCCTGCAGGCGCGGCGACGCCGGCACGCTGGCGTCGGCCGGAACGCCGGGCTCGTAGATCCACGCCTTGACCTCATCCAGGCTCATCTTGCCGGGATATTTGTCGAGCAGGTCGGGCTTCAAGTAATCGAGCATCTGCTCGGTCGTGATGCTCTGGAACGCGAAGTGGTCGAAGTAGCCGCGCAAGTACGCATCGAACGCGTCGCGGCCGAACTTCGCCTCCAGCGTGCGCAGCAGCCACGCGCCCTTGACGTAGGCGAAATCGGAGCCCGCATCGTCGGCGTCGTCGACGTCCGGCACGAGCCGCTGCGCCTGCGCCGGCGTCTGCTTGATCTCGCGGCGCAATTCGTCGGAGGCGAGGATGAACTCCTCGTCCGCCTGCGCCTTGCCGTACACCGCCTCGACGATGCGGTTCTCGACGTAGCTGGTGAAGCCCTCGTTGAGCCACATGTGCTTCCACGCGGCGTT
>Ga0153956_1001242_pt1 | contig 23388 bp, 24 predicted proteins | sample TSFL040MetaG_FD_104704 | JGI IMG/M metagenome (GOLD analysis project Ga0153956, IMG submission 104704) | Attine ant fungus gardens microbial communities from Florida, USA - TSFL040 MetaG | ecosystem: Host-associated > Fungi > Mycelium > Unclassified | place: USA: Florida, Wekiwa Springs... | reverse complement strand
CGGCAGGAATTAAATCGGAGGGCTGAAAATAGGCTCGCATGGCGCTGATTCTCCTTCAAAAACCAGGCCAGTAGAATCCAAAACATCATCGACAATGAGTCAGACCCCCGTTACGATGCCGATACGGGGTCCCGTTACAATGCCGATTGACAACCTGTCTGATCACTTCTCCGTTCGAATTTCCCATCGCGTTGGCGGTATCGTCACGTTGAACGAGCGCACCCGCGGACTACCCCTCTTGCGGGAACTCTATCGCTATATCTTTTATGGGAAAGGGCTTTTGACCCTCGGTGCCAGCGTTGCCGGAGCCTATGCGAAGACGGACCCGCAGCTGAAATATCCGGATTTCCAGCTGAGTTTCGCTCCAGCCAGCTATCGGCCGGGAACGCATACGCTCGAACGCGAGGCCGGCATGACCGCGATGGTGCATCAATCCTATCCTATGAGTAGAGGATCGGTGTTTGCCCAATCGGCGGACACGCGCGAATTGCCGAACGTCAACCCCAACTACATGTCGCACGACGAAGACTTGAGGGTCATCGTCTCAGCCGTCAGACACGCGCGGGCGATCCTATCGCAACCTGCGATGAGCAGATACAGCAAGGCCGAGCTGATGCCCGGGGCTCACGTCCAGAGCGATGAAGACGTGCTGGCTTACGCCCGGCAGGTCGGCGTCTCCGGCAGTCATTTCATGGGAAGCTGCGCCATGGGGTCGTCGCCGGCCGCCGTGGTCGATCACAAGCTTCGCGTGAACGGCGTTACGTCCTTGAGGGTAGTCGATGCGTCGATCTTTCCTTCCGTATCCTGCGGCAATACCCAGGCGCCCACGATCATGGCGGGTGCCAAAGGCGCGGCGTTGATCCTCAACGACGCGAATTTCGAGACAGCGGGTTGTTGTAGAATTTGACAGTGAGTAAGTGCGAGGGCGAATTTCGTTTCCCGCGACCTCTTATACCGATGCCGGATGAAATTGACTCACTGGCTTCCGTTTTCGTGCAAATCATGATTCAACATGGCGGCAGGAGATTTCGTCATGGGAACGGCGCTCAATATCCGTCAGGACTACACGGCTGATGATCTGCGTCAGCTTGCCAGAAAGAGCCGTGACGCCGACTGGTCCCGCCGATTGCTTGCTTTGTCGGTGATTTACGAAGGCGGTTCTCGGAGCTAGGCTGCCTCTATTGGCGGGGTCGGTTTGCAGATCATTCGCGATTGGGTCGAGCGCTTCAACCAGCACGGTTCGGACGGCCTGAAGACTGGAAGGGCCAAGGGCCGTGAGCCGTTGCTGAACGACAAGCAGCGCCAGGCGCTCATCGAGGCGGTCGAGAGAGGTCCCGTTCCCTATCTCGATGGTGTCGTACGCTGGAGGCTTGTCGATCTGGTGCAGTGGCTTTGGCAGGAGCACCGTATCTCGGTGAGCCGTCAGACGCTTGGGCGCGAACTGAATGCGATGGGCTATCGCAAGCTTACGGCCCGACCCAAGCATCATGCGCAGGATGGCCAAGCGATTGAGGAATTTAAAAAAACTTCCCCGCCGCAGTGGCAGAGATTGCCGCCGACGCAGCACGAGGAAAGCGACTGGAAATTTGGTTTCAGGACGAGGCTCGGATCGGCCAGAAGAACAAGATCACGCGCCGCCGGGCCAGACGCGGAACGCGGCCTTCAGCGCCGCATGATCAACGCACAAGGTCGGCCTACATCTTCGGGGCGATCTGCCCGAAGCTCGGTAAAGCGGCGGCTCTTGTCATGCCGTGGTGTGACACCTGCGCAATGACCCAGCATCTGGCCGAAATCTCCCGCCATATCGCTGACGACGCACACGCCATCCTCATCATGGATCAGGCGGCCTGGCACATGTCCAACAATCTCATCGTCCCCGGCAACATCACCATCCTGCCGCTGCCGCCGAAATCCCCGGAACTGAACCCGGTTGAAAACCTCTGGCAGTTCATGCGCGACAACTGGCTCTCGAACCGGGTCTTCAAATCATACGAAGACATCGTCGATCATTGCTGCGACGCCTGGCAAAAGCTTCAAAGTCAGCCATGGCGCATCATGTCCATCGGTCACCGCAAATGGGCCAATGAGTTCTAATCATTGAGCGTTCTCTACATTTGGCTGCTGCGTCAAGAATTTTGTTCGCGTTGCCTTCGTCCAATCCGGCTGAAGCATCACAAGCGTCCCATGGTTCTCTTCGGTGTGCGGTCTGTCCTGTCCGTCACCACTATCCGGGGCTTTTCGCTTCACATCCAGGGGGCCGATGCAGTGTATTAAACGCGGTCTTTGATCCGCATCCAACTGTCTCGCATTCGTCCGTCCCGGTCCGGTCGCTTCACCTCATGGACACTGAGGGCTTGGTCTGCGAACGAACTTCACGATCTTGGTTTCTAAAAGGCTTTGCCGCTCGTTGCGGCGCGGAAATGATCCTCCCTTTTCCAAAGCCCCAGCAGCAGGACCGCCAGTTTGCGTGCGACTGCCGCCCGTGCGCGCTTGGGACCCAGACGTTTGGCCAGTCTCAAGCCCCAGCTTCGCAGCGCGGACGGCGCGGTCACCGTCGTCAGCAGGCAGCCAGCCGCCTCATAGAGATAGTGCCGCAACATCCCGTCGCCCTGTTTGGAGATCGCGCCTGTCACATCCCGATCCCCCGACTGATACCTCTTCGGCGTCAGGCCGACATAGGAGCCGATGGATCGGCTTTTTCCAAATCGTTGCGGGTCTTCCACCGTCGCCACGAAGGCCAAAGAGGTCAGCGGTCCAACGCCTGGCACTGACATCAGATGCCAGCACGGCTTCGACGCCGCCACGATCTGCCGCACCTTCTTGTCCAGGCCGGCCAGTTCGACCGCAACCCGCGCAAGCGTGTCGAGAAGTGCGGCGACCCCGATATAGAGCGCATCATGCCGGTTGCAGGCAGACCGGACATCCTCATCAAACCGCTTGCCACCGGCGCGCGCCGAGATCTTGATGCCGAACGGGCGCAGCAGTCCGCGGACCTGGCCGTAAAGCTGGCGCTTCACAGTGACCAGTTGTTCACGCGCGCCAAGCAACGCTTTTAGCCGATGGCTTTCCATGGTCTTCACATGCACCGGTGAATACCAGCCACTCGCCAGCATCTCGGCAAGCGCCTGCGCATCCGCCTTGTCCGTCTTCTCCGGCCGCGCCTTCAGCGCGTCTGCGGCTCGCCGCGCATCCATGCAGACCACCGGAAAGCCCAGACCCTTCAGCTCGTGGTAAAGCCAGGGCGTCATCGAACCCGTCTCTAGTCCGACTTTCGCAAGATGGCCTTTCCACTTCTTCAGCCGCTCCGCGATCATCGACGGCTGCGTGTCTGCGCTCCCGCGCCACACCACCTGCCGATCCCGGTCCATAACGCAGATGTGTGTGCTCTTGAGGCTGACGTCCAATCCAACGTAATATTCCATCGCTGCTCTCCTCAGGTCTTCGACAAACCAAGGCGAATGCTCGCATCCGCCAAGGGGAGCAGCAACCTCATGTATGGGATGTATTAGCTCAATGGTCTCCCACGAAGTCGTCATCGATTGAGGTGGTCCGACGGGGCATGGCGTGGACGCAGCGATCTTGGAGCAGGTAAACGAAGGACCACGCGGGCGAGTGGCATGAATTGTCGAAACGTCGACGCCGCGGTCGTGCTGGACAATCCGGTCATGCCCGTGCCGGGAGCCGTTATTGATGCGTCAATTTTGAGACCATGCTCGAGGCGAACTCGTCTCTTGGCGAAGACGAAGATTTATAAATTCTTCCTGATGCATTTTTTTCTGGGCATCCGGAAATCGTCATTTTTGCACAAGCAAAAGCAACGCGTGCGGTGGAAATAAGCTGAGTCTTCTGGCAAATAATACATCCTATCCGTCAACCGCCTTCAAGAATCTAGCGGCCGGCTAGCTTTCTTTTCTTGAAAGGCAGTGACTGCGCCGCAATGGTTACAACATCCGAGATCCAGCATACACGCTTGAAGGGCGAGCTCGTATTTCAGGAGTTCTGTCTTAAGCTCGTCCGCCAATACTGGCAGGACGATTATGCTGAAGCCTTCGGTAGGAGCGGTCAGAACCAGCGTGGCGTAGACATCGTCGGCGGCGATAGCCGTAATGGCTACCCGCATGCGGGGATGCAGTGCAAAGCATCGGAAACTGACGATCCTCGCCAGCTCACCACCATCGAGCTGGCTGCTGAAGTCGAGAAGGCCAAGAAATACCGGCCAAAGCTCGATATTCTGATCGTTGCCTACGAGAGGCGGGAACCACAGATTTCGACTTATGATTCAGTGCTATCGAAGATAGGATTACTCCGCTTCTTCAGGCAGATAGTGAATCTTTCGCAGCACGTTCAGGGTGGTCTTCTCGAAAGCCATGACCTTGAAATCCGAGGCGTCGCGGAGCGAGCCGACGAAGAGCCGGCCATTCTCGATGACGGGCAGGCATGAGAGAAGCTGCATGCCGCCTGAGGCGAGATAGCGTCTGGCCATCGAGGTCGGCAGGATACCCGCGCCGACACCGGCCGCCACAAGCTCGGCGATCACCGCGACGCTGGTGCAAAGCCTGATCTTGCCCGGCTGCACGCCATCGAGCGCGAACCAGTGCATCAGCTGGCGGTACATTGCCGAAGGCGGCGGATTGGAGATGACCGGCCGCGTCGCCAGATCGCGCGGCCGGACCGGTCCGCTGAAGTTCCATGACGACGGAGCGACCCAGCTTGTTTCCTGCTGCCCGAGAGGCCGCAGCGAGAGCTTTTCGTTCCCCAGCGGATTGAGGAGCACGGCGACATCGAGTTCGTTGCTGAGCAGCGCCGGCTCGAGCGTGCTGCTGGTGGAGACGATCCATTCCGGCTCAAGGCCGGGATGATCCTCCAGCAGCCCTTCAAGCAGCGGAGCCAGACAGGTCGCGGCGAAGCCCTCCGCGAGACCGACGCGCAAGGGGCCGACGATCTTCGGATTAAACTCCTTTTCATAGATCCCCCGCACCTCGGACAGGACGGCGCGGGCTCGCGGCAACAGCTCCCGGCCCTGCACCGTCAGTTCCACGCCGCGGCTTGCCCGATGGAACAACTCGACACCCAGAGAGGTCGTCAACTCCTTGAGCCGCAACGACACGCTGGGCTGCGCGAGCCTCAAATGCTCGGACGCCTTCAGCACGGAGCCGAACTGTGCCGTCCAGTAAAAAGCCTCGAGCTGGGCGAGAGTAATTCTCATATTGTATTTTCCTATATCATGAACTTAATTAAACCTATTTGATCAGAAAATTCAATATTAGTACGGTGCGCCATCGAAAAGCTCGTTCTGGAGGAGAGAGCAAATGGCCAACGGCCCTGATATCATCAAAAAAGCGAGATGGCGGATCATTCCGATCCTGCTCGTCTGCTACTTCGCGGCGTTTCTTGACCGCGTGAACATCGGCTTCGCCGCATTGACGATGAACGCCGATCTCGGATTTACCGCGTCCGCATTCGGCTTCGGCGCCGGCATCTTCTTCTTGGGCTACGTACTCTGCGAATTGCCGAGCAACCTGATGCTGGCGAAAGTCGGTGCGCGGATCTGGATCGCGCGCATCCTCGTCACCTGGGGCATCCTCTCGGCGCTGACCGCCTTCGTGTGGTCGCCGGCGAGCTTCTACATCGTCCGCATCCTGCTGGGCGCGGCGGAGGCCGGATTCTTCCCGGGGATCATCTTCTTCATCACGCTCTGGTTCCCGCGCGCTTATCGCGGCTCGACCTTCGCCATGTTCAACGTCGCGGTCCCGCTTTCGTCGATGATCGGGGCGCCGGTTTCCGGTCTGATCGTCGACGGCCTTGATGGCGCGGCTGGCTTGCATGGTTGGCAGTGGATGTTCCTGATCGAAGCCGTTCCGGCCGTCATCATGGGCTTCGTCGTGTTCTTCGGCCTTCCCGAATCGCCGAAATCCGCGAAGTTCCTGACCGCCGACGAGCGCGAATGGCTGACGGCTCGCCTCGACGAGGATCGCCAGGAACAGGAGGCGACCGGACGCTTCTCCGTGAAGCAGGCTCTGCTCGATCCGCGCGTTCTGCTCATGTGCCTGATCGCGGTCGGTCTTGTCATGGGAACCACCGGCATCGCGATCTGGATGCCGCAGTTCATCAAGCAGTTCGGTCTCACCAACCTGCAGACGAGCTTCGTTGCCGCCATCCCATCGGCCTTCATGGCGATCGCCATGATCCTCGTGGCGCGCCATTCCGACAAGACCGGCGAGCGCGTCTGGCACACGGCGGGACCGTTCATCGCCAGCGCGATCGGCTTCCTGATCGCGGCCTTCGCCTCGAACCCGCTGATCGCCATCTTCGGCCTGACGATCGGAGCGGCCGGCATCGGCGGCGCGTCGCCGACCATCTGGACCTTCCCGTCGACACTTCTGACGGGAACCGCGGCGGCCGCCGGCATCGCGCTCATCAATTCTGTCGGCAGCACCGGCGGCTTCTTTGGTCCGACCATCATCGGCTGGGTCCGAGATCTCACCGGCGGCTTCCAGGGATCGCTGATCTTCCTGGCCGTGGTGATGGCGATAACGGCCGGGGCGATCCTCGTCCTCGGCGCCAACATGAAAGGGCTGCTCCGCACCGGCGCAGCCGAGACTGACACACGCGTAAAGGCCTGACCCCATGAAAATCTCCGAGATTCGCCTGTATCACCTGGAAGCGATGCTTCCCGAGCCGATCGGCAATGCCCTGGTCTCGTTTCCAAAGCGTGAAACGCTTCTGGTCGAGGTTGTCGCGGGAGACCTCTCGGGGTGGGGCGAAGCATGGCTGTCGCCGCTAACGGCGGCGGCGGTCATCGAAATACAGTTGGCAAAGCATGTCCTGGGGCGTGACCCGAGGCATGCCCTGTCGATCTGGCGCGACATGCGCCGCGGCACCGAGGGCGACACGGCCGCGACCGGCATCGCCGCCATCGACATGGCGCTGCACGATCTTGCGGCGCGCGCGCATGGCGTCCCGCTCTCCACCCTGCTTGGCGGCGCCAAGCGGGACCGCGTTCCCGCCTACGCCAGCGGTCCCTTCTTCAAGCCCGGCGGCCACCCCTATCGCGACTTCGAACGCGAGATCGCCGGCTATCTGAAGGATGGGTTCAGGGCGATCAAGCTCCGGATCGGCCACGGCGTCGAAGACGACGTGAAGATCATCCTTCAGACCCGAAAGGCGATCGGCGACGAGCGGGATCTGATGGTGGATTTCAACCAATCCTGCAGCATTCGCCGCGCCATCGCGACGATCGAACGCGTATCCGACGCCCGGCTGCTCTGGGTCGAGGAGCCGACCCGGCCGGACGACATCGCCGGCTACGGCGTCGCCGCCGGACACCTCACTCCGGCGATCGCCGGTGGCGAGACCTTCACGAAGGCGGCCACCTTCCTGCCGCTGCTCTCGAAGGGAAGCCTCGACGTACTGCAGCCGGACCTCGCGATATGCTGCGGCTTCAGCGGTGTCCAGCAGGTGCAGGCGCTGGCCGAAATTCACGAGAGGCCGCTTATCCCGCATGTCTGGGGCAGCACCATCAATTTCCACGCGGCACTGCAGCTGACGGCCACATTGCCGGCGCACCGGGGTGGCGGGCATGCGAGCTTCCCGTTCATGGAGTACGACGTCGGCCCCAATCCCCTGCTCGACCTCTGCGGACGGCCGGCGCTCGACGGCGACGGTTGTGTCGTGGTTCCCGATGGCAACGGCATCGGTATCTCACCGACGAAAGAGCAGCTGCAGCCCTTCATCAGGATGCATCGCTCCATTCGCTGATCAGTTCGGCAACCGGCGCGAAACAACAAAGCGCAGGCCGCGTCCAAGGGCCCGTGAAGTACATCCTGACGCGACGCTCAGGTCCTGATTCAACGGATAGGATCGTTGTCCTCCGCGATGGCAGTGTCGAGCAAATCGGCTCGCCGGCGATGAACGTGATAACTGGCCGCATCCAGGGTGGGGCAAAGCCGTTTCTGGAGAGCATAAGGATTTGTGTGGCGGTGCCGCCGCTGGGGTGAGCGCGGTATAGGTGGCGGTGATTTTCACCGATGTCAGCCATCTTGAAACCGCCGCGTCGATCGCGCCAACGTTCGTCATCAAGCTCCGAGGGTGCCACGCCGCCGGATACGCCGCCGACGGTTCTGCAATTCCGCGTCTGGCTGAAGGGATTGAGCCCGATGGTGTGGCGACGGATGTTGGTGCCGGCGACCATGAGCCTGCGCGAGTTTCACGGCGTCCTTCAGGTCGCGATGGGTTGGGAAGGTATCCATCTCTACCAGTTTGTCGTGCACACGGTCCGCTATGGCTCATGGGAGTTGACCGCGGGATCACCGGACATCGGAATCGACGCATTGAAACTGCGCGAGGGCAGCCGGTTCCTTTACGAATACGATCTCCATGTTCCGTGGGAGCATGAGGTGCGGCTGGAAGATCGCGCCGCCCCCGAACCGCGAACGCATTATCCCCGCTGCATCGGCGGTGCCGGCAATTGCCCGCCGGAGGATAGCGGTGGTCCTGAAGCCTGGATGCGGCAGGAAGATGAAGCTCTCGGACTTGGACTGGATGAGGATCTCGTCACCACGATGGAGTTCATCAAAGACATCAGCGATAGCGGGTCCTTCGCGGCCCTCGACGAGGCCGACCGGGCTGACGAATTTCGGGAGCTACTTTTCCGGATCGATAGGCGAGACGCTCTTTTGGGCAGGGCATTCAAGCTGCGAAAGGTGAACGACCGTCTGCGGCGGGATGAACATCTCACGTTCATGCATCAGCAGATGTAACCTTGCGGTCCGAACCGCGACCGTTCGTCAGCAGATCGGCGGCCAGAACGGCCGCATCGTCACCACCGATTGCTAACTGGCGAACGATATCACTGTTGCCGGCGAAAGAGCGCTGCAGCGACAGCTGCCGAAAGAGAAGTCGTCGGATGACCGATCAGCTTAGAAAGCTGGTGCCCATCGTCGAACAGGGCGCCGCTTGATGCACCCACGTCCCACCCGGCAATCGCCTTGGCAAAACCCTCAGGCAGGCCGAAGCTAGCCAAAGCGGCAACGTAATCAGCTTCCGGCAAATTTTTATAGGGGATGTCTCTCCTGGTCTGGCGGGAAATTTCGGCTGCAAGCTGTGTAAGTGTGTATGCCTCGTCGCCAGCGAGTTCATAAACCTTGCCCTGATGGCTAGCGTCGGTCAAGACAGCGACAGCTGCTTCTGCGTAGTCGGCGCGGGCAGCGGAGGAAATCTTTCCGTCACCTGCGCTACCGATAAACGCGCCACCACCAAGTGCCCCACCGATCGATCCGGTGTAGTTTTCGCTGTACCAACCATTGCGCAGAATGGTGTACGGGATACCGGAGGAGATAAGATCTGCCTCGGTTTCACGGTGCTCGTCTGCAAGGCTCAGTGGGCTGGTGTCTGCACGCAGGAGGCTCGTATAAACGATCCACTTGACGCCGGCCGACTTTGCTGCATCGATAACGTTGCGGTGCTGGACTGCCCGCTGCCCGATTTCCGAAGAGGAAATGAGTAGCAAGGTGTCGATGCCAGCAAGCGCTGAGCGCAGCGTGTCTGGCTTCGAATAATCGGCTTCCCTTACACCGACGCCAAGGTCGGCGGCCTTTTCCGGCGACCGGACCAGGGCGAACACCTCAGCTGACAGCCCCTTGCCCTTGAGATTGCCGATTATGATGCGGCCAAGCTGGCCAGTTGCACCTGTGATTGCGATCGTCATCCTGACGTTCCTTTGTTTGTCGACACCCCTGAACTCGCACCTTAGCTGGTGGCGTAAATCGAGCGGCCGGTGTGTATCGATATCTGTTACAGACAATATGTAACTAAAATAGATACACACTTTTGTAAAGAGCGCCGGCTCATAAAATTCTATTCTCTAGGCCAACACGGATACGTCGTTAGCCATTTCCGCGATGGTCGTAAGGGAGAGCTGTGCCTCCATCGCACGCTCCGCTTCCGAATATCGGTGGCGCAGTGCTGCCTGAATATTTCGGCCAACTGGACATTGAAGATTGGGATCGGCATGAACTGGGAAGAGCGTGCTCGCTTCATCTATGGCTCGATAGACGTCGAGAAGGCTGATCTTTTCGGCTGGTCGCGCTAGTAAAGCTCCGCCGCCAGCTCCCATTTGAGAAGTGGTCATTCCTGCCTTTGTTAGCTGCTGCAACAGTCGTCGGATGACCGCAGGATTTGTGTTGACGCTGGAAGCGATAAACTCTGATGTTGCTGGCTGGCCTTTGTATGTTTCAAGGAAAGTCAGAATATGAATTGCCACGGAAAGCCGCGTGTTCATGGGTCACCTCTTTGTAACCAATATAGTCACAGAGCGCGCGCGATGCAACTGACGGCAGCAAATCGTGCCCCTTGGATGCGGCGGATGCACCGGCCCCCCCGGTAAAAAAGGAGTGAAAATTATTCACTGAGATGTGCAATTGCGCCAACGATATAATGAATATATTGATTATCGTCAGAAGCGGGTGACGAGGAGGTCATGCTGCCAATTGCGTGTGGAAAAGCGATTTTATTATGCGTGAAGTTGAGCAAAGAAGGACGTGGCTCATAACAGGATGCTCAACAGGTCTCGGGCGCGCTTTGGCAGAATATGTCCTTGGCCTCGGCGACCTTGTTGTCGTAACTGCCCGTAAACTCGACGATATCAAAGACTTCGAGCAGCGCTACCCAGACCAAGTGAGGGTCCTCGAGCTTGATGTCTCCAAGGCAGAATCTATCACGGCGCTCGCAGCTCAGATCGAGGCTTCCAAGATTAGCATCGATGTCCTCGTCAATAATGCGGGCTACGGCTATCTCGCGGCGATAGAGGAGGGAGAGGATGACGAAATTCGCGCTCTTTTCGAAACCAACACATTTGGCTTGTTTGCACTGACCCGCGCTATTCTGCCTGGCATGAGAACGCGTGCAACGGGGCACATTGTGAACATCACATCGGTAGCGGGTCTCGTCGGCAACCCCGGCAGCGGCTACTACGCGGCATCTAAGTTTGCTGTTGAGGGGTTTTCAGAAGCGCTTGCAAAGGAAGTGCGTCCGCTCGGGATTGACGTAACGATCGTAGAGCCTGGACCTTTTCGTACCGACTGGGCCGGCCGCTCACTCGTGCAGAGCAAGCGCATCGTAGACGCATATTCGGATACGAGCGGTAAGCGACGATCAGAGGTGCCATCCTACAGCGGACTGCAAATGGGTGACCCTGCCAGAGCCGCCGCAGCTATTGTCGCGGCAGTAAACGCGACCACTCCGCCTTTGCACCTCATTTTGGGACAAGCCGGTTTGGCGAACGTCCAAAGGAAACTCGACGGGCTCCGGACTGATATCGAAAACTGGAAGGGTGTGACGATGGGAGCTGACTTTCCCAAAGGCTCCGAATTACCGGCGAAATGAGCCGATAGTTTCTGTTCACTCACAACGTGGCTTTACCTGCGAACTTGTTTCGCAGAGTTGATCTGCTTTTTTGTTAAAAGCAACCAAATTCAAATACTTATCGACATAAATATTCGGTAACCTCGCAGGTTTCAATTGACTGTATTGATTATATTGATTAGACCAATTTCGGTAAGTAGGGTGGGGATTTGAAATGCTTAAAGGGATGGAGCCTTTACCTAAATCGGAAGGCAGTAAGGCGGAAGAGCTTGCACGGAAGATCGAGGAAATGATCTTTCAGCGCGGCGCGGATGCCAATACCAGGCTGGGCTCGAAGGAGGAATTGCGGCAAGGTTTTCAGGTAGCTCATGGCACCATGAATGAAGCTATGCGCGTCTTGGAAACGCGCGGCGTTATCGAATTGAGACGTGGGCCTACGGGCGGCGTGTTTGTCGCTACGCCATCGGTCTATGTTCGCCTCAGCCAGGTTTTCTTGGGATTGAAGCAAGGTTCGGCAACCGTTGAATATTGCCTGAGTATCCGCAATCACATTGAAGCCCTCTCAATCGTTGAGGCTGCCAAGGAGGCGCCGCATAAACCCGAACAGGTGAAAGAACTTTATCGTCTTGCGGAGAAAATGAGAGAAACAATCGGCGATGTTGACGCGTCTCTTCATTGGAACTGGACCCTTCATCGGCGCATAGCAGAAATGGGCGCTAATACTGTCCTGACTGCAATCTATCTCACTCTGATGGACTTTATAGAGCAGGAGGTTACTGAGGTGGCGCCTGCAAGGAGCTATGAGCACGCTGACCGCGCACTAAAGATGCATATTCGCTTGATCGATGCCATTGCCTCTGGAGATCCCGTAAAGGCCGCCGAGGCGGCAAAGGAGCATCCTCTTCCGCTGGAGGATCCCGATGACGTCCCCGCAATTACCAAGAAAGGCGTGACCAATGCAAAGTGAAATGTTGGCAAAGCCGATCCAAGCGAGTGGTGAGAAGCTTGTCATATCAGGCCTCTCCAAGCAATTCGGCGGCATTCGTGTTCTCAAGGATGTCAACTTCACAGTCAATGGGGGAGAAATTCACGCGCTCCTTGGCGCAAATGGAGCGGGTAAATCGACCCTGATCAAAATCCTTGCCGGCATTTACACGATGGACGGCGGGCACATTTCGACGCCGGGGGCGGCATCCGGAAATGCCTTCGATACAACGCGGTTTTCCTTCGTACATCAGGATCTAGGCCTGATTGACTCAATGAGCGTGGCCGAAAATATGGCAATGGGGTACGGCTACCCTCGTCGCATGAACTTGATTGACTGGCGCGCGGTAAGGCGCGAAGCGGCAAAGGCGCTGGAGCAGCTTGGGGCTCCCTTACCCTTAGATAAGCTGGTCGGCGAACTCTCACAGGCTGAACGAGCAATTGTTGCGATAGCGCGTGCGGTCTCGCGCGATATTGACGTCATCGTGCTCGATGAGCCAACCGCACGATTGCCCGAAGCAGACGTTAGCCGTTTAATCGAGACGCTCAAACGGTTGCGCGATCACAACGTCGGGATCGTCTACGTTACCCATCGCCTAGATGAAGTTTTTCGTCTGGCGGATGCTGCGACGGTTCTTCGCGATGGGGAGGTTGTCGCCAGCTATCGTCCACTGTCGGTCCCTCCAGACCAATTGATCACCGACATCTGTGGGAAGGTGCCCACGAAGCGTAGCCAAGCAGCGAAGTTGAGGCAGACCGCTACGGTCATGGAAGTCAGCAATCTCTGTGTTGATCACATCGGCCCGGTTTCATTTTCGGTCGGCACCGGGGAGATACTGGGGCTGGCGGGCCTAAGAGGGCAAGGACATGAGGCAGTAGGCCGAGCGATCGCCGGATTTTGTTCGCCGTCTGGCGGATCCGTTTCCGTTGACAACCAGCTTGTACCATTCACTGGACCTCAAGCTGCAATAAAGGCTGGTGTCGGTTTCGCATCGAGCCGACGCGTGGAGGAATGCCTTTCAACCACAATGAATGTCCGAGAAAATCTATTCTTGAACCCAGGGAATTTTGGACGAAGCACTTTGAATTTCATGAGCCGGTCTGCCGAAAGAGACAAGGCCAATGAGATTTTGTCGTCTTTTGATGTCAAGCCGCGTGATCCAGAGCGTGAAATCATGACGCTCAGCGGGGGTAACCAGCAGAAGGTTGTCTTGGCCCGCCTGGTTGGTCAGGAATACCGCATACTAGTTCTCGAGGAGCCAACCATGGGTGTGGACATCGGCGCTAAGTCGGAGATCTATCGGATCCTTGCCAATGGTGCGGCCAAAGGTGTTTCGTGCGTTATCATATCTTCGGACCTGGATGAGTTGGTGCAGATCTGCGATCGCGTCTTGGCATTTGCAGGAGGGAAGGTTGTTTCCGAAATTCAGCGGGAAGATCTCAGTGTTGAACTTTTGACGCGCGAAATCAGTGGAGCTTCCGAAGCAGCCCGCGTCTGACGGAAGATCTAAATTACTTATAAGTCTGGGAGGACCTCACTTGGCAACCATCAACCAAAAGCTGGACCCATCCGGTGCATCGCGGGCACCAGCCCTTTCCGGGGACGCAATTGGCAACGCACCCCGTCCGCCCAAACGTTCCCTGCCTTCATTGTCGCATCTTCTGGCAAATCACGGCCTGTCCCTGTTTGCAGTGCTTCTCATCCTTATTTATGCGGTCGTTCTTCCGGATACATTCCTGTCCAATCAGACATTTCGAGCCGTACTTGGCGCGAGCGTCATCGTTTCCTTTTTGGCATTGGCGGAAATGGTTGTTATTGCCTCTGGAAACTACGACATGTCGGTCGCGTATAATATTGGATTGATGCACATCCTCGCGATGGGAATGCTCGTCAATCTGAATGTCCCGTGGCCGATCGTTGTCATCCTCACAGTCGCGATTGGCGCGTTGATCGGGCTGATCAATGGCATTTTGGTCGAGTATGCGAAAATCGACTCATTCATAGCGACGTTGGGGATTGGAACCATTCTTTATGGCCTTGGCGCTTGGTACACGAATGGTGCTCAAGTCGTTGGAGACATTCCCGCAGCTTTCACTGCAATCAACGACGCTGCTATCGTCGGAATTCCTCTGCCTGCAATATTCGTAGCTATCTTGGTGTTCGGCTTCTGGCTCGCGGCAGAGTTTCTGCCAATTGGACGAAAGGTCTATGCGGTCGGCGGAAACCGAAAAGCCGCTGAGCTCACGGGTATCAATGCGCGCCTGCTCGTCGTTGGTACCTTCGTCACCAGCGGCATGATCGTAGGATTTGCAGGTGTTGTGTTGGCGGCTCGCCTGCAAGTGGGACAAAGCGCGGTTGGACCGGAGTTCTTACTCCCAGCCTTTGTCGGCGCTCTCTTGGGTAGCACGACCATAAGACCAGGCCGCGTCAATGCGCTGGGAACAATCGTCGCAGTTCTCGTCTTGGCGATTGGTATCTCCGGCTTGCAACAATTGGGAGGCGGCTTTTATGTCGAGCCCATATTCCAGGGCGCCAGTCTAATACTTTCCGTGGGTCTTGCCGGATACGCGTCACGTCGACGACGGCTAGGTCAGCTTTAAGCGGAAGCGAGACGCAGGTTACTCGCGACGACCTGCCTGATTGTTGGTCGCGAATTACAAAAGTGGAGGAATACTATGACCGTTTTGTCACGGGTCTCTAAATCTGCGCGCTGTGGAGTAGCGCTTTTTGGAACCCTCGCATTCATCTCGATTTCGGGCCATTCGTCACAAGCGGCCGAAAGCCTTGATCAGATTAAGAAGGACGCTGTCGCGGCAACTGCGCCAGTTAAGGACTGGGACGGCCCGACCACTGGCCCGAAGGCAGCAAAGGGCAAGTCGATTGTCTATGTCGCAGACACGCAAACCAATGCTGGTGTGGCGGGAAGCTCCGCGGGCGCCAAGGAGGCAGCGGCCGCGATTGGGTGGAAATTCCAGCTGATTGATGGGCAGAATACGGCGTCTGGAGAGGCGACCGCTTTCGAACAGGCAATTGCTCTGAAGCCGGACGGCATCATCATCGGCAGCCTCGATGCGACACAGTTTAAGCCACTTTTCAAAAGAGCCGCCGATCAGGGTATCAAAATGGTGAGCTGGCACTCGTCGGCGGCGCCTGGACCGATTGCGGAAGTGCCTGAAGTGTTTTGGAACCTCTCGACTGACCCCTATCAGATTGCAAACATCGCTGGGAAATACGCGGTGTCGCACAGCGACGGAAAGGCGAATGCCGTCCTGCTAACAGATCCGCAGTTTGCAATCGTTAATACCAAGACGAAAGGTGAAAAAGAGGGCATCGAGGCCTGCGACACGTGCAAAGTTCTCTCCGTCGAAAATGCGCCCTACACGCAAATCTCTCAGCGCATGCCATCCCTAATGAGTGCTCTCCTGCAGCGTTATGGATCCAAGCTTGGGTACGTCCTTGCATTTAACGATCTTTATTTCGACTTCTCGGTACCCACTCTTCGGGCTGCCGGGATTGCAGCCGACGCTCCGCCTTTTCTGATTTCCGCAGGCGACGGGAGTGCGTCTGCGTATGAGCGTATTCGCAAGGGCCAGTATCAGATCGGTACGGTACCAGAACCTCTTAATCTTCATGGCTGGCAAGCCATTGATGAACTCAACCGTGCATTCGCCGGCGAGAAGCCTAGCGGCTACGTCACAAAAGTCCATCTCGTCATTAAGGACAACATCGATGCGGACGGCGGGAAAGACAACAAGTTCGATCCCGATAACGGTTATCGAGACCAGTATAAGAAAATCTGGGGCGTCAACTAAAAAATTCCATTTCAGTCGGTGGGCAACCACCGGCTGATCCCAATCTTAGAAGGACGTAGGCGATGAGTGAGTATCTATTTCCATTGGGTTCAAGCCCGATACACCAAATACGGCCGGACCTGAGAGGGACGGTCTGCGAGGGTGAAGACGTAACACTGGTTCGCTGGGATATCCCTTTTGACCGAGATCCGACCCCCATTCATTCCCATTCCGACCATGAGCAGTTCACGATTGTTGTCAGTGGGTCCGTCGAAACTACTGTGGGTGACAATGTACTCGTTCTTCGCCCTGGCGATATGTGCAGGATTGATAAAAATATCCCGCACGGAAAAACGCGTGCACTCGACGGGGTGAACGCCGTCCTCATCGATGTATTCAACCCGCCTCGTGGCGAGTACGTCGCCGCAGCAAGAGCACAGGAATAGCGAAGATGGTCGTAGTTTCTCAAGGTTCTGACAACAAACGTGTCTTCGTGTTCGAGAGCATAGATCCGACGGGCGAATCCGTTCGCTGGCTCGAGGAGAAGGGATTGGATGTCACCTATGGCCGCACGATGTGGTCAAAAGACTTCCAGAGATTTACAGAGAGCGAAATCATATCCGCCGCGCAGGGCTTCGTAGGCGTCATGGGCGCCAGCGGCGCGCACTTCACGAATACTGTCCTTGAGGCACTACCGGAACTGAAATATATTTCAAAGTTCGGCATTGGCGTGGACAGCATCGATGTTCCCGCTGCAACGGCTCGCGGTATTCAGGTCAGCAATACGCCTGTTGATACCCAGGTAGTCCCGGTTTGCGAGCATGCGATCGCTCTCATGCTTGCATTGAAGAAACGGTTGTTGGAGTGGACCCCATCGTTCATGGCGGCCGGTGGATGGCGAGGCGATATTTTTGCAGGCTCGCTTGCAGGAGCCACGATCGGTATCGTCGGGTTCGGACGGATTGGTAGAGGGGTGGCCGAAAGACTGTCTGGCTGGGGCGTGGAAATCCTTGCTTATGATCCCCTGCCGATCCAGCCGGTACACGGCGTCGTCCAATGTGAGTTGTCCGACTTGCTTCGGCGCTCCGATATCGTCACCCTGCACGCTGCCCCAGGCCCCGACAACAATAAGATGATCGACGCCGCGGCGCTCGGCCTCATGAAACCAACCGCGCTGCTCATCAACACGGGCCGGGCCTGGTTGGTGGACTATCCAGCCCTCCGGGCGGCACTCAAGACGGGAAAAATTGCAGGGGCAGGTATCGACGTGTTCGAGACGGAGCCGCCAGATACAGCTGATCCTCTTTTTCATCTCCCAAACGTCGTCGTGACGCCGCACTCGGCCGCCTGGACGACCGAAGGTTTGAAGAACATGGGTTGGTGCGGCGCTCGCAATCTCTGGGCAATGGTGAGCGGTGAGGGCACGGCGACGCTTGTTAACCGCAAGGCTTGATCAGAACGCCCTATTTTGGAGAAAGAGATGAACGCGACAGTCACGCCCGAAAGTTCAAAAAACGTAAAGTTCCTGGGTTATAGCGATCAAGGCGGGCGTCCCGACGGCTGCCAAGTCATGGCCGCAAAAGGCCATGCCTACGTATGCCATGTGTTTAGTGGCGGCGTCACCGTTATCGACGTGAAGGACCCCCGAAACCCAAAGCCCGTAAATTTTCTTCCTGTCCACCCAGCATCCTGGTCCATTCATTGCCAGACACACGGCGATATGATGTTGGTCATCGAGGAGTTCAATTTCTACTCAGTCTATAACAGCGAGAAGAGCTATTATGGGGGCTCTATCTCAGGTGTGAACAGCTCCAATTTTGGCAAGCAGGGAGAGGACTATTCGGCAGGCCTTCGCGTTTACGATATCTCCGACCCGGCAAACCCGCGCCCGATCGGATTCATGGGCGTCGAAGGATTGGGATTGCACCGTGTTTGGTGGGTTGGTGATCGGTATGCCTACGCCTCAGCCTTTCTTGATGGCTACACTGATCATATCTTTATCGTCATAGATTTGGCAGATCCCACAAAACCCGTAGAAGTCGGTCGATATTGGCTACCCGGAATGTGGCAGGCAGGCGGCGAGGAAGCCAACTGGAATGGACGAGTTGCGCTTCACCACGCGGTGGTCGTCGATGATGTGGCTTACGGCAGCTGGCGAGACGGCGGTCTTACCCTCCTCGACCTGAAAGACAAAGCAAATCCGAAGCTTATTTCTCACAGAAATTGGTATCCCCCTTTTGCTGGGGGAACACATAGCGCCTTGCCATTGCATGACAGAAACTTGCTCGTCGTCGCGGATGAAGCAGTCCAGAATATCGACGTCGAGGCTCTCAAATATACGTGGGTCTTTGATATCCGAGCTCCAGAGAATCCAATTTCAATTGCAACGATGCCGGTCCCATCGGAGCAGGATTACTACGGAAAGGGCGGACATTTCGGGCCGCATAATTTGTGGGAAAACCGACCGGAGGGGTTCCAAAGTTCACGAATGATATTTGCCACCTACCAGAATGCTGGTTTGAGGATTTTCGACCTGAAGAACCCGTTTCGACCCGAGGAGGCTGGCTGGTTCGTTCCACCTATGCCGACCCGTATGGTTGACACGCGCCCCGATATCGTTCCTCAGCTGCACTCGGCCGATATCTATGTCGAGAAATCCGGCATGGCCTATCTTAGCGATCTGAATGCGGGACTTTATATCGTGGATGTCAGTGATGCGCTCCCCTGATGTCAGAAACCGACAGTTCGTTTTTAAGGCCCGCCAATCCAAACTGAAAAGTTGAGTCCACAATGCGAGAGAGTAACATCAAAAAGCGCTGGGAGGCTAACGAGCCGGTGACCTGCACCTGGTCATCCATCGGAAATGGCTATGTCGCCGAGCTTCTCGGTTGGAGCGGGGCCGATTGCGTTCTTGTTGACCTGCAACATGGAATGACCGATGTCGGGAACATGATTGCGATGCTGCAAGCAGTCTCTTCGACACCTGCAAACCCGCTGGTGCGGGTTCCCTCCTGCGATCCACCGTTGCTGATGAAGGCCCTCGATGCCGGCGCTTATGGAGTGATATGCCCTATGATCAACAGTGCCGAAGAGGCTTTGGCCTTTGTTGATGCGACGCGCTACCCACCTCTCGGAAACCGGAGCTTTGGACCGGCTCGCGGCCTCCTTTATGGGGGAGCCGATTACTTCGCCAACGCGGACGCAACGATCGTCCGGCTCGCAATGATCGAAACGGCGGCGGGCCTTAGTGCGGTGGAAGAAATCTGCAATGTGGATGGGCTCGATGGTATCTTTATTGGACCCAGCGATCTGGGGTTGTCGCTCGGCAAAGGAGCTGCCGGCGACCCGACGGATCCCGAAACGGTGGACGCCATCAGCCATTGCCTGGCGGTCGCGCGAAAGCTCGGCAAGCACGCCGGCATATTCTGCCCTTCAGGTAAGGTTGCGGCCAGAAGAATTGCAGAGGGATTTGACTTTGTAGTCCCAGGTAGCGACGCCAATCACCTAAAGGCTGTCATGGCGGCAGAAATCGCCACCGTACGGCAGTTCAACGCTTGAGTATCATGCGCTTGCCCGGATTATAAGCTTTCCTGGAAGGATACACTTGGCAACATCTTCGCTGGAGTAGGATTTATCATCCTCGATGAGCCGAACGGCTTCCGACACCATTCGCTCGACGGGTTGGCGAACGGTCGTCAGACAGTAAGAATTCCAGGCAGCCATGGGAATATCGTCGAACCCGACGACCGCCAAGTCGTCCGGTATTCTGAGGCCTTTTTCTCTTGCAGCATCGATTGCAGCAAGCGCCATAACATCATTGCAGCAAAAGAGTGCATCTGGAGGGTCTTTACATGTCAGCAAGGTAGCGACGGCCGCATACGCAACGCCGTAGTTGAACCCGCCTGCCGCCTCAGAATGTACGGATCGACCTTCTTCATGCATTCGATCTCGGAATCCACGGGCACGCTCGAAATTTGTCGAGGTATCTACCAAGCCGCTCAGAAAGCCAATCTTTTGATAGCCTTTGGCGAGGAGATGCTGCGCCACATCACGACCGCCCGCGTAGTTATCGCACGCGATCGCATCCGTGCGGACATCTCGCTGGATGCGATTGAGTTGAATGACTTTGATTCCCACCTGGCGGCATGAAAGGGCCATCTTGGATGTGAAATTGATTGACGTGACGATGATAGCGCTTGGTCGTGTAGCCAGGATTTGCGGTGTCGCTTCATCCACGTCAGCCCCAGAGGGCAATGCGTAGACTAGCAACTGCCTGTTTTTGTTTTGCAGCTGCTTCGCCAATGTTTCGACCACAAAGGGATAAAAGGGATTGGAAAGGTCCCCGGCAACAAGGGTAACTGTACCGGCGGCGATCGCCTCGGCCGTCCTGCGAGCGGGGCTGCTATACCCGAGTTCTGCGGCAACCCTTAAGATAAGTTCCTTCTTCAAAGGGTCGAGAGGTGCACCCGGGGTAAATGCGCGGGAAACAGCCGACAGTGAGACACCAGCGACATGGGCAACCTGCTTTGCTGTCGGTTTCATAAATCTTCACCACTGAAAGTTTTTCACATAGATCATGAAAACTTGCGTCGCTTCCTTTAGCATTTTACAAATCGAAGTCAAAGGAGAACCGAAATGTCCGTCACATATTTAAAAACTGGGAAGCCTGCTTCAGAACGCGCTGACGACGACGCCAAGGTGCGGACCGTGGTCGAAACAACACTTAACGATATTGAAACCCGAGGCGACGCTGCGGTTTTGGAACTCTCGGAAAAGTTTGACAAGCTGTCGAGGCCGTCTTTTCTGTTATCACGCTCAGAGATCGAGGCGTCGATGAACAAGGTGTCTGTTCGTGACATGCAGGACATAGAGTTCGCCCAAACGCAGATCCGCCGCTTTGCGGAGGCTCAAAAGGCCTCGATGACCGATATCGAGGTAGAGACCCTCCCTGGTGTGTTCCTGGGCCATCGAAACATTCCCGTGCAGTCTGTTGGATGTTATGTACCCGGCGGAAAATTTCCGATGGTTGCTTCAGCTCATATGTCGGTTCTGACAGCCTCTGTTGCTGGGGTGAAGCGGATTGTAGCCTCTGCTCCACCGCAAAAAGGCGAGCCTCATCCAGCGATCGTCGCAGCAATGCATAAGGCCGGGGCCCATGAAATCTATGTCTTGGGCGGGATGCAGGCAGTCGGCGCCATGGCCCTGGGGACGGAAACGATAAAGCCAGTGGACATGCTTGTTGGTCCTGGAAACGCTTTTGTTGCTGAAGCCAAGCGCCAACTATACGGGCGCGTCGGAATCGACCTCTTTGCAGGTCCGACAGAGACGATGGTTATCGCTGACGACACGGTAGATGCTGAGCTCTGCGCAACCGATCTGCTGGGGCAAGCTGAACATGGATACAATTCGCCATCGATCCTGGTGACGAATTCCGAAAAGCTCGCGCGCGGCACGATGGAAGAAATTGATCGGTTGCTCGCTATCCTGCCAACACGTGATACAGCGAGCGTCTCCTGGCGCGATTATGGCGAAATCATTCTGTGCGACAGCTATGGAGAAATGCTGGCCGTTGCCAACGACATTGCATCAGAGCACGTCCAAGTCATGACAGATCGGGATGACTGGTTCCTGGAGAATATGCATTCCTACGGCGCATTGTTTCTTGGTGCCCGCACGAACGTTGCTAACGGCGACAAAGTCATTGGAACGAACCATACTTTGCCGACGAAGAAAGCGGGACGTTATACAGGCGGGTTATGGGTCGGCAAATTCATCAAAACTCACTCGTATCAGCGTGTAGTTACCGATGAAGCGGCGGCGGCGATCGGCGCTTATTGCTCGCGTCTATGCATGCTCGAAGGTTTTGTCGGACACGCCGAACAGGCGAACGTCCGTGTCCGCCGATACGGTGGTCGCAATATTCCTTATGGTGTCGCTGCGGATTGATCCGACGGGCTTTTTAGAACGAAAGTGTAACCACAATGCAGTCTCTTCCGCGCACGCCATCTTTTCGCCTGGATGGAAAATCAGCGCTTGTCGCCGGCGCATCCTCAGGCATAGGCCTTGCGGCAGCAATGGCGTTGGCAGAGGCTGGTGCGAGCGTGACGCTGGCGGCGCGCTCGAAGGAACGGCTCGCAGAGGTCGTGGAGGCGATGTTAGCGGAAAAGCTAACGGTTCAGGCACTTGAACTGGATATTTGCGACGTCGAGAGAGTTGAAGCTATTGTCGCCGAGGCCGGGCCCTTTGATGTTCTCGTCAATAGTGCTGGCCTCGCAATTCATGGCCCGGCTGTCGAGACAACGACCAGTGACTTCGATGCAGTGTTCAATATCAATGTCAGAGGCGCGTATTTTCTTACGCGCGCTGTTGCCAAAGGATTGATGTCAGCCGGGCTTCCAGGTTCGCTCATCAATATCTCGTCACAGATGGCGCATGTCGGAGGGATTGATCGTGCAGTCTATAGTGCCACAAAACACGCCGTGGAAGGCTTTACGAAATCAATGGCGATAGAATGGGGCCCGAAGGGCATTCGTGTAAACACGATTTGCCCGACGTTTATTCGAACTCCACTGACAGAGCAGACATTTGCACAGCCGGATCGCATTCGATGGATCAATGAGAAGATAAAACTCGGCAGGGTGGGGGTTGTCGAAGATATTATGGCTGCAATTGTTTATTTGGCTTCAAACGGAGCCACTATGGTGACCGGCACTTCACTAATGGTCGACGGGGGTTGGACAGCGGACTGAATAGTGGCGATTATCTTGATACGATTTATTGAATCAGTTGATCACGCAGGCGGTGTGAAATCGCCAATTTCGTCGCTCAGCAAGCTGGGGTCGGAACAAGAGCAGTGCAAAATCGTACGCTAAGGTCGAACGGACGGTGAACATCATGCCGCGCGCAGAATTCGTCCGGGAAGGCGCAAAGGCCTGAAGCCCTCCAACATCTGCTGTTCGGTATCCCAGGAATAGATGCCGGTGAGATTGATGTGCTCCCAGCTGAGCGGCGAGATGTGCCTGAGCAATTGGTCAGGAATATTCCGTCCCTGTTGTCGTAAATAGGCGGCGGCACGGCTGAGATAGACAGTGTTCCAGTAGACGATGGCGCTGACGACCAGGTTGAGGCCGGAGTGTCAATGCCGCGTGAATTTTCCCCATAAGTGCCGAAGTAAAATTCCCCACTTATGCCGACGTGGACGCCAGGGAGATTTGGGGATTTTTTGGTGGACGTCCGCGTGGCTTTTGAGGT
>Ga0153956_1001241_pt1 | contig 23398 bp, 21 predicted proteins | sample TSFL040MetaG_FD_104704 | JGI IMG/M metagenome (GOLD analysis project Ga0153956, IMG submission 104704) | Attine ant fungus gardens microbial communities from Florida, USA - TSFL040 MetaG | ecosystem: Host-associated > Fungi > Mycelium > Unclassified | place: USA: Florida, Wekiwa Springs... | reverse complement strand
CGACGGGCGGCGCAGCTTAGAGCACTGGGTCTCGGTTTGGAAATTCGCCCCCTACGAGGCAACCTAGATAGCAGGTTGAACAGGGTAAGCAGCGGCGAACTCGACGCCATCGTGGTAGCCCGGGCGGGCCTGGTCCGGCTGGGACGCCTCGACGCGGTCACCGAGACGTTGGAACCGGTACAGATGTTGCCGGCTCCGGCCCAAGGGGCACTGGCGGTGGAGTGCCGCGCCGGTGATACGGCACTGGCGGCGTTGCTGGCGGAGTTGGACGACGCCGACACCCGCCTGGCGGTTACCGCCGAGCGGACCCTGCTCGCCGAACTGGAGGCGGGTTGTTCCGCACCGGTGGGCGCGATCGCCGAAGTGGTCGAGTCCATCGATGAGGACGGCCGGGTCTTCGATGAGCTGTCGCTGCGCGCCTGCGTAGCGGCGCTGGACGGATCCGACGTGATCCGCGCGTCCGGCATCGGCAGTCCGGACCGAGCCCGGGAACTGGGCGTGTCGGTCGCAGCGGAACTGTTCGAGTTGGGTGCGCGCGAGCTGATGGCGGACGCACGGTGAAAACGTGCGTCGGAAGTGAGTGAGAAGTGACGGGGAGTACGGAATGGCTCGCCAAGTGAGCGTGCGAGGGCAGAAGCCCAAGCCGGGTCGCATTGTTTTCGTCGGTTCGGGTCCCGGTGACCCGGGCCTGCTGACGACGCGGGCGCGGACGGCGCTGACGAATGCGGCGCTGGTGTTTATCGACCCCGATGTGCCCGAGGCGGTATTGGCGCTGGTCGGAATGGACCTGCCTCCGATCGCCGGTCCGGTGCCCCCGGCCCCCAAGGTGGACAAGGCCAGTGACGACTCGGCCAACGCGGCCGACAACGCCGACGGCACCGACGCCGACGATGGCAACGACGACGCAGCCGCCGGCAACGCCGATGCCGCGACCGTTCCGGGCGGGCCTGACATCCGCCCGGCGCTGGGCGAGCCGGCCGAGGTGGCCAAGATCCTGGCGGCCGAGGCGCGTTCGGGAACCGACGTGGTGCGGCTGGTCGCCGGTGACCCGCTGTCGATCGACGCGGTCATCACCGAGGTGAACGCGGTGGCCCGCACCAACGTCGCGTTCGAGATCGTGCCGGGCCTGCCCGCCACGAGCGCGGTGCCCACGTACGCCGGACTGCCGCTCGGCTCGTCGCACACGGTGGCCGATGTCCGCGACCCGAATGTGGATTGGGGCGCTCTGGCTGCCGCTCCGGGACCGCTGATCTTGCAGGCCACCACCTCGCACTTGCCGGAGGCGGCCCGCACCCTGATCGAGTACGGCCTCTCCGACAGCACGCCGTGCGTGGTCACCACCTCGGGGACCACCTGCGCGCAGCGCTCGGTCGAGGCCAACCTCGGCGGCCTGACCGAGGCGTCGGCGCTGGCGAGCATCGACCCGGTCATCCTGCCCAACGGCCAGGAGACCTCGGCTGGACCGCTGGTGGTGACCATCGGCAAGACGGTGAGCAACCGGGCCAAGCTGAATTGGTGGGAGAGCCGCGCACTGTACGGCTGGACCGTCCTGGTGCCGCGCACCAAGGACCAGGCCGGCGAGATGAGCGACCGGCTGATCGGGCATGGTGCCTCGCCGATCGAGGTTCCGACCATCGCCGTCGAGCCGCCGCGGAGCCCGGCCCAGATGGAAAGGGCCGTCAAGGGTTTGGTGGACGGCCGCTACCAGTGGGTGGTGTTCACCTCGACCAATGCGGTGCGCGCCGTATGGGAGAAGTTCGCCGAGTTCGGTCTGGACGCTCGCGCGTTCTCCGGAGTGAAGATCGCCTGCGTCGGCGAGGCCACCGCGGAGCGCGTCCGGGCGTTCGGGATCAGCCCCGAGCTGGTGCCGTCCGGCGAGCAGTCCTCGCTGGGCCTGCTGGACGAATTCCCGCCCTACGACGATGTTTTCGACCCGGTGAACCGAGTGCTGCTGCCGCGTGCGGACATCGCCACCGAGACACTGGCCGAAGGGCTGCGCGAGCGGGGCTGGGAGATCGAGGACGTCACCGCCTACCGCACCGTGCGGGCTGCTCCGCCGCCGGCGACCATCCGCGAGATGATCAAGACCGGTGGGTTCGACGCGGTGTGCTTCACCTCGAGCTCGACGGTGCGCAACCTCGTCGGCATCGCGGGCAAGCCGCACGCCCGGACCCTGGTGGCCTGCATCGGCCCCAAGACCGCTGAGACGGCAGCCGAATTCGGGTTGCGGGTGGACGTGCAGCCGGAGACCGCCGCGGTGGGTCCGCTGGTCGATGCGCTGGCCGAGCACGCCGCACGACTGCGGGCCGAGGGTGCGTTGCCGCCGCCGCGTAAGAAGAGCCGCAGGCGCTAACAGTGACGGCGAGCGCGGTGGCCCGATGACTGCATTTCCTCGCCAACGTCCCCGTCGGCTGCGTACCACTCCGGCACTGCGCCGGCTGGTGGCTCAAACATCGTTGGAGCCCAGGCATCTGGTGTTGCCGATGTTCGTCGCCGACGGGATAACGGACGCTCGCCCCATCCCTTCTATGCCCGGGGTGTATCAGCACACGCGTGATTCGCTGCGCGCCGCCGCCGCCGAGGCGGTGGCAGCCGGCGTGGGTGGGCTGATGTTGTTCGGGGTTCCGGCAGAGGCGGACAAGGACAGCACCGGATCGGCCGGCGCGGCTCCCGACGGCGTGCTCAACACCGCCCTGCGTGATCTCGCCGCCGACCTCGGTGATGCCACCGTGCTGATGGCCGACACCTGCCTGGACGAGTTCACCGATCACGGGCACTGCGGGGTTTTGGACCGGGCCGGCCGTATTGATAACGACGCTACGCTGTCATGCTACGTGGAACTGGCTGTTGCCCAAGCAGATTCGGGCGCTCATGTGGTGAGCCCGAGTGGCATGATGGACGGCCAGGTGGCCGCGATCCGCGACGGGCTGGATGCCGCCGGGCACAGCGACGTGGTGATCCTGGCCTACGCGGCGAAGTTCGCGTCGGCGTTCTACGGCCCGTTCCGTGACGCGGTCGCCTCAACCCTGTCCGGGGACCGTCGGACCTACCAGCAGGAACCCGGCAACGCCCGCGAGGCGCTGCGCGAGGTCGCCCTTGACCTAGCCGAGGGCGCCGACATCGTGATGGTCAAACCCGCGATGGGCTACCTGGACGTGATCGCGGCGACCGCGGCGGTGTCGTCGGTGCCGGTTGCCGCCTACCAGGTCTCCGGCGAGTACGCGATGATCGCGGCGGCCGCCGCCAACGGCTGGATCGACGGGAAGGCCGCGGCGCTGGAGTCCCTGATCGGCATCCGGCGTGCCGGCGCCGACATCGTGCTGACTTACTGGGCGGCCGAGGCGGCCGGTTGGCTGGCGTGACGGCTCCACCAGACGGGCCGCGGCCCCCGGTCCAGGCTCCACCTGGCCGTCCCGCGGACGTCGACACCGCGTTCTGGCTGTGGCTGGCCGCCCTGCCGTTGATGACGTGCGGATACGTGGTGAATCTGCTGACCGCGCCGGAACTCCCGGCGACCGCGATCACCTACCCGATCGCCGCGGGGACTGTCCTGCTGCACCGATCCGAGGCGCACGCCTACTTCATCAGGTAGCCGGCTTGCCCGCTGGCCGGTTTTGCATAGTGCGGACGAGCTCGGACTCTCGGTCGCGCACCGCGCGCGCGGTGTCGAGGAATTGGGCGACCAGGGGGGAGTGTTCGTCGCGGTGCCAGCCGAGGGCGATTGCCGAGCCGGGCCAGTCGTTGATCTCCAGAAACTCCACCCCGGGCATCGGCATGTAGTGCATGACGACGGCGCTGGTGATTGCGATAGCTGCGCCGGCCGCGACCAGTTGGGCTTCCTCGGTGATTGAGTTGATGGGAACGAGACGGGCTCGGGTTGACTCGTCGCGCACCGATTCCAGACACCAGAATGCGCGGTAGGCCTCGTCAAGAGCGTCCCCATTGGTGATCGGGTCGGCGACGAGTTCCCGCGCGGACACCGAACCCCGCCCGACCAGGTGGTGCGAGCTCGGCACCATCGCTACGACCGGATCGACGAACAGGACTTCTGTCTCGATGTTGGGTATGCCCTTCGGCAGCCGCACGAACGCCACGTCAGTGGCTCCTGATGCCAGGCCCGCCGACGAGTCGTGGACCGGAAACTCTTGCATCTCAACGACGACGGCGGGGTGGCGTTCCCCGAATTCTGCCAGGATCAATGGCGTCAGCTCCAGGGCAGCACCGGGGACGTAGCCCAGCCGCAGTGTGCCGGCCAGCCCGCGTGCGGCCCGTCGGGCGGCGGCTGCGGCCTCGTCAAGGGCGGCAAGCGCGGTGCGTGCTCCTTCGAGGAAGGCTTCGCCGGCGGGCGTCAACGTCACTTTGCGCGTGGTTCGCTCCAGCAGCTTCGCGCCAACCAGATTCTCAAGTTCCTTGATCTGGCGACTGAGGGCCTGCTGGGACAGGTGAACGCGTACCGCGGCCTTGCTGAAGTGCAACTCTTCGGCAACTGCCACGAAGTAACCCAGCTTGCGGGTGTTGATCTCGATGGGGGCAAGCATAGCCCGGTCGATCGAACTGTCCGCGTTCAGCATTCCCACGAACGTTTCATGTTGTCTCAGCGGTCATGCGGTTCCCGACGCACTGCCTACGGAGGCGGTCACTGTCACCGTCACGGTGCCTGCGCCGTCGGAGGCGATGACCAGCACCGGCGCGCCGGGGGGCGAGACGACGTGTCCGCCGGTGACGCTGACTTGATAGCCATCCGGGTACTGGATCTGCGGCACCGCGATTTCGGTCTGAGTGCCGGCGGCGAAGTGGCCTGTTCCGCTTGCCATCTCGGTGGAGTAGCTGAGGTGGAAGGTGCCGGAGTCGAACGACCAGGAAATCGGGGTGCCGGCGATGGCCTGGGGGTGCGGTTCGGCGAGTGCCGTCAGGACGGCGGTGTCGACGTTACCGCCCGACGGCGCTTCGCTGAGGTCGTAGACCAATCGACTGCCATAATGCCAATACAGCCAGCTGTACTCCTGCTGGTCGGCCTGGTTCAGTGTGTCGGCGAGTACGGCCGTGTTGTTGGTTGCACCGAACTCGGTGATCGTTGTCGGTACGTGGTACGCCGATGCGTAACCCTCGGCGTAGCCCTGGACTACTGATTCCCACAGTGAGCAGCCGAAGTCGCTGGTGGGGATGAAAGTCGTCGTGAGGCAGTAGTCGTGGAAGGCGAACACGCTGTTTTCGTCGTCCACCGCGCCCAGATGGGTTGGGATCGGAAGGTTGCCGGACAGGGTGCTCGGTTCGAAGTACACCGGCGTGCTGGGGTCGACGGATCGGATCGCGGCGTCCACCTGGTTGTAGAACGGGGTCAGCTGTTGAGCCTCGAAGTAGGAATTTCCGAATATCGTTGATAGCCAAGATGACCCAGGCCACGGCTCATTCATGAGTTCGTATCCGACGACGGCGGGATCGTCTTTGAAGTAGTTCGCGACGTGTTGCCACATCTGCGCGTAGTGGTTCTGCAGGCCAATGCCGTCGGGTGCTTCGGCGTTGGACCAGAACGCATCCCAGGCGTGATTCTCCGCCGGATTGAGCGCATATGTCCACGGGAACCCGTAATTGGCGTTCGGCAGTCCGCCGGTCTGCACCGCCCAGTCCGGCGCGCCGTCGGCCCCCAGCGAGGCGCTGTAGAGGTCTTGATGCATGTCGAGGATGGCGTAGATGCCGTGGTTGGCCAGGATCTGTACGGTCTGTTCGATCGAGGCCAGGTAGTCGTAGTCGATGACGCCAGGCTGCGGTTCCACTTCCGCCCAGATGACGCCCACCCGCACTTCGTTGAAGCCGTTGACGGCCAGGAATGCCGCGTCGTCGTCGCTGAACCCGGCGGCGGAGAGCGTAAACGGCGCCTCTTTGTTCACCTCGTTGACGCCGTGCAGGATGACGACCCGGCCGTCTGCGTCGGTGATCCAGCTGCCGGTGGTGCTGAGGGCGGAGGCGCCTCCGGGTGGTGCGCCGGCGAGGGTGCCGTAGTGGCCGTGGTCGCCGTGGGCGCCGAGCAGCATGCTGGCGTTGCCCCCGGCGCCACCGAGAGCGGGCAGGTCGCCGGGGCCGGTGTAGGTGCCCAGAACACCACCACCGCTGGCGTCGCCGCCGGTTCCGCCGATGCCCATCAGCCAGCCGCCGTCCCCGCCGTTTCCACCGAATCCGCTGTCTGCGCCGTTGCCGCCGTTGCCGCCGTTGCCGAACATGCCGGCGTTGCCGCCGGCTCCGCCTGTGCCGCCGGATTCGGTGTTGGTCCAACCGTTTCCGCCATCGCCGAACAGCCAGCCGCCGTCGCCGCCGCCCGGATGCTCGGCGGTGCCGGCGGCGCCGTCGCCGATCAGGGGGCGCCCGAGAAGGAGCTGGGAGGGGCTGTTGATCAGGTCGGTGAGTTGTCGGCCGATGTCGCTGTTGATCCCGTCTTCGAGGACGTCGTGGATCGGGGTGTAGAGGTACTGCAGCAGCCAGGTGTTGGGATCGGCGACCGCCGGGCCGGCCAGTGCGGCGCCACCGAGTTCGGCCAGCACAGCGTCCCAGTGGGTCGGTGCCAGGAAGGTGTCCCAGGCGGTGGGCGACAGCACGGCATACCAGTCGACGGTATTAGTGGTGGTGTCCAGGAAGGGAGCGAAGGCCGCGTCGATCGCGTCATCGAAGTCTGTCTGGGCCCGCGGTGCCATTGCCAGCGGGGCCATCCCGAACGTCAGGAACGCCCCTGCGGCAGCGGTGATCCCGACAATTCGGCTGTCCCTGTGGTCCGTCACGCCGCGGGCCCCGTCCTATCCAGCGCCACTGACGGGTGTCACCGTGACGCTGACGGTGTTCGCGCCGTTGTCCGAGGCGATGATCAATACCGGGGCGCCGGGGGCCGAGATTACGTGCCCTCCGGTGACGGCGACTTGATAGCCGTTCGGGTACTGGATGTTCGGCACCGAGATCTCGGTTTGGGACCCGGCGGCGAAGTGGCCTGTGCCGCCGGCCGTCTCGGTGGTGTAGCTGAGCTGGAAGGTGCCGTCTGCGAACGACCAGGAGGTCGGGGTGCCGGCAACGGCCTGCGCATACGGTGCCGACGTGGCTTCCAGCCGGGCCCAATCGACATTGTCGCCGACGGGCGGCTTGCTCGGGTCGAAGACCAGCGCATTTCCGGGGGCGGTGCCGGTGATGGCGGGCACGCCGTTGTAGGCCCACTGCGACCAGCCCCACATACGCTGGTCGGCGGCGTTCATCACCATGATCGCTTCCCCGGCGCCGTTTCCGGATCCGAACTCCGAGATGAGGCCCGGTACGCCGTACTCACTGGTGTAAGCCTCGCCGTTCTCGGCCAGTAGCTCGATGTATCCCGGGCACAGCGGTGAGAGGGCCGCGCTGATGCTGGTCAACATGCAGTAGTCGTGGAATGCGAAGACGCCATGCGGGTCGTCCACCGGACCCAGCTGCGTCGGCACCGCTTCGTTGAACAGGGTGTTCGGCTCGTAGATGAACGGCGTGGTCGGGTCGACGGATCGGATGGCCGCGCTCACCTGGTTGTAGAACGGGGTCAGCTGTTGAGCTTCGTAGAAAGAATTGCCGAATATCGTTGACAGCCAAGTGGATCCGGCCCAGGGCTCGTTGATGATCTCGTAGCCGGCGATGTTGGGATCATCCTTGAAATAGTCCGCAACGGCCTGGGTCATCCGTGCGTAGTGGTTCAAAAGACCCACTCCGTCGGGGCCTTTGGCGTTGGACCACAACATGTCCCAGGCGTGGTTCTGCGCGGGGTTAAGTGCGTAGTTGAGGCCGAAGCCGATGTCGGGGTTGGGTAGCCCACCGGTTTGAGTGGCCCACTCCGGTGCGCCTTCGCCGCCGAAGACCGGGCTGAAGTCGTCCTGGTGGAAGTCGATGATGCTGACGATGCCGTGGTTGGCCAGGATCTGTACGGTCTGGTTGATCGAGGCCAGGTAGTTGTAGTCGATGACGCCGGGCTGTGGTTCCACGCCCGCCCAGATGACGCCCAGTCGGACCGAGTTGAAGCCGTTGGCGGCCAGGAACGCCGCATCATCGTCGCTGAACCCGCCGGCGGACGGCTCATAGGGCGGAATCTTGTAGACCTCGTTGAACCCGTGCAGATTGAGGACCCGACCATCGGCGTCGGTGATCCAGGTGCCGGCGGTGGTGATCCCGGCGACGGCTGCCGGGGCGCCGTCGAGGGTGCCGTAGTGGCCGTGGTCGCCGTGGGCGCCGAGCAGCATGCTGGCGTTGCCCCCGGCGCCACCGAGAGCGGGCAGGTCGCCGGGGCCGGTGTAGGTGCCCAGAACACCACCACCACCACCGGCGTCGCCGCCGGTTCCGCCGTTGCCCATCAGCCAGCCGCCGTTGCCGCCGTCTCCGCCGTTGCCGCCGTCTGCGCCGTTGCCACCGTTGCCGAACATGCCGGCGTTTCCGCCGGCGCCGCCCGTGCCGCCAGATTCGGTGTTGCCCCAGCCGGTTCCGCCGTCGCCGAACAGCCAGCCGCCGTCGGTGCCGTTGTGGTGTTCGGCGGTGCCGTCAGCCCCGTCGCCGATGAGGGCGCGTCCGGTGAGGGCGAGGAAGGGCTGGTTGATGAGGTTGTTGAGTTGTTGGCCGAGGCCGGAGTTGATCCAGTCTTCGATGCCGGTGTGGACCGGGGTGTAGAAGTACTGCAGTAGCAGGGCATTGGGGTCGGCGACCGCGGGGCCGGCCAGTGCGGCGCCAGTGAGTTCGGTCAGGGCGATGTCCCAGTGGGCCGGTGTCAGGAAGGTGTCCCAGGCTGAGGCTGAGAACACCGCATCCCAGTCGACGGTATTGGTGGTGGTATCCAGGAAGGGAGCAAAGGCCGCGTCGATCGCGTCATCGAAGTCGGCCTGGGCCGTCGGGGAGGTGGCCAGCGGAGCAAACCCGAAGGTCAAGAGGGCCACCGCGCTCGCGGCAATACCCACGACCTGACTGCTCATCCGGCGATTTGCGGCGGTCCTGCTGCGGCGCATCATCCTGGTTTCCATCTCCAAGTCGCGGCAAACCTGTGTAGAACATATACGTAGGCGGAAATCTAACCCTGTTTATTGGCGCACAACATAAGAATCGTCAAAACTGGCGGCAGTCAGCGGCCAGGTGCTGCGAGCCGCGAGGCCGCGTTAGGCTGACCCGACATGTCTGAGCCCCAGCTGCAATCCGCGCCGTTGTTCTTCGAACCCGGTGCCAGCTGGTACTGGGTGCTGTTCGGCCCGATCTCCGCGGGACTACTCGTACTGATCCAGAACTCGGGTGGCTACGGCTTTCAGCCTTTGGTGCCCGCCGTGTTGCTGGTGCTGGTCTCAACGATGCTCGCCATCCAGGTGAAGGCGGCGCGGATCCACACCTCCGTCGAGCTGACCGCTGACACGTTGCGGCAGGGCACCGAAACCATTCGGGTCGCCGACATCGTGGCGATCTACCCCGAGGCGCCGCGCCCCACGGGCTGGGGCAAGCAGGAACCGGCGAAATGGCAGGAATCTCGCGCACTGGGCGAGTTGAGTGGAGTGCCGCGTCGCCGGGTGGGTGTCGGATTGAGGCTGACCGGGCGGCGCACGGTGCAGGCTTGGGCGCGTAACCATCGCGGGCTTCGTGCCGTGCTGAGCGAGCTGATTCCGGAGACCGTCCCGCCCAGTGGGCCAGTTGAAACCGATGTCGAGGACGGATCGTCCTGGTGAGGACCGCGCCGATTCTCCGGACCCTGGTCGAGCTGGCCTTGGCCGCCGCCGCGGCGGCGGGCTGCGCGATGAGCTGGTTGCAGGTGCGCTATCTGGTGTTGGTCGCGCCGGTCATCGACGGTGAACCGGCTACCACTTCGGTGACGTATCACCCCCGAATGCTGTTGTTGGCGTGGGTATTGGCGACGGCTGCCGGGGTGCTGGCAGTGGTCGGTACCGCGCGGCTGTTCCGGGCCCGTCGTGCCCCAGCCGGCGAATACCCCACGGGGGTATCATCGGCGGGGTGATCACCACCGACCTTGAGCTGCGAGGCATGACCTGTGCGTCGTGCGCGGCGCGGGTGGAGCGCGGCTTGAACGCGCTCGACGGGGTGCACGCCACGGTGAACTTCGCGGTCGAGCGGGCGCGCGTCGAACACGCTCAGAATGTCTCGGCCGCCGAACTGGTGCGCGCCGTGGAGAGCACCGGTTATCAGGCCACCGTGGTCGGTTCGGCCCACGAGCACGCCTCCGAGCATGACGAAGTGCCTGCCGGGCAATTGCGCTCCCGGCTGGTCGGCTCGGCACTGCTGGCCCTGCCGGTGGTGGCGCTGTCGATGGTGATGTCCTGGCGGTTCAGCGGTTGGCAGTGGGTGGTGTTCGCGCTGACCACCCCCATCGTGGCGTGGGGCGGCTATCCCTTCCACCTCGCCGCGCTGCGTACCGCCGTCCACCGGGGCGCCACGATGGACACCCTGGTTTCCCTGGGCACCCTGGCGGCCTACCTGTGGTCGGCGGTTGCGGTCTTCACCGGTGCGGGCCATCTGTACTTCGAGGTGGCGGCCGTCGTCACGGTCTTCCTGCTGGCCGGTCGCTATGCCGAATCGCATGCCAAACATTCGGCCGGTGCGGCGCTGCGGGAACTGCTGGAACTCGGGGCCAAGGACGCCGCGGTGATGCGGCGTGAGGACGGTGTGCTGACCGAGGTCCGGGTGCCGATCGCGGATCTGCGGGTGGGTGACGTCATCGTGGTCCGGCCGGGGGAGCGGGTCGCCGCCGACGGAGTGGTCATCGACGGCGCTACCGCCCTGGACACCTCGGCGATGACCGGCGAATCGGTGCCCATCGACGTGGAAGTCGGAGCCGACGTGTTAGGCGGTTCGCTCAACACCACCGGGCTGGTACTGGTCCGCGCCGCCAAGGTAGGCGCCGACACCCAACTGGCGCGGATGGCCACCATGGTCGCCGACGCCCAGGCCGGCAAGGCATCAGTTCAGCGCCTCGCCGATCGAGTCTCGGCGGTGTTCGTGCCGGCGGTGCTGGTGATCGCCGCGCTCACCCTGGCCGGCTGGCTACTGAGCGGTGCATCCGTCGCGGCGGCGTTCACCGCGGCCGTCGCGGTGCTGATCATCGCCTGCCCGTGCGCGCTGGGTCTGGCCACGCCGACCGCGATCCTGGTCGGCACCGGCCGGGGCGCGCAGCTCGGCATCCTGATCAAGAACCCGCAGGTCTTGGAGGCCGTCAAGGACATCGACACCGTCGTGCTGGACAAGACCGGCACGGTCACCACCGGCGTGATGGCTGTCGGCGGTCTCGCGGTCGCCCGCGGCGAGGACCCGAACACCGTGCTGGCTAGGGCCGCCGCCGTCGAATCGGGATCCGAGCACCCGATCGCAGCGGCCATCGTCGCCGGAGCCAAGGCCGGCGGCCTGGAGATCGGCCACGTGACTGACTTCGCCAGCCGTCCCGGCCACGGGGTGACCGGGGTGGTCGACCGTGTGCGCGTCGAGGTCACGCGATCGGCCGCCGCGCACGAGACCGGGACCGCCGTCGAGGTCTCCTGGGACGGGCTGGCGCGCGGGACCATCACCCTGACCGACACCGTGCGGCCCACCAGCGCGGCCGCGGTGGCCGAGCTCAAGGCCATGGGCATCACCGCGATGCTGCTTACCGGTGACGGTGCGGCGGTGGCGCGCACGGTCGCCGGCGAAGTCGGGATCGACCCGGCCAACGTCATTGCCAACGTCTTGCCCGCGGACAAGGCCGAGGCGGTCAAGCGGCTGCAAGAGCAGGGTCGGCGGGTGGCCATGGTCGGCGACGGCGTCAACGACTCGGCGGCGCTGGCCGCCGCCGATATCGGGATGGCGATGGGAACCGGCACCGACGCCGCCATCGAGGCCGGCGACGTGACCCTGGTGCGCGGTGACCTCGGGACGGTTCCGACCGCGCTGCGGCTGTCCGCACGCACACTGCGAATCATCCGGCAGAACCTGATCTGGGCGTTCGGCTACAACATCGCGGCGATCCCGCTGGCGGCGGCCGGGCTGCTCAACCCCATGATCGCTGGCGCGGCCATGGCGGCCTCGTCGGTCCTGGTGGTGACGAACAGCCTGCGGCTTCGACGTTTTGGGCGGTAGGGTCCGAAAAAGTCGAACAGGGGGTTTGTTCTATGTATGCACTCAACGTTTCTCATGGCGTGATCACGAAGGCCGGGGCGGTATGCGCCGGTCTGGCCGCGTTTGCTCTGGTGGTGTCCGGGCCGGCCGGTGCGGATCCGGCCAATCCCGACCCGTTCAGCCCCAGCGACTGCATCGCCAACGCGAGTGCGGTCTGCAACGTCGGTCCTTACGGCCCCGACAGCTTGACCAACCCGGCCAACATCAACAGTCCCTTGAACCCGGCGAACCCGGCGAACCCGGCCAATCCGGACAACCCGGCGAACCTGGACAGTCCGATGAGCCCGATGAATCCGGCGAATCCGGCCAGCCCGATGAACCCGATGAATCAGGCCTAGTTCGCCTGCTCCGACGGTCTCATTGCGGCCGGATCACGAGTCCAGCCAGGCCAACTCGGCCGGAAGCTGCTCTCGCCAATAGGACACGTCGTGACCGCCGGGGGAGAACCCGCCGGCCGGCGGCGGATTCAGTTGGCCGATGAAACTCTTGGTCGCGTACGCGAAGGGGTCCGCGGTCCCGCAGTCGACGCGCAGCGGGAACGGGGCCAGCCGCGGCGCCAGGTTGAACACCGAGTTCGTCCGCCAGTCATCGACGCTGTCGAATGCGCCCGCGGGCGCGCCGAAGTAGGTCATATAGATCGCCGGGCTGATGGCACAGATTCCTGCGGTGCGCGACGGACCCAGGCGGGTGGCCAGCTGCAGCGCGCCGTAGCCACCCATCGACCAGCCCATGAACCCGACTCGGGTGATGTCGATGCCCTTCTCCGGCAGCATCGGGATCAGCTCACCCAGCACCATCGCACCGGCGTCCTCCCCGGAGCTGTGCCGGCGCCAGTAGGTGTTACCGCCATCGACGGCCACCACCGCGAACGGTGGCCGGCCCGCTGCGGTCAGCTTCGCCAGCTCTTCCTCCACGCCCAGATCCATCACCCAGGCCGCATCGCCGTCCAGGCAGTGCAGGGCGATCACCGGACGCAGCGGAGCGGTCTGTCCCGGCGGCCGGGCGATGATCCAATTGGTCTCCACCCCGCCGCGGGCCGACGACACGAACGTGCCGGATTCCCGGGTCGGATAGGTATTGCCGGTCGCTCGCGACTCGGCCGGGTGCCGCCCCACACCCATGCCGAACAGGCCTGCTGCCCCCGCGGCACCGACCCCGAGGCGCAAAGCAGCCCGGCGGGTCAAATCTGCCATGTAGAGCATCATCGCGTGGCGGATGCTCGGTTTCGCCCGGCACGCCGGGGTATTGATCAGGTTGATGCCGGTTCGTTAGGAACGTCGGGAACCGGTGGGCGGCCGAACTGTTGGCGAAACGCGTCCACCGTGTAACTCACGACGGTTGCCTCACGTGGGGCACGCACCGTCGCCGAGCGGGGGATCCGCACCATGGGTCCGAGCTGGCCGGCGTACTGGTCCGGTTTGCCGATCTTGAGCAGTCCCTCGCCGGCGCCGGCCGAGTCGGGGGCGATCTCCACCTCGCCTTCGGTGACGACGTAGATCAGGTCCTCGACGGTGCCCTGCTCCAGCAGTACCGAGCCCGGTCCCAGCAGGACCGGCGCCTGCTGCGGGTGCGTCGGTACGGCGGTCGGCGACAGCTGGATGACGATGTCGGCCAGCGGGACGATTCGGGTGTCGTGGGTCGCAACCACCACCACGCGATCGCCGGCCGCCAGCATCCGCAGCAGTTGTACGACTTCGCCGGCCCGGACGTAGTCCAGTTGCGCGGTGGGTTCGTCGGCCAGGATCAGCGGCGGATCCAGGGCCAGGGCGCGCGCCACCGCCACGCGCTGCTGCTGGCCGCCACTGAGTTGCCCGGGGTGGTGGTGAGTCCGGTCGGCCAGACCCACGCGTGACAGCAGATCCCGGGCACGTTCTTGGGCGGACCACTGGGTCCATCCGGCCGCCCACATCGGCACCATCACGTTCTCCAGCGCGGTCAGGCTCGACACCAGATTGAACGCCTGGAACACGATGCCGACGGTGCGCCGCCGGTAGGAGGTGATGTCGCGCCGACCGAGTGCGGTCACGTCGGTGGCGCCGAACTGGATCTGACCGCTGGTGGGGCTCAAGATGCCGCCCAGGCACGACAGCAGCGTGGTCTTGCCGCAGCCGCTGGGACCGAGCACCACGACCAGTGAGCCGGCCGGGACGTCCAGGCTCAGGCCGTGGATGGGACGGATCGGTTCCCCGCCGCCGGTGGCGTATTCGATGACCAGATCACGGATCCGCAGTTCTCCCATGAGCTACGGCCCCCCGAACGCCAGTACCGGGTCCACGGCCACCGCGTGGCGTAGACCCGCCAGGCTGGCCAGTAGGCCGATCCCCACCGCGGTCAGGACCAGAAGCGCGAACGACGACCCGGTCACCGCCACCAGCATCGGAAACAGCGGTCCGATCGACACCGCCAGGACGCCACCGAGCACCGCCGCGGCCACCGCGACGACCACCGCCTGTAGCGCCAGCCCGGCCAGCACCATCCATGTGGTGACCCCGAGCGCCTTGAACACCGCGAAGTCGCGGGTGCGTTCCAGCGCGGACAGATAGATCAGCGAGCCCACGATCAGCGCGGCGACCCCCCACAGCAGTACCGACATGTACGACAGGGCCATCTGCGCACCCGCCAGCGGGCGAACCATGTCGTCGACGGCCGCGGTCCGGCCCACCACCCGGTAGCCATCCGGCACGTGCGCGGGCGTGCCCCGCACGCCGATCGCTGAGACCACCGGCTGAGCCGAATACATCAGTCGTTGAGCGCCCGCCACGGTCAGGAAGCCATTGGGTTGGCCGGCCAGCGTGGTCGACTTCTCCACCAGGCCGACGATCCGCACCTTGTCCGCGCCCAGCTCGATCTCGTCACCGACGGCGCGCTTGAGCGTGGTCGACATCGCGATCTCGTTGGGCTCGGTCGGAGCGCGACCTGCGGTGAGCGGCGGCATCGCGGCCTTGGGAACGCCGTAGATATTCACGTTCAGCGGCGACTTGCCGTCCTGCAGGATGGTGTTGCCGTAGACCACCGGCAGCGCCGCGTCCACGCCGGAAATTCTTGCGACATCACCGGCTTCGGACTGCGGGAACCGTGACGAGCCCATGAACGGCCCTACCGCAGCGGTCTGGATGAGGTAGCCGTCGATGTTCAGCGAATCGACCACGTGCTCCGCCTCGACCCGGAAGCCATGGGTCAGCCCGGCCAGCACCAGGGTCAGGGCGAACACCATCGCGGTGCCCACCGCGGCAACGATGAACCGGCGCAGTCGCCACTGCAGATCGCGAAAAGCGGTGATTAACATCCGCACGCGCGCATGTTATCGCAGCGTGCAGCTGTGATAGCCATCTCGGCGCGAGGGCGGAAGGGCCTCCGCAAATCCGGAATGCTCAGTCAACCGCTAGCTTTTGGGTTACAAATACACACACGCCGCTTTCATGAGCCCGGCGTACGCCCCAGGGAGGGGGTCGGTGATGAATTACGCTGCCCTGCCACCGGAGATCAACTCGTTGCGGATCTACACCGGGCCGGGCTCCGCGCCGATGCGCGCCGCTGCGGCCGCCTGGGGCGGACTCGCCGCCGAACTGCACTCGGCGGTGGCGTCGTACGAATCGGTGATCGCCGAACTGACGGCTCAGGCCTGGCGGGGACCGTCCTCGGAGTCGCTGACTCAGGCCGCTGCCCGGTACGTCGCCTGGATGACCGTCACGGCGGGGCAGATCGACCAGACGACAGCACAGGCGAACGCCGCGGCGGCGGCCTACGAGGCGGCGCACGGTGCGACGGTGCCGCCCTCGGTGGTGGCGGCCAACCGTGCTCAGTTGCTGCTGCTGATCGCCACCAACGTTTTGGGCACCAATACCGCGGCGATCGCCGCCAACGAGGCCGAATACGGCGAGATGTGGGCCCAGGACGCTGCTGCGATGTATGCCTATGCGGGCGCATCTGCGGCCGCCACGGGCCTGACGCCGTTCCAGAAGCCGCCGCAGACCAGCAATCCCGCCGGACCGGCCAGCCAGGCCGCCGCGGTCGCGAACGCCGAGACCACGTCGTCGTCCGACGTCCAGTCCCTGCTCAGTCCGCTGGCCTCCGGGATCTTCGGGTCGCCGAACAACTCGCTGGCACAGACAGCGGCGGCGACGCTTCCCGGCTTGGCGCAGGGTCCCGAGGACCTGCTCACGTGGCCGAGCCTGTCCGACCTGTTGGGCGTGAGCGCGGTGTCGGCGATCGGGCTGATCATGTCGGCCGGCGCCTGGGCGGCGGGGGACGCCAGCACTCGGGAGATCCTCTACGAGCAGGACCAGTTGCGGGTGGTGGAGTACGAGATCCTGCGCAACATCGACCTGTTCTCCCCGTTGACCCCGTCGCGGCCGATGATGCCCGGGGCATCGTCGATGTCGGCGGCAATGGGCGAGGCGATCACTGCCGGGAACCTGTCGGTGCCGATCAACTGGGCGGCCAACGCTCCAGAGATCCGGAGCCTGTCCTACACCAAGCCGCTGGTCGGGCCGGCTTTCGGCGGCGCACCGGCGGCATCGCTCAGCGGTGCCGGCACCGCCTTCAGCCAGATGGCGCTGGCCGGCATGGGCGGCAGTGCCCTGGCGGGCTCGGTCAGTCGCGGCCGCGGGGGCGCCGATGCGGATTCATCGGCGAGGGTTGCGATGCCGCAGCGCGCGGCGGGCGACGCGGCAACTGATTCGCCGACCGGTGACACCGAAGGTTCGCCGGGTCCGTCGATGATGGGCATCGCCGCGGAGATCCGCGAATTCGCCGAGCTGCGTGACCGCGGCTTGATCACCAACGACGAGTACAACGAGCAGAAGATGCGCCTGTTGGGCCGTTGAGCGTATTCCGCATTTGCGGTGATTTTCAACTTCTGCTCGGACACCGGCCTCAAGCGCGGGTGAGCAGCAGGGTATGCGGCACCCCGGCGCGTCCGAGCAGCTGGCGCCACGGCGCCTTCAGCAGTCCCACCGCCTCCTCGGTCGGCACCACCTGCGGGTTCGTGACGGTGAATGTTTTCCCGCTGACCTTGACCCGTCCGCCGTCTGCGGCCTGCAGATTCTTCACCCAGTCCCGGCTGGTTCCGTACGGAAGCAGCACCGCGACGCCGTTGGCGGTGTGGAACATCGAGACCGGGGTGCGGTAGGTCGCTCCCGAGCGCCGGCCGGTGTGCTCGACGATCGACCAGATCGGCACCCAGCCGCAGATCGGGCGGAACAGCGGATTCGTCACGACCCGGTTGAACCGGGCGCGTCGCTCGGAGAACTGCACCGCTCAGCCCTGCCGGGTGAGCAGCACGGCCTGCTCGAACGGCAGGCGGGCGAAGACTCTGCGCGCCCGCGGACTCACATGTTCGGCCGCTTCTGCCTTGCTGACCACCCGCGGTTCGGTGACGCCGAAGGTCTTGCCGTGCCGGCGCATGGTGCCCCCGCCGGCGGCTGTGATGTTCTTCAGCCAGTCGCGGTCCGGGCCATAGGTCAGCAGGATGGCCACCCCGCTATCGGTGCTGAACACGGTCAGGGGAGTGCGGAAGGGCTTGCCGGAGCGCCGGCCGACGTGCTCGAGGATTCCGAACGTCGGCGCCCAGCCTGCCCACATTCTCTGGATCGGATTGGTGACATGCCGGTTGAACCGGGCCAGCCGCTGCGGTAGTTGCATGACTGCCATCCAACTCCGGCTGCCGACCCACTTCAACCCTCAACTACACCCTGTAGTCGAGTGATGTCGCGCGAGCTGGGACACTGGTCGTCGTGGGTAATGCGGATCGGACCACGGCGGTATCGGAGCGGTTGTTCTCCGAGGCCTGCGCGGTGATCCCCGGCGGCGTCAACTCACCGGTCCGGGCTTTCGCGGCGGTGGGGGGCACGCCCCGCTTCATTGCCGAGGCGCAGGGCTGCTGGCTGACCGACGTCGACGGCCACCGCTATGTGGACCTGGTCTGTTCCTGGGGGCCGATGATCCTGGGTCATGCCCACCCCGAGGTGGTCGATGCGGTCCGCGATGCCGTCGGAACCGGCCTGTCCTTCGGGGCGCCGACCCGCGGTGAGACCGAGCTGGTGACCGAGATCCTCGCCCGGGTGCCGGCGGTGGAGAAGCTCCGGCTGGTCAACTCCGGCACCGAAGCCACCATGAGTGCGCTGCGGCTGGCCCGCGGCTTCACCGGCCGGGCCAAGGTCATCAAGTTCTCCGGCTGCTATCACGGCCACGTCGACGCGCTGCTCGCCGACGCCGGCTCCGGGGTCGCGACGCTGGGCTTGTGTGACGACCCGCTGCGCCCGGCTTCGCCGGGCTTGCGATCGTCACGGGCGCTGCCGTCCTCGCCCGGGGTCACCGGCGCCACCGCCGCCGACACGATCGTGTTGCCCTACAACGACGTGGACAGCGTCGCCGCCGCCTTCGCCGAATTCGGCGACGAGATTGCCGCCGTCATCACCGAGGCCAGCCCCGGCAACATGGGCGTGGTGCCGCCGGCGCCCGGTTTCAACGCTGCACTGCGGACCGTCACCGCCGACCACGGCGCACTGCTGATCATCGACGAGGTGATGACCGGTTTCCGGGTGAGCCGAAGCGGTTGGTATGGCGTTGATCCGGTGCAGGCCGACCTGTTCACCTTCGGGAAGGTGATCAGCGGTGGGCTGCCGGCCGCGGCCTTCGGCGGCCGGGCCGAGGTGATGGACCGGCTGGCTCCGCTTGGCCCGGTCTACCAGGCCGGCACGCTGTCGGGGAACCCGGTGGCCACCGCCGCCGGCCTGGCCACACTGCGCGCCGCCGACGACGGCGTCTACGCGACACTCGACAAGAATGCCGACCGGCTGACCGCGATGCTGGCCGAGGCGCTGACAGACGCCGGTGTGCCGCACCAGATTCCGCGTGCCGGAAACATGTTCAGCGTGTTTTTCGGCGACGAACCCGTCACCGACTTCGCCGCCGCCCGCGCCAGTGAGACCTGGCGCTACCCGGCGTTCTTCCACACCCTGCTCGAGGCGGGTGTCTACCTGCCCTGCAGTGCCTTCGAGGCGTGGTTCGTCTCGGCCGCGCTGACCGACGAAGCCTTCGACCAGATCGCCGCGGCGCTGCCCAGGGCAGCTCGAGTGGCGCGTGACGCAACCCCGGAGCCGAAACCCTGATGGCAGAAGAAACCCGCGTCCACCTGATCCGCCACGGCGAGGTCCACAATCCCGATGGCATTCTCTACGGCCGGCTGCCCGGTTTCCGGCTCTCCGACACCGGCCGCGCCCAGGCCGTCGCCGCCGCGGAGCTGCTGGCCGGCCGCGACATCGTCGCGGTGATCGCCTCGCCGCTGCAACGTGCCCAGGAGACCGCCGCCCCGATCGCGGCTCGGCACAGCCTGGCCATCGACACCGACGACGACCTGATCGAGTCGGCCAACTTCTTTGAGGGCAAGCGTGTTTCACCGGGCGACGGCGCCTGGCGCAACCCGAGGTTCTGGTGGCACCTGCGCAACCCGCTCCGCCCGTCGTGGGGCGAGCCCTACGACCAGATCGCGGCCCGGATGGCCACCGCGGTGAACAAGGCCCGCGCTCGCGCCGCCGGCCACGAGGTGGTGTGCGTCAGCCACCAGCTGCCGGTCTGGACTGCGCGCCAGCATCTCACCGGCAATCGACTCTGGCACGACCCGCGCCGGCGCGAATGCGGCGTGGGTTCGGTGACCACGTTGATCTATGACGGAGATCGTCTCGTCGACGTCGATTACCAGGTTCCGGCCGGCGGCTGACGATGCGGGCAGTGCTGATCGTCGGGGCAGTGCTGGCCGCGCTGGTCTCGGGCTGCGCGGTCGGTGACGACGCCGTCACCCACGGCGGCACCTTCGAGTTCGTCTCGCCCGGCGGCAAGACCGACATCTTCTATGACCCCCCGCAGGACCGCGGCCGGCCCGGCCCGATCTCCGGTCCCGAGCTGATGGACCCGTCGCGCACCATCAGCGTCGACGACTTCGCCGGCAAGGTCGTCGTCGTCAACGTGTGGGGGCAGTGGTGCGGACCCTGCCGTACCGAAATCAGCCAACTGCAAAAGGTTTACGACGACACCCGCGCCCAGGGTGTGGCATTCCTGGGCATCGACGTCCGCGACCCCGAGCCGCAGGCTTCCCGCGACTTCATCTCCGACCGTCGCATCACCTATCCGTCGATCTACGACCCGGCGATGCGCACCATGATCGCGTTCGGCGGCCGCTATCCCTCGTCGGTGATCCCGGCGACCATGGTGCTCGACCGCCAGCACCGGGTCGCGGCGGTGTTCCTGCGTGAGGTGCTGGCCGAAGATCTGCAACCCGTCGTGCAGCGGCTGGCGGCCGAGGCGGCGTCGTGAGCGGCTTTACCGCCACCGCCACCACCGGTCCGCTGCTGTTGGCTGTGGCCGTATCGGCCTTGGCTGGACTGGTGTCGTTCGCCTCGCCATGCGTGGTGCCGTTGGTGCCGGGCTACCTGTCCTACCTGGCGGCGGTGGTGGGTGTCGACGAGACTCCACGGGCCGGTGCGCTCAAGCCTCCGCCCGGCGCGAGGTGGCGTGTCGCCGGGTCGGCGGCGCTGTTCGTCGCCGGGTTCACCGTGGTGTTCCTGCTGGGCTCGGTGGCCGTACTGGGCATGACCACCACCTTGATCACCAATCAGGTTCTGCTGCAACGGGTCGGTGGTGCGGTGACGATTCTGATGGGCCTGGTTTTCATCGGGTTCGTTCCGGCGCTGCAGCGCCAACTCCGCTTCACCCCCCAGCAGCTGTCCACCGTGGTGGGGGCGCCGCTGCTGGGCGCGGTGTTCGCGCTGGGTTGGACACCGTGCCTGGGGCCGACCCTGACCGGGGTGATCGCGGTCGCCTCGACCACCGACGGCGCCGGGGTGGCCCGGGGCGTGGCGTTGGTGATCGCCTACTGCCTGGGCTTGGGCATTCCGTTCGTGGCGTTGGCGTTCGGGTCGGCCAGCGCGGTGGCGGGGCTGAGTTGGCTACGCCGGCACACCCGGGCGATCCAGGTCCTGGGCGGGGTGTTGTTGATCGCGGTCGGGCTCGCCCTGGTCACCGGCGTGTGGGACCACTTCGTGGCCGCGGTGCGCGACGGGCTGGTCTCTGATGTCAGGCTGCCGATCTGATGACCACCACCTCGCCACCGCGAACAGACACAGAATCGCACCCGCGGCGTTCGCCGCGTACGACTCTGCGTCTGCTCGCCGGGAAGGCCCGCAACACCTGGCGGGCGCTGACGTCGATGGGCACCGCGCTGGTCCTGCTGGTGCTGCTCGCACTGGCCGCCATCCCCGGAGCACTGCTGCCGCAACGCAGTCTCAACGCCGCCAAAGTCGACGAGTACCTGGCGCTGCACCCGGTGCTGGGTCCGCTATTGGAACGCATGCAGGCCTTTGAGGTCTTCTCCAGTTTCTGGTTCACCGCCATCTACGTGCTGCTGTGTGTGTCGCTGATCGGTTGCCTGACGCCGCGGACCCTCGAACATCTGCGCAACCTGCGCGCCACCCCGGTGGCCGCACCGCGCAACCTGTCTCGCCTGCCCAAGCACGCCGCGACGCAGCTGACCGGTGACGCCGACGAGCTCGGCGCCCAGATGGTCGCGGAGTTGCGCGGCTGGCGGCGGATCACCCGCTCGTCGGACAGCGCCCCCGGTGGCATTGAGATTTCGGCGGAGAAGGGCTATCTGCGCGAATTCGGCAACCTGCTCTTCCATTTCGCGCTGCTGGGACTGCTGGCCGCCGTCGCGCTCGGTCGCATGTTCGGCTACGAGGGCAACGTGATGGTCATCGCCGACGGGGGACCGGGATTCTGCTCGGCGTCGCCGGCCGCGTTCGACTCGTTCCGTGCCGGCGCCACCGTCGACGGGACCAAGCTGCACCCACTGTGCGTGCGGGTCAATGACTTCACCGCCAACTACCTGGTCTCCGGACTGGCAACCTCCTTCACCGCGAATATCGACTACCAGGCCGGCGAGGACCTGCGCACCAATCAGTGGCGGCCCTACCTGCTGGAGGTCAACCACCCGCTTCGGGTCGGCGGTGTGCGGGCCTACCTGCAGGGACACGGCTACGCGCCCACCTTCACCGTGACCTTCCCGGACGGCCAGACCCGCACCCAGACGGTGCAGTTCCGCCCGGACAACCCGCTGACCCTGCTCTCGTCGGGCGCGGTCCGATTCGACCCGCCGGCCGGGGTCTACCCCGACGCCGGTGAACGCCGCAAGCACCAGATCGGCATCCAGGGCCTGTTCGCTCCGACCGAACAGCTTGACAATCGGCTGCTGTCGTCCGCGTTCCCCGCGATGAACGACCCCGCGGTCGCGATCGATGTCTACCGCGGCGACACCGGACTCGACACCGGCCGGCCGCAGAGCCTGTTCACCCTGGATTCCCGGCTGATCGACCAGGGCCGGCTGACCAAAGTGGCCCGGTCCAACCTGAAGGCCGGTGAACAGATCCGCCTCGACGACGGCACGAAGGTGCGCTTCGACGGCGCGGTGCCGTTCGTCAACATCCAGGTGTCGCACGATCCGGCCGAGATCTGGGTGCTGGTGTTCGCGATGACGATGATGGCGGGTCTGGTGGTGTCGTTGGTGGTGCGTCGCCGCCGGATCTGGATCCGGATCACGCCCACGGAGCCCGTGCGGCCGGGTCTCTCTTCGCGCGCTGGCGCGCGCTCATCGCCCCCGACCGGGTCGATGGGGCACGCCGGTACGGTGAACGTCGAGCTGGGCGGGCTGGCTCGCACCGACAACTCCGGCTGGGGTGACGAGTTCGAGCGATTGCGCGACACGACGATGCGGAGCGCAGCGACGAGGAGGAGTGGCGCCCGTGGCCCAGCGCGGTTGTTCGGCAAGGAGACGTAGGTGAACACGAGTCATATCGACATCGGGCTGGCGCGGTACTCCGACTGGGCGTTCACCTCGGCGATGATCGTGCTGGTCATCGCACTGCTGTTGCTGGCCGTCGAACTGGCCTCCAGCCGTGCCCGCATACCCGCCGAGACCGAGCTGGTGTCGGCCGGCGGAGTGCGCTCCGACAGCGCCACGCCAGGGGTGGTGGTCCCCGCGCAGCGACGGTCCGTGGGCGAGCGGGTGGGCCGCGCCGGCCTGGCCCTGGTCTACCTGGGCATCGCCTTGCTACTGGCCTGCATCGTGTTCCGCGGCGCTGCCACATTACGCCCGCCGTGGGGCAACATGTACGAGTTCATCAACCTGACCTGCTTCTCCGGGCTGGTGGCTTCCGCCGTCGCGCTGCGCCGGCCACAACACCGCGGCCTGTGGGTGTTCGTGCTGCTGCCGGTGTTGATCCTG
>Ga0153956_1001240_pt1 | contig 23400 bp, 16 predicted proteins | sample TSFL040MetaG_FD_104704 | JGI IMG/M metagenome (GOLD analysis project Ga0153956, IMG submission 104704) | Attine ant fungus gardens microbial communities from Florida, USA - TSFL040 MetaG | ecosystem: Host-associated > Fungi > Mycelium > Unclassified | place: USA: Florida, Wekiwa Springs... | reverse complement strand
TTCATCAGCCTCGCCGGCCGCTACATGGTGCTGATGCCGAACAACCCGAAGGCGGGTGGCGTCTCGCGTCGCATCGAAGGCGAAGACCGCCAGGCGCTGAAGGAAGCCCTGGAGCATCTCAACGTCCCTGACGACGTGGGCCTCATCGTGCGCACCGCCGGCCTCGGCCGCGACGCCGAAGAACTGCAGTGGGACCTGGACTACCTGCTGCAGCTGTGGAAGGCGATCTCCGAGGCCGCGCAGTCGCGCCCGGCGCCGTTCCTGATCTACCAGGAGTCCAAGCTGATCATCCGCGCGCTGCGCGACTACCTGCGCAACGACATCGGCGAGATCCTCATCGACCACGAGGAGCTGTACCAGGACGCGCGCGAGTTCGTCCAGCAGGTCATGCCGAACAACCTGCGCAAGCTCAAGCTGTACCAGGACACCACGCCGCTGTTCTCGCGCTTCCAGATCGAGACGCAGATCGAGAACGCGTTCGAGCGCACCGTGCGCCTGCCGTCCGGCGGTTCGATCGTCATCGACCAGACCGAGGCGCTGACCGCGATCGACATCAACTCGTCGAAGGCGACCAAGGGCCACGACATCGAGGAAACCGCGTTCAACACGAACTGCGAGGCGGCCGTCGAGATCGCGCGCCAGCTGCGTATCCGCGACGCCGGCGGCCTGATCGTGATCGACTTCATCGACATGGATTCGCCGCGCCACCAGCGCGACGTCGAGGAAAAGCTGAAAGACGCGCTCAAGCTCGACCGCGCGCGCGTGCAGGTCGGCCGCATCTCGCGCTTCGGCCTGCTCGAGATGTCGCGCCAGCGCCTGCGTCCGAGTCTCGGCGAGGCGACCCAGATCGTCTGCCCGCGTTGCGAAGGCCATGGCCGCATCCGCGGCGTCGAGTCGCTGTCGCTGTCCGCGCTGCGCCTCGTCGAGGAGCATGCGATGAAGGAAAGCACCGGCCAGGTGCTGGTGCAGGCGCCGCCGAGCGTGGCGAACTTCCTGCTCAACGAGAAGCGTCGCCAGTTGACCGAAATCGAGGCGCGCCACGACGTCAACGTCATCGTCGTCGCCGACGACAAGCTGGAAACGCCGCACCTGGAAATCCAGCGCCTGCGCGCCGCGGAAATCGGCGACGAGGTCAAGCCGAGCTACCAGCGCACGACGCCGGTCGCGCCGACCGCGCTGCCGACGATGCTGCGCCCGAGCGAGGAACCCGAACAGCCCGCCGTGGCCGGCGTGGTCCGCGCGACGCCCGCGCCGGAACGTCCCGAGCCGGCGGCGGCTCCGGCCGCGCCGATCGCAACACCTTCCGCCCCGGCCGGGGGTGGCATCTTCGCGCGCTTCGTCGGTTGGTTCCGCAATGGCGCGCAAGCGCCGGCCGCGGTTCCGGCCAAGCCGGCGCCGGCCCCTGCGACGCGTCCGCAGCAGCAACGCCCGGCATCGCCGCAACGCCCCGCCAGCCCGTCGAATCGTCCCGCGCAGAACCAGCGTCCGCAGCGCCAGGACAGCGCGCAGCAGGGGCAGCGTGACGGCCGCCGCGACGGTCGTGGCGAGCAACCGCGCAATCCGCAGGGACAGAAGCAGCAACAGGGCCAGGGTCGCGGCAATCGCCGTGACGAGCGTGGCCCCGGTCGCGTCTCCGGCGAACATGCCGCCGTGGCCGAGCCGCGTCCGAACGCCGAGACGCGCGCCAACGTCAATTCGCCGCGCGTCCCGGCCGCGGAGGCAGCGCCAAAGGCCGCCGTCGCGCCGCCTACGGCGGCTCCCGACAAGGAGCTGCAGGCGACCGCCCCGGCCGTCGCAAAGCCGGACGGTGAAGTTCCGCGCGAAAGTCCGGCCGAAGGCGAGGCCGCGCGCGACGAAATGCGTTCGCGCCGTCGTGGTCGCCGTGGCGGCCGCCGCCGTCGCAAGGACGGCGCGGCTGAAGGCGCGGGCGCCGGCACGTCGCCGGATGCGCGGATCGCCGATTTCGACGACGAGGACGCCGGCGACGAGCCGGCGCCGATGCAGCGCCCGGCCGCTCCGCCGTCGAACGACGGCGCCCCCTCCGCTTCCCAACCCGTGAAACCGGCCGACACCCATGTCGCGCCAACGCCGCGGGTGGAGACGACAACGCGTCCGCTCGATGTGTCGGCACAGTCGGTTGGCAAGGATTCGCCGCATCCGTCCTCCAATCCGGAGCCGGCTTCGCCGAAGGCGCCTGTCGCCGCGTCGCGCGACAACGCGGTTGCTGCGACAGAAGCGCCCGTGGCTCGCAGCGAACCGCAGGTTGCGGTCGAAACCCGCCCCGCCCCTGCTCCGGCTCTTTCACCGGCTGCTCCGGCGCCTGTCGTGATCCCTTCGCCGGTCGCGGCTCCGGTTCCGACTCCGGCGGCTGCGTCCGTGCCGACTCCGGCGGTCGTCGTCAAGGACGCCGTCGCTCCGGCAGTAGCTCCCGCGGCATCAGCCGGCGCTGTCCCGGATCGTGGCCACACGCTCGACCTGCCGCTGCCGACTCCGGTTTCGCGCGAACCCGTCGTGCCTGCCCCGCCCGCTCAGCCGGCGCCGAAGCCGGTCGCAGCCGAGCACAAGCCGGAAGCGACCCCGGCCGAGAAGCCGGTGGCGCCCGCGACGGAACCGAAACCCGAGTGACGAAGGACCTGAAGCTGCGCGCGACGTGCGCGCAGCTTCAGTCGGCCATTGCGCGTGCGCGGTCGTCGAGCACGCCGTGCAGGTGCGCGAGATGCGCGAGCGCCACCGGGTTGTCGACGCCGAGCTTGTCGAACAAGCGGTACTTGTAGGTCGCGACCGTCTTCGCGCTCAGCTTGAGCAGCTTGGCGATGTGCTGCATGTCCTGCCCCTGCGCGAGCATCATCGCGACATCGAGTTCGCGCGCGGACAGGTTCTCGAACGGCGAATCGGCGCGACCGTCGAGCACGCCGAGCGCGAGCAGCTCGGCCACTTCCGGCGCGAGATAGCGCCGTCCGTCCGCGACCTGCCGCACGGCACGCACCAGTTCCTCGGCTGCGCAGCCCTTGGTCAGGTAACCGCTTGCGCCGGCCTGGATCAGGCGGCGCGGGAACGGCGCCTCGTTGACCACGGTGAGGATCACGATGCGCGTCGCGAACTTGAGCTTGCGCACGCGATCGGTGAGCTCGATGCCGCTGAGCTGCGGCATGTGCACGTCGACCAATGCGACGTCCGGTCGTTCGCGCCGGATCAACGCGAGTCCCTGCTCCCCATCGGATGCTTCTCCGACGACGTCGATGCCCGGTTGCTGCGCCAGGATCATGCGAAAGCCGGTACGCACCAGCTCGTGATCGTCGACAAGAACCACTCGGATCATGACCGTTCCCTCGAAATTGTTTTCCCGGACAATGCGCTTCCGACGATACCGCAGTCCGCGACAAGTGTCGCCTTGTAGTAAAGTTGCGCCCCGCTGCCGCGTCGAGCCGGCCGCTCGCGCTGCGGGTACGCGACAACAAGATCCGGAGAGATGGCCGAGCAGTTCAAGGCACCGGTCTTGACTGCGCAGGCAGGATGCCTCTGGGCGGGAGCCCGGCGTAAAATCGGCGAGCCGGTCAACCCGAGGCTGCGGCATACCCAGACAACGGAGAGATGGCCGAGCGGTTTAAGGCACCGGTCTTGAAAACCGGCGTGGTAGCGATACCACCGTGGGTTCGAATCCCACTCTCTCCGCCACTCGCCGCTCTGCACGCAAGTGCGTCTCCGAATCGACGCAATGATGCGGCGTCGCCCCGCCACCGCTCGTCCGCGGAAATGTTCCGCGTTGTGCTTCGTCGTCGCGAGCCGATCGATGTTGGCCGAATCCCGTTGCCGGCACGAGCCTGCCGGGACGGGAACGCCGCGTGCATCACGCGGATCCCATGCGCCGATGCGATAACCGCAACGCATTGCCGATCACCGACACCGACGACAGGCTCATCGCCGCCGCGGCGACGACCGGGCTCAGCAGCATGCCGAATAGCGGATACAGGACGCCGGCAGCCAGCGGAATGCCGAGCCCGTTGTAGAGGAACGCGAATGCGAGGTTCTGGCGGATATTGCGCACGCTGGCACGCGCCAGCTCGCGTGCGCGCACGATGCCGGAGAGGTCGCCCTTGACCAGGGTAACCTGCGCGCTCTCCATCGCGACGTCCGATCCGTTGCCCATCGCGATGCCGACGTCGGCCGCGGCCAGCGCCGGCGCATCGTTGACGCCGTCGCCGGCCATCGCCAAGCGGCGCCCCTCGCGTCGTGCCGCGGAGACCCATTCGACCTTGTCGTGCGGGCTGCACCCGGCGACGATCTCGTCGATGCCGAGATCGCGTGCAACGGCGATCGCGGTGGCCGGGCTGTCGCCGCTCAACATGACCAGGCGCAGACCGTCTTCGCGCAGCGCGGCGAGCGTCGTCCTTGCGCTGGCCTTGATCGGATCCTGCACCGCGAGCATTCCCGTCACGCGCGCGTCGACGGCCAGGAACATCACCGTCTTGCCGGCCGGGCGCAGCGCGTCCGCACGCTCCTCCAGTGCCGCGATGTCCGCACCGGCGGCCCGCATCATCGCGGCATTGCCGAGCATGATCGCGCGCGCGTCGATTCGTCCGCGCACGCCCTGCCCGGTCACCGCCGCGAAGTCGGCGACGGCAACCGGCTCGATGCCGCGATCACGCGCGGCCTCGAGCACGGCGCGCGCGAGCGGATGCTCGCTCGCGGCTTCGAGACTCGCGGCCAGGCGCAGGATTTCCTCGTCGTCGACACCGGCATTCGCCACGATGTCGGTGATGCGCGGGTGTCCTTCGGTCAAGGTTCCGGTTTTGTCGAGTACGAGCGTATCGATCCACGCAAGCGATTCGATCGCCGAGGCATCGCGGAACAGCACGCCCGTCTCGGCGCCGCGCCCGCTCGCCACCATGATCGAAATCGGCGTCGCCAGCCCGAGCGCGCACGGACACGCGATGATCAGCACCGCGACGGCATTGACGACGGCGTAGGCCAGGCGAGGCTCCGGCCCCCAGGCCGCCCAGGCCACGAACGTCGCCGCGGCGATCGCGACCACGGCCGGCACGAACACCGCGGACACGCGATCGGCCATGCGTTGCAACGGCGCCTTCGATCGCTGCGCCTTGGCGGCCAGCGCGATGATCTGCGCGAGCAGCGTCTCCCCGCCTACGCGTTCAGCGCGCATGCGGAACGTGCCGCTGCCGTTCACGGTCGCGCCGGCGACGCGATCGCCCGCGCTCTTCCCGACCGGCATCGATTCACCGCTCAGCATGGATTCGTCGATGCTGCTGCGGCCATCGACGACGTGCCCGTCGACCGGCACCTTCTCGCCAGGACGTACGCGCAGAAGGTCGCCGACCACGATCGCGTCCAGCGGCACTTCTTCCTCGACGCCGTCGCCGCGGATGCGCCGCGCCGTCTTCGGCGCCAAGTCGAACAGGCGGCGAATCGCCGCGGACGTCCGGCCGCGTGCGCGCAGTTCCAGCCATTCGCCGAGCAGCACCAGCGCGACGATCACGCCGGCCGCCTCGAAGTAGACGCCGACCATGCCGTGCGCGTCACGCATGGCGGGCGGGAACAATCCCGGCGCGAACATCGCCGCGAGGCTGTAGCCGAACGCCACGAGCACGCCGAGGCCGATCAGCGTGTACATGTTCGGCGACGCCGCCAGCACGCCTTTCCAGCCGCGCGCGTAGTAGCTCGCTCCGATCCACGTGACCAGCGGCGCCGACAGCAGGAGTTCCGCCCAGCGCAACGCCTTCGCGGTCGTCGCATCGAAATGCCAGCCACCCAGATGCGGCCCCATCGCGACGACCAGCAGCGGCAAAGCGAGCGTGGCGGCGAGCACGAACCGGCGGCGCACGTGGCGCAGCTCGCCGTCGTCGTCATCGCCGCCCGGCAGCACCGGTTCGAGCGCCATGCCGCATTTCGGGCAGCTCCCGGGACCGACCTGCTCGATTTCCGGATGCATCGGGCAGGTGTAGATCGTCCCGGCCGGCGCCGTCCGTGCATTGCCGTCGCCGGAGAGATGGCGCTCCGGCGCGGCATCGAACTTCTCGCGGCAACGGGCGGAACAGAAGTGATACGGTTTGCCTCGAAATTCCGCGCGATGCTTCGACGTCGCCGGGTCGACGGTCATGCCGCAAATCGGATCGACCACGCCCGCGGGCGCATGCGACGGCCGCGCGTGCGAATTCGTGCGGCAATCCTGCGTCGGGCGCGCTTCCCGCGAAGGCGAGTCGGCGGCATGGCAGCAATGCCTGGCATGATCGGTCGGTGTCATGGCGATGCCTCCTCGCCGAGCGCCGCCAGGATCGGGCAAGCCGCCAGCGCGCCGTGGCCCGGGCATGCCTCGACCAGGCGCTTCAGGCCGCGCTTGACCCGTTGCAGTTCGCGGATGCGCGCCTCCACGTCGGCGAGATGCGCTTCGGCACGCGCCTTGACGCCACGCACGCCGCGTTCGCGATCGGTCGACAGCGCCAGCAGCTCGCGGATTTCCGCCAACGCGAACCCGAGCTCCTTCGCACGCCGGATGAAGCGCAGCCGGTGCACGTCGTCGCTGCCGTATTCGCGATAGCCGGACATGCGCCGCGGCGGCAGCGGCAACATGTCGTTGCGTTCGTAGTAGCGCACCGTATCGATGCCGACCCCGGCGCGTCTGGCCACTTCGCCTATCGTGAAGGTTTCCATCTCGGCTCCTGCTTCGGACGAGCCATGCTAAACCCTGGACCAGGGTCCAGAGTCAAGAGACAGCGTGGTCATGGGATTGTCGTTCGACGCGGCCACCCGCCGGATGGGCCTGCCTCCGGCAGGCCCGACTTGCCGCTCCCGCCTCGTGACGGGAGCGGCATCCTTCGATCAGCGCCGCGAACGGTTTGTGGGGAAAGCGTGGCCCTCGATCGGCAGCGCCTCGTCGGGACAGGCGAACTCCGGCCGGATCTTGCCGGTCATCCGCGCGCCGATCCCGATCGTGCAGGGTTCCCGGGAGCCATCTTCTCCTCGGCGCGCCGCACCGCACGCTCTTCCATCCATTCGTAGAGCACCGGCAAGAGCACCAGCGTCAGCAACGTCGAGGTGATCAGGCCACCGACCACCACGGCGGCGAGCGGGCGCTGCGTTTCCGCTCCCGCGCCGCTCGACAGCAGCATCGGCACCAATCCCAGGATCGCGACGCTGGCGGTCATCATCACGGGCCGCAGGCGCAGCGACGCCCCGCGCTCGACCGCGTCGCGGATCGACATGCCAGTCCCCCGCAACTCGTTGAGGAAGCTCACGAGCACGATACCGTTCAACATCGCGACGCCGAACACGGCGATGAAGCCGATGGCCGACGGCACCGACAGGTATTGCCGGCTGATCGCCAGCGCGAGGATGCCGCCGATCGTGGCGAACGGCACGTTGGCGAGGATCAAGATGGCGTAGCGCACCGAATTGAACGCGGTGTAGAGCAGCACGAAGATGAAGAAGATCGTCGCCGGCACGATCAGGGACAGCTTCGCGAGAGCCCGCTGCTGATTCTCGAACGCGCCACCCCATTCGACCCAGTAGCCGGGAGGAAGCGCCACCTGCTGCCGAATCGCCGCATTGGCGTCCCTGACGAAGCCGTCGACGTCGCGGCCGCGCACGTCCATCTGCACGACGGCGTAGCGTTGCAGCTGCTCGCGACGAACGAACGAATACCCTTCGCCGACGCTGACGTCGGCGACCTGCCGCAGCGACACGAGCGCGCCTCCGGGCGAACGCAGCGGGATGTTCCCGATCGACTGGACCGAAGCCCTGGACGCATCGTCGAGCCGCACGGCGATGTCGAAGCGCTTCACGCCGTCGAGCAAGGTCGTGACGGGTTCGCCGCCGATGCCGTTGCGCACTATCGTCAATACGTCGTCGGCATTGAGCCCGTAGCGGGCCAGCGCCTCGCGGTCGACCTTGATCCTGATCTGCGGCTTGCCGAGGTTGGCTTCCAGCGACAAGTCGGCGACGCCCGGCACGCTGGCGAGCACGTTCTTGATCGTCCGGCTTTGCCGATCGAGCTCGGCGAGATCCTCGCCGTAGAGCTTCAGCGCCAAGGTCGCGCGCACGCCCGAGATCAACTCCTCGACGCGCATCTGGATCGGCTGCGTGAAGCCCGGCACCGTCGTCGGCACGACCCTTTCGAGCGTGTCCAGCATGGCCTCGTCGAGCTGCCGCATGGATCGTCCGGTCTTCCATTCGTTCTCCGGCTTGAGCGCCGTGTAGATCTCCATGTAGTTGACGTCGGCCGTCTCGCCTTTTTCCGCGCGGCCGATCATCGCGAGGGTCGTCTCCACTTCGGGGAACTGCTTGAACGCGTCGGCGATCTTCTTCGAGACGGCGATCGACTCGTCCAGCGACGTCGAGGGAATGGACGTGACGCGCCACATGATCGAGCCTTCCTGCAGTTGCGGCATGAATTCCTTGCCGAGAAACGGGAACAGCGCGAGGCTGGCCGCGAGCGTCGCGCCTGCGATCGCCAGCGTGGCGCGCTTGCGCGCGAGCGCCCACGCGAGGACCGGCGCATAGCCGCGCTTGAGCCACTTGACCAGCCGCGTGTCCTTTTCCTCTTTCGGCTTGAGGATCAGCGCCGCGAGCACGGGAATCAGCGTCAGCGCCAGCAGCAGCGAACCGGCCATCGCGAAGCCGATGTTGAGCGCCATCGGCTTGAACAGCTTGCCTTCGAGGCCTTCGAGACCGAACAGCGGCAGGAACACCACGATGATGATCAGGATCGCGAACGCTACCGGATTTGCGACCTCGCGGGCCGCCGCCAGCACTGCGGCGGTGCGATCGACCTCCTCGCCGCGGGCGCGGCGCTCGGCCATGAGCCGGAACGCGTTCTCGACCATGACGACGGCGCCATCCACCATCATGCCGATGCCGATCGCCAACCCCGCGAGCGACATCAGGTTCGCCGACAGCCCCGCATGCTCCATGCCGATAAACGCGATCAGCATGGCCATCGGCAACGCGACGATCACGACCAGCGCCGAACGCAGCTCGCCCAGGAACAGGAACAGGATCACGGCGACCAGCAGGGAGCCTTCGACCAGCGCGCGAACCGCGGTACCGACCGCCTTGTCGACCAACTCCGTACGCTCGTAGATCGGCTTCAGCGTCACGCCCTCCGGCAGCGCCGCGCGGACGGTGTCGAGCTTCGCGTTGACCGCGTCGACCACCTCCTTCGCGTTCTCGCCGATGCGGGACAACGCCATGCCGAGCACGACTTCCTCGCCGTCGCGAGTCACCGCGCCGAAGCGCGGCGCCGGCGCTTCCAGGACCTGCGCCACGTCACGGACATAGACCGGCACGCCGTCGGCGCTCCTGAGGACGATGCGCCCGATATCGTCCGGGTTCGCCACCAGGCCGAGTCCGCGCACGAGGAACTGCTCGCGTCCGACATCGACGAAATTGCCGCCGACCTGGCCGTTGTTCGCCTCCAGCGCAGCGATGACGTCCTTGAAGCCCAACTGGTGCTTGATGAGCTTCAGCGGATCGATGCGCACCTGGTACTGGCGTTCGCCGCCGCCCCAGGACGACACGTCGTCGACACCGGCAGCGGTGCGCAGGATCAGCCGCACGGTCCAGTCCTGCAGCGTGCGCAGGTCCATGTCGGAGATCCGGCTTTTCAGCTTGGCGTCGCTGCGCTCCAGCGTGTACCAAAGCACCTGGCCGAGGCCCGACGAATTGGGTCCCATTTCGGGACGGCCGTATCCGGCCGGGAGGCGGTCGCCGACCTCTTGCAGGCGCTCGTTGGCGAGCTGGCGGGCGAAGTAGATGTCCATGTCGTCGGCGAAGTAGACCGATACGTAGGACAGTCCGAACAGGCTCACCGACCGGATCTCCCGGACCTTCGGCAAACCGGCCATCGCGGATTCGACCGGGAACGTCAGCAACTGCTCGACGTCCTCGGCGGCGAGCCCCGGAGACTCCGTGTAGATGTTCACCTGCACCGGCGTCACGTCGGGGAAGGCGTCGACGGGAACCGTACGAATCGCGCGATAGCCTAGGAACGCGACCACCACGAACGCGATCAGCACGAGAACCTTGTAGCGCAGGGAGAGTTCGACCAGGCGATTCAGCACGGGACGCCCTCCGGACGACGCGCCAAGGCGATCAATGTCCTTCTCCCAGTTGCGACTTGAGGAGACGTGCCTTCAACACGTAGGCGCCCTGGACAATGACCGCGTCGCCGGCGGCCAGTCCCCGCTCGACGACCGTCAGTGCGCCGCGCGTTTCGCCGACCTCGACCAAGGTCGGCTCGAAGCGATCTTTGCCCTCGACCTTGAACACGGTCGGCTGGCCCTGGAGCTGCACGATGGCTTCGCTCGGAACGGCGAGCGCCCGGGACCTGCCCGTCGTCGCGACGAAGGCTTCGACGAACTCGCCGGGATGCAGCGCGTCGCCGTCGTTCGGTACCTCGATGCGAACCGGCGTCGTGCGCGATCCTTCCAGCGTGCGATGCGAAAGCTGGACGACTTCGCCGTCGATGGACCGGCCGTGCGCGACCACGCGCGCCGCCGTACCCGGGCGCACGCGTTCGGCGGCATCGGGCGCCAATTGAGCCTCGATCCAGATGCGGCGCTCGTCGACCAAGGTGAAGAGCGTCTTGCCCGGCTCGACGCGTTCGCCGACGATGAAGTCGTCGGTCGTCACGCGCCCCGCCTGCGGCGCGACCAAGGCGAATTCGCCGTTGGCGCGGCCGGACCCTTGCTTGCGCAGCGCCGCGATCTCTCCTTCGGCCATGCCGTAGGCGCGCAGCCTGGCATGGGCCTGGTCGCGGGCCACCTGGGCCTCGGTGTAGCGCTTGGCCGAGACCGCCTCGGCGCCGAGCTGCTTCACGCGTTGCCATTCGCGCTCGGACACGATGAGCGCACCTTGCGCCTCGGCCACTTCGACGCTCGAAAGACGGACCAGCACCTGGCCCGTCCCGACGGCGTCGCCCAGCTTCGCATGACGCCGCACGACCTGTGCGGGGACGCGCGGCGATACCAACGCCGTCGCATACGCATTGGCTTTCACTTCGCCTGGCGCGCGCAGTTCGTCGGTCATGGTCCGCGCCTGTACCGGCGCCGTCACGATGCCGAGTTCCTCTCGCGCGGCGGCATCGAGGACCAGTGGGTTTTCCCCGGCGTGCCCGCCCGGAGCCGCCTTCTCTTCTTCCGCGCCGTTCGCCGTGCCGGCAGCCAGCAACATCGCGGCACACAGAATCCATGCATGCTTCATCGTGGGAGTTCCTTCGAATTCGACGGGGCGAGGTCGGCCAGGCCGAGCCAGGCAGAGAGGCCGCCGGAAGCGGCGAGCCAATCGGCCCACGCCTGCCAGACGCGAGAGCGCAGCCCCGCAGCGGCGAGTTCGGTATCGAGGCTTTGCTTCAATTGCACGAGATAGTCGGAAGTGCCGATCTCGCCGGCCTCCCAGAGCTTCTGGAGCAACGCGGCCCGTTCGTCCGCCGCGGGCACGCGGCTCGTCGCCCAGCCGAGCCAGGCGTCGCGCAGCGCGTTGTAGCTCCGGCCGGCTTGCTCCGCCTCGGCACTAGCGCGTTGCGCAACATCGCGCCGAGTGGCTTCCGCGACGTCGACGCTCGAGCGCGCCGCCGCCACCTCCGCCGCGTAGGAGTTGCGCACGAATAGCGGGATCTTCACGCCGATCCCGATCACGCGATCGTTGAAGGGACCGTTCGTCACGCGCCCTCCCGTCAGCGAGATCGTCGGATCGGCCTTGCGATCGCGTTCGGCCACGCTGACCCGGGCTTGGGCGGCCTCGGTCTCGGCTTGCGCGCGCCGGATTGCCGGAAGTGCCGCAAGCCGCGATGAACCGAGCGCCGCATCGTCCACGGCGGACGGCAACGCCCGCGGCAGCGGCGGCAACGCAACCGTGTCGCCGCCGACGCCGAGCAGGATTTGCCGGGCCTTGGCCTGCTCCGCGATGAGTTCGGCCTGTTGCGCTCGCGCTTCCTGCGCGGCGAGAAGGGCGAGGTCGCGCTCGAGTGCGGGAATGTCGCCCGCGTGGACGCGCCGCTCGGCCAACCGGGCGAACTGTTCCAGCAGGCCGACGCGTTGCGCGCCCAGCGCGGCCTGTTCGGTTGCCGCCTGGAATGCCGCGAAGCCGCGCAACCAGTCCAGTGCGATGCGCTGGCGCGTGCCGTCGAGTTCGGCCTCGGCGGCGCGAACCTCGGCGGTCGCCGCGCTCCGCCGTGCTTCGCGCTTGCCGGACCAGTCGATGGTCTGGCTGATCCCTATGCTGCGCGTGTCGACGTCCGCATTTTCGGCGGTGATGTCCAGTTCCGGGTTGTAGACGGGCCGGCCGGCCGCATCGGCTTTCGCCGTGGCGACCGCGAACGCGGCCTCGGCGGCCTGCACGGCGGCATTGCGTCCCCAGGCGTCGTGCAACGCCGAGGACAAGGCCGGGGGCGCCCGGTCCAAAGGTGACAAGGTGTCGGCAGGCGACGGAGCGGGCTGCGCCGCGACCGCCATCGACCCCGACAGGCAGGCGGCCGAGGCCCACCCACGGACGCGCGCTCGCGTCTTGCGGGAAACAAAAAGCATGGAAAGACTCCTGACATCCGATCGGATGGCGCACGGGCGTGCACCAATGGACCGCGCTGGACCGCGCGGAACGGGCCGTCAGGCAATAGGGGGGCGCAGGTCGGTCTGAAGCCGCGTCAGCCGCAGCGGCGAAACGTCATCGGGAACGAGCGTGATCGCGACGGGCTGGGCGACCTGGACCTCGTCCAGCACCGGCATGGCGGCGCCGTGTGCGCAGGCGCAATGGCATCCCGCCTTCCCGGCGTGCCAGCAGGCGTCGCTTGCGTTGTCGTCGAAAGCGGCCATCGCCGCGACGGTGGTGGTTGCGACCGTCACCGAGCGAAGCTCATCCGCCAGGCAAGCCGTTCCGAACGCGAACTTGACCAGCACCAGCAAGCCGAGCAGCCACGTCGAAGCCGCGGGGCGTGCGCGAAGGCGGGCGATCAATGGCAGGGCCGCGCGGGACATCGGCGAATGCTATCCAGACGCGGTCGCGTTACACAATCGCATATCGAGCGCGGCGATGCGGCGAGCGAAATCACTCCGGACTGGCGCGTGCGAGCGCGCCGCGCACGAGCCGGGCCAGCAGGCGTTCGCGCCAAGCGCGTGCGTCCCGCCCCAATTGCAGGCGCTGCAGGCATTCGTCCGCGCGCGCCGGATGGCCCGGCGCAAGCAGCGCGCCGAGCAGCGCCGGCCAGCGCTTTCGTTGCGCGAGATGGCGCTTGAGCCACAGCAGCGCCGGCAGCAAGCGTCGTTCCGTCGCGTCGAAATCGCTGCCGAACGGGTACGCCGGCAGCAGACCGCGTGCGGCGAACGGCAGCAGGATCGCCTCGAGTCGCTCCGGCGTATTCGCACGCCACACGTCCGGCACGCGGAAATCGCGCGGCAACTTGCCCGCGCGCATCGCCGCGGCGGCGAGCGCGTCGACGAAGCGCGCATCGCTGATCGCCAGCATCGCGCGCACGCAGGCTTCGTCGGATCGTCCGCGCAGGTCGGCGACGCCGTATTCGGTCACGTAGATGTCGCGCAGATGGCGCGGGATCGTCGTGTGGCCGTAGTTCCAGCGGATGTTCGATTCGACGCGGCCGCCGCTCTCGCGCGTCGACCGCAGCAGCAACACCGAACGGCCGTCGGGCAGTGCGTGTGCCATCGCGACGAAGTTGTACTGGCCGCCGACGCCGCTGACGACACGGCCGTCTTCCAGTGCATCGGAAGCGGCTGCGCCGAGCGCGGTCGCGATCATGCAGGTGTTGAAGAAGCGCGCTACGCGGCGCTGCGCGGCATCGATGTGCTCGCGGCCGCCGTAGAGCTGGTTCACGTCGGAGACGCGGCACATGCGCAGGCCGTCGTGGTCGTCGCCGTCGAGCTCGCGCAGCCAGTGGTAGAACACCTTCGAACCGAGGAAGAACGCGCCTTTGAGGTAGTGGCCGCCATGCGGCGCGAATGCGTCGCCGTGCGTGTGCTGCGCCTGCGCATCGTCGTGCACGACCCGCGTCAGGATGCCGGCGCGGCGCAAGTGCATGAATCCGTCCATCACCATTTCACTGGCGCCGTAGAGGCCGCGCTCGAACGGCGCCAGGCCGCCGTATTCCCGCGCCAGCCCGTCGTCGGCCGGATCGCCGCCCTGCAGTGCCCGCAGCAGCCCGCGATAGTCCGGGTTGGCGCGATGACGCAGCAGCAAGGCCTGTACGATCGCATCGGACAATGCGCCGATGCCGATCTGCAAGGTACCGCCGTCGCGCACCAGCGTGCTCGCGTGCAGGCCGATCGCATGCTCGGTCCGGTCGACGGCGCCGCGCGGCAGCGCGAACAGCGGCTGCGCGGGTTCGCCGTCGTCGAGCAGGAGGTCGAAGAAGCCGGTATCGACGACCGCATCGCCGCCGAGGAACGGCAGATCCGGATGCACGACGCCGACGACGAGCGGGCGCGGGCGGCCGCGGGCGGCCAGCGCGTCGATCACGTCGAGCGTGACGTCGGGATTGCAGGACAGGCTGCATCGCATGCCGCGCCGTGCGACGAGCTGCACGATCGCGTGCAGCGGACGGCCATCGGAGAGATCGCGCGCGACGTGCGTGTAGTTCATGCTGGCGTAGTCGCGTTGCGCGCGCGAGGAATGCAGCATCGCGCCGGACTGGAAATAGAACTCCTCGATGCGGACGTTCGCCGGCAAGCGGTCCGCCTTCAGGTCGGCGACGTAGTCGAGGCGTGGATAGTCCGCGCCGAACTGGCGCGCGAGGAATGGTTCGAGGAAGCGCTTCTCGAGCTCGCTGCTAGCCTCCGGAGGATCGAGCGAAAGAGCGGTGTAGAGCGTCAACCGGCGCGCCGGATCGGCCTTGACGCGCCGGTACAGCGCGTTGAGGAGCCGGTTGGGCTTGCCAAGGCCGAGCGGCGCCGCGATGGCGAGATGATCGCCGCCGACGGCGAGGATGCGTTCGACGGCTTCGTCGTGCGAAAGGGCGTGCGCGGAATCGTTCACGAGGAGTTCCCGGCTTCGGCGCATCATCGTACTTTGACGACGTCGCGCGCGCGATCCGCGAACCCCGCCGGCATGCCTGCCGCGTTGCATGCGGGACCCCCTCCACACCCGTGACGCCAGCGGCCGGTTTGCCTTAACCTGAGCGCATGGGGGACGAAAAGACCGACGAGGCACTGATGCTCGCTTACGCCGAAGGCGACCTGCTCGCCTTCGAGATCCTCTATCGGCGCCACCGCGGCATGCTGTACCGCTTCCTGCTGCGCAGCCTGCGCCATCGCGCCGACGCCGACGAACTGTTCCAGGAAACCTGGAGCCGGCTGATCGGCGCGCGCGAGCGCTATCGTCCCGAGGCGAAATTCACGACCTGGCTGCTGCAGATCGCGCACAACCTCGTCGTCGACCGCTTCCGTCGCCGGCGACCGCAGGCTTCCGCGGACGAGACCAATGCGGTCATGCGCAACCTCGACGCGCCCGAGTCCGAACAACCCGAACGCGTGCTCAGCGAATTCGAGCAGCGCCGGCGCCTGCAGCTCGCGCTGGAGGACCTGCCGGAAGAGCAGCGCGTGGCGTTCCTGCTGCGCATCGAAAGCGGTCTCGGCCTCGACGAGATCGGCGAAATCACCGGCGCCGGACGCGAAACCGTGAAGTCGCGGCTGCGCTACGCGCTGGCCCGCATCCGCGCGAGGTTCGCCAAGTGAACCTGCCGCGCGACCGCGAACACGACCTCGATCGCCTGCTCGACGATGAAGGCGGCGAACTCGGCGCGTTGTACCGTCGCCTGCCGCGAGTCGAGCCGCCACGGCGTCTCGATCGCAACGTGCTCGGCCAAGCCGCGCGCGCGGTACGCGGGAAGACGCCCCGGCGGCATCGCTGGCTGGTCGGTTTCGGCTCCGCCGCCGGCGTCGTGCTGGCGGCTGGCATCGCCTGGCGGATCGGGCAGGAAGCATTGCCCCAGCCGTCGCCGCGCAGTGCGCCGCAGGTGATCCCCGTGCAGCCGATCGCCGAACCTGCGCAACGCCGGCACGAACGCGCCGCCGACGCATACCCGCCAATCGTCGTGCCGCAGGCCGCGGCGCCTGCCGCCGCGCCGGAACCGCAACCGGCCCCGGCCGCCGCCAAGCCGGCTTCGCCGCAGGCCGCCGCTGCGCCGAAGTCGCGTGCCGTCGCGCCCGCTGCGGAAAAGGCACCTGCCCCGCTCGCTGCTCCCCCGCCACCACCTGCGCCCGCACCGGCTCCGTTCGCGGCAGAGACCGAAACGCAGGCGCCCGTTCCCGCGAATGCCCCGGCAGCCGTGTCTGCGGAAGCGCCCGAAAGCAAGACGCTCGATGCCACCGAGCCGGATCGGGCAACCGCAACGCGCGTACGTGCGGCGGCGCCACCGTCGCCGTCGACCTCGGTCGAACTGCGACGCGACATGCAGTTGGCACCCCAGGACTGGCTCGCGCACATCCGGCAATTGCTGCACCAGGGCCGTCGCCAGCAGGCGATCGAGAGCCTGCGCCTGTTCCGCCGCGCGCATCCGGACTGGCAGCTTTCGGCCGAGCTCGAGGCCTTGTCGCGGTGAGCGCGGCATTCACCTTGCAGGCGCCGGTCCGGCTTCAGCAGGAAATCAAGAAGAGCCGCTTCCTCGCCCTCGCCGCACCCGTCGACGACGCCGACGGTGCGCTCGCCTACGTGACGCAGGTATCCGCCGCCGACGCCACGCACAACTGCTGGGCCTACCGCATCGGCGCGAACTATCGCTTCAACGACGACGGCGAACCCGGCGGCAGTGCCGGCCGGCCGATCCTCGCGGCGATCGAAGGCCAGGGGCTGGATCGCGTCGTCGTCGTCGTGACGCGCTGGTTCGGCGGCATCAAGCTCGGCATCGGCGGCCTCGTGCGGGCCTACGGCGGCTGCGCCGCGGAATGCCTGCGCACCGCCGCGAAACGCGAGCTGGTCGAACGCGTGCGCCTGCGCGTGTGCTGCGACTACGCCGCCGCAGCCACCGTGCACGCGCGCCTGCGCGACCTCGAAGCCGTGCGTCATGCCGAGACGGCCACGCTCGACGGCACCGAACTCGAGATCGAGCTGCCGGCACAACGCGCCGTCGAGCTGGAAGCGCTGGTGCGCGACCTCACGCGCGGGCGCGGCTCGGTGAGCGCGCCGGCTTGAACGCGCGGCGTTCGCCCGCACCTCGACGACTTCGCCCGTGAACCCTCCCCGATGATCGATTCGCCCGCCGATCCGCCACGCAAGCTCCGTTCGCTCGGGCGGTTGCTGCCCTATCTCGCGCCGTATCGCGGACTGATCGCCGGCTGGCTCGGCTTCCTCGCGCTGTCGTCGGCGGCGACACTGACCCTGCCGCAAGCCGTGCGCCTGATGATCGACCACGGCTTCACGCAGGCGAACGCGGCGGCGATCAACGCGACCTTCATCGGCCTGTTCGCGGTCGCCGCCTTGCTCGCGGTGGCGACCGCGGCGCGCTTCTTCTTCGTCAGCCTGCTCGGCGAACGCGTCGCCGCGGATCTGCGCCGCACGCTCTACGACCATCTTCTCACGCTCGACCAGGCATTCTTCGAACGCACGCGCACCGGCGAACTGGTGTCGCGCCTCGCCGCCGATACCGAACTGGTGCAGACCGTCGTCGGCTCGACCTTGTCGGTCGCGCTGCGCAGCGTCGTCACCCTGGTCGGCGGCGCCGCGCTGATGATCGCGACCAGCCCGCGCCTCGCCGGCTTCACCGTGCTGGTGATCCCGGCCGTGGTGTTGCCGATCGTCGTGTTCGGCCGGCGTGTCTCGCGCCTTTCGCGCGAGAGCCAGGACCGCATCGCCGATGCCTCGGCGACCGCGGCCGAAGTGCTGAACGCGGTGCACACGGTGCAGGCCTACACGCGCGAGCCGCAGGAATCGGTGCGGTACACGGATGCGGTCCTGCGCGCGCTGGCCACCGCGCGGCGGCGCATCGCGATGACCGGCAGTCTCACCGCGATGGTGATCCTGCTGACGTTCGGCGCGATCACCCTGGTATTGTGGATGGGCGCGAAGGCGGTCATCGCGGGCACGATGGCGCCGGGCGTCCTCAGCCAGTTCGTGATCTACGCGGTGCTCGCCGCCGGCTCGGTCGGCGCGCTGAGCGAGGTCTGGGGCCAGATCCTGCGCGCCAGCGGCGCGCTCGGCCGTATCGGCGACCTGCTCGACACGCAGGCGGAGATCCGTTCGCCGGAACCTGCGCAGGCCCTGGCGAAGCCGGTGCGCGGCGCGATCCGCTTCGACGGCGTCGAATTCCGTTATCCGTCGCGACCGGACCGCGCCGCGCTGCACGACTTCACGCTCGACGTCGAGCCCGGCCAGACGATCGCACTGGTCGGCCCGTCCGGCGCCGGCAAGACGACCGTGTTCCAGTTGCTGCTGCGTTTCTACGACCCGCAAGCCGGCCGCATCGCGCTCGACGGCGTCGACCTGCGCGCGCTCGCCCTGCCCGACCTGCGCGCCAGCTGCGCATTGGTCCCGCAGGACCCGGTGCTGTTCGGCGCCAGCGCGACCGACAACATCCGCTTCGGCCGCAGCGGCGCGAGCCTGGACGAGATCGCCGCCGCCGCGCGCAGCGCCGAGGCGGACGATTTCCTCGCCGCGTTGCCGGAACACTACGACACCTATCTCGGCGAACGCGGCGTGCGCCTGTCCGGCGGCCAGCAGCAACGCATCGCGATCGCTCGCGCATTGCTGCGCGACGCGCCGGTGCTGTTGCTCGACGAAGCGACGTCGAGCCTCGACGCGCAATCGGAACACCTGATCCAGCAGGCGCTGGAGCGACTCGAGCACGGCCGCACCACGCTCGTCATCGCACACCGGCTTGCCACCGTCCAGCGTGCCGACCGCATCGTCGTGATGGACGCCGGCCGCATCGTCGCGCAGGGAACGCATGCCGAACTCGTGCGCGAGGACGGCCTGTACGCCGAACTGGCGCGATTGCAATTCGCGGCCTGACACGTCGCGCATGTCCGCACCGACCGCCGGCGACGACACGCGCTTCGCGCAAGCCGTGGCGCTCGCCGACCAGGGCCGCCTCGCCGACGCGGCCGCCTGTGCCACCGCGCTCGTCCGCGAGCGGCCGCGGCACGCGCAGGCCCGCCACCTGCTCGGCGCGCTGCTGCACCGTCTCGGCCATCCCGCCGCGGCACTGGCCGAACTCGATGCGGCGATCGTGCTGCTGCCGGACCATGCGAACCTCGCCAACCTGCGTGCCGAGGTCCTGCTCGCCGCGGGCCAGCCGGCGCTAGCGATCGACGCCGCGAACGCGGCGCTGGCGATCGACGCGGAACATGCCGGCGCGCGCTTCCATCTCGGCCTTGCCCTGCTCGGCTGCGCGCGCCACGACGAAGCGGCCGCGATACTCGCAGCCTTGATCGATGCCGCCCCCGACTGGCCCGCCGCGCGTCACGCTTGCGCCCACGCGTACCTGTCGCTCGGCGAGCGGGCCGCCGCGCTGGCGTGCGCGAACCACGCCGTGGTCATCGACAACCGCACCGTGCTGCAGGCGGTACTCGCCGACTTCGCGGCGGCCGGCGCGATCGCGCAGCGCATCGAACTGCTGCGTGCCGCACTCGCGCGTCATCCCGGCGACTTCGCCTGCACCGTCGCACTCGCTTCGGACCTTCATCTGCGCTGTCGCCCGAGCGAGGCCTTGCACTGGGCCGAGCGCGCGCTCGCGCAACGCCCGCACGCGCGCATGCCGCGCGAAATCCGCGCGACCGCGCTGGTCGACCGCGGCGAGGTCGAGGCCGGACTCGCCGCATACTCGCAATTGCTGCGCGACGGAAACGCCGAAACGCAGGCGCGCCATCTCGTGCTGATGCACTACGACCCGGCGCAGGACAACGCCACGTTGTTCCAGGCGCACCACGATTTCGCGCAACGCCATTTGCGCTCCTTCGGCCCGGGCTTCGCGGCGCGCGCGCGCGATCCCGAGAAAATCCTGCGCGTCGGCTGGTTGTCGCCGCGCCTGGACGGAGGTCCGGTCGCGAGCTTCCTCGGCGGCCTGCTCGCACGATACGACCGCAGTCGTCACCGGCACCTGCTGATCGCGCTGCAGCCGGCGCGCGAGGCCAGCGGGCGCGACCTGCAGGCGCTCGCCGACGAAGCGGTCGACGCCAGCGGACTCGACGACGCACGGCTGCTGCGACGCCTGCGCGAACTCGACCTCGACGTGCTGGTCGACCTTGCCGGCCATGCCACCGCGAACCGCATCGGCGTCGTAGCGCAGCGCGTCGCGCCCTTGCAGGTATGCTGGCTCGACTGGTTCGACACCACCGCGGTGCCCGCGATGGACGCGTGGTTCAGCGACGCGTGGCTGACGCCGCCGGATTCGAGCCAGCGTTACTCCGAGCGCCTCGTCCGGCTCGACGCGGGACGTTTCTGCTACACGCCGCCGCGCGGATCGCCGCCGGCGGAACGCGACGGCGGCGGCGAGGTCGTGTTCGGCTCGTTCAATCGCCTGGCTAAGCTCAACGACGCCGTGCTCGACGCCTGGGCCGAAATCCTGCGCCGCCTGCCCGGCGCGCGGCTCGAACTGCGCGCGCATCATCTCGGCGAGGCGGCGACGCGCGACCACCTCGTCGAACGCTTCCACATGCGCGGCATCGACGCGGCGCGCCTGCGCATCCACGGCCATGCGCCCTATGCGGAGCTGCTGGAGGCCTACCGCCGCGTCGACGTCGCCCTGGACCCGTTCCCGTTCTCCGGCTGCACGACCACCTGCGATGCGCTGTGGATGGGCTGCCCGACGATCACCCTGCCCGGCGACACGTTCGTCAGCCGCCAGAGCGCAAGCCTGTTGTGGCGCCTCGGGCGCGACGAGTGGATCGCACGCGACCGCGCCGATTACGTCGAGCGGGCGGTCGATGCGGCACGCAGCGTCGACGCGCTGCGCGCCGGACGCGCCGACCTGCGCGCGCAAACGCTGCGCGCGTTGTGCGACGCGGATCGACACGCCGCGGATTTCGCCGCGCGCCTGCGCGGGCTGTGGCGCGAACGCTGCGCGCAGGCCTGAAAAAAACCCCGCGAAAAACGCGGGGTTCCTGTCGGCACGTCGCCGGGTCCTACTGGACCGGTTGCACGCCCGAGGCCTGGGAGCCCTTCGGCCCCTGGACGATCTCGAAATTTACGCGCTGTCCCTGCTGCAACGTGCGGAATCCCTGCGAGTTGATCGCCGAATAGTGCACGAACACATCGTCACCACCTTCCTCTGGCGCGATGAAGCCAAACCCCTTGGCGTCGTTGAACCACTTCACTGTACCGGTAAGCATCGATGAAGCCCCTCACTGGATGGATACGCGCAGTGCGGGTTCCCCGGGAGTCGAACGAAGCCCGCGAACGGCTGCTGCACCGCGCGCTTCGAGTATAACAACCGCTTAACACAGCAAATCAAGTCGCAGTGCGCAACTCCGAAAAGTCATGCGTACGTCGGCGTATGTGGTAACGGTTCAGCTTGCCAGCAATGCCGTGACAATGCGCGGCACTTCCGCGGTCGCCGCCTCGAGGTTGGCGAAGATTTCCGGCAGGCTGATTTCCGCCTCGTCGCCACAGCCGGCGGCCCAGTTCGCGACCAGCGCGAGGCAGGCATAGTCGAGCTCCAGCTCGCGCGCGAGCGCGGCTTCCGGCATGCCGGTCATGCCGACCAGATCGCAGCCGTCGCGGCGCAAGCGCGCGATTTCGGCGCGGGTTTCCAGGCGCGGCCCCTGCGTCGCGCCGTAGCAGCCGCCGTCGACGAGGGCGACGCCGGCGCGGCGCGCGGCGCCGAGAAGGTCGTTGCGCAGGCCGGCCGAGTACGGTTCGCTGAAATCGATGTGCCTGACCTCGGCTCCGGCGACGTCGCAGTAGCTGGTCAGGCGGTCGCTGGTGTAATCGATGATCTGGTCCGGCACCGCCAGCACGCGCGGCCCCATGTCGGCGCGAATGCCGCCGACCGCGTTGACGCCGAGCACGCGGCGCGCACCGAGATGGTGCAGCGCCCACAGGTTCGCGCGGTAGTTCACCCGATGCGGCGGGATCGCGTGCGATTCGCCGTGGCGCGCGAGGAAGGCGATGCGGTGTGTGCCGACCTTGCCGAGCACGACCGCGTCCGATGGATGGCCGTATGGCGTGTCGACCGCATGGCGCTCGACATCCTCGAGTCCCGGGAACCTGTAGAGACCGGTACCGCCGATCAATGCGAGATCGATGTGCGTCGTCATGCGTCCACCGCGTAGATGGCGGGCAAGTTGCGCGCCTGTTCGTGGAAATCCATGCCGTAGCCGAACACGTAACGGTCCGGCACTTCGACGCCGACGAAATCCGCCTTCAGCCCGGGAACGCAGCGGCCGTGGCGTTTTTCGCAGAGCACGGCCAGGAGCACGCGCGCTGCGCCTTGCTCGCGGCAGAAATCGCCGATCGCGTTCAGCGTGTGGCCTTCGTCGAGGATGTCGTCGACGAGCAGCACCGTGGCGCCCGCGAGCGAGGTGCCGGGCCGCTTGATCCAGTGCAGTTCGCCGCCGCTGGTGGCGCCGCGATAGCGTGTCGCATGCACGTAGTCGAAGGTCAGCGGCGCGCCGATCGCGGTGGCCAATTGGCCGGCGAAGATCAGCGCGCCCTGCATGACCGTGACGAACACGGCGGGCCGGCCCGCGAGTTCGCGGTCGATCTCGGCGCCGAGGCGGGCGATCGCGGCGCTCAGCGCGGCTTGGTCGTGGATGAGGTCGGCGCGCGCGAGCGCTTCGGAGAGGCTGGGTGTCGTCATCGTCATCCTGAAGTCGTGGTGGCTGCAGCGGCACGGGCTGCATCGAGTTCGGCCAGCCGTGCGATGAACGCATCGCGTTGCGGATTGGCGGTCAGCGCGCCCCAGGTCTGCGCGACTTCGCCCTGCAGGCGCGCGAGCAATTCCGGGTCGCAGGGCGGAGCATGCGCGCTGGCGGCGATCGCCTCGTCGGCGATCGCCGCGCTGCAGGCGAGCAGCAGGTCGCAGCCGGCCAGCAGGTGCGCCTCGATGCGCGCGGCGATGCCGCCGACCGTTTCCGCCGCGGCCATGCCGATGTCGTCGCCGATCACCGCGCCGCGGAAGCCGAGTTCGCCGCGCAGCATGTCGTCGATCCAGAAACGCGAGTAGCCGGCCGCGTGCGGATCGATCGCCGGGTACGTCACGTGCGCCATCATCACGGCTTCCGCGCCGGTCGCGATCGCATCGGCGAACGGCACAAGGTCGTTCGCGCGCAGCTCGTCGAGCGTGCGCGGGTCGTTGGCGACGTCGAAATGCGTGTCCTCGGCAACCGAGCCGTGTCCCGGGAAGTGCTTGATCGTCGCCGCCATGCCGGCGAGCCGCATGCCGCGCAGGTAGGCCTGCACGAGTTCGGAGGCGATCTGGGGGTCCGCATGGAACGCGCGCTCGCCGACCGC
>Ga0153956_1001239_pt1 | contig 23421 bp, 15 predicted proteins | sample TSFL040MetaG_FD_104704 | JGI IMG/M metagenome (GOLD analysis project Ga0153956, IMG submission 104704) | Attine ant fungus gardens microbial communities from Florida, USA - TSFL040 MetaG | ecosystem: Host-associated > Fungi > Mycelium > Unclassified | place: USA: Florida, Wekiwa Springs... | reverse complement strand
GCCAGGCCCTCCAGCGTGGTGTCCGGGCGGGGATGTTCGTCGCGTCCGACCAAGGCCAGGCCGCCCTTTCCGCCGTCCACCGCGACCGGCGTTATCTCGCCGGCGAAAAAGCCGCGCATCTGGGCGGCAGCGGCGCGCCGCTGGCTTCGCAGCGCGAAGGCATCCTGGTCGGCGCGGCTGATCTGATAGTCGGAAGCAACATTTTCTCCCGTCTCCGGCATGGAATCCACGCCATAGGCTTTCGCCATCGCGGGGTTGGCGAAGCGCCAGCCGATGGTGGTGTCCTCGATCGCGGCATTGCGCGAGAATGCGGTTTCGGCCTTGCCCAGGACGAAGGGCGCCCGCGTCATGCTTTCCACGCCGCCCGCCAGGATCAGGTCGGCCTGGCCCACGGCGATGGCGCGGGCCGCCTGCCCCACCGCCTCCAGGCCGGAGGCGCAGAGCCGGTTCACCGTCACCCCCGGCACGCTGTCGGGCAGTCCCGCCAGCAGCAGGGCCATACGAGCGACATTGCGGTTGTCCTCGCCCGCCTGGTTGGCGCAGCCCAGTATGACCTCGTCGATCGCCTCGGTCTTCAGGCCGGGAAGGCGGGCAACCAGCGCCTTCAGGACCAGCGCCGCCAGGTCGTCCGGCCTGACCCTGGCCAGGGCACCGTTATAACGCCCGAAGGGGGTGCGCAGACCGTCACATATGAAAGCGTCAGCCATGGACCATCATCCGTGGGTGAAACCGGCTTCGGTCCTGGCCCTGATTTCGTCGAGCGACACGCCGGGCGCGCATTCGGCAAGACGCATGGCATGGGCCTTGCGGTCGATCTCGAAGACGCAGAGATCGGTGATCACCATGTCGATGCAGCCGCTGCCGGTGAGCGGCAGGGTGCAGGCCTTGAGAATCTTGGGCTTGCCGGCCTTGCTGGTATGCTCCATTAGCGCGATCACCCGCTTGACCCCGGCCACCAGGTCCATCGCCCCGCCGATACCCTTCACCATCTTGCCGGACACGGTCCAGTTGGCGATATCGCCGCCTTCCGAGACCTCCATTGCCCCCAGGACCGCCATGTCGATATGCCCGCCCCGGATCATCGCGAAACTGTCGGCGGAGGAGAAGAAACTGGATGTGGGCAGCGCCGTTACCGTCTGCTTGCCGGCATTGATCAGGTCGGGATTTTCCTCGCCCTCATACGGGAACGGCCCGATCCCCAGCATCCCGTTTTCGCTTTGCAGGGTCACCGTCACCCCATCCGGGATGTAATTCGCCACCAGGGTGGGGATGCCGATACCGAGATTGACGTAATAGCCGTCCCTCAGTTCGCCGGCGGCGCGCGCCGCCATCTCCTCGCGCGACCAGGCCATCTCAGTTCGCCCCGCTCGCCATGGGTATGTCCGCCGGGGGGCGGGGCCGGGTGGTGCGAAACTCGATTCGCCTTTGATAATTGCTGCCCTGGAAGATGCGGCCGACAAATATCCCTGGTGTGTGAATCTGGTCCGGATCGAGGGTGCCGTTGGGCACCAGCTCTTCCACCTCGGCGATGGTGAGCTTGCCCGCGGTCGCCATGTTGGGATTGAAATTCCGCGCGGTCATGCGATAGACCAGATTGCCTTCATGGTCGCCGCGCCATGCCTTGACGATGGCGAGGTCGGCCCGCAGCCAGGTTTCGCGCAGGTAGGTTTCGCCTTCAAAGACCGCGGTGGGCTTGCCTTCCGCCACCACCGTGCCCACGCCGGTCCTGGTGTAGAAGGCCGGAATTCCCGCCCCTCCCGCACGAATGCGCTCGGCCAGGGTACCCTGCGGGTTCAGCTCCAGTTCCAGTTCGCCCGACAGATACAGGCGTTCGAACAACTTGTTCTCGCCCACATAGGAGGAAATCATCTTGCGGATCTGGCTGTTGGCGAGAAGCGTCCAAAGCCCGAAATTGTCCGCGCCGCAATTGTTGGAGATCACCGTCAGGTTCTTGACCCCGGTATCTTTCAGGGCCGCGATCAGGTTCTCCGGGTTGCCCGACAGTCCGAAACCGCCACTCATCAGGGTCATGCCGTCAAAGACCGCGCCCTCCAGGGCCGAAGCCGCGTCGCCGAATACTTTCCTGCTCATCGTCCCGCCCTCAGTCCGCCGCCGCCAGCGGCGGCAGGGCCGCAATCGCGTCCGGCAGCGGATATTCATCGGCATTGTTGACCAGGCCCGGACGGCGCGAGAAATCGGCGCGCGGCGGGGCGAAGATGTCCACCAGCCATGAGCCGCCTTCATTGGTGTTCCGGCTGGTATGGACCACCTTGGCCGGAATGACCGTCAGCGACGGGCTGCCCACCCGAATCTCGCGGTCCGGCTGCCAGTCCGACAGGTCCGGCGTCCAGGGATAGCGCAGGTGGTGCGTCCAGTTGCCCGCAAGGGACAGCGATCCCTGCTCGAAATCGTCATGCTGGTGCGGCGACAGCTTGGTGGTGTCGCGAGGCACCGGGCGGGGACGGAAGACGTTGACCATCAGGTGGCGGCTGCGGAACAATCGCATCAGCGTGTCGGCACGGTTGTAATCGTCCAGCCGGTAGACGCGCAGGCGATAGCCGTCCTTGGGCATCGGCCAAGTCGTCAGTGGCGCCGCGACGGGCTCCCGGTAATTGCCGCTATTCTCTGCCACGTCCATGATGTCCGCCGCGGCCGACGAGAAAATCGAAACGACAAGGCCGCCGCCTTTCGCGATGACGCTGCTTCTTCCCGGCGGAACGATGAGCAGGGTGCCTTTTTCCGCTTCGACGGTTTCGCCGCCGGCCGCGACGGTGGCGCCCACCTCGGGTAGCAGGACGAAATATTCGTCCGGGTTGGCGTCGCGGATCAGTTCGGTACCGGCTTTCGCGCGCGTGAGACGGACGGCGAAATTGGCGGAGCGCGCCACCCAGCTGTTCTGCGACGGCAATTGCGGAGCGGCGGCGAATTCCGTGACCGTGGGCTTGCCCGGTTTCATGCCTTGGCTCCCGCGCTTTTCATCGCCTCCGTGGCCCCCCGGTACAGCAATCCCTGGTCCGACGAGACCACGAACCAGTTGACGCCGTGGGCGCGGAACCGCCCGCACTCCGGGCCGCCGCCGACCGCCATGCCGGCGATCTTGTTCGCCCCCCGCGCCCCTCTGGTCACCGCGAGTGCCGCTTCCACGACCGCGTCGCTGTTGCTGCTGGCTTCCCCCATCGCCAGGGCAAGGTCGGCGCGCCCGACCAGCAGGCCGCCCACGCCTTCCACCGCGGCGATGGCCTGGGCATTTTCCACCGCCTGCGGCGTTTCGATCTGGCAGATGACCAGGGTGCGGTCGCCGGCGGCGATGGCCGCCGCCATCGCCATCGTGCCGTAACCGGCTGCGCGCGTGGAACCGGAGAAGCCCCGCGCGCCGCCACGAAACCGCGCCAGCGCCACGGCGTTCCGGGCATCCTCCACGGTGTCCACATGCGGCACCAGCAATCCCGCCGCGCCGCAGTCCAGCGCGCTCTGGATCAGCGCGGAATCCTTGCGATCGGGCCGCAGCAGCAGCGGCAGGCCCGCGCCCAATCCCGCCAGCAAGAGCCGGTCTATGTCGCCCCGGTCCAGCGGCGCATGCTCGGCATCCAGCACGACGAAATCGAGACCGGCGGCGCCGAGAAGCTCGACCGTCTGGGGCGCCGCGCTCTTGATGAAGGTGCCGACGGCAATGGCGTCGCCCTCGGGACGGAGCAGCCGGCTCATGGCGGCGTCTTTCTCTTGGCCGAACCCGGAATGGTGAAAACGGGCTGGAGATGGATGATTTCGCCAATGGTCGCGTAGTTGGGCCCGGCCAGCCGGGCGACGGGCCGCATCTTCGCCACGTCAACATGGCGGCCGTCGAAAATCTCCTCGCTGAGATGAAAGGCGACGATGTCGGCCAGGTACAGCACGTTCACGCCGGTCCCCAGCGGCACGGTCTGGACAAGGCGGCATTCCAGCTGGATCGGCGCCGCCGCGATGCGCGGCGGCTTGACGATTTCGCTGGGCAACATCTCGATGCCGTGGATTTCCGCTTCGCTGACATGGGATTCATATTCGCCCGACGTTTCGTGCATCGTCCGCAGCGTTTCCTCGGTCGGCATGTTGACCGTGAACTCCCGGATGGCGGCCAGATTGCGCGCCGTGTCCTTCAACCTGCCTTCACGCGAAGCGATGTTGATCGCCACCATGGGCGGCGAATGGGCGATGTAATTGTACGAACTGAAAGGCGCGACATTGATCACCCCATTCCCGTCCTGCGTCACGGTCCAGGCGATGGGGCGCGGCAGCACGCAGCTCGTGACCATGCGATAACGCATCGCCGCGTCCATTCCATCGACGTGCAGGGTGCGAAACTTCATCAGGCGGTTGCAGGCGTTTCTTCAAGACCCAATAGGCGGGCGGCGTTTCCGCCGGTCATTCTGCGAATGTCGTCGTCACTAAAGCCCAGCGCGATGCACAGCGCAATGACGGCGCGGAAGCCCGTGACCGGCGTGGGATTTTTGATCTGGCCCAGGTCGGAGCCGAGGATCGTCTGCTCGATCGTGCCGGCGGCGATCACCGCATGCAGATCCTCGCCTGTCCAGTGCTGGAAGCGCGAGCCTTCGATGAACATGCAGAGCGAATGTTCCAGGAACACGCCCTGCCCGGCCAGCTGCTTCATATCCGCCGGCGTCGCGTCTATGGTATAGGTCGGATGCTGCACCAGCAGGCGCTTCACGCCACGCTCCCGCGCCTCGTCGAACAGGACGAAGATCTCACTGATATGCAGGTGCCCCCCCGAAAGCACCGCGTCGGCGGCGGCGATCTGGTCGAGGATGAACTTGACCTCGTCCTTCAGCTTGCCGCTTTCGTCCAGCACGGTGAGGTGCTTGGCCGGCAGCATCGGCTTGGCGGTGACCAGGCGGTGGCCGCGGTAATTGTGGCGGATGTGATTGGCGGCCGAGAAGGTCGGCATCCAGATCAGGCGCGCGCCCAGCGCCAAGCCGTGATCGACCGCATAGGGATTGAGGCCGCCGCAGGTATCGTTGAGCGGTACACCGGAAACCATTTCGACGCCGAGATGGGCGTAGCGGTCCTTGAGGAGTTCCACCACCGGCGTCACGGAATAGAAGTGATCCTTGAACAGCAGCGCCCGCATGCCCGCCGCCGCCGCCTCTTCCAGCGCCTCGATATGGTCGAGGCGGCGCGCCATGACCGACGGACCGCTGTGGCAGTGCATGTCAATGGCACCCCGCAACAGGCTCTCCACGCGGGGAGCGATTTTGGGGTCTATGACGATTTCCTTGAGAAGGTCTGCCGGTTTATCCATCGGGATATCCTTGATAATTGGCCCTGATTACCAAGTTCTCCCGGTGGCCGGGGCACTTTCTGACAGTGTTTCGGCAGACGAAATGCGGCGTTTCGCGGCGTGATTGCGCGACGGGCGCGCGGGCATGGCATGCGTATGGCGTGCGCGTCCAACTTGCGCCCCGATATGCGAGACCGGCGTTGACGAGAGCCGTACGCGTCCGCACACCCCGCCCAGTGCGCGGCACTGCGTCGGGCGCTTATCGCGTTGCCGGATGCTTCGGTTTCATCTGGCGAAATGCCGCCAAGAAATGTCCTTGGCTGCGGACACTTTGAAATAATCTGGCCTTTTTCCTCGGCTTGCCGACTCTTCCCATATCCGAGAAAACTGGACCGGCTGAACCGCTCTTGAAGACGCAGCCCTTGCGCCGGACGGTCGCATGACGGCTTTTCAGGAAAAGACAGGATCAACATCATGACTTCCACCACGGACCCGGCCCAGGACGAACGCCTCATCAACCGCACCGTCTGGCATGTCATGCCGCTCGTGGCGCTCTGCATGGCCGTCTGCACGATCGACCGCTCCAACATCGGCTTCGCCAAGTTGACCATGGCGAAGGACCTGGGGATGAGCGAGGCGGCCTTCGCCCTGGGATCCTCGCTCTTTTATGTCGGCTACCTGCTGTTCGAGGTACCGAGCGGCATGGCGGCGCACCGTTATGGCGCGCGCAAATGGACCGCCCGCATCATGGCGAGCTGGGGCGTGGCGACCATATTGCTGGCCTTCACCCAGTCCATCACGATGTTCTATGTGCTGCGCTTCCTGCTGGGCGTGGCCGAGGCCGGCCTCTATCCCGCCCTGGTCTATTACATCTCACTATGGGCCCCCAAGCACACCCATGCCCGGTCGCTCGGCTTCCTCACCATCGGCTCGGCGCTGGGCAACGGTCTGGGCGCGCTGATTGCCGGCCCCCTGCTGGACATCAACGGTGTTGGGGGACTTGCCGGCTGGCAATGGATATTCCTGATCACTGGCCTGTTCCCCCTGCTGACCACCATACTGGTGCTGACGGCGATGCGGGACGGCCCACGCGACGCCAGGTTCCTCGACGAAGCGGAGCGGGCGCGGCTCTCCGGATTGATCGAACGCGACGCCGCGGCGGCGGCTGACGCGGGCAGCATTTTCTCGGCGCTGGTCAACCTGCGGGTGATCGGTTTCGGCATTGCCTATGCGACGATCCTGACCGCGCTCTATGGCGTGATCTACTGGGCTCCCAGCATCGTCAGCAGCTTCCACGTCAGCGGAACCCTGAACGGCCTGCTGGTCGCCGCACCCTGGGCCGTCGACATCGTGCTGCTGCTGATGATCCCCCGCAATCTGGGGCCCCGCGCTTTGGCGCTGGCGCTGGTTGCCGTCTGCGCGCTTGGGGTGGCGACCTTTGCCTGGTCGTCCGTCGCCCATGCCGGACCGCTGCGTTACGTGACCCTCTTCATCGGCATTCCCTGCATATCCCTGGCCATCGCCTTCTTCTGGACCTTTCCGATGCGGCTGTTCCATGGCGTGCGGTCGGCGGGGGCTATCGCGGCGATCAGCACCCTGGGCAATTTCGGCGGCCTGCTGGGCCAGAACATGATGCCGGCGGTGGCCAAGGCGGGAGGCGGCGTCTCGGCGGCGCTGTGGGTGCCTTGCGTCTGCCTGGGCGCGGTGCTGGTCGGCAGCCTGGTCGCGTTGAAGCGGCGTCCGGCCTCGCAGGCCCGGACCGGTTCAGTGCGTTAGGGTCTGTATTTCGCCTTCGATCTGCGCCGCGGTCTGCTTCAGCGGGATCACCAAGCTGTCCTCGACATGCGCCGCCTTCACCGCGGAACGGAAAAAGGTGATCCCGAAGGTCGCCAGCACACGGTCCCCCAGCATCAGCGGGACCGCTATGGTGCCCGAGGTGACCGGATTGACCTTGCGGTCGCGCTGGGCGTAACCGTTGCGCTGCGCCATGGTCACGATCTGCTCCAGCGAGGCCTGGTCGAAGTGATTTTCCGAATCCGGCGACTCGCGCATGGCCTGGTACAGGATCGCGCGTTCATTCTCGGGGCAGAAGCAGAGATAGGCCCGGCCCATGGCGCGCGCGCCCAGGCTGAGCTTTACCCCGATGGTGGAGTGGAACGGCGAGATCGGACTGTCCGGAATGGTGCTGTACTGCACCACCACGCCGTCCCTCTGCAAGGTGCAGATTGATACCGGCCATTTCAGGCGGCGCGTCAGGTCGATCGCCCAGTGCCGGGCGGCCTGCAGCACCAGCGGTCCGCTGTGATATCCCGAACTGAGTTCCGACGCCTTGTTGGTCACCTGATAGCCGCCCATCCGGTGATCCTTGTAGACATACCCCGCTTCGATCAGGGTCTCCAGCAGGCGCACGATGGTCGGTTTTGGAATGTTGGTGCGCAGGTTCAGGGCGCGAATGGTGGCGGTGCCCATGCGATTGATCTCGGTCAACAGCATGAGCGCGCGGGAGACGGATTGGACAGCGGGAAAAGACGCCATTGCCATCAACCTCAGGATGCCTACGCAACTCCGGGCCCGCCGGACTTTGTACAGGGGACGGAGTTTACGGCATCAGCACAGGCGGTTCCAGCGTGTCGTGACAAGACCGCGCGCCGGGATGTTTTCGCACGCGCGAACGGATAACCGGCGCCCGCGAATCCGGCACCCCGATGGTTACCATCCCGACCAGGACCGGGCGGCAACAGAACATCCCGCGGCTGCGCCAACCGCGGGATGGCGTTGTCCTGCCGTTTCCGCAACACGGTCAGAGATGGAACCGAAGCCCCAGGATGAAATCACGGCCGATCGCGTCATACAGCGTATTGCTTCGCTGGTGGACGACGGTGGTGGTGCTGGGAGAGATCGGCGGGTAGATGTCGAACACGTTGTTGACCCGGCCGAACAACTGCATGTTGTCGCCGATATCATAAGTCGCCGACAGATCCACCGTGAAACGGCCGTCGATCTGGTTGTTGTTGATGTCGACGCCCTGCACATAGGTATTGCTGATGAGAGAATTGCCGATCCAGCGTCCTTCGACATTCACCGTCAAGGGATCGTTGGAATAGGTCACCGTCGCGTTCCAGCGCCAGCGCGGGTTGGAGAAGCCGGCGCCTTCCGTCGTCACTCCGTTCACCGACGTGGTGAGATGCTGGGTGTAGGATGCCAGCGCGTGCAGGCGGATATCGCCGTTCCAGCCGGCGAGAACGTCATCCACCGGGAAGCCGTGGGACGCCTCGATGTCCCAGCCGTCCGTCGCCAGGGACTGGGCGTTGAAGGCCGTCGAGGCGACCGACACGATCTTGCCCGTCGAATCCCGGCTGATCGCGCTGCAAAGATTGGTCTGTCCCGAATAGCAGTTGTTGACCACCGTCTGCGCCTGCAGCGTCGTGATCGCGCCGGTCAGGTGAAGTTGATAATAGTCAATCGAGATCGTGAAGCCCGGCAGCCAGTTGGGCTGGTAAACGCCGCCGGCGGTGAGCGTCTTGCCGACTTCCGGCGTGAGGTTGGCGTTGCCGCCCGTCAACTGCAGCGTATTGGGATAGGCCAGGTTTGTGGTCGGATCGACAATATTCACGGTGTTCTGCTGCCGCGCCTGGAACAGTTCGCTGACGTTTGGAGCACGGATGTCGTAGGAGGTCGTGCCGCGGAAGCGCAATTCGTCGATCGGCTGGTAGTTCAGGCCGATCTTCCAGGTTTCCACCGTGCCGCTGGTGCTGTAGCTGGTGATGCGGCCCGCGGCATTCAGGTCCAGCGATTCGGCAAGCGGAACGCCACGCAGCAGCGGGATTTCCGTCTCGAGATAGCCTTCCGTGACATTATAAGTGCCGTTGAGCGGCGAGGCGTTGACCTGGCGCCATCCGGCGGCCTGGGACAGGGCGTCGGATGTGCCGCCGACGGCTTCGCGGCGGTATTCCGCGCCCAGAGCGACGGAAACCGGTCCAGCCCAGTCGCTGAATGGCTGGCCCTGGACGTTGAGGGCGTAATCCCCTTCCGACTGGGTCTCGTTGTAGAAGGATGTGCCCGAGACATAATCCACCGCCGACGGCGACCAGTCTCCGTTGGGCGAGTACAGGTTGAAGTTTCCAGAACTGCCGAACACGTTGATCGGCACGCAGCCATTGTCCGGGGCGGTGAGCGTCGCGCGGCACACCGGCGCGCCGACCGGCACACCGGCAACGCCGCCGGCGGCAGGGTTGCGCACCGAATCGATGGCGTTGTTGAACGCCGCCGTCTTCAGGTTGTTCGTCACAAAGGAATAATTGTTGTTGAAGCTGTATTGCGCATAGGCCTGCCACTGCCATCTCTCGCCGAAATGGCCGTCCACGCCGAAGCTGTAGCGCTGGGCGGTGATGTTGGTATTGGGCACCTCGAAGCCGAGCTCGCGATTGGTGCGGCCCATCTTGAAGCTGGTGACGCCGTTCGTGGCCATCATGGTGGCGATCTGTGACGGCAGGTAGGCGTTCTGGTTGGTGATCGTGATGTTGGCGGCGCTGTAGTTCGGGATCAGGGCATTGGAAGCGCGGTTCACCGAATACAGCATGTCGGCCCAGAAGGTGATTTCCGGCGTGGCGTCGAACGAGGTGCGGAAATAGGCGCCGTCGCGGTGAATACGCGGCATGATGGAGGCATATCGGCCGAGATCCGCGCCATCACCCCCTACCGCGAAGGTCGCGCCCGCGAAAGCGCCGGGCTTGAACGGCGCGATGGCGCCGCCGGGCCCGAACTGGGTGTTCTGCAACGGCCCGCCTATGATAACGCCGCCGTCGGTCATCTGCGACAGCCTGACGTTTTGCGACAGGATGAGGCTTGTCTGCCCGGTCGTGTTGCCGGGCTTGTAGCCCGGATTGGTCACGATGCCCCAGCCGTCCCGGTTCCAGGGCCGGTCGCCCTGCAAGGCACCGGCGGTGGAATAGGTATCCAACGCCGCCACGACATGGCCCCTGTCGCCCAGGAAGCCGAAGCCGGCCTGGACGGATGCCGAAAGCTCCTTGTTGTCGCCATACGGGGTGATGCCGCCCTGGACATGGCCCTTGAGGCCCTCGAACTTGTCGTCGAGGGTGATCTCCACCACGCCCGCCACGGCGTCCGAGCCATAGGCGGCGGAAGCGCCGCCGGTGACGACGGATACGCTCTTGATGAGCGAAGCCGGCAGGACATTGGTGTCGACGCCGCCGGTCGGCGAGGTCGAGGCGAAGCGGCGCCCATCCACCAGGAGAAGCGTGCGGCTGGCGCCGATACCGCGCAGATTCAGGTTCGACGCGCCGATGTTCTGCGCGCTGCCGGTGAAGCCGTTGAAGGGCGCCAATTCCGGAATGTCGTTGATCAGGTTGGTGATGGTGCCGACGCCCTTGAGCGCCAGGTCCCGCTCGCTGATGGCGGTCACGGGCGTGGGTGAAACGAAGCCGGGCGTCGAAATGCGCGAACCGGTAACCGTCACCGTTTCGGGGACGCTGCTATCCGCGCTTTCCTGCGCCTCGGCTGCCGCGGCGGAAAAACAGAGACTGGCCGCCAGGGCGGCGAGGCTGATGCCGCAACGCAGATGCCTCGGCATAGGCGGCTGGCGTGAAGATTTCTGCGCAATTCCCTGAAACATGAAACTCCCCCTGCTGGATATGAACTGTTTTTGTGGCCGTCTTGAAGATTTTGAAGCGACTGTTGAGCAAGCAAATCTTTGTGTGTCGATGTCCTGGACCGGGACGGCGTTCCGGTATTTTCCCCGACTGCCTGCCGCCTTGTTATCCGCGCACCCTTTATCCGCGCACCCTTCGATGGCGAACTTACCTAGCAATTTGCAAACCGTTGCTGCGGACTTTCTGTCCCTGTTTCGATAGACGAAACATCCCGACCATCGCGCTTCCGCACCGGCGTTCGCGTCGTGGCGCCATCGCTCCCGAAGCGCGGGATGAACAGACCGCTACCGGCGGAGCATGCAAAAAACGGGCTATGACGGTGCTCTCATAGCGCCGTCATGGCCCATCAATCGAACGGGGCAGCGAAGGTGGCGGTCAGACCGCCGGGCGTAGGACCGACTTGGGCGTCGCGTCCAGCCCGCGGACCAGGCGCGTCAGCATCAGCATCTGGTCGTAGAACAGGTCCGGGCTGAGCTTGGCGATATGGCCGTTGGCGCTGTCGCACTCCAGGTAGCTTGGAACGCTGATATAGCCGAACACCGGCACCTTCGCCATGCGATAGGCCGCCATGCCGGGCGTGACACTGTGCTTGTCAGTGTTGATGATGACGGCACGGCCCATCTTTTGGGTTTTGCCCGCATCGATCGCTGCCTCCTGAATAGCCTTGGTCGGGCAGAAGGTATAGGCGACCACATTTTCCCCGGTCGGTTCGTAGGTGTTGGCGGCGGGGTTGCTGAGCCACTCGCGGCACCCCAGATGCTCTATTGAAACGAGGGCGACGGCTTTTTCGCACAAGGATGGCCGCTCCCTGATCCAGGCCGAAGTCGGCACATACTGCTCAGCCATATGGCCTTCTGACGCCACCACATGAAGGGTGCGTTCGCGCTGCTCCTTGGGCAGCTTCACGAAATAGCGCATCATGTTGAGGATGGCCAAGCCGCCATTTTCCTCGATGGCATTCTGCCCGTCGGTGTGGGTCCACAGGATGATGGACTCCTCGCTCTGTCCCGGAAGGGTAGCGACGATGGTGCGGGTGGGCGCGTTCGGCACAACCTTGGCGGTTACCGTCAGGGTGACCTTCTGGCCGGCCTCGGCCATCTTTTTCAGTTTCGCGCCGGTCGAGGGAACGACCCAGAGAGAAGGCAGCTCCGTGGTACCGATTTGATGCCGACCCTGCGCGTCCGCATCGGCGATATTGGACCAGGCATAGATGATGCCGATGGCGCCCGCCTTTTTGAGGTTCTTCTCGAAGTCGACCGGCAGCACCGAATGATTACCGCAATTTGGCCCTTGGGTTTTGGGAAAGGGCGCGTGTCGATCCGCGTCGAAATAATAGGCGATGTCGCTTTTGGGATAGAGAATGTCCAGCGGGCGCTTGTTCGCCATGACTTCGACAAGAGCGATTTTGCCCTTGATGTCGTCGGGTATCTTGATCACCGAACGCTGGTCGGGATAAAGCGGCAGCGTGAAGACCGACGGCCCTTCGCAACGGCCAAGATAGACCAACTGGCCGCCCACGCCTGCCTCGCCCGTTACCGCACTCCAACGGTTGCAAGCCCCGACCGGCAGCTTCTCGCCCGAGAAGGCCGTGATGGCGATGTTGCGGGGCTCCCAGTACAGCAACGATTTGTGATCGAGATTGTTGATCGCCATGCCCAAGGCGGCCAGACGGTCTTCCAGCGATTTCATGAAGGTCAAATGCGCGGCGTTACCGCAATGACGCGCGCCGAGCGCGTTCATTTCCTTCACATCGGCCCAGACGGCGTCTTTCGACGGTATCTGGCTCATGTCCAGCACCGGCGCGGCCTCGGCGATCGTGGAAAACAGATTGCTGGCGCCCAGCCCCATCGCGCCCACGGCAGTGGATATCACAAAATTACGACGATCCATGAACCCCTCCTGATGCGGCTGCGCCGCCTTTTGTCATCGCGCGTCAGGCAGCCACAATCCGCGGCTTTCCGCCCACACTTGCGTTGGCGAAAGATTATCTAGCAATTCCCCGATATGGACTGGTTTTTTTGCATTGTTTCGATAGGCGAAATAGCGCGCGGTTGCGCGCCCGCGTACCCGTCTAGAAATCGAACTTGACGCCGAAGGTGAAATAGCGGCCGACAACGTCCTCGTCGAACGGCGCGGGATAGGTATAGCCCTGCGCGCCGGTGCGCTGGGTCGAAATGAAAAGATCGGGATCGCGGTCGAACAGGTTTTCGACGGCCAGGAACAGGTTGGCCCGGCGCGGCGCCCAGGCGACATCGAATGGCAGGGCGACGCCATAGCTGACGGTGAGGTCGGTGTAGAAGATTTGCGGCACGGACGGGTCGGCATAGACCAGCATGGGATTGAAATCCCGCCTTTCGCTGGAATGCCAGCGTTCCTGTGCGCTGATGCTGAGCGGCCCGTCGCTGTAGGACAGGTCGAACGTGACGCGGCCCGCCGCCACCGCGAAATTCGCCGCGCCTTCCGCGCCCGCCTGGTTGGTGATCGGCGCATTGGGCACCGGCGACACCGACAGCAGGCTGGGCTGATAGGCGACCAGCAGCCGCAATCCGAGCAGGCCGTCGATGCCGGCCTCCAGCGTCGAGAGATCGAAGGCATATTCCGCCTCGGCATCGACGCCATGCGTCGTCATCTTGCCGGCGTTCAGGGATTCCGACAGAACCCGGGTGGGATAATTGGCGGCGCTCGTGTTGGTGATGGGATAGGGCCGGATCACCAGCGCGCAATAGGGCGAAGTGCCGCCGGACGCGATGCAGACCTGCTGGGAGGCGATGGCGCCGCCGGATACGCTGTTGATCACATTGTTGATGCCGATCTGGTAATAGTCGATGCTGACGCCGAAATCTCGCAACCAGTCCGGCTTGTAGACAAAGCCGAAGGTATCGGTGCGCGCCACTTCCGGCCGCAACGCCGGATTGCCCTGGCTCGACACGGTCGTTTCGCCGGTGACGCCGGTGAGATAATCCGTGAAGGCGGTGTAGTTGGCGGAGGTGGCGGCGAACAGGTTGGTCAGGGTGGGGGCGCGGATGTCGCGCGAAACGCTGCCGCGCAGGGTGAAGCCGCCGGGCAGGCCCCATACCAGGCCCGCCTTCCAGGTGATCGCCTGCCCGCTGATGCTGTAGACGGTGTCGCGCAGCGCGCCGTTGAAATCGATCGACCCGGCAAGCGGGTCGCCGTGCAGCAGCGGCACGTCGGTTTCCGCCGCGACCTCGGTGACCGCCTCGGACACCCTGGGCAGCGCGGCGGTCGAGCCGTTCCACACCGCCAGGGTGGGGTTGCAGAGCGCGGGATTCAGATAAGTACAATCCACCGTGACGGTCGGGGAATAGCGGCTTTTGTTGGTATAGGACTGTACGCGGTGCTCCAGGTCCAGCGACAGCGCCACCGGCCCGGCCCAGTCTGAAAAGAACGAGCCGCTGATGTCGGCGCCGAAATCGTGGATATCGTTGATGACCTTGTAGTCGATATCGTCATGGGTATAGGCCCAGGCGGCGTCGCTTTCGGCGGTGGGGCCGAAGGGATCGAACGCCACGCAGCCGGGATAGGCCGCCCTGCCCGCCGCGGTCAGCGACACCCGGCAGACGGGCGCGCCGTCCGGCCCGGCCACCGCGTCCAGCGCCGCCGTCAGCCGCTGCTGGTTGAACACGCCAGGCGCCTTTTCGTGCAGCACCGTGCGGCCATAGGAATAATGCACGTCCCACAAAGTGGGGCCGGCGCCGGTCAGGCCGATCGTGACCTGGTTGCCGGCGGTATAGGCGTCCGAGATCGTGCCGGGCCGGTTCTGGAACGAGCGCGCCATGGAGAAACTGCTTTCGCCCGCCACAGCCAGCCGCGCAGCCGCCGGCGCGGGCAGGAAGACATTGTCGCTGGAATAGGCGCCGGTCTTCTGCTGGACGAAGGAGACGCCATAGTTGGACGATTGCGAGAGGCTGCCCTGGACATAGGCGGTGGTATCTTCCGTCAGCCGGTAATCGAAGCGCGCAAAGGCCTGGTCGCTGGTCAGGCTGGCGACCAGCCAGGGATTGGCGTCCACGCCGGGATAGGCCTGGCCGGCATAGCCGCCATCGCCGCCGATCTCGTTGATGCCGTTGTCGATCACGCCGTGACGGAACGGCGCCGGCACGCCGTTGGCGGGAAAATACATCCCGGCCAGCGCGCCGCTGCCGATATAGCCGCCGGGCGTGAGATTCACATTGCGGGTATTGAACGCCAGATAATAAGGCGAGGCGGCGGTGCCCAATCCCAGTTCCGACGGCACCAGCTTGCCCAGCGGCCGGTCCAGCGTGGAATGGATGCCGTCGGAGGCATGATGCTCCAGGCTGACCTCGATATGGGCGCGGCCGTCCCGGAAGGTGGTGCCGGCGACGATGCCCAGCTTCCAGGACGGGGCGTCGCCATGGTTGGAGATGCCGGCCTGGGCGGTGGCCTTCACGCCTTCGAACTTGTGATCGAGAACGAAATTGACCACACCGGTGATGGCGTCGGAGCCATAGACCGCCGACGCGCCGCCGGTGACGATCTCCACCCGGTCCAGCAACGCCAGCGGCAGGGTGTTGACATCCACATCGCCGCTGGCGTCGCTGTAAGGCACGCGCCGTCCGTCATACAGGACCAGGGTGCGGTTGATGCCGAAATCGCGCAGGTTCATGAAGTTGCCCGGCCAGTTGATGGTCGAGCCGCCGGTGGTGCGCTGGTTGCGCGATCCCTGGAACATGGGCAGCTTGTTGAGGCCGTCGGGCACATCGGACGGCGTGGTGAGCGAAAGCTCGCCGGCATCCATCACGGTGACGGGCGTCGGCGGCACCTCGCCGGTGCGGATCACCCGCGAACCGGTGACGATGACGGCTTCGGTGGACGGCAGCGGCGGCGCCTCGTCCGGCCGGGCGCGCTGGCGAAAAACGATCACCGCGCCGGACGGATCGCGATGCGCCACCAGGCCGGTGCCGCGCAGCAATGCGTCCAGCGCCTCGGCCGCCGACGCCATGTCCCGCGCGCCCGGACTGCGCAGGCCGGCCACGTCGTCGGGATCGTAGATCAGGTCGGTGCCGGATTTGCGGCTGTAATCGTCCAGCGCCGCCTTCAGGTCGCCCGGCGCGACGGTGACCGGCTGCGCCGAAGCGGCGCGGCCCGCGAGCAGGACACCGAGCGCGCAGAAAAACACACGCGTGATGCAGACGCTGCCCATCCCCCTCCCGGCATCGCGGCGGTGTCTGGTTTTTGTAGTCCGCCCTGACTGTTATGAGTTTATACCAAAACGCGAGAACGCCAAGTTACCGCTAACTCACTTGCCCCGCGGGCGTGAAAAAGCCGCCCGTGTCCTGTTCCTGGACACGGGCGCAGGGAGGGCTGGAAATTACAGCTTCGCGCGGATGCCCAGCGTGATGTACCGGCCGATGACATCCTCGTCGAAGGAAGCGGGATAGGCATAGCCCGGCGCGCCGGTGCGGCCGGTGGCGATGTAGAGCGACGGCTGGCGGTCGAACAGGTTTTCCGCCGAGACAAAGCCGGTCAGGGCCGCGTCGTCGATCTTGAAGTCGTAGGACACGTTCAGGTCGGTGTAATAGGCCGGCGGAACGTTGGCGTCCGAATAGAACAGCGTCGGGTTGGAACTGGGACGCTCGCCGGAATGCCAGCGCTCCACGACATTCACGAACAGCGGCCCGCGCTGGTAGCCGAGGTTGAAGTTCAGCGTGGTGACGGCCTGGCCGAAACCGCCGCCGCCTTCCGCGCCCGCCAGGTTGATGACGGGCGAGCCCGGCACCGCCGAGATCTGCAGCAGCTTGGGCTGGTAGGAACCCAGCAGGCGGGCATTCAGGGTACCGGGCTGGCCGGCCCACAGCGCATCCATGTCGGTGGCGTAGTTGAGTTCGAAGTCCACGCCATGGGTGTTGGTGATGCCGGCGTTCAGCGACTGCGACAGCACCCGGGTGGGATAGTTGGCCGGGGTGAAATATTGCGGCGAACCCCAGGCGAAGGGCCGCGTCACCAGGTTGCAATAGGGCGAGGTGCCGGCCGAGGCGACGCAGATCTGCTCGATATTCTGGGCGCCGCCGCTGATGCTGCTGATCACGTTGTTGATGCTGATCTGGTAATAGTCGGCATTGACGCTGAAGCCGGGGAACCAGTCCGGCTGATAGACGAAGCCCCAGGTGTTGGTGCGCGCCACTTCCGGCTTGAGGGCCACGTTGCCCTGGCGGCCGACCGTGGTGTTGCCCGTCACCAGAACCGGCGGATTGCCCGACAAGCCGGAGATATAGTCGCTGAAGGCCGAGAAATTGACGCCCAGCGGCGCGAACAGGTCCGACAGCGTCGGGGCACGGATGTCGCGCGAGACGGTGCCGCGCAGCTTGAACTCGTCGGTGACGTCCCACACCGCGCCCAGCTTCCAGGTGGTGGCGGCGCCGCTGACGGAATATTCGGTATAGCGTCCCGCCATGTTGACCGAGAGCAGCTTGACCAGCGGAATGTCGGCGATCACGGGAATGTCGAGTTCGCCGGAAGCCTCCTTCACATTCTCGGTGGTTTCGGGCATGGCGCCGACCGTGCCGTTCCACAATGCCGGCGAGGTCGAGCACACCGCCGCGTTCTGGAAGGTGCAGTCCACCTTGGCGGTCGGCGAATAGGCGCTGACGGTTTCCAGCGAGAAGCTGCGATATTCGATGTCCATCGCGGCCTTGATCGGGCCCGCGCCCCAGCCGCCATAGATCTCGCCGTTGATGCTGGCGCCGAAATCGTCGAGGGTGTTGACGTTCTTGTAGCCGATATTGTCGGTGGTCCAGTTGAAGGCCGCCTGGCTCTCGGCGCTGGGGCCGAACACGTTCAGCGGCTGGCAGCCGGGATAGGCGGCGGCGCCGCCCGAACTCAGCGACACGCGGCAGACGATCTTGCCGCTGGCGGGATCGGCCACCGCATCCATCGCCGCCTGCAGCTTCTGGGTGTTGATGGTGTAGGGCGAGGTCTCGTGCTGCAGCGTCTGGCCGTGGGTATAATGCGCGTTCCAGTCGAACGCGCGGCCCAGCAGCCCGATATGGCCGTTCAGGCCGGCGAAGATGTTGGCGTTCTGGGTATAGCCGTCGGAGATCGCGCCGATCTCGTTCAGGAAGTTCTTCGACATCTGGAAGGCCGGCGTGGCGCAGACCTGGTTGGCGTCGTTGGCGCCGGTGCAGCCCAGCGCCGTCTTGGCCGCCGCCGGCAGGTAGGCGTTCTGGCTGGAGATGTTGTAGGCGCGGAAGCCCTGCTCGCCGGAGATGCTGTAATTCTCCGACTGCGAACCGTTGACCATCACGAAGGCATGGATGTCGTCGGTCAGGTCATAGTCGAAACGGGCGAACAACTGGTCGCTGGTCAGGCTGGCCAGCAGCGAGGGCTGGTTGTGCGCGTTGGGGAACAGGTAATAGCCCTGGCCGGAAAAGCCGCCATCGCCGCCCTGCTCGATGGTGCCGCTGATCACGGCGCCGTGGGTGAAGGGCGCCAGCACGCCGTTGGACGGGAAGAAATAATTCGCCAGCGGCCCGCTGGAGATATAGCCGCCCGGCGTGGTCTGCACGTTACGCGCGTCCGTCACCAGGTGGTACGGATTGGCGGCGGCGCCGCTGCCGGCTTCCACCGGCACCAGATGGCCCAGCGGCCGGGTGAAATCGGTCTGGATGCCGTCGGAATGGTAATGCTCGGCGCTGGCCTCGAAATGACCGCGGCCGCCCAGCATGTCGAAGCCGAACACGGTCCCGAACTTGTAGGACATGTCGTCGCCATGGTTGGACAGGCCGCCCTGGGCGCTCATCTTCAGGCCGTCGAACTTGTGGTCCAGCACGAAATTGACGACGCCGGTGATGGCGTCGGAACCGTACACGGCCGAGGCGCCGCCGGTCACCACATCGACCCGCTCCATCAGCGCCTGGGGCAGCGTGTTGGTGTCCACCTGGTTGGAAGCGTCGGTGGCGGGCACACGCATGCCGTCCAGCAGGATCAGGGTGCGGTTGGCGCCGAAATTGCGCAGGTTGAGGAAGTTACCCGGCCAGTTGATGGTCGAGCCGCCGGTGGAGCGCTGGTTGCGCGAGCCGTCGAACACCGGAAGCTTGTTCAGCGCGTCCGGAATGTTGGACGGCGTGGTGGCCTGCAGGTCCTGGACCGACACCACCGTCAGCGGCGTCGGCGCGGTGGCGCCGGTGGCGACGCGCGAGCCGGTGACCACCACCTCCTCGGTGCCGGCGCCCGCCGCGCTCTGGGCATGGGCCGCGACCGACAGCGCCAGGACGCTGACCGTCCCGGCAAGAAAGGACTTGAGCAGACTCTGCGTGTTCATGGCGCTCCCCGTGACTTTCGCGCGGCCGCCGTAACCGGGCCGTCGCAATCCCGTCACTAGGACGAGCGGAGCGGAAAAATCCGCCGCGGGGGTTCGCTATTTCGAAATAATAATTTCGTCGCCGGTATCGCGGACATCCACGCCCATGCCGGCCTGGATCAGCGACGCGAAGACATCGGCATTGTTGGCGCGGAAGCGCCCGCCGACATGGAGGTCGCGGGCCTGGCCCTGGACCACCACCTTCTTGCGGTTGTAGCGGTTGAACTCCGCCGCCGCCGCCGCCAGGGTCTCCTGGTCGAACACCAGGACGCCGCTGCGCCAGCTCAGTTCGCGGGCGACCTCACCGGGGGCGCGGCCGGCGACCAGAAGGCCGTTGCCCTGGGTGACCACGGCATGGCCGGCATCGGCCACCGCCGGCGCGGCCGGGCGCCCGTCCAGGGTCTCGACCTTGACCTCGCCCTCGCGCACCAGCACCCGCACCTGCTCGCCGTCCAGCCGCACCGAGAATTTGGTGCCGATGTCGGTGATCCTGCGGTTGCCCGCCAGCACCACGAAGGGACGCCTGGCGTCATGGACGACATCGAAATAGGCCTCGCCCTTTTCCAGCCGCATGGTGCGGGCGGAGCCGGTCACCTGGGCCCGCAGGCGGCTGTCGGTGTTGAGTTCGATGCGGCTGCCGTCGGCCAGCCGCACCGCCTGGTGCTGGCCGATGCCGGTGGCATAGACCTGAGCCGCGGCGCGGACGGCATGATAGTACCAGCCGGCGCCGCCCAGGCAGACCGCCAGGACCGCGGCGATGGCGGCAAGCCGGGGCGGGACCGGGGCGCGGCCGGGCCGCGGCTCCCGCATGGGCCGGGGCGGACGCAGCGCCGCCAGCCGGTCGGCGCGGCCCCAGGCCTGCCGCATCTGAAGATAGGCGATGCGGTGCGCCGTGGACGTGTCGAGCCAGCGCGCCAGGGCGTCGCGCTCCTCCGTGCTGAGGCCCCGGTCTTCCCGCACCACCCAGAGGGAAGCCTGCTCCTCGATCCGCTCCACGTCCGTCATCAGTCCTTCATTCGCTGCGACGCCAGATAGCTCTTGGCGATCATGACGACCGGACGGCGCCCGCCGCCCATGGCGCGCGACAACAGCCGAAGCCCCTTGGCCAGCTGATGCTCCACAATGTCCTCCGTCACGTCCAGCCGCCGGGCGACATCGCGCTGCGACAGGCCTTCGACCTTGCGCAGCACCACGACCTGACGGCAGCGCTCCGGTAAAGCATCCAGCGCCCCCTGCAGCAACTGCAATTCTTGCCGCGCCGCAGCATTCTGCTCCGGCGAGGGCTTGTCATCGGAGACGGCCGACCAGCCCAAATCCGCCATTGTTTCTATGGAAACAATGCTTTTCTGGCGCAACCGGTCGATCATCAGGTTGCGCACGGTGAGGAACAGGAAGGGCTTGGCCAGTTGCGGCCGGTTGCGCCGCGCCGCGTCATAGACCCGGATATAGGCTTCCTGGCGCAGGTCGGGAATTTCCGCCTTGTCGCGCCATTTGCGTTGCAGGAACCGGTTAAGCATCGGCTCCAGCGACAGAATTTCACGCGCGAACCAACGATCAAGGTCATCGTGACCGTGATCGGCCAGGTTTGCCAAGCACCCGCTCCCTCATGTCCCGGGTCTTTTGGTTTTTAAGAAAGCGGGACCCGGTGACCCTAACAGACGATGACGGACGGCGGACCGAAATCCGCCGGAATTTTTACCGGACCTCCTCGATCCGGTAGTTGAAGCTGATGGAGATCCGGGGGCTGCCGCCGTGCTGCATCTCCACCCCATGGCGCAGCCAGCTTTCCCACAGCAGCAGCGATCCCGCCTGGGGCCGGACCTGGACGAAGCCGCGATTCTCGGGCCGGGCCTCGGGCGTGCGCGACGGGGCCGACATCATCAGGCCGGCGCGCGGGTCCTCGAAGCAGATCGCCGCCGCGCCTGGCGGCGTGGTGACGTAATAAGTGCCGCTGACGGCGGAATGGGGATGGATATGGGAGGTATGGATGCCGCCCTCCTCCATCACATTGACCCAGATGGTATCCAGCGCCAGCCGCTTGCCGCGCATGTCGAATTCGGCCGCCCCGGCGAAGGCGGCGACATGGCCATCCAGCAGCGCCGCCAGTTCGGCGAAAGCCGGGTCGCGGCCGGCGAGGTCGCGCACCGAGGCATAGGAGGTATAGCCGCGATAGGCATTGGCCCTGGCCCATTCCCGGCCGGCCTGGTCGCTGGCCGCCAGGTCGAGACAGGCCCGCTCCAGCGCCAGGTCCGCGCCCAGCGGCGCGTGATAGAGATGCGAAGGGAAAAGCTGGCGCACCTGTCCGGGCGGGGTGACGAAGCGCAGGCCGGCGGGCGGCGGCGCGGCGCCGTTGCGGCTTTCATACAGCCTGGCGAAATCCACCGCCGCCAGCGCCAGCGCGCCGAAGCCCGCATCGCGCACCGCGTCCGCCGCCAACTGTCGCGCGAAGGGAAACAGCAGGGCCGGCGCCTCGATCCGCAGCAGCCGCGGCAGGGCATCCGCCGGCATGCCGGTCAACTCGAACACACCGCAATAGATGATATCCACGGCATATTGGCCGGAGACCTCGATCTTCAGGCGCAGGCGCAGTTCGGGCCGGGTTTCCGCGCCGCCCGCCTTCAGGTCCACGTTCACCATGGCCTCGCCGCCGGTACCCGGCGGCCCCTTGGCGGTGAAGGACAGCGCTTCCGCGAAATGGCGGATCAGCGCGACACTGGCCTGAGAACCGGACATGCGATCACTCCCCCGCATCAAGCTTATGGCAGGGCGCAGGGCAATGCGAGAGGTGGGCTCTCAGTCCATCACCAGCCGGTTCTTGCGGCCCTGCGCATCGAACTTCGCCTCCACGCCCATAGCCGGATCGGCATACCAGCCCGTTTTCGCGGCGTCGAATTCCGCGCGGGAGGCAAGCCGCGGCAGGCCAGAGCCATTCAATGCGACCTTGGCCGGCGCGGCGGCGCCGTTGAAGCGCGCGGTGTAATGCTTGCGCGAGGCATCGAGCTCCAGCACGGTCCGGCCGGCCTCTTTCACGGCCCGGATGGCGACGATCTCGCTGGTCCCGGCATCCACGTCATCGTCGTAAAGCGTGAATTCCGCGCGGGTGGAGAGCCGGATGTCCAGGGTGACCTCGCCGAACGCCTTGTCGCTGACCGACGGCGTGTCGGCCGCCATCGGGATGATGGTGTCGTCGCGCGCATACAGCGGCAGTTTCTCCAGCGGCGGCTCGATATGCAGCACCGCGGGGCCGGCGAATTTCTCGCCGGTCTCATAGTCGAACCATGTTCCCTTCGGCAGATAGACGGTCCGCCGGTTTTCGCCGTTGCAGACCGGCGCCACCAGGAAGGAATCGCCGAACATGTACTGGTCCTCCAGCCCGTAGGTATTGGGATCGTCCTGGAACTCCAGCACCATCGCGCGCATCATCGGCAGGCCGATCCTGCTGGCGTTATAGGCATGGGAATAGATGTAGGGCAGCAGCCGGAAGCGCAGCTTGGCGTATTTCGAGAAGTTCTTGAGCGCCGCCTCGCCCATGTCCCAGATCGCCCGGCCGCCGCCGCCGTTGAGGCGGACATGCGAGGTGAACATCGCCATCTGGCCCCAGCGCGTCCACAATTCCGGCGTCAAGTGGCCGCGCATGCTGTTGAAGCCGCCGCTGTCGAAGCTCCAGAACGGCACGCCCGACAGGCCGATGGAAAGGCCGGCGCGCATGGTGTTGGCCATGTCCTGCCAGGTGCAGTTCGGATCGCCCGACCAGCAGATGGGAAAGCGCTGCATCCCCGCGATGCCGGAACGCGCATTGATCAGGCCGCGATGCCGGGCCGACGCCGCGACGGCCTCGTAGGAGACCTGTCTGTAGGACAGGGCGTAAAGATTGTGCATCTCCGCGCCCGGCCGGCCGTTGTGATAGACAGCATCCACCGGAATGTCCTCGCCGAAGTCGGACATGGTGATGCCGTAGCAGCCCGCTTTCATGCGGGCGGCGATCTTGTCCTTCCACCATGTCACGGCATCGGGATTGGTGAAATCCGGCAGCAGGCAGGGCGACCGTGTCGCTTCCAGGACCTTGTTCCGCCAGGCGTCGCCGCGCGGCACCCCTTCCAGCGTGCAACACAGGTCGTCGCCGGGGAATTTCTCGGGACGGG
>Ga0153956_1001238_pt1 | contig 23438 bp, 18 predicted proteins | sample TSFL040MetaG_FD_104704 | JGI IMG/M metagenome (GOLD analysis project Ga0153956, IMG submission 104704) | Attine ant fungus gardens microbial communities from Florida, USA - TSFL040 MetaG | ecosystem: Host-associated > Fungi > Mycelium > Unclassified | place: USA: Florida, Wekiwa Springs... | reverse complement strand
TGACCCTCCCGGCACGGTCCCTCCACCTCTCCCCCCGGGATGGCCCGGGAGGGACGGCGGGGGTGACCCTGGACGAACCTCCCCGCAGTTCGTGAGGGAAGGGTCACCCCCGCCGTCCCGGCCCCGCCTGCCGGGCCACAGCCTGCCCGGGCCGTGGACGGGAGGGCCCGTCCCTTGTAGTCCCCGGGACCCCGTCCTCGTCAGCTGTTCCTTATGCGCCTCATAGGCGCATAAGGAACAGCTGACCGCGCCCCGTCCCCCGCCGGCCCTCAGGCCCGCCGGCCCTCAGGCCCCGCCTGGCTATTCGACGCCTTCTCCGCCTGCTTCTTCGGCCGCGGCCCGTTCTTCTTCTCGGCTCGCGACTTCTTCTTCTTCGCTCTTGACTTCGGCGTCTTCGACTTCTTTTTCGTACTTCTCGAGCTCGGCTGGCGTCGGGCAGTACTGGGGCGAGACCTTGCCGTTCACTTTGAAGACGTAGTCGGGCTGGGGGACGATCGTGGGCTCGGCGATCACCTGTTCAAGCGCCGGGTCGTTTCTCACCCAGGCGTAGATCGGACGCCAATACGCACCGACTTCGCTCTCCTTCGAGTCCTCGGTGAATTCGGACATGATCAGGTAGTCGTAGTTGCCGGCGTTGATCCGTTCCATCAGCTTCGGGCAGGTGAGCGGCAGGCGGTAGGCGCCGTGCGGGCCGGGCACGCCGATGAACTCGACTTCGTTGGTCGGCGGGTTGCCGAAGAAGCCGTACTGGCCGAAGATGATCTCGCTCGAGCCGATGATCCCGATCCGCTGGTTCTGCAGCTTCTGGGCGTAGGCGTACGCTTTCTGGGGGCCGCCTTCCTGGAGGAAGAGCGTCGTCTTCGTGTAGTGCTCGTTCGCGTACTGGGTCTCCTGGGCGCGTCCCAGCACGACGGCGGCGAGGACGACGATCACGCCCGCCGCGGTCACGATGCGCCGCGACAGGATCCCGCGGGAGCGTCCCACCCCGAGCGCCGCCGGCACCCAAACCAGCGCCAGGGTGATGAAGAGCGTCCCGAAGATGTAGGTCGAGTACCACTTCGGCGTCGTCAGAACGGTGATCCAGTAGACGACGGCGAGAAACCACATCGTGATCCAGGCGCGGCGATCCGGCGCCCGCAGCGGTCGCGCAAGGGGCAGCATCACCATCGCCAGGATCAGCCCCGGGATCAGGTACCGGGTGTTGGTGAAGAAGCCGGTCGGCGAGCCTTCCTGGCCCGCCGCGGTCAGCGGCGTGAAGACGTAGACGACCGCGGTGAGGAGCGCCGCGGCGGCGATCACCCGGAGGATCTTGTTGTTCGAGCGCCAGACGATGAAGACCGCGGCCGACACGGCCATGATCAGGATCAGCGGCCAGAGCGGGCCGAGCGCGTTCTCCAACTGGGGGAAGAACCAGTAGCGGTAGATGGTCGGGTCGCCGAGGTAGTGCGCCACCGCGAAGCGCGGCCGCGGATCGAGCGGCATCTGGTCCGGCACCGGCAGGTTCAAGGGCCCGAACTTGGTGATCGGGATCGGGTTGCCGCCGGTCTTGATCGCCGCCCGCACGTACCAGTAGCCGCCGGTGACGAAGATCGTCAGGCCGAGGATCCAGGCGGTGGTCCAGCGCCGCCCCTTGCCGCTGAAGAGGAAGACGCCGATCGCGATCGCCGCCACCGGCACGAGGAACGTCGTCTTCACCGAGGCGGCGAGCCCGGCGGCGATCCCGGCCATCACCAGCGGCCCCCTGTCGAGCAGCGGCGCGCCGCGCTCCGGCGTGTCCTGGACCGCGGTCCCTTCCCGCGGCGCCCGCCGCTGGTGCCCGTTGATCAGGAAGGCGGCGAAGGCGACCAGGAAGGCCAGCCCCATGATGTCGTTGCGCGCCTCGCCGGGCTGCGTTTCGATCATCACCCCCGCGTCGAGGATGATCGCCCCCGCGATCAGGGTCGCCGGACCGACCTTGTAGGGCCGGCCGACGCACCAGCAGGCGAGCAGCGCGATCGCCAGCCAGAAGAGGTTGATCAGCGGCGAGAGCCAGTCGGTCTTGAAGAGGACGATCGCCGCGCCGTTGAGCAGCTCCGAGCTCTGCGGGTAGAACCAGGCGGCGAGGCGCAGTGGATCGGTGAAGTGCAGGTGGACGGTCGAGTGCTCCTGGGCCATCGTCGCCGCGAAGGGCATGTGGTACCAGGTGGTGTCGCCGCCGAACATCCCTTGGTCGAGGGCCAGTTGAGACGGGAACGTCCACTCGGCCATCGTGAAGGAGGCGACCGCGACCGCCAGCAGGAAGGCCCATTTGCTGACCGCCGGGGCCTTGACTTCCTCGCCCCGTGCGGGCGCTTTCCAGTAGCCGAGCCCGGCGGCGCCGAGGCCGACCGCGATCGTGAAGACGATGATCCAGCCGAACTCGAGGATGCTCAGCGTGCCGAGGACCTCCAGCGCGATCACCAGCAGCGCGACCGCCAGGGTCGCGTCGGCAAGCCGCGCCAACGCGCCGGAGAATTCCGGCACGATCCAACGCCGCAACCAGTACCCGCCGAGCCCGAGCGCGGCGAGGATCCCGATCACGGCGACGCTGCCGGCTATGTAGGAGCCGAAGGAGGGAGCCACGGGCGGGTGATGCTAGTCACCGCGCCCGTCGACGGTCCCGCGGGCCAACCTCACGACAAGAGCCCCGCCGGCTAAAAGCGGACCGGCGCCCGCACGACGATCGCTTCGAAGCCCGCGATCAGGCCGCTGCCGTTGTTCGGCGCGCCGGCCGAGAGGGCCGTCATTTCGCCGGTCAGTTCGCCGCAGGTTTCGTCGCCGGCTTCGATCACCTGTTCGCCGGCCAGGAAGCCGCCGATCTTGCAGGTGCCGGCTTCTTCCTTCGAGCCGCTGACCACCCGCAGCCGCAGCACGTTCGCTTTTTCCGGCGGCTGCACGGCTTTGACGTTCTTTTTGATCGCCAGGTAGCGGATGCCCGCTTCGGTGATCTTCACGAGCTGCACCTTTTTCTGGGCGGGGAAGACGCGCAACTCGAACTTGCCGCCGCCACCGACGCGGAGCTGCATGCCGAGGAAGGCTTTCTTGGTGACCGCCGTGGGCGTGCCGCTGACGATCCGCCCGGTCGCCGCGATTTCGAGGTCGGAGCCGATCACCGGGGTGCGGTAGGCGCACTCTTCGGTGAGCTTGCCGACGGTGATCTTCAGCGAAGTCGGCGCCCCGCCCCGGGTGCAGCCTTCGCCGTTCAGCTTCAGGACTTCGGCGCGCTGGGCGGTCGTTTCGAGCGCGTTGCGGTAGATCGCGACGAAGGCGCCCGACGCCGAGGCGACGGCGACGAGGCCGAGCACCGAGGCGAGGACGGTGGCAAGGATCAGCTTGGTCTTCATAGGCGGTCGCCAACCTAAACACAGCCGGCGCCAAGTGTTGCGCCCGGCGCCCGCCTGGGCGGCGGATTTCGGAATGCTCCACCTTCCTCGTACCTGGCAAATATCATCTGCGACATGACTCGACACCGACTTCCCGAGCGCGACCGCCCCTGGGTGATGCGCACCTACGCAGGCCACTCCGACGCGAAGCGCTCGAACGAGCTCTACCGCGGCAACCTCGCGAAGGGCCAGACCGGGCTCTCGATCGCCTTCGACCTGCCGACCCAGACCGGTTACGACCCCGACCACGTGCTCGCCCGCGGCGAGGTCGGCAAGGTCGGCGTCTCGGTCGCCCACAAAGGCGACATGCACCAGCTGCTGGAGGGCATCCCGCTCGACGAGATGAACACCTCGATGACGATCAACGCGACCGCCGCCTGGCTGCTCGGCCTCTACGTCACGGTCGCCGAGGAGAACGGGGTCGCCCGCGCCGCCCTCTCCGGCACGACCCAGAACGACATCATCAAGGAGTACCTCTCGCGCGGCACCTACGCCTTCCCGCCCGAGCCGAGCCTGCGCCTGATCGCCGACATGGTCGCCTTCAGCGTCAACGAGGTGCCGCGCTGGAACCCGACCAACATCTGCAGCTACCACCTGCAGGAGGCGGGCGCGACGCCGGTCCAGGAGATCGCCTACGCCCTCTCCACCGCGATCGCCGTGCTCGACGAGGTGAAGGCGCGCGGGCAGGTCGCCGCGGCGGACTTCCCCAAGGTCTTCGGCCGCATCTCCTTCTTCGTCAACGCCGGCATCCGGGTGATCGAGGAGATCGCCAAGCTGCGCACGATGGCGGCGCTCTGGCAGGAGATCGGCCGCGAGCGCTATGGCGTCACCGACGAGAAGATGCTGCGCTTCCGTTACGGCGTCCAGGTCAACAGCCTGGGACTGACCGAGGCCCAGCCGGAGAACAACATCCAGCGGATCGTGCTCGAGGCGCTGGCGGTGACGCTCTCCCGCGACGCCCGCGCCCGCGCCCTGCAGCTGCCCGCCTGGAACGAGGCGATGGGCCTCCCCCGCCCCTGGGACCAGCAGTGGAGCCTGCGGATCCAGCAGGTGCTGGCGGAGGAGACCGACCTGCTCGAGTACCCCGACATCTTCGCCGGCTCGGTGGTGATGGACGGCCTGGTCGAGGAGCTCTCGGCGGGCGCCCGCGAGGAGATGAAGGTGGTCGAAGAGCGCGGCGGCGCGGTCAAGGCGGTCCCCTACATGAAGGCGCGCCTGGTCGAGTCCCACCGCGAGCGGGTCGGGCGGATCGAGCGCGGCGAGCAGAAGGTGATCGGCCAGAACAGCTTCAAAGAGACCGAGGAGTCGCCGCTGACGGCGGGCGCCGACGGCGGCATCATGACGCCCGACCCCGAGGTCGAACGCGAGCGGATCGAGGCGCTTGAGGCCTGGAAGGCGGGCCGCGACCAGGCCGCGGTCGACGCCGCCCTGGCCGAGCTCGCCCGGGTCGCCGGGACCGACGGCGAGAACGTGATGCCCGCGACGATCGCCGCGGCCAAGGCCGGGGCGACGACCGGCGAGTGGGCGGAGACGATGCGCGAGGTCTTCGGCGCCTACCGCGCGCCGACCGGCGTCGACGGCGCCGCCCCGCCCGCCGATCGCTCGCAGCTGGAGGCGATCCGCCACCAGGTCGAGGAGACCAGCGACCGGATCGGCCACCGGATCAAGATCCTGGTCGGCAAGCCCGGCCTCGACGGCCACTCCAACGGCGCCGAGCAGATCGCCCTGCGCGCCCGCGACGTCGGCATGGAGGTCATCTACCAGGGCATCCGCCTCACCCCGGCGGAGATCGCCACCTCGGCCCTCCAGGAGGACGTCGACGTGGTCGGCCTCTCGATCCTCTCCGGCTCCCACCTGGAGCTGATCCCCGAGGTCGTCCGCCTGCTGAGCGAGGAGGGCCTCGACGTCCCGGTCGTGGTCGGCGGCATCATCCCCGTCGCCGACGCCCAGCGCCTCCGCGACGCCGGCGTCGCCGGCGTCTACACCCCGAAGGACTTCGACCTCAACCAGATCATGGCCGAGATCGTCGAGTTGATCGGCGAGCGAGCGGGAGCGCGGGCCGCGGCGTAGGCAGGGACGGCCGGCTGTCGCCTGTGGGGCGTGCGGCGGGGGAAGCTGGCGCCCGGGGGCGGCGGCGGAGGTCCGGGCAGGCTGTGACCTCCCATGAGCCGCCCAGGTCGGAGGGTGGGAGTCGCAAAGAGGCGCATGTCCAGGGACGAAGCCGCACGCGAGCCCCGGGGCCTTCCTGCTGGTTCGTGCGCCTTCCGTGACGCCGGTCCCGTCGCTCGCTGAGTTATGGGCGCCAGGGCGCCCATAACTCAGCGAGCGCCCGGGAGCCTGTCGGGGAAGTGTGTCGGGATCCCCACCCCGGGCCCGGGTGGGACCGCGGGGGTGACCCTGGACGAACCTCCCCGCAGTTCGTGAGGGAAGGGTCACCCCCGCGGTCCCCCGCAAGGCCCCCGCCCCCGGGGCCCCCCGCCCCCCGGGCTTATGTACGGAAAATTGTCGTTTTTCGGCTTATATGTCCGGATTTTTTACAATCTGGGCTATGGGGAGAGGGCTTGAGCGCGGTTTCTTGGTTGACGATCTGCCTGAGGTCTTCCTCAGCAACTCCGCGATTTCGCGGAAAGTCGGCGGTGCGGTCAGGGCCGGGGGGGTGAGAAAGCTCGGCCCACGCCTTTACACGCGGAACATGTCGTCCCCGCTTGAGGAGATCGCACGCCGCAACTGGCACCGGATTGTCGCCGGATACTTTCCCGGCGCGGTGGTCGTCGACCGCAGCGCCTTCGAGGCCTGCCCGTCCGAGGACGGCTCGATCTTCCTCGACGTCGGCCCCGAGCGGACCCGACGTGAGGCGGTGAAGCTGCCGGGGCTGACGGTGCGGCCGCGGTCCGGCCCGGGCCCGGTCGAGGGCGACATGCCGTACATCGACGGCCTCTATTTCTCCGGCCCCGCCCGGAAATACCTCGACAACCTGCGTCCCTCCCGTCCCCGCAACGGCGATGTCGCCCGGACGCTCTCGCGCGCCGAGATCGAGACCGAGCTCGGCCACATGGTCGCCCTGCGCGGCAAGGCGGCCCTGAACGACTTGCGCGACGACGCACGCCAGGTCGCCGCCGCGCTCGGAGCCGAGGCTGAGATGCAGGCCTTGGACGACCTGATCGGCGCGCTCCTCGGCACCCGCGAAGTGACCCTCGCAACCGCCCACGCTCGCGCTAGCGGCCGCGGGGAGGGGTTCGACCCACGCCGGACCGAACTCTTCGAGGAGTTGCAGGCCTATCTTCTCGAGAGCGGGCCGCTCGCCGCGCGGCCCGAGCAACCCGACGAGGGGCACGCACTCCCCTTCATCGAGGCCTACTTCTCCAACTACATCGAGGGAACCGAGTTCAAACTGGGGGAAGCCGAAGACATCGTCTTCAAGGAAATCGTGCCCGACGAACGCTACGAGGACGCGCACGACGTGCTCGGCACCTACGAGCTGGTGGTCGACAAGGAAAAGAGGGCGCGCGTGCCCCGTGACGCCCCGGACCTGATCGCCATCCTGCGCTCCCACCACGCGGTGATGCTGGGGCGGCGACCCTACGTCGGTCCCGGCTCGTTCAAGACGCGGGCCAACCAGGCCGGCGGCACCAGCTTCGTCCACCCCGATCTCGTGGTCGGCACCCTGGTAGAGGGCTACCGCTTCTACGAAGGCTTGCCCGCCGGCCTCGCCCGGGCGATCTACATGATGTTCATGGTCGCCGAGGTGCATCCGTTCACCGATGGCAACGGCCGCGTCGCGCGGGTGCTGATGAACGCCGAGCTGAGCGCTGCCGGATTGCAACGGATCGTCATCCCGCTGCCCTACCGCGGCGACTACCTCCAGGGCCTGCGGGCGCTCTCGCGCGGGGCCCGACCGCAGCCCCTCCTTCGCGTCCTCGACTATGCCCAGCAGTACGCCGCCGAGATCATCTGGAGCAACCTGCAAATAGCCGAGGCGGGACTGTCGACGACCAACGCCTTCGTCCCCCCGGACCAGGCAGAGGATCTCGGCATCCGCCTGCGCCTGCCGTCCTCCGCGGCCGAGTGAGACACCGAGAACGGTGACGCGCGACAATGACCTGATGAGCGATTTTGGAGACGGCCGCTCGGCCTGGCTGCGCTGTTACCGCTGCTGGTCGCAGAACCTCGAGATCCAGATCCACTACGACGCGATCCGGCGGGTCGACCCGGAGACCGGGGCACTGGCCGAAGGGGTCGACGAGGTGCAGGAATCGGTGGTGCAGTGCCTCGACTGCATGCACGACCAGCCGCACCTGACCTTCGAGGACGACCGCGTGGTGCCGAGTGGCGAGCGCTGGCCGCGGATGGTCGCGGGGACGCCCTGGGTCGCCTCCTGCACGGTGACGATCGACGCCGAGCGGGTCGAGACCTGCTCCGGCCCGGAAGCGGCGGAGTTCCTCACCTACGGGGCCTTCGGCGACGCCGGGGTGCGCGAGTTCTTCACCCACGTCCGCTTCCACAAGCACGACGACGAACAGATCGTCGTCCACCTGCTGGTCGAGCTCTACGCCCGCTCCGCCCAGGAGGCGACCGAGGTGCTGGAGGAGGCCGCCGAGGGCACGCTCGAGATCACCTCGCTGGCCGAGGAGTCGCGGCCGCCAGCCCACGCCTCGGGCGAGGCGCACTAGCTCCGCGACGCTTGTCCTCCAGACGCGAACAAGCGTCGCGGAGCGAGGCGCCGCCCGCGGAGTGCGACATCGCCGTCGTCGGTGGCGGCATCGTCGGCCAGGCCGTCGCTCGGGAGCTGTTGGCGCGGCGGCCGGGGGCGCGGCTGTGCGTGCTGGAGGCTGAGCCGCGGATCGGGGCGCACCAGACCGGGCGCTCCAGCGGGGTCATCCACGCGGGGATCTATTACGAGCCGGGGTCGCTGAAGGCGAAGCTCTGCGTCGAGGGGGCGCGGGTCCTGTACGAGTACTGCGACGAGCGCGGCATCGCCTACGAGAAGTCGGGCAAGCTCGTGGTGGCGGTCGAGGAGGGCGAGCTGGGACGGCTGGCGGAGCTCGAGCGGCGCGGCAGGCTGAACGGGGTGCGGGGGCTGCGGCGGGTCGGTCCCGACGAGATCGCCGCGATCGAGCCGCACGCGCGCGGCGTGGCCGCCCTGCACTCGCCGGAGACCGGGGTCGTCGACTTCGTCGCCGTGGCGGGCTCCTACGCCGCCGACGTCGAGGCGGCGGGCGGCTCGATCCACCTGGGGACGACGGTCCACGGCGCCCGCCCGGCCGCCGGCGCCGGGAGGGGGAAGCTCGCGATCGCGCACTCGCGCGGCACCACCCTGGCCGCCGCGGCGGTCTTCTGCGCCGGGCTCTGGTCGGACCGCCTCGCGGTCGCCTGCGGCGCGCCCGCCGACCCCCGCATCGTCCCCTTCCGCGGCGGCTACCTGAAGCTCGACCCGGCCGCGGCGGCGCTGGTCCGCGCCAACGTCTACCCGGTCCCCGACCCCGACCTGCCCTTCCTCGGCGCCCACCTCACCCGCACCTTCGCGGGCGAGGTGCTGATCGGGCCGAGCGCGCTGATGGCGCCCGCCCGGGACGCCTACGACCTGCGTCGGGTGCGCCGCCGCGACCTCGGCGAGACGCTGCGCTGGCCGGGCACCTGGAAGCTGATGGCCGACCACTGGCGGGCCGGGCTGATCGAACTGCGCAACGCCGCCGGCCCGGCCTCCTTCGTCGCCGAGGCGGCGCGCATGGTGCCCGCCCTGCAGGGCGCCAAGGTCACTCCCGGCCCGGCCGGGATCCGCGCCCAGGCGCTCGGCCGCGACGGCAAGCTGGTCGACGATTTCGTCGTCCACCGGACCGAGCGGGCCGTGCACGTGCGCAACGCCCCCTCCCCCGCGGCGACCTCCTCGCTCGCGATCTCAAGGTTGATCGCGGACCGGCTCGAGCAGGTCGCGTAGGTTGCGCAACCCGCGGTAGATCCGGCCTTCCGCGGTCGAGGCCTTGATCCCCAGCGTCGCCGCCACTTCGGCCACCGAGAGGTCGGCGCCGTAACGCAGCGCCACCGCCTCGCGCTCGATCTCGTCCAGCCGCGCCAGCGCCGCGGCGACCGTGCGGCGCTCGTCGATCCGGGCGGCGTCGTCGCCCGCCGCCGCCGGCGCCCCCGCCTCACTGCGCTCCAGCGCCCGTTCCTCGGCTTCGCGCCTGCGGATCAGGTCGCGCAGGCGGTTGAGGGCGATCGAGTAGATCCAGGTCTTCACCCCACCGCGCCGCGGGTTGAAGCGCGAGCGCGAGCGCAGCACCCGCTCGAAGGTGTCGGCCAGCACTTCCTCGGCCAGCGCCCGGTCCCCGGTCCGGTAGATCAGGAACCCGAGCAACGGCTCGGCGTGCTCCTCGTAGAGCCGCTCGAACTGGTCGATCTTCATTCTTTTGAAAGTCCCGGTCGGGAAATGCCGTTGTGCTTCGTATAAGGCATCAAATGGACCACTCGAACCGCAACCGCACCCCTGCCGAGCTCAAAGCGACCGCGGACGCCCTGCGCGCCGCCAGGCCCCAGGCCTCGCCCCTCGAGCTCGACCGGATCAAGCTTCAGGCGATCCGCCAGGCCGAGCGTTCGCGAACGGGCCTCTACGCAAAGAAGGGAACTTTCATGAAGTCGAGACTCGCTCTCACCGTCCTCCTGGTGGCCGGATTCATGCTCAGCACGACCGGCGCCACGCTCGCCGTCTCCGGCAGCTCGGGCAGCGGCAGCGCCGCCTCGAACCAGTACGTGCCGTCGGGAACGGGGAACGAAGGCAACAGCGGCGGCAATCATCCGGAACACCACACCAAGGGTGCGCAGGAAAACGGCGGCAACGAGCCCTCCAACACGCTCGAACCGGCACCGGAAGTCGAAGTCGCCCCGGCCGCGGCCGAACAGACGGCGGTCGTCAGCAGCGGCAGCAGCCTGCCCTTCACCGGCTTCGTCGCGATCCCACTGCTGGTCATCGGCCTCGGCTTGATCGTCGGCGGCGCGGTGCTCGGAATCAAGTCGCGCAAGGACCCGGTCGCCAGGTCGTAAGGCCGGCTCACAGAGTCACGAGACCGGGAGGCGGGCGCTCAGCGCCCGCCTTTTCCATGCCCGGGGGCCGCCGGTCTTGAACATTTCGACGCCTTCGTTGGCCAGCGGTTCGCGCCGCGCCAGTTCGAAGGCCCGCCGGGCCGCCGGGCGCGGATCCACGCCGGCGACGGCCTGGACCAGGGCCAGGCCGTAATACGATTCCCACTCGCCCTTGTCGCGGTCCACCGCCGTTTCGAGCATCTTGACCGCGAGCTGGTCCTGCCCCGTGCGGGCGTCGCAGAAGCCGAGCACCTGATAAGGCTCGGGTCGCACCGAGAGCACGTGGACGGCGTCGAGGGCCTCGCCCGTGGCGCTGCGGCAGTTGCCCGCGGTGAGGTTGCGCACGGCGGAGTCGAGGTACCCCTGCGAGATCGCGACCAGCGCCGGCGAGACGACCAGGGCGAGGCAACCGATGCCGAGCGCCACCCGCGCCATCCGCTGCGAAAGCGCCGGCACCCGGCTCACGCCCTCGCCACCACGGGCGGCGATCGCCATCCCGCCGAGGGCGAAGAAGAAGAAGCCGGTGGCGGGCATCTCCCAGTCCCAGTCGACCGCGGCGTGGGCCGCCCAGGCCAAGGAGGCGGCGAAGAGCGCCGCGTAGAGCACCCGGTCGGGACCGCGGATCCGCCGCGCCAGGCCGACGAAGATCGCGAGCAGCGCGACGACGAGGAAGACGATCCCCGGCAGCCCCAGCTCGGCCAGCATCTCGAGGTAGAGCGAGTGGGCGTTGATCACCTTGAACCTGCCGCTGCCTTCCTGCGCCCAGATCCGGGCGAAGGTCCCCGCCCCGGTCCCGTCGAGCGGGTGCTCGTCGAACTTTTCGACCGCCAGCTCCCACTGGGCGAGGCGGCCGTTGCTGTTGAGGTTGGTGAGCCGGTCCTGCAGCGCTTCCGGGTCTTCCGGGGCCTTCGTCGCGGTGAAGTTGTGGAACCCGTGGCTGAGCTTCTGCGGTGCGTCGACGGCGACCGCGCCGATGACGATCACGACCGCCGCGGTGACGCCGAAGGCGATCCAGTTGCGCCGCTTGGTCGCGGCCGAGATCTCGATCCGCGCGAGCCGCCGGTCAAGCGGGCGCAAGGCGAAGCGCAGGACGCCCGCGGCGACGGCGAGACCCAGCAGCCGCCAGGCCAGGGTCTTGCCTTCGGCGACCCCCTGCGGCGACCCGTAGTCGCCGGTCGAGAGCACGTCGGTGCCGACGCAGAGCAGCGCCGCGACCGCGGTCGGCGGTACCACCGCGATCGCCGCCGGGATCAGGTCACGGCGCGCCGCCAGCACGACGAAGGCCACCGCCCCGATCGCCAGCACCCCGATCGAGCCGCGGGAGAAGGTGAAGTAGAGGGTGGCGACGAGGATCGGCAGCGCCGCCGCGGCGAGGCCTTGAGCGAGCGGGTGTTCCTCGCTGCGGGTGGCGAGCCCGGCGCCGAGCAGGACGGCCACGGCGACGAACAGGCCGAGCGCGTTCCAGTAGGTCAGCGGGTAGCCCAGCCGGTAGTTTTCGAGCGTCACCGGGATCGAGTGGATCCCCGGCGCGACCCGGGTGATCAGGGCCATGATCGCGACCACGGTCATCGTCGCCGCGAGGATCCGCAGGGCCCAGACGAACCGCTCCCGGGTCCAGCCGATCGAGCCGAAGAGCACCAGCGCCAGCCAGTACATCAGCACCCGGTCGAACTCGATCATCGCCTGCGCCGGGGCGTGCGACCAGAGCGCCGAGAGCAAGGTCCAGACCGCGAAGCAGCCGAGCGCGACGACGGCGCAGACCAGCGTCGCGCCGAACCCTTCGAAGGGATCGTCGGCGAGGACCAGGCGCAGGGCCAGGGCGATCCCGAGGACCACCGCGACGATCGCCGGGGCGCCGGCGAAGAAGCCGCCGGAGCGGAAGGCGAGGTAGGCGGTGATCGCGGCCGGGGCGCAGACCACGACCGCGGTGAGGAGCGGCGCGAAGGAGAAGGACCGGGACGAAACGGCGGTCGATGAGGATCCCGGCGTTTCGTGCGAGCTCAGCCCCACTTGGCCGGGAACTATATTCGCTCCGTTTCCACTCGTCCGATCGGCGTCCACGCGGTGTCCTCGGCAGCAACCCCGGGCACCCTGAGCGGTTTTCATGGACATTCGTCCAGCGCAACAGCCGGTGCAGACGAAAAGTCGGAGGGTGCCGATGCCGAAAGCACCATCGTGAAGATGCCAAGTCGAGCCGATAGCGTCTCCGTAGGAACAGAGGAGGAACTTTCTATCCTTGGGTTTCCTGGTTACGCACCGACCAAAAGGTGAATCGTGGAGTTCTCCGCAGTCGATCATCCAGAACGCGCACATGGCGAAGCCCGTCCAGGATCGCTTTCGCTGGGTCCGCGGACCGAGCGCAGCCGGCCGCGCGACCGCGGCGTCGTGCTCGCCCGGATGCTCCTGGTCGGCGACGTGGTCGCCGGCGTGCTGGCGGCGCTGGCGGCGCTGCTGATCCTCGACGAGCCGATCGTCGACACCCCCCTCTTCCTCCTCGTCGTCGCCCTGCTCTGGCCGCTGATCGCCTTCAGCATCGGCCTCTACCGCACCGATCAGCTCTCCTCCTGGGCCTCGGCGATCCCCGAGGTCCCGCGCGGCGTCGTCGCGATCATGCTGCTGACCTGGCCGATCTACGGGCTGGCGGCGCTGATGGGGATCGAGCCGGCGATCGGCACCGCCTTCGTCACGGTCGGCGCGATGGCCCTCTTCACCGGCGTCGCCCGCGCCGTCGTCCGCTCCGTCCTCCACCACAAACCGGCGCTGCGCCAGCGGACGCTGATCCTCGGCTCCGGCGTCGTCGCCGGCCAGGTGGTGTCGAAGATCAAGAGCAACGACCAGTTCGGGCTCGATCCGGTCGGCATCGTCGACAACGTCGTGCACGACGTCGGCACCCCCGACCTGCCCCGCTTCGGCGGCTTCTCCGACCTCGGCAAGATCATCGAGATGCAGAGCATCGACCGGGTGATCATCGCCTTCTCCCAGGTCAACCACGAGGAGCTGCTGGAGGCGATCCGCGCCTGCCGTGACGCCGGGATCGCGGTCGACGTCGTCCCCCGCCTCTTCGAGTTCCTCGACGGGATCCGCTCGCTCGACCAGATCGGCGGCCTGCCGCTGCTCTCGATCAGCGTCCCCGTCCTCGCCCCGACCATGGTCGCCGCCAAGCGGATGCTCGACATCCTCGGCTCGGCCGCCTTGCTGCTGCTCTTCTCGCCGGTGATCCTGGCGACCGCGATCGCGATCAAGCTGGAGTCGCCCGGCCCCGTCCTCTTCCGCCAGCCGCGCGCCGGCCGCGGCAACAAGAGCTTCAACCTGATCAAGTTCCGCTCGATGTACGTCGACGCCGAGCAGCGCAAGGCCGAGCTCGACGCGCTGAACGAAGCCGACGACGGGGTCATGTTCAAGATCCGCGAAGACCCGCGGATCACCAAGGTCGGCCACTTCATCCGCCGCTTCTCGATCGACGAGCTGCCGCAGCTCTTCAACGTCCTGCGCGGCGAGATGAGCCTGGTCGGCCCGCGGCCGCTGATCTTCCGCGAGACCGCCCACCTGGAAGAGCGCTGGCACCTGCGCCGGCTCGAGCTGCGGCCCGGCATCACCGGCCCCTGGCAGGTCTACGGTCGCTCCGACAGCCCCTTCCAGGAGATGGTCCGCTTCGACTACCAATACGTCGCCGGCTGGTCCCTGGCCCGTGACATCGAGCTGTTGCTGGCGACGCTGCCCGCGGTCCTGTCCGGGCGGGGCGCGTATTGAGCGGCGAGGGCGCGGGGCGGCCGCCTCGCATCCTGCACGTCTCGGAGGCGTTCGGCGGCGGCGTCCAGGCGATGGTCACGACGCTGGCCGAGCGGCTCGCGGCGGCGGGCCACCCGGTCGCGATCGCCTACGGCCGGCGGCCGGAGACGCCGACCGACGTGCGCGAGCGGGTCGCCCCGGGGGTCGAGCTCTTCTCGCTCGGCTGGGAACGGCGCACGCTGCCCGAACAGGCGCGCGCCTGCCGCCGGCTGCGCCGGCTGGTGGACGCCTGGCGGCCGGACATCGTCCACCTCCACTCCTCCTTTGCCGGCCTCGTCGGCGGCCTGGCGCTCACCGGCGTCGGCGTGCCGACCGTCTACACGCCGCACGGCTACTCGTTCACGATGGGGCACCAGAGCCCCGCCCGGCGCCGCGCCTTCCGGCTCGCCGAGCGGCTCACCGCGCGCCGGGCGACCGTCGTCGGCACCGTCTCGGAGGCCGAGGCGGCCGCCGCCCGCACGGTCGCCCCGGCGGCCAAGGTGCGGGTGGTCAGCAACGGCATCCCGGAGCTCGACGACCGCCGCGTCGACGAGCCGCTGCCGCAACGCCCCGGCGCTCCGCGGGCGATCGCGATGGGCCGGGTCGTCCCCCAGCACCTGCCCGCCGAATCGGCCCGCCTGCTGGCCGCGGTGGCCGACCTCGCCGAGGTCGAATGGGTGGGCGGCGGCGGCACCGGCGAGATCCCGGAATCGGCGGTCAGCGCCGCCGGGGTCCCGATCAGCGGCTGGGTCGACCGCGCCACCGCGCTCTCGCGGCTCGCCGGGTCGACCGTGCTGCTGCACTGGACCGGCTGGGACGGGCTGCCGCTCTCGGTGCTCGAGGCGATGGCCAACGACGTGATCGTGATCGGCCACGACATCGACGCCGTCCGCGAGATCGTCGGGCCGGGCCAGGTCCGGGCCAGCGAGGCGGAGGGCCGCGAACTGCTGCGCCGCACGCTCACCGACCCGGGGCTGCGCGAGGAGATGCTGAGCGAGCAGCGGCGGCGGCGGGCGAAGTTCAGCGCCGCGCGGATGGTCGAGGGCTGGGAAGGGCTCTACGGGTCCCTCCTCGGAGGCCCCGCGGAGCCCGGCGCAGCGCCGGATCCGGCCGTTCGTGCAGGGGATGATGCGGCCGCTCATGTAGTCGCCGACCGCCGCCGATAAGGCACCGGTGACCACTCTAGGATTGCGCTGATGGAATTCCGGGAACTCCTCCAACTCTTCTGGCGACGGCGCTGGCTGATCGCGCTCACGGTCGTCGCGACGACGGTGCTCGCGGGGATCTTCGCCTTCACCAGGACCGATGAATACGAATCGGTCTCGATCCTCGCCCTGACGCCGACGCAGACGGCGGCCGGCTTCGTCACCCCGGACACCCTCGACGCCCTGCTCGGCACCTACGCCCAGACCGCCCAGTCGAAACTGATGGCGAACGAAGCCGAACTGGAAACCGGCGAAGAACTCCACGGCAAGATCGAAACCGCCACCCACACCGGCACCGGGATCCTCGAAATCGCCGGCATCGCCGACACGCCGGAAGCGGCGCAGGTGACCGCGGCGGCGGTCTCCCGGGCCTTCGTCAACTACCTCGGCGCCAACCGCCTGCTCGAACCCGAAATCGTCGACCCGGCGAACACGCCGACCGAACCGTCCGGACCGAGCGACGCGCTGATCATCGCGATCGGCGTCATCCTCGGGCTGATCGCCGGCGCCCTGCTGGCCTACGCGGTGGAGCAGGTCCGGGGGCGGATCGAACGCGCGTCCGACGTCGCCGCGGTGACGCCGCTGCCGATCATCGGCGTGCTGCCGCGCGAGCGCAAGCTGTCGCGCTCGCCCTCGCGCCTGATCTGGGAGGACCTCAGCCTCACCGGGCTCCAGGAAGCGATCCGCGCCCTGCGCACCAACCTCGAGCTGATGATGGAGGACGGCACCGCGGTGGTCCAGGTGACCAGCCCGATCGCCAGCGAGGGCAAGTCCCTGCTGGTCGCCAACCTCGGCGTCGCCCTGGCCCAGATCGGGGTCGAAACCCTGATCGTGGACGGCGACCTGCGCCGTCCCTCCCAGCATGAGATCTTCAACGTCAGCAACGACCTCGGGGTCTCGAACCTGCTGACCGGCGGGGTCGACACCAAAGTCCGCCGCGCCACGACCGCGCACGAGAACCTCACCCTCCTGCCCAGCGGGCCGCAGCTGCCGAACTCGACCGAGATGCTCCAGGTCCGCGGCCGCTCGCTGATCGAGACGGTGCGCAAGACCGGCGCCTTCGTGCTGGTCGACTCGCCGCCGCTGCTGCCGGTCTCCGACGCCCGCATCCTCGCCAGTCGCGCCGACCACGTGATCCTCACCGTCGCCGCCGACAAGGAGAAGCCGAGCACGCTCCGCGGCGCGATCGAGTCGCTGCAGTTCGCCGGCGCGGCGATCCTCGGCATCGTCCTCAACCAGGTCTCCGGGGACAACCAGGGCTACGACTACTACCGCGCCGCCCCCGCGAAGAACCAACAACGACAACCGCCGATCAATACGCCCAGCTGATGTCCTTCCGCCGCTTCGGGGGTGGCGATCTCGTCGCCGTCGCCCTCATCGTCTCGCTCGCGATGGCCTACGGAGCGGTCCACTCCCCCCTCCTCGCGGTCGGCGCGCTGATCGCGATCGTCTTCGCCGGCTGGATCCTGATGCGCCCCGACCTGGTGCTGCTGGTGGTGGTCGCGGCGCTCCCCTGGCAGGACAAGCTCCAGTATCCGAACGCCACCCTCTCGCTGGTCAAGCTCTTCGGCCTCGCCCTCGTCATCGCCTACTTCCTGCGCGCCCTGCGCCAGAACGACGTCGTCAGGCTGCCCGCGATCCTCGGCTTCGCGCTCGCCTTCGGCATCGTCATCGGCTTCGCCCTGATCGCCTCGCCGGAACCCAGCGTCGGCCTGCAGAAGGCCTCCCGCTACGTCTTCTTCATCCTCTTCCTCTTCCTCGTGATCCAGCTGGTCGACAACCGCGCCCAGGCCATCCGCCTGCTCCGGGTGCTCGTCGCCTCCTCCGCCTGCGCCGCCCTCTACGGGGTCGTCGGCTTCGTCACCGGCGCGGTGGAACGCGCGTCCGGGCCGATCGCCGATCCGAACGACTTCGCCTACATGATGGCCGCGGTCATCCCCTTCGCCCTCTTTCTCTGCGCCGAGGACCGCCGCTGGCGGCTCGCCTGGGTGGCGTCGACCCTGCTGCTCCTGGCGGCGACCTTCGCCACCCTCTCGCGCGGCGCCGTGGTCGGCCTCGCCGCGCTGCTGGTCTGGGCGATCCTCACCCGCCGGATCGGCCTCGGCGGCACCCTCGCGGTGGCGGTCGCCGCGGTGCTCGTGGTCGTCGCCGCCTTCACCTTCTGGGCCTCGACGGTCGAAGAACGGCTGAACGAGAAGTCCAAGATCGCCGCCGCCAACACCGAATCGCGGGCCGCCTTCTGGCGGGCGGCGGAGGAAATGTGGGAAGACAACCCGGTCCTCGGGGTCGGCCCCGGGCGCTTCCCGGTCGAAGCCGCGCACTACGTCAAAAACAGCCCGATCGAACTCGAAAACCCGATCACCCACAACAGCTACCTGGAAATCCTGGTCGAGGCCGGGCCGCTCGCGCTGCTGCTCTTCCTCGGCATGCTGGCCGCCGGCTGGCTGGGCGCGACCCGGGCCGAACGACTGGCACGCTCGCGCCGCGATCGGACGACGATCCGCCTGGCGACGGCGGCGAAGGGCAGCCTGCTCGTCGCGATCGTCTCCGGCTTCTTTCTCTCCGAGCAGATCGCGCCGCCGTTCTGGATCGCCTGCGCGCTGGTCGGCTGCGGCGCCCTCAACGTCGCCCGCCGGCGCCAGGAGCGGGTGGGCGGCGAACCGCGAACGGGCCCGGCCGCCCTCTCCACCCCGGCGTGAAGGTCTTGCTGGCGACCTCGCTGCACGGCGGGGGCCCGGTCGAGCACGCCCTGACCCTGGCGGGCGCGCTCACCACGGCCGGGGTCGAGGTCGAGGCGAGCTGCGGCGACACCGACCTGGCCGAGCGGTTCGCCGCCGCCGGGGCGACGCCCCACGTCCTGCCGCTCGAGCGGACCGCCGACCCGGCCGGCGCCCGGCAGCTCGCCAGGCTCGCCCGCGGCGTCGACGTCATCCACGCCCAGGACCGGCGCACCGGCCTGCTGACGCGCGTCTGGCGACCCGACGGCACGCCGCGCGTCTACACCGTCCACGGGCTGCCCGATCCGTACCTGCCGATCCCGGCCAACGTCGGCCGCCGCCCCGGCCTGCGCAACCAGCTCGCCTACCGGGGCCTCGACGCCTGGCTGGCGCGCCGCTCCGACACCCTCGTCGTCGCCTCCCGGGCGCTGGCCGCGCAGCTCCACCGGCGCCTCGGCTTCCCGGCCGGGCGGATGGAGGTGATCCCGAACGGGGTCAAGCCGGTGCCGGCGAGCGCCGGCGGCGAGGTGGTCGCCTCGATCTCGATGCTGGAGCCGGTCAAGGGGCTCGACACCTTCGTCCGCGCGGCGGCGCTGCTCGGGGACGCCGGCGGGGCCCGCTTCGAGATCGCCGGCTCCGGCTCCGCCGCGGCCGAGCTCCGCGGGCTCGCCACCCGCCTCGGCGCCCCGGTCGCCTTCCCCGGCCACGTGCCGGCGCCGGCGATGCTGCCGCGGCTGCGGGCGTTCGTCCTCACCTCCTGGTTCGAGAACTGCCCGATGGCGCTGCTCGAGGCGATGATGGCGGGTGTGCCGGCCGTGGTGACCGACGTCGGCGGGGTGCCGGAGCTGGTCGCCGACACGGCGCTCGTCGTGCCGCCCGGCGACCCGGACGCGCTGGCCGACGCCCTGCGCCGGCTGCTGGAGAGTCCCGACCTCGCGGCGGACCTCGGGGCGCGGGCGCGGGCGCGGGCACTGGCAAGCTTCACCGCCGAGCGCAACGCCCGCAGCCTGATCGACCTCTACGCCCGGATCGCCTGAGGAGGGGGCGCGGGTGCGACTGGAGTTCGTCATCTCCGAGATGGGCATCGGCGGCGCCGAGCGCGTCGTCGTCGACCTCGCCCTCGACGCGGTCGCGCGCGGCGAGGAGCTGCTGCTGCTGGGCGCCCCCGGTCGCAACGACGAGCACCTGGCCGGGACCGGGATCGGCCGCGTCGCCCTGCCCACCGGCCGCACGCCGCTCGACCTGGCCCGGTCGACCGGCCGCACCGCCCGCGCGACCCGTCGCTTCCGCCCCGCCCTGATCCACGCCCACAACGTCAAGGTGACCGCGGTGGCCCGCCTCGGCTCGCGGCTCGCCGGAGCGCGCCGGCCGCCGCTCCTGACGACCTACCACGGCGTCCCCCACGAGGAGGTCGCCGCCGCCGCCCGCATCCTCCGCCTCGCCGACCTGGTCGCCTGCGTCTCCGCGGACCTGAGGGAGCAGCTGGCCGCCCGGGGCCTCCCGCCCGAGCGCCTGGCGGTGGTCCCCAACGGGGTGCCGGACCCCGAGCCGACGACGGCCGCGACGCTGCGCGCCCTCGATGCCGAGCTCGGCCTCGACGCCGACGCCCCGGTGGTCAGCGTCGTCGGCCGCCTCGTGCCGCAGAAGGCGCACGACCGCTTCCTGCGGGCCGCCGCGCTCGTCCGCCGGAGCGTCCCCGAGGCCCGATTCCTGGTCGTCGGCGACGGCGAGCTGCGGGCTCAGACCGAAGCGCTCGCCGAACGGCTCGGGCTGGCCGACGCGGTCGTCTTCACCGGCATCCGCGGCGACGCGACGACGATCATCGCGCGCTCCGACCTGCTCGTCTTCTCCTCCGACTGGGAGGGCCTCTCGATCGCCGCGCTGGAGGCCCTGGCACGGGGCGTCCCGGTCGTCTCGACCGCGGTCGAGGGCACCCGCGAACTGCTCGGCGAAGGGGCCGGCGTGGTCGTCCCCCACGAGGACGAGGCACTGGCGGCGGCGATCGTCGAGTGCCTGGGCGACCCCGCGCGGCGTGCCGAGCTCGGCGCCACCGGACGCCGGATCCACCGCGAGCGGTTCTCGACCGCCCACATGGCGGCGGCCTACAGGACCTTGTACGAGCGGCTCTTGGCGCCCTGAGCGCCGCGGACCTCGAAGGTCTTCGACGCGGCGACGATCCGGCCGCGGCGGTCATAGCCGACGACCGCCAGCGCGGCCGCCCGCCTGGCGACCAGGCCGGTGAGGCGGCGGCGGTGCTTGCGCGTGGTGGCGAGCTTCTTCTTGCCCTTCACCACCTTGTAGACGACGGCGCCGGAGCCCTGCGGCGGAGCCCAGGCGAGGTCGACGGCCTGCCCGCCGACCGTGACCGTCACCGCGATCGGCAGCGGCGCGGTCGCGGCGGGCGCGGGGCGCGGGGGCGACGCGGGGGCGACTGGCACGGGCGCCGTCGTGGCTGCCGCGATCGCGCCGGGGCCGGGGCCGCCTGCGAGCGGGCGGGAGTCGTCGCTCCCGGTCAGGACCAGGGCGGAGTGCGCCGGCATCGTCGCCCCGGTCGCGCCTTGCAGGCCCGAGCCCGAGTAGGTGCCGCCGAAGCTGACGGTCTGCGCCGATTCGGACGGGTTGACCAGGACCAGGCCGTGCTCGAACCGGCGCCGGTGGACGCCGTCGGGGTCCTCGGTCTGGGCCCCGGTCGCGGCGCCGATCTCGTATTCGTATTCCGGCAGCCAGGTTTCTTCGGTGTAGTTCGGGGTGAAGGCATAGGAGGCGGAGTCGTCGCCGCCCAGCAGCACCGAGGCGTAGCCGTAGCGGGCGGCCTGCGTCTCGCCCTTGGCGCCCTGGGTGAAGCCGATGAAGACCTTGCCCTTGGCGGCGGCATATTCCGCCTCGGCGACCTGGTCTTCCCACTGCCAGGCGGGCCGGTAGCCTTCGCCGGCGCCGCGGCCCCACTTGACGAACATCTCGTCGAGGCCGCCGCTCAGGTAATCGAGCCAACGGTTGTAGGTCCGCGGCGCCTCCACCCACTGGGCGAAGTTCGCGATCGCCAGCTTGCCGCGGGCCTGGATCTTCGGGCCGATGTAGGCGAGGGCGGATTCCATCGCCGCCGCGTAGGCCCCGTCGTTCGGGTACTTCGCCACCCGCGAGGGGTCGTAGGCGTACTTCATGCTCGCGTTGGCGTCGTCGAGGAAGACCCCGTCCCAGCCCTGCTCTTCGAGTTCGCCGATCACGTTTTCGTACCAGCGCTGCTGGTAGGCGGTCGAGCCGACGTCCATCGCCCACAGCCAGTCGTAGCCTTCCGAGGTGAACTCCTGGCCGGCGGTGTTCTTCAGGAACCAGGATGCGGGCGCTTCGGCGGCGGCCACCCCGCTCGCCGAGGTGGCGTCGGCCCCGGCGCCGGGGCCGCTGAAGGCAAGCTCCTTGTAGACCAGCACCTTGACGTCGGGGTTGGCCGCCTTCAGTTCGTGCATCCGCCCGGTTTCCCAGGCCTGCAGGATCACGTAGCTGTCGCGGTGCGGCGCGTATTCGGCGCTCGAGGCGGCGCTGTCGAGGGCCGGGAAGACGTGGCCCAGCGGTCCGGCGGCCGCCGTGCCCGCGGTCACGCCGAAGAGGCCGGCAAGGGCGCTGATGACGACGGCGAGGCGGATCAGGCGGGCCGTCATGCGGTCTTGGATCGGTGCGCCCGGCCGCCCCGTACAGGCATCGGGCCGCGACTGGACGGCTGTCGTATCGGACCCCTGGACGGGTGGCCAGCGCGGGCCGCGACCGGGTCCGTTGCGATACTGCGCGGATGCGTAGATCGGCTCTGCGAAGCCTTCCGGCGCGCGTCCGGAGGCGCCTGGACGGCGAGCGCCGGGCGCTCCTCGAGCGGCGCTTCCGGTCCGCGGTGACGGCCGACCCGGCGGCCCCCGCGCTCTTCCTCTCACCCCACTTCGACGACGCCGCGCTGTGCGCCTGGGGCCTCCTCTCCACCGACCCGGAACTGCGGGTGGCGACCGTCTTCGGCGGCCTTCCCGAGCCCGGCGTCCTCACCCGCTGGGACGCGGTCACCGGCGCCACCGAATCGCTGGCGCGGGCGCGCGAGCGGATCGCCGAGGACGACGCCGCCCTGAGCCTGGTCGGCAAGCGGGCGACGCGGCTCGACCTGCTCGACGGCGAGCACCGCGAGCCGGAGCCGCCCTACCCGCCGGCGACGGTCGACCGCGTGGTCAGCGCCGCCTTCCCCCGCCTCTCCGCCGTCTACGCGCCCGCCGGGATCGGCGGCAACCAGGACCACCAGCTGGTCCGTTGGTACGCGCGGCTGCTGTCGCGAGCCGGGATCGAGGTGCACCTGTACGCCGACTTCCCCTACTGCGTCGCCCACGGCTGGCCGAGCTGGGTCGACGGGCGCGAGCCGGACCCCCACCGTGACGTCGACATCTTCTGGGACTCCTTCCTCGGTGCGGTGCCGGAGATGCCGCCGCTGCGCGACGCCACCGTGACGCGGCTCGACGACGCCGCGGCGGCGGCCAAGCTCGCCGCCCTCGACCTCTACCCCTCGCAGCTGAGCGCGCTCAGCCCCGGTGGGCGCGACCTCCTGCGCGACCCCGAGCTCCACCGCTACGAGGTGCGCTGGCGGCTCCGCCCCGCTACGGCGTGATCACCTGGACGATCGAGGCTGTGCTCGCCGCGTAGTCGGCGCCGCCGTCGTAACGCGCGGCAATCGCGTGTTCGCCGGCCGCGAGGGATTTCAGCGGGTAGGTCGCGACGGTCCCCGACAGCGGTCCCGGGCGTCCCGGGCGCCTCATGGGGGTCCTGGCAGGCTGTGACCCCCATGAGGCGCCCAGGACGAGAGGCTTTACGGGGGAAGACGTCAAGGGTCCGTGACGAAGACGCCGGGGACGTCACACTCCCGGCCCCTCCCGGCCCTTGCGGGTCCCCGGCCCGGAGCGCGTTCGCAGTTAGCGACACATGTTGTCGCTAACTGCGAACTCACCTCCGGGGGGACCCTCCGGGGCCCTGATCCTGGGGTCCGGATCACGCTGCAGCTCTTGTGGTCGCCATGGCGACCACAAGAGCTGCAGCGTGATGGCGACGCCCGGGGACGACGCACGGAAGCGTGATCTTCCGGGCGTCTTCGTCACGGGGTCACGGATCGGTGACGGGTCCGTCCGTCCGCCGTGAGGCTCCCGTGACCCTCCCGGCACGGTCCCTCCACCTCTCCCCCCGGGACGGCCCGGGAGGGACGGCGGGGGTGACCCTGGACGAACCTCCCCGCAGTTCGTGAGGGAAGGGTCACC
>Ga0153956_1001236_pt1 | contig 23453 bp, 26 predicted proteins | sample TSFL040MetaG_FD_104704 | JGI IMG/M metagenome (GOLD analysis project Ga0153956, IMG submission 104704) | Attine ant fungus gardens microbial communities from Florida, USA - TSFL040 MetaG | ecosystem: Host-associated > Fungi > Mycelium > Unclassified | place: USA: Florida, Wekiwa Springs... | reverse complement strand
CGATGTCCGCGCCATCGCCGCCTCGCGCCGCGCCGGGTTTTCCAAGACCCAACTGGCCGCAAGCCTCGATGCGCGTGGCATCGATTACTTGCATCTGCGCGGACTGGGCACACCAAAAGCAGGACGCGACGCGCGGCGCAGGGGCGATGCCGCGACGATGAAGACGATCTACGCCGCGCATCTGAAAACATTGCAGGCCGAAAGGGAGATGGACGAACTCGCCGATCTCGTCAAAACCTCAGGCCCGGTGTGCCTGCTCTGTTTCGAGCGCGACCACACTCATTGCCATCGTCACTTCATCGCGGAGATCATCGAACAACGCGATCACGTCATCACGGAGAATCTTGTTGCACCGCAATTCTAATGTGGCGGTTCAGAAGTTCGCTACAGAGCGCGCCGCACCATGAGGCGAACTTCGGATTCGGGACACTAGATTCTTCCATCCGTTCCGCAGACGTTCTCTCCAAATCTCTGGACGGCGGCATCGCCTGCCGTTTTACTGGCGCAGGTATTTTCCCAAGCGATCATCCAAAATAGCCCGAGAGTCAGGGCATGCGTTGCGTCCGCAGTCTCACCGTTGCGTGGATTGGCGTAACCTCGGTTCTTGCAGAACCGGCGATGGCCGACTATTTGCCCGGTGACGACTGGTTTGCCGCTCCGTCGTCAGGCAGCCTTGACGCCACCGTTCTTTATTTCACCGGCGCCGACCTGTGGCACAAGGGAGGCTCGACCTACGGCGGCGCGGTGTGGTCGCCCGGCGGGTTGAACCAGGATGGCTTCACGCTGAAGATGCTGCTCGCCGGCGGCGATTATCTCTATCGAGCTTCGGCGATAGATGTCCGGGGCGTCGATGTGGTGGCCTCCATTCTGCCGGGCTATCGCATCAAGCGCGGCAATCTTGAGATCAAGATGTTCGTGGGCATCGACGTTCAGCACCACTGGACGTTGCCGTTCGATCCATGGAACAGGTTGCGCGGCACGCATGCGGGCGCGCGCTTCAACATCGACGCATGGTGGGAGCCCCTTCCCGCCCGCATGATGGTGGCCGCGACGCTGACCGGCTCGACCGTCGGCAGCAATTACGGCTTCCGCGCTGCAACGGGGTGGCGCGCCTTCGAACGCTTCTGGTTCGGGCCGGAGATCGAGACTTCGGGAGACCGTACCTACCGGCAATACCGCGCAGGTGTGCATATCACCTCGCTGCAATTCGGCGGGTTCGAATGGGCCTTCGGTGCGGGCTATGTTCGCGACAACGACAGACGTTCGGGACTATATGGCCGCTTCAGCCTCCTGAAGCGGCAGTGAATTTCAGCCGCGCGCGTCGCACGCCCAGGCGCGGATCACACATTCCTTGCCGCCGTAGCCGTAGCACTTCTTGCTGGCCGCGTTGAGCGCGCTCGAAATCCGCGACTCCACGGCGTAGCCGAACGCGCCGCACGGATTCTTCATGTCGATGGCAAGAGCCGCACAAGCGCGCTTCATCGTCACGACAGTGCAATCACCGTTGCATTGCTTGCGGGCAGCCGCGATCGCGGCATCCTGTCGCTTGTAATCGAAAGCTTGCCCGTAAGCCCCGCACTTGCCGACAGCAAGTGCGCCTGCTGCATGAGACGGAGTGGAAAATGCGCTAAAAATCAGGATCGCGGCAAAAAACAATCCAGCACGATGCCGGATCAAGATGCAAGTCATATCGCTTCCCCCAAGCGGGGGCGACCTTAGCCGGAACCGGTTTCAACTTGGTGAATAAAGCCTCACCGTCGCGCCAGCAGTTCGGCCAGCACGTCGGGCGTATCGACATCGAGGAAGGCACCCACGCCGGTTGCCGGGATTTCGACGACCAATTCGGCATGCTTCTGGACAACATGACGCGCGCCGATGTCGCCTTCGAGCGCCAGCAGATCCTTGAACAGCTTGCGCGACCACAACACGGGGTTGCCGCGACGGCCATCCGCCACGGGAATCGCGACAAGCCCGTTGCGCTCGGGCGCGTAAGCCTCGATCAGCCGGTCGATCAGGCCGCTGCCGACAAGAGGCATGTCTCCGAGGCAGACAACGGCAGCGCCACTCGATACGGGCACAGCCTTGATGCCGGTCTTCAGCGACGTCGCGAGCCCTTCAGCATAATCGGGATTGTGCACGAACGCCACGTCGAGGCCGCGCAAGGCCTCCTCGACCTGCTCGCGTTGATGACCGGTCACCACCACGACGGATTCCGCGTGCGAGGCCAACGCCTGCTCGGCGACAATGCGCACCAGCGGCTTGCCGCCGATTTTCGCAAGCAGCTTGTTCGGCCCGCCCATCCGCGTCGAACGGCCCGCGGCAAGAATGACGGCGGTGACATCGGTCTCGATCACTGCCTTCTCCGGCTCGCGGGACTGTGGCCGCGAAATGATTTCCATCAGCAACCCTCCCACGCCCATTGCCGTGATCTCCGAGCGCGTGACTTCGAGATTGGCCAGAAGGCGCATCAGCACCCAGTCGAAGCCGTTCTCCTTCGGCGAACGGGCACATCCCGGCGCGCCCAGCACGGGCACATTTCCGATGCGTGCGACCAGAAGCAGATTGCCCGGATCGACCGGCATGCCGAAATGCTCGATCTCACCACCGGCCTTCGCGACCGCGGAGGGAATAATGTCGCGCCGGTCCGCGATGGCGGAGGCACCAAAGATCAGGACAAGCTCAGAGCCGAAGCTCAACAGCTCCTCGACCGCGGCCTGCAGCGCCGGCTCGGTGTGCTGGACACGCCGCTCCGCGATGATCGAAGCGCCCGCGCGGGCAAGCCGCTCCTTCGTCACCTGCACCGTCTTGTCGATCACCTTCGGCGCCAGGCCGGGCAGCATCGTCGATACCACGCCGACCCGCTTGACCGAGAACGGCATGATGCGGATCTGGCGCCGCCGCGCGGCTTCCATCGCCTTGTCGTAAATTCCCTGCTCGATCCCGAAGGGAACGAGCTTCACGGTCGCAATCATCTCGCCTTCGGTGACGGCCTTGAAGGCCGGCAGCGTGGCGAAGGTGATCGATTCATCGACACGGTTGAGCTGATCGACGGAATCGCGGTCGATCACGAGGATGCCGGGATGCGCGGCGAACAGATTGCAGCGGCCGGTAAACGCCTTCTCGACATCGACGCCCTCGCCCGCGATCACGCGCGCGATGCCTGCGGCCGCGGTATCTTCCGACACGTCGCCGTCCTCCAGGCGGGCCACCACGATTTGCTTGATCCCGGCCTGCTCCAGCGCCTCGGCCTCGACAGCCGTAATCAGCGTACCTTTTTTCAGGACGAAAGAATTTTGCCGGATCGCGTGAACGGCGACACCACCGATGGCTTCCTGGGGCGAAACGGGTCCGAATTTCATGCTGGAACACTCACACGCGGGGCGTTGATACTGGAGGTCGGCAGGCGCAAGGCGGCCGTGATCTGCGCCATCACCGAGACTGCGATTTCGGCCGGAGATACCGCGCCGATGTCCATGCCGATCGGCGAACGGATGCGGGACAGCGAATTGTCGGTTTCTCCCGCGGCCTTCAGGCGGTCGAGCCGCTTACCGTGGGTTTTGCGCGACCCGAGCGCGCCGACATAGAAACAATCGCGCTCCAGCGCATGCAGCAGCGCGAAATCGTCGATCTTGGGATCGTGGGTCAAAGCCGCCACCGCGGTATAGCGATCGATATTCATCGGCGGCAGCACCGTTTCCGGCCAGTCCGCGATCACGCTCACTTCGGGAAAACGCTCGGGCGAAGCAAACGCGGTGCGCGGATCGACGATGCAGACGTCATAACCGAGCGATTGCGCCAGCGGCGCGAGGGTCTGGCTGATGTGAACCGCACCGACGATGACGAGGCGCGCGGCCGGCGCATAGATATTCAGGAACAGATTATCGCCATCGACCTGAATGAGTTCGCTGCGGCCCATGCGCAGATGCTTGTCGAGTTCGGCATGCAACGGATCCTTCGCGACATCGGCTGCCTTCACAAGGCGCTGCTCTCCGGTCGCGATATTGGTGATCACGACGACAGGACGGCGCGCCAGCCGCTCGGCATTCAATTGCGTGAGAGTATCCTGTTTCACGCTCAGCCTTTCGCTTCGATCTTCTCGACGAACACGCGAATGGTTCCGCCGCACGACAAGCCGACCTTCCACGCCGTCTCGTCGGCAACGCCGAATTCAAGCAGCCTCGGCTTCCCGCTTGCGATCACGTCGAGCGCTTCGGTGATCACCGCGCCCTCGACACAACCGCCGGAGACCGAGCCCAGAAACACGCCGTCATCCTTGATGACCAGATTCGAGCCCGCCGGACGCGGCGCCGAACCCCAGGTCTGCACGACCGTCGCCAGCGCGGCGCCATGGCCGGCTCCGATCCAGGTCTCCGCTGCCCGTAACAAATCCTCATCCCGATCCAACATGATCCGCCCTGCACAAACCCTGCAATATTCCTGTATAAATCCCGCAATGACCCATCAGGAGTTCAAGGATTACCTGATTATATAGGTTCTCAGCCGGATTGGCACACAACTCTACGCCCATATGGTCTGCGGGCTTTCATCTTGTGAAATAAGGCTGGATTCCATACTATGCCAATAATCGACGCCAACGGCTGCCTGCTCAATGTCTCGGTCGAGGGCCGCGACAGCGGCCCGACTGTAATGCTGTCTAATCCGCTCGGAACGACGTTGCAGGTCTGGGAGCCGCAGATGGCGGCCCTGACCCGGTTCTTTCGCGTCATCCGCTACGACCGGCGCGGCCACGGCAAGTCCGGCACGCCTCCCGGCCCCTACAGCATCGAAGATTTCGGGCGCGACGCACTGGCGATCCTCGATGACCTGAACATCACGCGCATACATTGGTGCGGCCTTTCGATCGGCGGCGCGGTCGGTCAATGGCTCGCGGCCAACGCACCGGAGCGGATCGAGCGGCTGGTTCTGGCCGACACCACTTGCCACGTCGCAGACCCCACGCCATGGCAGGCCCGCATCAAGACCGTGACCGAACAAGGCATCGACGCCATCGCCGATGACACCATGGCCAGATGGTTCACCGGGGAATTTCGCGACCGCGAACCACAGACGGTCAACCACATCCGGGCGATGCTGACCTCCAACCCGGCCGCCGGTTATATCGCAAGCTGCGCCGCCCTGACGAATTTGGATTTGCGGGACGCCCTGCCGCGCATCAAGGCACGCACGCTGGTCATCGCCGGGCGTTACGACACCTCAGCGCCTTTGCAGATGGCCGCCACGATCCGCGCCGGGATTCCGGGCGCGAGCCTGACGATTCTGGATGCCGCGCATGTGTCCAATGTCGAAGCGCCCTATGGCTTCAACGAAGCGCTGACCGGCTTTCTCACGCAGCACTAGTGGTCCGATTCCAACATTCGCATCCCGCTGTAGCAAGCACATTTGCGAATGTTGGAATCAAAGGATCACTAGCAAATATAAGATTGTCGTGGAGTTTTGGATTTGACATTCGCTTGCGAGCTTGCGGCCAAGTGGGGAGCGAATGTCAAATCCACTCCACTAGACGGCGAGATCACGCTCGACGGCGAACGGCCGACATATGGCACATCGGCGTTTGCACGCTCATGCACCCCGCCCTCGACGAGCAGCACGATGCCGGCCGCGAGCAGCATCAGAAGCTCGGTCGCGTGCAGCCGGATGGCGGCCGCCTCGCCGACGTAAGAAGCCGCAAGCATGCAGCCGAAACTGATGAGACTGCCGAGCGTCAGCGCGAAGGCCAACGCCTCTTCGGCTCCGCGCTTGCGCGACAGCGCCTCGCGAACCACCAGAAGCAGGAATGTCAGGAAAAACGCAGCCACCAGAAGCTTCGACAGCGCGAACAGCCAGGCGAAGCGCACGAGTCCCAGCGCCGACCATGACAGATGGTCGCTCACGAACATCGCGGGCGCGACATTGGCGGGTTCATACATCCCGCGAACGGGCGACATCACGACTTTGAAGGCGGAGATCGTCCAGACCGGGATGAAATAGCAAGCCAGCATCGCACCATTGAAAATGCCGAGCCGCCATTCCTTCATCGTCTCGCTCCTTCCGCACCGTCAAAGGGCGTACCCCTCGCGCAGTGCCACGCGGGCATGGGAGCAGCAATCTAAACCGTTTGTTTACGTTAACGGACTGGGTCAATGGCCGATTCCAAGTGGAAAACCCCGGCAAAAACCGGGGTTTCCTCAAGTTTTTCAATGAAGTTGTCCACAGCCGCTAGTGGCCGCCCTTTTGGCCACCCTGCTGTTTGCCCTGCGGCTGTTGCTGCTGGCCGGATTTCTGCCCGCCGCCCTGCTGCTGGGCAGGCTTCTGGTTCTGTTGGGGCTGCTGATTCTGATTCGACATGGCTTCATGTCCTCCTGTTGAACGTCCTCTGAAACGACCCCTCCCAAATCACGTTCCTTGGAATCTGCTCTTTCCTTTCAGTACCGCGTGATCCGGCAGGTTCCTCCCGGCTCTGGCCGCAGCTATCCGCCACGGTTGCCGCACCCGGTTCCCGCTGATAAAAATTATCCCATTCCAACGTCTTGGCTGCCGGAGCCGGAGACGCCAAACCACAACGCCAACCGCGGCAGCCGATGGACTATTTCGCACAGCAACTCATCAACGGACTGGTGCTCGGCTCGATCTACGGGTTGATCGCGATCGGCTACACGATGGTCTACGGCATCGTCGGCATGATCAATTTCGCTCATGGCGACATCTTCATGATCGGCGGCTTCATCGCCCTGATTTCGTTCCTGGTGCTGGTGTCGTTCGGCATCACCGCCGTGCCCGTGGTGCTGCTGCTGGTGGTTCTGGTGGCGATGGCGACGACCGCGCTGTACGGCTGGACGGTCGAGCGCATCGCCTACCGGCCGCTGCGCCATTCCTTCCGCCTCGCCCCGATGCTGTCGGCGATCGGCATGTCGTTCGTGCTGTCGAACTTTTCACAGGTCGCCCAAGGCGCGCGTGTGAAGCCGGTGCCGCCGATCATCACCGGCGGCTATACCCTGCTTGAGAGCAACGGTTTCGTCGTGCGGCTATCCAACATCCAGATCATCGTGGTTCTGACCACCGTGGTGCTGCTCGGCATCTTCTCATGGATGGTGACGCGCACGCGGCTCGGCCGCGACATGCGCGCCTGCGAGCAGGACCAGACCATGGCCGCGCTGCTCGGCGTCGATGTCGATCGCACCATCTCCATGACCTTCGTGATCGGCGCGGCACTCGCCGCCGTCGCGGGCATGATGTACCTGCTCTATTATGGCGTGGTCGATTTCTACATGGGCTTCGTCGCGGGCATCAAAGCCTTCACCGCCGCCGTGCTCGGCGGCATCGGCTCGCTGCCCGGCGCCATGCTCGGCGGATTGGCCATCGGCCTGATCGAAACGCTGTGGTCGGCCTATTTCTCATCCGAATATAAGGACGTCGCCGCCTTCTCGATCCTGATCATCGTCCTGATCTTCATGCCCACCGGCCTGCTCGGCCGTCCCGAAGTCGAAAAAGTCTGAGCACCGGCGTGACGGACACAACACATCCCGCTCCAAAACCGAAACGCACCAAGAATTTGGGCGCCGCCCTGATCCTGAAGAAGTCGCTGCTGAGCGCGTTCGTCGCACTGGTGCTGTTCTCGCTGATGATCGGCATCCGCACCGAGGCAGGCCCGACCGGGCAATTGATCTACTGGACCCGCTTCGGCGATCTCGCGATCATGGTGGTCCTGGTTTTCGCGGGCAGCATTCTCACCGAACTCCTCCGGCAATGGCTGGCGGCGCGGCATCCTGCGCCCATCCTGCCGGCACGCGCCAAGCAAAGCCTGTCCACGCTCAGCCGCCTCTTTGTGCCGCTGCTTCTGATATTCGCTGTCCTCGTGCCGGTGATCTTCTACAAGCAGCGTTACATGCTCGATCTCGGCATTCTGGTGCTGACCTATGTGATGCTCGGCTGGGGATTGAACATCGTGGTCGGCCTCGCGGGTCTGCTCGATCTCGGCTACGTCGCCTTCTACGCAGTCGGCGCCTATTCCTATGCGCTGCTGTCCACCACCTTCGGCCTGTCGTTCTGGATCTGCCTGCCGCTCGCCGGAATTCTCGCCGCGTTCTGGGGCATGCTGCTCGGCTTCCCGGTGCTGCGGCTACGCGGCGATTACCTCGCGATCGTCACGCTGGCGTTCGGCGAAATCATTCGCCTCGTGCTCCTGAACTGGCAGAACGTCACCGGCGGCCCCAACGGCATTTCCGGAATTCCGCGCCCCACATTGTTCGGCATTCCATTGACGCCGGGCGAGAGCGGCCTCGCCGCCCATCTCGGCATTCCGTTCTCGCCGACACATCGGCTCGTGCTTTTGTTCTATATCATTCTCGCACTGGCGCTGCTGACCAACTGGGTTGCCATCCGCCTGCGCCGGTTGCCGATCGGCCGCGCGTGGGAAGCCCTGCGTGAAGACGAAATCGCATGCCGGTCGCTTGGCATCAACACCACGACAACCAAGCTCACCGCCTTCGCCACCGGCGCGATGTTCGCAGGCTTCGCGGGTGCGTTCTTCGCCACCCGTCAGGGCTTCATCAGCCCCGAATCCTTCTCGTTCCAGGAATCGGCACTGGTGCTGGCCATCGTCGTGCTCGGCGGCATGGGCTCGCAGCTTGGCGTCGTGCTCTCCGCGCTCGCCCTGATCGGCGGGTTCGAACTGTTCCGTGACTTCGAACAATTCCGCATGCTGGCGTTCGGCGGCGCGATGGTGCTGTTGATGATCTGGCGGCCGCGCGGCCTGATCGCGCATCGCGAACCATCATTGTTCCTGGCGACCCGCACCAGGGTCTCCTCCGACCTCGTGAAGGAGGGCCGATGAGCACATCCGGCCCCATCCTCGACGTGCAGCATCTGTCGATGCGCTTCGGCGGCATCGTGGCCGTCAACGATCTGTCGTTCGAGGCGGAGCGCGGGCAGATCACCGCTCTTATCGGCCCCAATGGCGCCGGCAAGACCACGGTGTTCAACTGCATCACCGGATTTTACAAGCCGACCACCGGCATGCTGCGCCTGATCCATCAGAACGGCCGCGAATTTCTGCTCGAACGGCTTCTGGACTATCGCGTCTCCAAAGTCGCGAAGGTGGCGCGCACCTTCCAGAACATCCGCCTGTTCTCCGGTATGACGGCGCTGGAAAACCTGATGGTCGCCCAGCACAACAGCCTGATGCGCGCATCCGGCTTCAGCCTGCTTGGCCTTTTCGGCGCGCCGACATTCCACACAGCCGAACGCCAAGCCATCGAGCGCGCGCGCCATTGGCTCGATCGCATCGGCCTTACCGCGCGCGCCGACGATGCCGCCGGCAATCTCCCTTATGGCGACCAGCGCAGGCTGGAGATCGCGCGCGCGATGTGCGCGGAACCGGTGCTGCTTTGTCTCGACGAACCCGCCGCTGGATTGAATGCCCGCGAAGGCGAAGCCTTGAGCGAACTGCTGCTGTCGATCCGCAAGGATCACGGCACTTCGATCCTGCTGATCGAACATGACATGTCGGTGGTGATGGAGATCGCCGACCGCATCGTCGTGCTCGATTACGGAGTCAAGATCGCCGAAGGTACGTCGCGCGAGATTCGCGACGATCCGAAGGTCATCGCGGCCTATCTCGGCACGGATGAGAAAAGCGCCATCGAAGTGATGGAGCAGGACGCATGAGTGCTCCCCTGCTCGCCATCCGCGATCTGCGCGCCGCCTACGGCAATATCGAAGCCCTGAAGGGCATCGATCTCGATGTTGCGCGCGGTGAAATCGTCGCGTTGATCGGCGCCAACGGCGCCGGCAAATCGACCCTGATGATGACGATCTTCGGCCGCCCTCGCGCACGCGCGGGCGAAATCGTGTTCGACGGCGAAGACATCACCCATACGCCGACGCACCATCTCGCACGGCTGCGCATCGCACAATCGCCGGAAGGCCGGCGGATTTTCCCGCGTATGAGCGTCGCTGAAAATCTGCAGATGGGCGCCGACGCCGCGGAAGCCAGCGCGAGCGAGCACGCCGCCGATCTGGAACGCGTCCTCACCCTGTTCCCACGCCTCAAGGAGCGCCTGACACAACGCGGCGGCACATTGTCGGGCGGCGAGCAGCAGATGCTCGCGATCGGCCGCGCGCTGATGAGCCGCCCGCGTCTCCTGATGCTGGACGAGCCCTCTCTCGGTCTTGCACCGCTGATTACCCGCCAGATTTTCGACGCGATCCGCACGTTGAACCGGAACGACGGCCTCACCGTGCTGATCGTCGAGCAGAACGCCAACCATGCGCTCAAGCTCGCCCATCGCGGCTATGTCATGGTCAACGGCCTCATCACCATGTCCGGCGCGGGCCACGAATTGCTGGAGCGGCCGGAAATTCGCGCGGCCTATCTCGAAGGCGGACGGCACTGATGCACGACCTTTATGCTCATGAGGCTTGGTGGCAGTCGGTCATTCTCACCCTTATTCTCGGGGGCGGCGGCGCGTGGCTTGCCGGAAACGCCATCGCGCGGACATGGCGTGGCATGCATGTCGCCGCGCTCGCGGCGATTCCGATGGCCATGGCCGTGCGCTTCGTGCATTTCGCGCTGTTCGAGGAAACACTGCTGTCGCCCCTGCCATGGATCGCCGAAACCGGCATCCTGCTTGTGCTGATTTGCCTCGCGTTCCAGCACACCCGCGCCCGGCAGATGGTGCAGCAATATTACTGGCTCTACGAACCCCGCAGTCCGCTGGGCTGGAAAGTGCGGCAAGATGCACCGCAACATCGCCAGACACGTTAAAATTGCCAGCGAACGGCCGTCCGGCCCGGTTTTCCGGGTGACTTAGCGGCCAATTCGTTCGACTATATTCTTCTATTCTATTTCCGATCTTCACCGAGGGATGACACGCATGACTTCCATCCGCTTGCTTGCCGTGACCTGTGCGGCCGCAGTGCTTGGCTTCTCCGCGCAGGCCATGGCTCAAACCATTCCGGTCGCTGTCGCCGGCCCCATGACGGGCGGCGAATCCGCCTTTGGACGGCAACTAAGCAACGGTGCCGAACAGGCGGTGGCTGACATCAACGCCGCCGGCGGCGTACTGGGCAAAAAGCTCGCGCTGCAGGTTGGCGACGATGCCTGCGACCCCAAGCAGGCTCGCTCGATCGCCGAGAAGATCGCCAATGCAGGTTCGGTTTTCGTGGCTGGACACTATTGCTCGTCGTCGTCGATCCCGGCTTCGGAAGTGTACGCCGACGGCAATGTTCTGCAGATCAGCCCGGGCTCGACCAATCCGCTCCTGACCGAGCGTAAACTGCCGGCCGTGTTCCGCGTCTGTGGCCGTGACGACCAGCAGGGCAGCGCCGCCGCCGCATATCTCCTGAAGCACTATAAAGGCAAGAACATCGCGATCCTCAACGACAAGACCACCTATGGCAAAGGTCTCGCGGATGAAACGAAAAAGGCGCTCAACGCGGGCGGCATTCAGGAAAAAATGTTCGAGTCCTACAACAAGGGCGACAAGGACTTTAACTCCATCGTGTCGCGCCTGAAGCGCGAGAACATCGATCTCGTCTATATCGGCGGCTACCACCAGGAAGCCGGATTGATCCTGCGCCAGATGCGCGATCAGGGTCTCAAAACGATCCTCATGGCGGGCGATGCGATGAACGACAAGGAATTCGCATCCATCACCGGCCCTCTCGCGGCGGGCACGCTGTTCACCTTCGGCCCCGATCCGCGCAACCGGCCGGACGCGAAGGCCATTGTCGACAAGTTCAAGGCCAAGAACATCGATCCGGAAGGCTACACGCTCTATACCTACGCCGCTTTCCAGGTCTGGTCGCAGGCCGCCGCCAAGGCCAACACCACCGACCCGCAGAAGGTCGCCGCCGCCATCAAGGCCGGAGAGTGGAATACGGTGATCGGTCCGTTGTCGTTCGACGCCAAGGGCGACATCAAGCAGACCGGCTACGTCGTCTATCAATGGGACGACAAGGGCAACTACGCCGAGCTACCGAACTAAACGGAAGGCTCTCTCCGTCGGGAGAGAGCCTTCTCACCCGATGCTTTGCAGCGCCGGGAAGGCTTCCAGCAGCCAGACTCCGACATTCGACACCGCGCCGGTCAGGAATGCGATGCCGACGAGAACCATCAGTCCGCCCATGACGCGCTCGACGGTGACGAGATGACGCCGCAGCCGTGCGAGTGCTGACGACGAGCGCTCGATCAGAAGCGCTGCGAGCAGGAACGGAATTCCCAATCCGGCCGAATACACCGCAAGCAACAGCGCGCCCTTCTGAACCGTATTCTCAGACGCCGCAATCGACAGGATCGCGGCCAGCACCGGCCCGATGCAGGGCGTCCAGCCGAACGCGAAGGCAAGCCCCATCACATAAGCACCCCATAGCCCGACCGGCTTCGGGATCGGCACCCGTCCCTCACGCATCAGAAAGCCGATCCGCGTCAGCCCGAGGAAGTGCAGACCCATCACGATGATGACGATGCCGGCCGCGATCGACAGTTCGGCCGACCAGCGCCGCAGAACCGCGCCGATCACGCTCGCGCTGGCACCAAGCCCGACAAACACCGTGGAGAAACCCAGCACAAACAGAAGCGCGCACAACAGCACGGCGCGGCGCGACGCCGCAGGCTGCTCTTCGCTCGCAACATGTTCGACCGTGGCGCCCGTCAGATACACGAGATAGGCCGGCACCAGAGGCAGCACGCAGGGCGACAGAAAACTGACGAAACCCGCGAACAGGGCCGTCGGGATGGAGATGTTCTCGATCATGGGGCTAAATGCATCCAACATTCCTCGAAGTGCAAGGCCTCACTTTTACGTGTGAGCGTTCCGTTGCATGTAACGCTGACCGATTGACCGCGCGGCTGAGACGCGCTCATCTGAATGCGGGGGACATCATGAAGAATCTGCTCACCGATATCGAAGGCATCGCCGTCGGCCACGCGCATGACGAGACTTTGGCATCCGGCGCAACCGCGATCCTGTTCGATACGCCCGCGGTCGCGGCGCTCGATATTCGCGGCGGCGGTCCCGGCACGCGCGACAGCGCGCTGCTCGATCTCGCCAACACGGTGGAACGGATCGATGGACTGGCCCTGTCCGGTGGCTCCGCCTTCGGGCTCGAGACCGGAGGCGGTGTGCAAGCCTGGCTTGCCACGCAGGGACGCGGCTTCGCCATCGGCGATGCCCGCGTGCCAATCGTGCCCGGCGCGGTGGTGTTCGACCTCCTGAATGGCGGCAACAAAAAATGGGGGCGTTTCTCGCCCTACCGCGATCTCGGCTTCGCTGCGGCGGCGAATGCCACGAACGGCATTTTCGCACTCGGCAATGCGGGCGCGGGATATGGCGCGACCACCGCGAATTTCAAGGGCGGCCTCGGCTCCGCATCCGCGACCGCGCTTGGCGGCATCACGGTCGCGGCACTGGCGGTGGTCAATGCGGTCGGCACCGTCAATGTCGGAGACGGCCCATGGTTCTGGTCCGCGCCGTTCGAACAGAATAGTGAATTCGGCGGGCGCGGCCTGCCGCCAACCTTCACGCCCGATATGCTGGCACCTCGCCTCAAGGGCGCCGAACGCGCCAGCGCCGGTGAAAACACCACGCTCGTGATCGTCGCCACCGATGCCGCTCTGACCAAGCCGCAAGCGCGGCGGCTGGCAATCCTCGCCCAGACCGGCTTTGCACGCGCGATCTATCCCGCACATGCGCCACTCGACGGCGACATCGTGTTCGCCGTCTCGCTCGGCCACAAACCGGTCGATCCGCTCTACGGCCTGACGCAGCTCGGCATGGAAGCAGCCAACGTGGTCGCGCGCGCCATCGCCCGCGGGGTCTATGAGGGACAAGCCCTGCCCTTCGCCAACGCACTGCCCGCATGGCGCGATCGTCACGGCAAATAAATCGGCGATGCGCGCATCGACCGGAATTTTGATCGGACCGCGTGAACCTGACGATGCCCGGCGCGTTGTTACTCCGACAGGAGAGCGCCATGCCTTCGACCGCCATCCGCCGCATCATGTACGATCCGATTGATCGCGAATTGTGGGTCACATTCGTCTCCGGCCGCCAGTATGTTTATTTCGACGTGCCGCCGGAGAAATTCGCCGCATTCAGCCACGCCGAGTCCCGTGGCGGATTTTTCAACCGCGAAATCCGCGACCAATACGGCTATCGCGAAATCCTCACGCCCCGCCGTCAGGCGAGTTAACAAAACGGGTTCCCGATACAAACACGGCAGGCGGTAGCGTTCTGACGCCAAAGCTGAACGGCCTACGCTTCTTCCCGTACAGTTTAAGGTTAGCTTTCTGTTTCGATTGGCGAACGGCGTTTGCCTCTCCACGGTCGTGCGCGTGCACACACCGTGCACGTCAACAGTGGAGCCAACGTCATGAAGAAAATCCTGATCCTCGCCGCCACCGCACTCGCCCTCACCGCAACGCCGAGCTTCGCAAAGGGCGGTGGCATCGGCATCGGCGCGAACCTGCTGACCGGCAAAGGCGGCGTGCTCGGCCTGCTCAACGGGCGCAGTGCTCTCGTCGTCAACACGGCGGTGACCACCGGCAAGGGCGGCATCCTCGGGGCCGTGCTCGGCCGCGGTGGCCTTCTCGGCGGCGGTTATGGTGGAGGCCATGGCGGCTGCGGTTGCGGTTATTGAACCCTGCCCACAACAGCGCGGATGGGACCACTCCCATCCGCACTCATATTTTTCGACCGGCATTCGTTTTGTCCACCGCCGTCGCGAAGGGCAGGAATTTCTTCGTGATCGACGACGACAGGATCAACGCGCTGGCTTTGTCACCGGAAATCAGGACACCACGCGCATAAGTCAGGTCCCACCCCAGCGCATAATCGTTGCCGAGATCGTAGGAACCGCCGAACGCCACCGTCGCGGTCCGCGCGTCGAATAGCGAATCGAGATAGCGCGTCGTGGCGTAACCCCCTGCCGCGCTCAGCGTCAGTTGCGGCGTCGCCGTCCACGACAGCTTGCCCGTATAGGCCGTATCGATGGTGATCGGCGAAATCGGGAACGTGGTCTCGTTGGCACGCTTCCATGCCGTCAATTCCAGCGTCAGCGCATCGCGGCGCCAGTGCAGATGGCCTTCGTAAAGCAGCTCCTTCACCTTGCTGAAGTCGGGATCGTGCCAGGTGCCACGCAATTGCGACAATGATCCCGTGAGGCTGAAATCCTTTCCGGCATATTTGGCGAAGATAAACGGCTGGATTCGCTCATTGTCGCGGCGATAGCCGAACACGTCGAACTCCTGCGCATAGCGGCGCATCGACAGATTGACGGAAGCCCCCATTTCGAATTTGCCACGGACATACGCCACACCGGGAATGAGCGTGCCGCGCAAATATTGCTGCGCCTCCGGCAGGAAATCCTGAAAGATCGCATTGGTCTGGTTCAGGCTCGACCGCGCGCCCTCTGCCGTCGCGAATAGCTTGAACGAACCGACTTTCGCCTCGCCCTTGACCGATTGAATGAAATCGGACGAGCGCAAATTATAGCTGCTGGTGTCGGCAACCGTCGTCACCGAACTGATATTGAGATCGTCGCCGCCCAGCATGCCGCGAATGACAATCTTGCCGCTCAAGACCGGTGTCGCCTGCGGATTGGCGTATTGGGTCTGGCTCGCCTCCGCCACAATGCCGAGGCTCGTATCGCCATCCTTATGCGCCGCCGCCATCGATGCATCGGTGCCGATGAAGGCGGAGCCACCGATGCCGTTGCCGGTGGAGAATTGCGGATTGGAATCGAAACCGCCACGCAGCCGCAAGGACGCGGCGAATTCATCTCCGGCCCACGCAGGATGGAATCCAGCCACCACCAGACTTCCGCACAGCACCGCTTTCCGCAACATGCCACTCCGCCACGATACCTCGCGGCGATTAGGCGGCGGCATCGTTAGCGAGATATGAAAATCGCCCGATGTCACGTATTGCTACGTAAACATCGGGCGCACTGGTACCGCGTGTGTGTGCGTACGGGGTGGCGAGCTAGACGCGTCTTCTACGCGCTAGACTTTGACAGACGAGGCCGCCGCGTTGGAGGCCGTCTGAGACTGGATCAGCTTCTCGATCAGATTGTAGGATGACGCCGCGCTGGCTGCACCGGCGCTGAATGCCCCACTGGTCGATGTGACCTTCGAACCATCGGCATAAGTCAGCGTCGTTGTGGTCGAACCGTCCGAATTCCGTGTCGTGGTAGTTGTCGCGCCGTCGATCGACTGCGACAACGCATCGGCAAGGCCCCCGCCGCCTCCGCCACCATGTCCACCGCGAGCATGATGGCTGCCGCCGGACTTTTTGGCTTGAAGCGCGCTAGTCAGTTCGTTGATGCTGACCGAGCCGTCTCCGTCCGCATCCAGCTTGGAAAACACATCGTCGGCCGCCGCAAGATTGGTGCCGCCTGCACCGAGTTGCTGCTCGAATTCCGACTTCGAGATCGAACCATTGCCATTGATGTCGATCTGCGAGAACAGATCCTTCATCGCGTCAGGTCGCGACATCGGCGAAGCCGTCATCGATGAAGATTGTGCACCGAGCAGCGCATTCCACGTATCGGGCGAGAGCGCCCCGCCCTGTCCCCAGATCGCAGGGGACGGAGCCGTCAGCGACGCCGAGGTGCTGGACGAAATAACGAAAGGCTTCGGGCTCTGGGATACCCCGGTCGTCGGCTTGGCCGATGACGATTTCGACGATGTCAGCGACGACAACAGATCGAGCGCTGACGATGCGGCACCTGCCAAAGCCAGATACATGGCCATACTCCTTCCGCCGCGCACGCGCGGCCCTGTAGGAGTTCCAGCAATTGTCGTGCCGGATGAAAACGCCCGGAAAATCGATGTTTTTGGAAGACGCGGCCCGGTTTCAACCGGCAAAAGCTGCCACCGGGAGGCAGAAAATGCCGTGCAGACCGGTCTTTAAAGAACATTCCCGTTTTGCGCCGGGGCGTGAGGCGTGGTAGCGAAACGCCATCCGCCACAGCATCTCAAGCAAGCCCCGGTGCCATGTCCCAGCCGTCCGCACATCGTCCGCTGATTATCGCGCCATCTGTTCTCGCATCCGATTACGCCCAGCTTGGTGAGGAAGTCCGCGCCGTCGACACCGCCGGAGCCGACTGGTTGCACATGGACGTGATGGACGGTCATTTCGTACCGAACATTTCCTACGGCCCGGACGTCATCAAGGCGATGCGCCCGCACACAAAAAAAATCTTCGACGCCCATCTGATGATCGCGCCCTGCGACCCTTATCTCGAGGCCTTCGCGAAGGCAGGTTGCGACCACATCACGGTCCACGCCGAGGCAGGCCCGCATCTGCATCGTTCGCTGCAGGCGATCCGCGCGCTCGGCAAGAAAGCCGGCGTCGCGCTCAATCCGGCAACGCCCGCGAACGCCATCGAATATGTGCTCGACCTCGTCGACATCGTACTGGTGATGTCGGTCAATCCGGGGTTCGGCGGCCAGTCATTCATTCCAGCCGTGCTGGAGAAGATCACCGCCATCCGCGCGATGTGCGCGGGCCGCCCGGTCGACATCATGGTCGATGGCGGCGTCACCGCCGACAATGCCGTGCAGATCGCCGCCGCGGGCGCGAATGCGTTCGTCGCGGGCTCCTCGGTTTTCAAGGGCGGCACGTTCGATCACTACAAGGCCAACATCGCCGCCATCCGTAACGCCGCCGCCACCGCGCGCGGCGAAGTGATCTGAAACAACAGCCGGAAGCAAAAGGCCGCCCAAAAGGCGGCCTTTTTTCTCTCAGTTCACCGCATCGGTGAAGGTCTTCACGTCTTCCTTTAACAATAGCCGGTCCTGAACCAGTTGCTCCGCGGCCTTCCTGACGGCGGCGGTACGGTCGCCCGGATTGGGATAGCGCTCGGCGAGCGACAGCCGTGGATCGCCGGTCTTGAGCCGCTCCTCCTTCGTCGCCGCAAACGGAATCATCGAGCCGTTGTTGTCGCAAAGCTCCCCCTCCGAGAAACCGGCCTTGCGAATATTCCAGCCGGTGTGGGTGGCAACGGGCGCTTCAAGCGTCGGCAGATGCACGCCCGCAACGGCACGGCCATCCGCGTCGGTCTTCGGCACCAGAACGGGATAAGGCTTGATCTTCGCTGGCGGCATCTCGCTGAAATCGATCAAGACCGGCCGCGCCAGCCGCTCGGTGTAGGGAAACGCCGGATTGGCCGGGAACCCGACATCCTTCGCCGTCGGCGGCACCAGCGTGCCATCGGCGACATTCGGATAGCGGCTCGGCGGCGGCACGGTGCCGTCGGTGATCCAGGCATCCAGCGCCACCAGCAACGCACGAACCGACGGCCCCGCATTCAGCGGGTTCGAAGGATATTTGCACTGCTTCACCATCGCCGATTTCGCATGCGCCAATGCGAAGTGCTGCAGGTTGGAGAGGAAATAAACGCGGACGTTATCCGGAATCTCCACGGGCTTGCCGTCGGTGCCGGTCGTCACCAGCCCGGCGCGCTGCTGATAGAATTCGATCTCACTGTCCGATTTCAGAATCTTCGGGCAGTTCTTCTGTTCCTCGCAACGCTTGAGAATGCCATCGGTTCTTCCCGTGAGAACATCGGTCGTCACCTTATAGGCGAAGGGAAACTCCGAACCGGGATAAAGCATGTCGGCGTGCTCATAGGGCGAGCGGCCGGGCTGGCTGAAGCGATAGTTCGTGAAGGTCTTCTTGGCGCCCGAGATATGCGGCATCACGCCATCGAGCACCATCCGCCCGGCTTCGTCACCGTTGAAACCGAGATAAAGATAGTCATGCAGGAAACGCCCGCTCTGCGACAGACCGAAACCGATCGCCTTGTCGATCCTTCCCGCGAGCGGATTGGCGCCGCCAGCCGCGTCCGCCTTTTCGTAGCGCAGGAACGAAATGATGTCGCGCGTCGCAGCGAAACCCATTCCCATCACCTTGGGGTCTTTCGCCTGGTAGATCAGTTCATAGATCGCGCCTGCATCGAACCCCGCCGGGCGCTTGATCGAGATATGCGTATCATCAGTGAACGTGAACGACAGATCGGCCGGTGTCGCGCGCTGATCGGCTTCCGCCTCGCGCACGCTGAGCTTCGCATGAGCCGGATCGAGATCAGCGGCGGGATAGCTCAACTTCGCGGTCGCCGGGTTGGTGTCGTGATCGAAGATGTATTCCTCCCGCGCCAGCCCGATAATGCCTGATACGGTCGGCGGCGAAAACGTCATGCGTCCCTCGCCCGGCACGATATCGCCCTGCCAGCCGCTCCAGACCACGGTGTAGCCCTTCCTCATCAGGAAGCCGTTGCCTGCATCGTCCGCCGCTTCGGGATCGTTGATGACTTTCGGCGTATCGTCGAACAATGCGAGTCCGAGCTTGCTGCCGCGATTGAGCGCTTCATAGAACAAGCGGCGATTGCCGTTATCGGGATTGGTCGGACGCAGGATCTGCACGTCCGTCGTCGCTTCGACCAATCCCTGTGCGTCACGCGGCGCGTGCTCGATGTCCGCGATGATCCCGTTGTGCGGATCGGACGGAGCGAGCGCCACCGTCGCGCGCGCGAACACCCGGTCGTAGGTACCGACGCTGCCGAACGTCCGGCCGCCGAAGGCCGGAGATTCCGTCTTCAGAATTTCAAATTTGATGACTTTGGCGTCCGAGGGCGTGGCGGTCATGGTGACGGCCAGCGCGGCGGTCGCGGCAAACAGGCGCTTCATGAAATCTTCCCCTATCCATCCGGACTTTGGCGCCGGATTGATCGCATCGTAACGTCAACGTCCCCGCGCGGGGAAGGCAAAGCCATACCGGAGGCGTCAGAGTTTTGGTTATGTCGCTGTGCGGCATGAGAAATCTGCCGTGCCGCTCGCCATTTCGGAATGTGGAATGAGCGGTGCATATGCATGGACAACCGGCCTCCGATGTCCCAATAAGATGGCCTTTTCCTAGGAAGGCCGCCCCATGATTCCCCGCTATTCCCGCCCCGAGATGACCTCCATCTGGGATCCGCAGACCCGCTTCCAGATCTGGTTCGAGATCGAGGCGCATGCCGCCGACGCGCTGGCCGAGATCGGCACGATTCCGAAGGACGCCGCGAAGAAGGTCTGGGAAAAAGCCAAGGGCGTGACCTTCAATGTCGAGCGCATCGACGAGATCGAGCGCGAGACCAAGCACGACGTCATCGCCTTCCTCACGCACTTGGCGGAAATCGTCGGGCCGGAAGCACGCTTCGTGCATCAAGGCATGACCTCATCGGACGTGCTCGACACCTGCCTGAACGTGCAGCTCACGCGCGCCGCCGACCTGCTGATCGCCGACATCGACCGCGTTCTCGCCGCGCTGAAGACACGCGCGTTCGAGCACAAGCTCACGCCGGTGATCGGCCGCTCGCACGGCATCCATGCGGAGCCCGTGACCTTCGGTCTCAAGCTCGCTTATGCCTATGCCGAATTCGACCGCAACCGCGCCCGCCTCGTCGCCGCGCGCAAGGAAATCGCGACCTGCGCCATCTCCGGCGCGGTCGGTACCTTCGCGCAGATCGACCCGCGCGTGGAGGCCCATGTCGCCAAGGCGATGGGACTTGAGGTCGAGCCGGTCTCGACGCAGGTGATCCCGCGCGACCGCCACGCGATGTTCTTTGCCACGCTGGGCGTCGTCGCCGCGTCGATGGAACGCCTCGCGATCGAAATCCGCCACATGCAGCGCACCGAGGTGCTGGAAGCCGAGGAATTCTTCTCGCAGGGCCAGAAGGGCTCATCGGCAATGCCGCACAAGCGTAACCCGGTGCTGACGGAAAACCTCACCGGTCTGTCGCGCATGGTCCGCGCCTATGTCACGCCCGCCATGGAAAATGTCGTGCTCTGGCACGAGCGCGACATCTCGCACTCCTCCGCCGAGCGCATGATGGGCCCCGACGCCACGGTGACGCTGGACTTCGGACTCAATCGTCTCGCGGGCGTGATCGAGAAGCTGCTGGTCTATCCGGAGAACATGCAGAAGAATCTCGACCGCCTCGGCGGCCTCGTCCACTCGCAGCGGCTGTTGCTGGCGCTGACGCAGAAAGGCGCTTCGCGCGAGGACGCCTATCGCCTCGTACAGCGTAACGCGATGCCGGTCTGGCGCGGCGAAGGCGACTTCCAGTCCCTTCTGAAAAAGGATGACGACGTTAAAAAGCTCTTGTCCGACAAGGAGATCGAGGAGCAGTTTGATCTCGCCTATCACTTTAAGCACGTCGATACGATCTTCAGCCGCGTGTTCGGGAAAGCCTGACGCGGCTGCGCCATGATCCCGCCCTGCGAGACCTTCGATTTCCTGATCCTTCCCGGCCTGACCAACTCCGGGATCGATCACTGGCAGTCGCACTGGTCGATGGCATTCCCAAATGCCTCACGGGTCCTGCAGGACGATTGGGACACGCCGCAACTGGCCGACTGGCTCACGCGGCTCGATCAGGTTGTCGGACAAGGCCAACGTCCTGCCGTCCTGATTGCCCATAGCCTCGGCACAGCACTCGCCGTGCATTGGCTGACATCGCGTCAGCCACAGCGCGTGAAGGGGGCGTTCCTCGTGGCGCCATCCGACGTGGAGTCGGCCGAACATACGCCCGATACTGTCCGGAATTTCGCGCCGCTGCCGTCCAAGCCCCTGCCCGTTCCTTCCATCACGGTTGCGAGCAGCAACGATCCGTTTGTGACGATTGAGCGCGCCCGCGCATTTGCCTCGGAGTGGGAGTCGGCTTTCCACGAGGCCGGAGAACTCGGCCACGTCAACGGCGCATCTCGCCTCGGACTGTGGCCGCAGGGGCTGGTGCTGCTCGGGCGCTTGCTGAACCGGGTTTGAATGCGCGGCGGCGCTACCGAGCCTTGCCGTCGATCATCCGCTCCAGCACGCCATCCTTCTTGATGACGCGATGATAGAGCGCGGCAAGAACGTGCAGCACGATCAGCGCCAGCAGTACATAGGCCATATAGATGTGCCAGTGCTCCCAGTCGCGCGCGTTCTGCCGGTTCTCGACCGTAAACTGCGGCACATGGAACAGGCCGAAGAAATCCGAATAGCCCGGCGGCTTGCGCGCGCCCGAATGCGCCCAGCCGAGCATCGCTACCAAAATGGTCAGTACATAGAGCGACCACTGATTGAGATGCGCGAGCCCCTTCTCCCACGCCCGCGTGCCCGCGGGTAGAGCCGGAATCGGGTTCGTGACTTTCCAGATCAGCCGCAGCGCCGTGAACAGCAGCACGAGGTAGCCGATATTGGCGTGGATCGAGCGATAGAAGAAGCGATCCGGGCGCGCCGGAAAATTGTTCATCCACCAGCCGTAGGCGATCATGCCGATGATGGCGATGCCAAGCCCCCAATGGAATGCCCGCGCAACCGCGCCCCAGGATCGTGTCGTATTCCGCATGTTGTCCTCGCCAATAATTCCGACGAGAAGCCATAGAAGAAAGGCACGGACAAGCGAGCCACGGCACTTCGGCTTGGAATTGCTCTAAATGGGAGTATAGCATTGGCATGCGCCGCTTCTTGCAACGGCAGGCGCAACGCAATTCTAACCAACGGCCAGCTATACTCTTTTTCGTGTCGAAGCCGCTCGCCATTCTCGTATTCGATTCCGGCCTCGGTGGCCTGACGGTGCTGCGTGAAATCACCGCAGCCCGCCCCGGCGCCGCGTACACCTATGTGGCCGACGACGCTTTCTTTCCCTACGGCCACCACACCGAGGACGAGATCGTCGCGCGTGTCGTGCCGTTGATCGGCGAACTGATCGAGCGTCATTGTCCCGATCTTGTCGTCATCGCCTGCAACACCGCCTCCACGCTGGTGATGGATCATTTGCGCGCAGCCTATTCCGTTCCGTTCGTCGGCACCGTGCCTGCAATCAAGCCTGCTTGCGCCTCCTCGAAGACCAAGCGGGTATCGGTGCTCGGCACGCGCGGTACTGTGAAGCGCGAATACACCAAGAAGCTGATCACCGATTTCGCGCAAGGCTGCGAGGTCACGCTGGTCGGCGCGGAAAATCTCGCCACGCTGGCGGAAGCCGCGCTGCGCGGCGAAACCATCAGCGCCGCCAGCGTTCTCGCCGAGATTGTACCCTGCTTCATCGACGGCGATCCACGCACCGACACGGTGGTGCTGGCCTGCACCCATTATCCGCTGCTGCTGGACCAGATCCGGCGCGTCGCACCCTGGCCGGTGGACTGGATCGATCCCGCGCCCGCCATCGCGCGGCGGGTCGAAACATTGCTCGGTCCATGGACAGGCGCGGATGCCGCCCCGCCTGCGAAATTCCTGTTCACCTCGGGCAAGCTGCCGAGTCCGGAGCTGGAAAAGGCCATCCGGCCGTTTTTCGGCGCGGATGCACTCGACCCGACCTGACACTGCTTCTTCGCCAGGCAGCGACTATTCCCCAACCCATTCAAATCGCTTGTTATTTTGTCTGCACCGGCCGGGACCGCGCCTTTTGAAAGCTTCGCCTTTCAAGGCCTT
>Ga0153956_1001235_pt1 | contig 23489 bp, 15 predicted proteins | sample TSFL040MetaG_FD_104704 | JGI IMG/M metagenome (GOLD analysis project Ga0153956, IMG submission 104704) | Attine ant fungus gardens microbial communities from Florida, USA - TSFL040 MetaG | ecosystem: Host-associated > Fungi > Mycelium > Unclassified | place: USA: Florida, Wekiwa Springs... | reverse complement strand
GTACCGCAAAGGCCTGGGCAGGTCGCGCACCGGGCTCCACCGTGTACACCCGGGCATTGAACACCACCGTGTCGGGAACCAGCACCGGCGCCGCCTGCGCCCACAGGCGCTGTGCCGCCAGCGCCGCCGCCGCACCACCCGCGATGCTCAATATCTGCCGCCGGGTCGTAGCCATCATCGTCCCCCGATGTATCTGTTGTGGGACGAAGAGTGCCTCAAGCGCCAGCACCCGGCCAGCGGCGCCCTACAGGTCGATGAGTTCGATCCGGTCCGGTTCGATGCTGCGTTGCAGGAACCGGCCACCCACCCGGGCGAAACGCTCCGGTCCGTCGGTGGCCAGGAATTGCAGCGACGGGCTCCCCCGCACGCGGGCGATGCCCGCGGCCCGCAGCCGGTCGTGCACTGCCACCGCGGTGGTCTCGGCGGAATCCACGATCTTCACTGCGATGCCGGTGACCTTGCGGATGACGTCCGCGAGCACGGGAAAGTGCGTGCACCCCAGTACCAGTGTGTCGGGAGCAGCCTCCGCTGCCGTGCGCACGGGATCAAACAGCGGCCCCAGGTAGTGCCGCACCACCGATTCGGCGACCTCCCCCTCGACCAGCCCCTCTTCGGCCAGCGCCACCAGCAGCTGCGCCGGCAGCTGGGTGACGATGGCATCGGCGCGATGCTGCAGGATGGCGCGCTCGTAGGCGCCGCCCCGCACCGTGGCCTCGGTGGCGATGACGGCAATGCGCCCGTTGGCAGTCGCCGCGACCGCCGCCCGCGCACCGGGCTCGATCACGCCGATCACCGGCAACTCACCAAGCCGCGCGCGGATGGCGTCGAGCCCCACGGACGAAGCCGTGTTGCAGGCGATGACGATGGACTTGACGTCGTGCCGGGCCAGCGCCTCGGCCGCCTGCACCGCATAGCGCGCCACCGTCTGGGCGCTCTTGGTGCCGTAGGGCAGCCGCGCGGTGTCCCCCAGATAGATGAAGCGTTCATGCGGCAGCATGCGCGCGAGGGCCCGCAGCACCGTGAGCCCGCCGATGCCGGAGTCGAATACGCCGATGGGTGCATCGGCTGCCGCTGTCATCCGCCCTGCTCCAATGCGCCTTCGAGGCCTGCCTGCGCGCCTCAGGCTTCGGGCCGCAGCTGCGGGAAGGCGATGACGTCGCGGATCGAGGGCGAATCGGTGAAGAACATCACCAGGCGGTCGATGCCCACGCCGAGCCCCGCCGTCGGCGGCAGACCGTATTCCAGCGCGCGCACGTAGTCGGAGTCGTAGAACATGGCTTCTTCATCGACGTCCTTGCGGGCGACCTGGGCGCGGAAGCGCTCGGCCTGGTCCTCCGGATCGTTGAGCTCGGAAAAGCCGTTCGCCAGCTCCCGCCCCCCCAGGAAGAACTCGAAGCGGTCGGTCAGGAACGGATCCAGGTCATTGGCACGCGACAGCGGCGAGACCTCGGTGGGATACGCATGGATGAACGTCGGGTCCATCAGCGTGTGCTCCACGGTCTTTTCGAAGATCTCGATCAGCAGCTTGCCCGGGCCATCGCGATCGTTGAACGGGATCCCCAGGGCATCGCAGGAGCGACGCAGGTACGTGAGGTCGCGCAGCTGCGCGCGCTCCAGCTGCGGGTTCGCCTGCAGCACGGATTCCTCGACCGTCAGGCGCTGGAAGGGCTTGCCCAGATCATAGGCGCGGCCCTGGTACTCGAACGCCATGCCGCCCTTGAGGGCCTGCGCCAGGCCGCGCAGGACCTTCTCGGTCCAGTCCATGAGGTCGCGGTAGTCGGCGTACGCCAGGTACAGCTCCAGGCTGGTGAATTCCGGGTTGTGGCGCGTGGACAGGCCCTCATTGCGGAACACGCGGTTGAGTTCGTACACGCGCTCGAAGCCACCCACCACGAGTCGCTTCAGGTACAGCTCCGGGGCGATGCGCAGGTAGGCATCGATGTCCAGCGCGTTGTAGTGCGTGATGAAAGGCCTGGCGGCCGCGCCCCCGGGGATGGGCTGCAGCATCGGCGTCTCCACCTCCAGGAAGTCCTGGGCGTCCAGGAAATCGCGCAGGTAGCGGATGACGCGGGCGCGGGTGCGGAACACCTCGCGGCTCTTGTCGGTCATGATGAGATCGACGTAGCGCTGGCGGTAGCGCATGTCGACATCCGCGATGCCGTGCCATTTGTCCGGCAGCGGCCGCAGCGATTTCACCAGCACGCGCAGGCGCGTCACCTTCACCGACAGCTCGCCGGTCTTGGTGCGGAACAGTTCGCCTTCCGCGCCCAGGATGTCGCCGACGTCGGCCGCCTTGAACTCATCGTACTGGGCGCCCAGGGTTTCGGCCTGCAGGAACAGCTGGATCTGGCCGGTACGGTCGGCGATCTTGGCAAAGCTGGCCTTGCCCATGACGCGCTTGAACATCAAGCGGCCGCCGACGCTCACCTGCAACGGGTTGGCCAGCAACCACTCGTCGTCCTTGTCATCGTAGGACTCGTGCAGGTGCCCGGCCAGGGCGCTGCGCCGGAAGTCATTGGGGAAGGCGATGCCCTGCTCGCGCATGCGCGCCAGCTTGGCGCGACGCTCGGCGATCAGCTTGTTCTCGTCCGGCGCCACTGCGGGCCCTTCAGGCTTGTTGTTCATCAGGTGACTCCGGCCTTGAGGGCCGCTTCCATGAATTGATCGAGGGCCCCATCCAGCACGGCACCCGTGTTGCCCACCTCGACACCGGTGCGCAGGTCCTTGATGCGGGACTGGTCCAGGACGTAGGAGCGGATCTGGTGACCCCAGCTGACGTCGGACTTGGAGTCCTCCAGCACCTGGGCGGCCGCGTTGCGCTTGTTCACTTCCAGCTCGTACAGCTTGGCCTTCAGCATCTTCATGGCCATGGAGCGGTTCTTGTGCTGGCTGCGCTCGGCCTGGCAGGCCACGACGATGCCGCTGGGTGCGTGCGTGATGCGCACGGCCGATTCGGTCTTGTTCACGTGCTGACCGCCGGCGCCGCTGGAGCGGTAGACGTCCATCTTGAGGTCCGCCGGGTTGATCTCGATGTCGATGTCATCGTCGATCTCGGGCGAGACGAACACGGACGAGAACGAGGTATGCCGGCGGTTGCCCGAGTCGAACGGCGACTTGCGCACCAGGCGGTGCACGCCGGTCTCGGTGCGCAGCCAGCCATAGGCGTACTCGCCGCTGAACTGCACGCTGGCGCTCTTGATGCCCGCGACTTCACCGGGATTGGAGTCGATGACCTCGCAGCTGAAGCCCTTGTCCGCACCCCAGCGCAGGTACATGCGCAGCAGCATCTGCGCCCAGTCCTGTGCCTCGGTGCCGCCGGCGCCGGCCTGGATGTCCAGGAACGCCGAGTGCGCATCCATCTCGCCGTTGAACATGCGCTTCAACTCGAGCTTGCGCACCTCGGCTTCCAGGCGCGCGGCCTCCGCGGTGAGGTCGTTGGCGGCGCCCTCGTCGTTTTCCGCCTCGGCCAGGTCCAGCAGCTCGCCCGCGTCATTGACGCCGTTGATGGCCTTGTCGATGGATTCGAGTTCGGCAGACAGCCGCGCCCGTTCCTTGCCCAGTTCCTGCGCCTTGGGCGGGTCCTGCCAGACCCCGGGGTCCTCGAGTTCGAGGCTTACTTCCTCCAGCCGCTCCTTCTTGCGGTCGTACTCAAAGAAACCCCCGAAGAACGCCCATGCGTTCTGAAAGGTCTTTGAGCTGGCGGCGAAGCTGGTTGAGTTCCATTGCGATCTTAGGCCGGGAAAAAAGGGCAGGCATTCTACCCCAACCCGGCGCCCGGCGGCGAACTCACTCCCCTCGCAGCAGGCGCATCACCCAGGCGCGGATCCGGCGGTAATTGTCCGGTTGCAGCGGCCCCAGCAGCCCGTGCTGTCCGGGCGGCAGGTGCGCCAGCGGGTGGCCGTCCGGACGGAACACGTAGTGGTCGAAGAACGCCCGCCAGGCCTGCCTCTCGGCGGCCGGACGCTCGGCCAGGGTGATCAGGCCCAGCAGCAGGCTGGCATACGGCGCATCCGGTCCCGCCGCAAAGGCATCCCACCAGTAGTTCACCAGGGCATTGAACGGCGCCAGCGACTCCACCTGGTGCCACCACAGCTTGGGCAGGTAGATGGCGTCTCCCGGGCCCAGCTCGGCCACCAGGGCCTGGTCGCGCACCGCCTCGAAGCGCGGATAACGCGGATCGCCCGGCGCACTGCCCGCCGCCAGGCTCACGGGCTGTCCAGCCATGGTGTGATCGATGGGACCCACGTACAGGCTGCCGATACTCTCCGGCGGGTACAGCGTGAAGCGCCGCCGGCCGGCCACCACGCAGGCCACGTTGTCATAGGAGTCGAAATGCGCCGACACCCGGGCCGCATGCCCCAGCCACAGGCGCGGCGCGATATGCGGCGGCAGCACCCGCAGCACGTTGTCGCGCGCAAAGCCGGGCAGGTATTCGTTCGCGGGAATCGAACCCAGGTACAACGTCGGCTCATCCGGCGCGGCTCTTGCCGCGGTGAGAGCCGCCAGGGCCTCGCCGTACTTCATGCGCCGGCGGGTGAAATTGAAACCCGCCAGGTCATCGGTGTAGTAGTAGCGGCCCTCGATGGCGGCATCGCCGATGAAGATTTCCGTGTCCCGGCCGGCATCGAAGCGCGTGAGGTATTCACGCAGGTCCTGCGGCGACCGGGTCGCGCAGTGCACCACCGGCCAGGCGCTCACCAGCCCGCGCAGCACCAGCGGCCGGCAGGCACCCACCACGTCCCGCTGGAATTGCGCTTCACCGGCAATGCTTCCGGCGTCGACCTCGGGCAGCGTCCGACCCACGGGCAGCCCTGCCCTCAGGCCAGGCCGGAGCGGCGCTGTTCCTGCGGCACGCACCCGCGGTTCTTGAGCCGGGCCAGCGCCGTCACATGTCCCAATGAAGCCCGCTGCAGGTGGACCAGTTGCAGGTAGCCGCGGCGGAACAGGTCAAGCGCGGCCGCATCCGCCAGGCCGGCCAGGGCATCATGGCTGACGGTATAAAGCCCCTCGGTCTGGCGCCGCGAACCATCATCGAAATGGGACTTGATGGTCAAAGGCTCTATGAGCTTCAAATCCAGCAAGGTGCGGGTGAACGCCCTGGTCTGTTCCAGTCCGGGCCTGAGTTCACGCATGAGCCCCATGATCGACTGCAGGTACGGGCTCGGCCGCCCCGCCTCATCGAACAGGGGCTGCTCACCCGTCACATCGACCCTGGGATGGTCGAGATCCACGGCGATGTCCTCGCCCGACGTATAGAACGGACCGCGCCGCAGGTTCAGCGGGCGGTACATGCCGTCATTGCGCTGCGCCCCGATGAAGACGTTCTCGCCCGCGTCAAAACCCAGCATGGCCCCGCAGTAGAACTGGCCGGTGTCGGCATCCTTGGCAAACAGGATCGGGTAATGCAGCGCCAGCGCGGGAAATTCACTGATCACCACCGGTACGAAGCGCTGGTCATCGCCCAGCGCCAGCGAGGCCGAGGCATTCACCCGCAGCCGCAGGTGGGTACTGCTGTTCAGGACGACGATATTGGCCACGGCCTGGCGTCACTCCATAAAAAAACCCGTGATGACCCCGCGGCCTGCGTGCGCGCCGCCTGCCTCTGCGGCGCACACCGGATCCGCGGACCCATCACGGGGGTCACTATAACTCAACGACTTACAACTTGAAGTGCACTCCCAGGTTGAACGACCGGCCGGTGTCCACCACGTCAAGGAGCTGCTCCTTGAAGCGCCCATGGGTGCTGAAGACCTCGCGGGTCAGGTTGTCCGCTCCGAAGAACACCGACAGGTGGCTGTTGATGTCGTAGCTGGCACTGAGGTCCAGGTAAGTGGCGGCATTGACGAACACCGGCTCGGCGCCGAAATTGGAATTCGGCTGGTGCTGACCGAAGTTGTTCAGGAACTCAGCCTGGTGGTTGAGCGCCAGCCGCAGCATGAAACCGTGCTTTTCGTAGAAAGGTACGAAGTTCCAGGAATTGGCCAGGCCCGTGATCGCAAAACCACTGGTGCTGGTGTCGTACGGATTGTACGGCCGGTTGGTGCCCACGAAGGTGGCATTGGCAGAGAAGCCGAACCCGGTATCCCAGAACAGGTGCTGCACGCCCAGCTCGATGCCGCGCACCTCCGCCGAAGGCCCGTTGACCTGCGAGGTGACGGCGAACTCGGCCAAGCCGCCACCCGCGCTCGGCCCACCCGGACTGTAAGCCGCCAGCGGCGGCAGCGTGACGCCATTGACCGATTCCGCGGCGGTGCCACCGACGACGAAGTTGGTGATCTCCTTGACGAAGGCATCGATGGAGGCATAGGAATTGCGGGCGTAATACCACTCGGCGCCCAGGTCGATATTGTCCGACAGGTAGGGCAGCAGGTCCGGGTTGCCGCTGGTGCCGTTCAGCGAGCCGATGCGCTGCCCCGAGGGGATGATCACCGACGGCGTGAGGTCGTTCAGCGGTGGCCGCGTCAGGGTGCGCGACACGTCCAGGCGCGCCTTGACCGTATCGGTGATACCCAGATTCAGATCGAGGCTGGGCAGCAGGTAGCGGTACTCGTTCTTGGCTTCAATAACCGAAAAGTCCGCGAGTGTCAGGCCGTAAAGCGTCCTGTCGCTCGCCGCCGGAGTGGTGAGTGCGGTCGGCAACTGCTGCAGGCCGAGCGAGTCCACCTTGGTGTCCTCCCAGCGCGCGCCCAGATTGATGCGCAGCGGCATCGAGCCTATCTGCGCCAGGGTCGATACGCTGACATAGGGCGCCAGCGTCCGCTCGGTGATGTCCTGGTGGGAACCGGGGATCTCGTACATGAGGTATTTACCGGTGCAGGGCGTGCTGCCGCTCAGGTTGCTGCAGTTCCCGACATTCATGCCGGCGCCATTCAGGCCCTCAAGGTAATTCAGGATGGCATAGCCGTTGCCGGCGATGATGTTCGCCGGCAGGTTGGCGCCATTACCCCAGCCGTTGATGAAGCCGGACCCGGTGCTGAAGGTGCTGGAAATCAGGTTGGCCGGTATCGGCGCCACGCCACCCGAGGTGCCATAACCGGAATACATCTGCCAGGTGTAAGGCAGATCGTTGTAATCACGCAGGGCCATGGCATCGTGCGTGAACTGCACGCCGTACTTCAGCCTGGTGGTGTCGTCGTCCCAGGCTCCCTCGAGCTTGAACTGGTTGATGGTGTCGGAATTCTGCTTGGACTCCATCACCAGCACGTGCGAGCCGATGATGGCGGGATCCGTGAAGCTGGCCGCATCCCCCGCCGGACCATAGTTGACCGGGTACGGCAGGTTGTTGCCGCCGGGAACCACGATGCCGAGATTGTTGTACGTGGACGCACTGCCATACCCGACGTCGGCGTCGAGCTGGCTCAACTGCCCGCCCGGATTCAGCTTCGACGATGCCGTGTAGGCATCGACCATGAAGGAATTGTGCTCGGTGGCCTGCCACTTCACGTTCAGGCCGGTGGTGTTGTTGCGCACCACGGAACCGTTGATGGCGGCCTGGAAGTCCGTGGCCGTGTTCGCCTGGGTGAAGCTGGTCACCGTGCCATCCGGTGCCTGCACCACATCGGACAGGCCGGTATTGCTGAACCAGGCGCTGAAGCCCTGCTGCTCCTGGGTCAGGGTCTCGCGCGAAAAATTGTCGTCCAGGGTGATCTCGAGCCCATCCACCGGACGGGCCTGCAGCACCAGGCGCCCGCCCAACCGCTTGTCGTCGTTGTGCTCCTGGTAAACGCCATAGTCCTGGATGTACCAGTCCGTGATGGGGCCGCCGCTGACCGCACTCGCACAGGGGCCCTGCCCCTTCAGCTGGCACGCCTCCAGGCCGTTGCCGGTGGCACCATTGGCGCCCTCCCAGCCCTGGATGTTGATGTGGTTGCCGCGCGTCTTGGTCTCGTCGTAGGCACCCGCCAGCAGCACCCCGAAGCGGTTGTCAGCGAAGGTATCACTGATCAGTACGCTGCCGTTGGGAGTGACCTTGTTGGCGCCGGTCGAATCCTGACCCGACAAGGACCCCGCCACATGGAAGCCCGGGTGATCAAAGGGCTTGGGGAACTTGATGTTGATGGTCGCGCCGATTGCGCCGCTGGACAGCGTGGAGTCAGGCGTCTTCATGACATCGACCTGGCCGACGAGGTCCGAGCCCAGCGCGCCGAAATCAAAACCGCGGTCGCCGGTCGACGTCGGCACCTGGCGGCCGTCGAACAGCGTTTCATTGAACTGCGGGCCGAAGCCGCGCACCGTCACCTGGGTTGCGGCGCCGGTGGAGCCGCCCACGCCGGCCATCTGCGTCTCCGCCGCGCGGCTGATGGTCACGCCCGGAACGCGACCCATGGCCTCGGCCAGGTTCGCATCCGGGAACTTGCCGATGTCCTCGGCGGAAATCGCATCGACGATGCCTTCGGAATTGCGCTTGATGTCCAGGCTCTGTTGCAACGAGGCGCGCAGTCCCGTGACCACGACCTCCTGCAGCTGGTCATCTGCATTAGTACTGCTGCTTGCCGCCGGAGCCTGCTGGGCCAGCGCGGGCATCGCCAGCGTGGCCAGAGAAACGGCTGGCAGACCACCCAGCACGGCGCGCACCACTTCACGGATGCGATTATTGGCAACGACCTCTCTCATCGTCCGTCCCCCCAAGCGTTGTTCGTTCTTGGCAAATTCGCGGCCCGGTCGCCCCGGATCACGCGGCGCCACTTCAAGACTTTATGGTAGCGCTCCCATTGATAGCGCTCCCATAATACGCAACAGAGTTGTCAAGTCAAGCATGATCGCTAACATTTCTGCAGTTGCTTTCTCAATCCCGTGCCACGAACGCAACACCCGCGGCACACATGCGGCGCAGCAAGCCGCGCCAGGATTTCCCGCGACCCCGGCTAATACCGGCAGCGCACGGTCTGGTCGGCGTCAGTACCCAGCGACACGCCGGTCAACGCCACCTTGGAGCCCTGCCCCGCGCCCAGTGCGAACGGCTGCGTCACGTGGTGCAGGTCCGCGCCCAGGGCGCGGAAGCACTTGAGCGGCACGCCCAGCCGCAGCCACTTGCCCTGCACCCCGGGCAGCAGGGAGCGCAGGTCCACCTGCGCTTCGTTCAATCCCACCCACGCGGTGGCGCCCGCCGGGATGTCCAGGCGCAGCGTGGCCACCAGCAGCACATCGCCGTTGGCCTGCCGGTCCAGGTCCAGTGGCCGTGCGGCGCGGATCACGACCCTGGCGCCGTCCCTCCGGAAGTCAAAGCTGCGCGCAGCCTCCTGCTCGTGGTAATCGATGGCGGTCATTGCCAGCGCCGCGTCCACGGTGCGCGCCTGGGCGTGATCCGCGACCACTGCCGCGCCATCGGCGCCCCGCAGTGACAATTCATAGCCGCGCGTGGCACGCCCCCGGTCCAGGTACAGGCTTTGCGATACCGGTTCCCCGCTGATGCCCGAGGTCTCCGGCAGGACGCCGACCGTGGCATGGCTCATATAGGTGAGGCCGTAGCCGCGTGCGAACTGCACCGGGCCACCCGCCATCGCCGTGGCCGGCCACGCGTACGACAGCGTGCCGCGGAAGTCATGCGCCACCCGGCCATCGGCGTCCCGCAGCAAGACATCGGCCACGCCGCCCCCTTCACTGCCCGGCAGCCAGGCTGCCACGAAGGCATCCGCGGCATTGATCTCGCGGTTCAGCCACAGTGGCCGGCCGCCGAGGTACACGGCCACCACGGGAATACCCTCGCCCTTCAGACGCCGCATCAGGCCGAGGTCACGATCATCACCGGGCCGGTACAGCAGGTTGGGCAGATCGCCCTGGAACTCGGCATAGGGTTCCTCGCCGAACACCACCACCGCGGCATCCGGCCGCGCGGCATGGGCGCCGTCGGCCGAGAGTTCCGCGCTACCGCCAGCCGCCCTCACCTGCTGCGCGATGGCGGCGCCGATGGATTGCGCATTGGGAAAGTAGGAATTGTCGAAGCCGGTGCCCTGCCAGTTCAGGGTCCAGCCACCGCTCTGGCGGGAAATGCTGTCGATGCCGTTGCCGGCCAGCAGCAGGTGCCGGCGCGGCGACAGCGGCAGCAGGCCGCCGTTGTTCTTGAGCAGCACCAGCGACTCGCGCACGGCCCGGCGGGCCAGCGCGCGGTGTGCCGGACTGCCGACGACGGTCGTGGCAGTGCGCGCCAGCGGCCACGAGGAGGGTCTGCCGGAATCAAACAGCCCGGCCCGGAACTTCACACGCAGGATGCGGGCGACGGCGTCATCCACCCGGGACAGGGGAATGGTCCCGTCCTGCACCTCCCGCAGGGTGCTGGCGTACAGGCCACGCCAGCTGTCGGAGGCCATGAGCATGTCCAGGCCGGCGTTGTAGGCAGCCGGGCAGTCGGTGTTGCTGCAACCCGGCAGCTGCCCCTGGGCATTCCAGTCGCTCACCAGGAAGCCCTGGAAATCCATCCGGTGCTTGAGGACATCGGTCAGTAACGCGCGGTTGCCATGCATCTTGACGCCGTTCCAGCTGGAAAAGGACGCCATCACCGTCTGCACGCCGGCGTCGATAGCCGTGCGGTAGCCAGCGGCGTGCACGGCGCTCAGCACGGCCTCGCTCACCCGCGCATCACCCTGGTCCTTGCCGTCCAGGGTGGCGCCATCCCCGAGGAAGTGCTTCGCGGAGGCCACGACATGCGACTCGTCCAGGAATTCCGGCGTCCCCGCCTTGCCCTGCAGGCCTGCCACCATCGGACCGGCATAAGCAGCCACCAGCGCCGGGTCAGAGGAATAACCCTCGTAGCTGCGCCCCCAGCGCTCGTCCTGCGGCACCGCCAGGGTGGGCCCGAAGGCCCAGTTGAGACCGGTGGCGCGTACTTCCTGCGCGGTGGCGGCGCCGATCAGGTGCACCAGCTGCGGATCGTGCGCCGCGCCCAGCCCGACGTTGTGCGGGAACAGCGTGGCGCCCACGGTGTTGTTGTGCCCATGTACTGCATCGATGCCGAACAACACCGGGATGGCCGCGTGACCACCCGCCGTATCCATCGATGCGTCGTAAAACGCGTCCGCCAGCGCCAGCCAGTCGGCGGCCGTGGCCGTGGGCCGGTTGCCGGGCTTGGAATTGCCGCCCGCCAGCACCGAACCCAGGTGATAGCGCCGGACATCGGCCAGCGTCACCGAGCCGATGTCGGCCTGGATCAGCTGGCCCACCTTGTCCGCGAGCGACATCCGCGCCATGAGCGCCTGCACGCGCTGCTCGAGCCCGGGATCGCGGGGCAGCGGCCAGCGGGCTGCGGGCCACCGGTCCGGGTGCACAGTGGTAGCGCCATCCGCCGGCACCGCCTGCGGACCTGACAGCACCACGGCCAGCAGGACCGCGAACCCCGCGCGCCGGCACCACCCGGCGGACCTTGTCCTTGAGGCCTGCATGTCAGATCACCTGCATGCCGTGGGTTGCGATCTTGCGCAGCAGCTCGCGGTTGCCTGGCAGCTGCGTGCACAGCTGCCGGGTGCTGTCCGCGTTCTCGCGCACCAGGCGCCGCGCCAGCGTACCGGTGGCCGCATTTTCCAGCGGATCGACCTCGGTACGGAAGCCCATGCCGTAGAGCACGTACTGGTAGCTCGCGGCCGGGAACACCTCCTCCAGGCGGTCGAATTCATCGAAAAACCAGGGTGAGCGGTGCTGCCACAACAGCAGCAGGTCCTTGAGGCGCGCCGGCACCGTGTCCGGATCGACGTTGTCGCGCCAGAACGGCGTGTCAGTCCGCCGCGTCAGCACGTAGTGCAGCTTCAGGAAATCGATGATCCGGCCCCAGCGGTACAGGCTGACCTCGTTGAAGCGCGCGGCAACGAGGTCCATGACCCGGCGGTTGGCCGGCATCTGTTCCGCGATCAGTTTCGCCGACAGCTCCGTGAGCACGATCGCCGAGGATTCCAGTGGCTCGAGGAACCCCGCGGCCAGGCCGATGGCCACGCAGTTGTGCTTCCAGAACAGCTCGCGGTGGCCGGAGCGGATCGGGATCTTGCGCACCGGCAGATCCCGGTGCTGCGGCCCGATGTACTGCAGCAGTTCCTCGCGGGCGGCCTCTTCGGTGCTGTGGCGGCTGGAGTAGACATAGCCCACGCCACGCCGCGTCGTCAGCCCGATGTCCCAGGTCCAGCCGGCGCGCTGTGCCGTGGACACCGTATGCGAGGTCATGGGTTCATCCGGGGAGGCGTAGGGCACCTGCACCGCCAGCGCGGTATCACAGAACAACACATCGCTGCAATCGCGGAACGGCACTCCCAGGGTCCTGCCCAGCAGCAGCGATGCAAAGCCGGTGCAGTCCACGAACAGGTCGCCCGCGATGTCACCCGCCTGGCGGGTGGAGACACTGCTGATATCCCCGTCGGGCGCCTGGTTGACACAGGTCACGTCCGCGAGCACGTGGCGCACGCCGAGCTTGCCGGTGCAGTGACGCATCAGGAACGGCGCGAACTTGCCGGCGTCCAGGTGGTAGGAGTAGTTGGCCAGGGCCCGGTACTCCGGCGTCGCGATGGTCTTGGGCGCCAGGCCCCGTTCGCAGATTTCGCCCTGGGGGCAGACGTAATCGCAGAAGCTGCGGCCCGCGCCATCCTCCAGCCAGTGCGGCGCGAGGTTCAGCTGCACGAACGACTGCGGCAGCATCAGCGGGTGGTAGTAGCCGTCGCCGGGGGCGCCGGTGGTCCAGCCCGCGAACCGCCCGCCCTGCTTGAAGGTGGCATCGCACTCGCGGAAAAACGCTGTTTCCGAAACGCCCATCTTTTCCAGCGTGGCACGCATGGTGGGCCAGGTGCCCTCGCCCACGCCGATGATCGGCACATTGGGCGACTCCACCAGCGTGACCTGGAAGGTCCCGGCCCGGATGCGCCCCTGATGCCGCGCGGCGATGATGCCGGCGGTCAGCCAGCCCGCCGTGCCGCCACCCACGATGACCACGGACTTCACTGCATCACCCACTGGACCCTCCATCGATCACACCCGCCCGGGGCCATCGGCCCTCAGTACCTGCAGTGACGCGCAACGATGCTTTCGGCCAGTTCCTGCCTGCCGGACGGGATGGCCGGATCGAGTCCCGCCGCCAGCGCGTGATCGGCGAGCGTCGCCAGCGTGAACTCCCCGGCCTGGATGCGCCGGCCGAGGTCACCGCTCCAGCCCTGATAGCGCTTTTGCTTCAGCTGCGCCAGCGCGCCGCTGCTGACCACGTCGGCGGCGGCGAGCAATGCACGCGCCAGGGTATCGATGCCGCCGATATGCGCCAGGAACAGGTCCGAGGGGTCCACCGACTGGCGCCGCAGCTTGGCGTCGAAGTTGAAGCCGCCGGTGGCGAAGCCGCCGTCCTCGATGAGCTGCACCATGGTGGGCACCAGGTCCTGCGCATTGTTCGGAAACTGGTCGGTATCCCAGCCGTTGCGCGGATCGCCACGGTTGATGTCGATGGAACCGAAGATCCCGTAGGCACGCGCGGCGGCGACCTCGTGTTCGAAGTCCACCCCGGCCAGCGTGGCGTGATTGACCTCCAGATTGACCTTGACCTCGCTGGCGAGGCCATAACGCTGCAGAAAGGCGTACACCGTTGCGGCATCGCGATCGTACTGGTGCTTGGTGGGCTCGAACGGCTTGGGTTCCACCAGGATGGTGCCCTTGAAGCCGATGCGATGCTTGTGTTCGACCACCATCGACAGGAAGCGGCCATACTGATCCAGTTCGCGCTTCAGGTCCGTGTTCAGCAGCGTGTCATAGCCCTCGCGGCCGCCCCACAGGACGTAGTTCTCGCCGCCGAGGCGGTGCGTCGTCTCCAGCATGGCCCGCACCTGCGCCGCCGCCCAGGCGAAGATCTGTGGATCCGGGCTGGTGGCTCCACCGCCTGCATAGCGCGGATGGCTGAACAGGTTGGCCGTGCCCCACAGCAGCTTGATGCCGGTCGCGGCCTGCTTCTGCGCCATCAGTTCCTCGATGTGCCGCAGGTTGGCCCCGTGTTCGGGCAGCGAGGTCGCCGTCGCCATGGCATCGACGTCATGGAAGGCAAAATACGGTACGTCCAGGCGGGTGAGGAAATCGAACGCCGCGTCCAGCCGCTGCTCGGCCTGCGCCCGGCTGACGACCGGCCCCAGCCAGGGTCGCGGCAGGGTGCCGCCACCGAAGATGTCCTGCCCCGGCCAGCTGAAGGAGTGCCAGTAGCACACCGCGGGCTTGAGCCACTGCGCCATGCTGCGACCCAGCACCATGCGGTTCTTGTCATAGACCCGGTAGGCGAATTCATTGGCCGTATCGGCGCCCTCGAAGCGCACCGGGCTGACATTGGAGAAGATGGTCATTTTGCAAACTCCGCGAACGATGGTTTCAGATCCCGGTACAACCGGGTGAAGGTGGCACGACGCTCAGCCAGCAGCCGCGCCAGCGCAGGATCAGGTTCAATCACACGCCGCACCGGCGGCGCCACGCACACCGCTTCGGGCGCTTCGCCGCTCGCGGCCAGCCGTGCCAGGCGTGCGGCCCCCACGGCCGCGCTGACCTCACTGCCCTGGCGGTACACCAGCGGCCGCTCCAGGGCGGCCGCCAGCAATTCACCCCAGCAGCCCAGCCGTGCGCCGCCACCCGTGACGCTGATTTCAGCGACGCGGCCACCGCCTTCCAGCAGCACCTCGAGGCCGTCGGCAAAGGCCAGCGCCACGCCCTCCAGCACCGCCAGCACCAGGTCCTCACGCGAGGTCTGCGGTGTCAGGCCGAAGAACACGCCACGGGCATGCGCATCGTTGTGCGGCGTGCGCTCGCCGGACAGGTAGGGCAGGAACAAGGGCGAACCGCGGCGCAACCCGCGCTGCCGCGCCTGCTCCACCAGCGCCACCGGGTCACCGCCACCGGTGGCGCCCAGCACCCAGTCGTAGGCGCTGGCGGCACTCAGCAGCACCGCCATCTGGTGCCAGCGCCCCGGCAGGCAATGGCAGAAGGCGTGGGCGGCACGCTGTGGGTTCGGACGGAAGCGATCCGTCACCACGAACAGCACGCCGGAGGTGCCCAGTGACAGGAAGGCCTGGCCAGGCAGCACGACGCCGGCGCCCGCGGCGCTGGCGGCGTTGTCACCCGCACCGCCCGCCATCACGGCCTGCGGCATGCCGAGCTGGCGCGCGACGGCGGGGGTCAGCGCGCCGCAGGCGGCACTGCCTTCCACCAGGCGCGGCATGTGGGAACGATCCAGCCCGGTTGCGGCCAGCATGGCATCGGACCAGTCGCGCCGTCCCACGTCCAGCCAGGCCGTACCGGATGCGTCCGAGAGATCCGAGACCTTCTCGCCGGTGAGGCACCAGCGCACGTAGTCCTTCGGCAGCAGCACCGTAGCCGTGCGGCGAAACACGCCGGGTTCATGCCGCCGCACCCACAGCAGCTTGGGCGCCGTGAAGCCGGGCATGACTATGTTGCCGGTGATGGCGCGGGCATCCGGCTCGCGCCGTTCGAGTTCGGCGCACTCGGCGGCGGAACGGCCGTCATTCCACAGGATCGCCGGCCGCAGCACCTTGCCCGCCGCATCGAGCAGGGTCGCGCCATGCATCTGGCCCGACAGGCCCACGGAGCGCACCTGGGCACGCAGCGCCGGCGGCAACTGGCCGACCGCCTCGACGGTGGCGCGCCACCACTCACCCGGGTCCTGCTCGGAATGACCGGGATAAGGCCGTGAGACCGTGAGTGGCGCCGAACCCTGGGCCACCACCTCCTGCCCATCATCCAGCAGCGCCGCCTTCACGCTCGAAGTGCCGATGTCGATGCCAAGGTACAAGCTAGCTCTCCGTGATCCCGAACTCGAGTGTCATCGCAAGTGCAGCCCCCGGCGGCAGCAGCGGCACCTCGCCCGGCGGACGGTTGAAGGCACCCGTGGCCACCGTCTGGGGTTCGATGCAGAAAAAGCCGCCTTGCTGCGGCACATAGACATGCAGCGCGCTGCAACCGCTCGAACGCAGGCGTACCCGGTACCGGGGATACCGCACCATCGCCTGCCCGTCCCAGTCCATGAAGCAGTGGTCCAGCGCCACCTGCGACACCGCCCTGCCGGTGGCGAAGGACCACGCCGGCGGCGCCGGTGCCACGGCCACGGGCAGACTCCGCGCGTCTGTCAGCCAGACCCGCGTGGCCGCCGCCGTCAGGCGTGCCTGGTGCGCGTCGGGAAAATACGGATGCAAGCCCAGTGCGGCCGGCATCGGTGAGCCGGACAGGTTTTCGACCGACAGGCGCAGCAGCATCCCGCCGGCCTTGAGGACCACACGCTGGCGCGCGCAGTAGCGCCACGGCCACGCGTCACCGCCACCCTCGAAGCACAGCATCGCCGCCGATGGCGTGGCGCTCTCCACCATCCAGGGCGCGCGCCAGCCCTGCCCATGCAGGGGGTGCGGGTCGGCACTCCAGTTCGGTGCCAGGTTCACGACCCTGCCCGCGGCCTCGAAGCGCCCCCCGGCGATGCGGTTGACGTACGGCACCAGTGGGAAACAGGCCTGTTCGAACGGGTCCGTGGAGGCGCCGGCAGTGCGCAGTACCGGCCGGCCCCGCCACAGGAACTCGCGGATCGCCCCACCGTGCCCGGGATCAAGCACCAGCCTGATATCGGCATTCCCCAACAGCACCTGACCCCGGGCGTTCATGCCGTACCACCAGGCCGGGCTTACGCCACCGAGCCCTTGCGCGACCACAGGCTCTGGATGCCCTCCAGGCTCTGGCGCTTGGTCTCAGGCACGTACAGGTACACGAACAGCGCCGCCAGCAGGCTCATGACGCCGTAGAACCAGTACGCGAAGCCATGGTTGAAGGCCGCGTTGAGCGCCGAGTTGCCGTCCAGGACCTTGAACGACCAGGACACGAACAGGTTCGCGATCCACTGGGCCGCCACGGCGATTGCCATGGCGCGGTTCTTGATCGCGTTCGGGAACATCTCCGCCAGCAGCACCCAGGTCACCGGCCCCCACGACAGCGCAAAGCCCGCGATGTAGACCACCACGGCGCACAATGCACCCAGGCCGACGGCCCGGCCCTGGAACATGAAGCCCAGCGCCAGCATCGACACGCCCATCACCAGGCCGCCGATGATCAGCAGTGGCTTGCGGCCCAGCCGGTCGACCGCCACGATGGCCACGATGGTGAAGCCGACGTTGGCGATGCCGACCACGATGGTCTGCAGCAGGGCCGCATCCGTCGTCGCGCCCATGTTCTGGAACATGAGCGGCGCGTAGTACAGCACCGCGTTGATGCCCACGAACTGTTGGAACAGCGACAGCACGATGCCCACCACGATCACCGCCGGCCCGAATGCCAGCAGGCGCGCCTTGCCGCCGCCCTGATGCTGCACCCGCAGCGAGGCCTCGATGGCAACCACGGTGCTGCCGGCTTCGTCCGCGCCGACCAGGCGCACCAGGATGCGGCGCGCGGCTTCGCTGCGCGAACGCATGACCAGCCAGCGCGGCGTATCCGGCACCAGCAGCAGCAGCCCGATGAAGATCGCCGCGGGCACCGCCTCGGAAACCAGCATGTAGCGCCAGCCCGTGCTCTGCACCCAGGCGTCGTCACCCTGGGCCGCGATGGCCCAGTTGACGAAGTACACCAGCAGCATGCCCAGCACGATCGACAGCTGGTTGAAGGACACCAGCCGGCCGCGGATCTGGCTCGGGGCGATTTCGGCGATGTACAGCGGCGAGAGCATCGAGGCGATGCCGACGCCGACGCCGCACAGGATGCGATAGCAGATGAACGGCGTCAGTGCCTTCGGCCCCATGGCGCCGACGGTGCCGAAGCCCAGCTCCGGATAGGCAGAGCCGATGGCCGACACCATGAACAGCACACCCGCGATCAGGAGCCCGCCGCGGCGACCGAAGCGGTCACCCACCCAGCCGGCGATGATGGCCCCGATCACACAGCCCAGCAGCGCGCTGGAAACCGTCCACCCCGACAGGCTGCCGCGCGCCGTTTCCGACAGGTGCAGCGGTGTAATGAAATTGGCATCGATGGAACTGACCGCGCCCGAAATGACCGCCGTGTCGTAACCGAACAGCAGTCCCCCCAGGGTCGCAACGAACGTCAGTCCCGTGATGAGCGATCTTCCGTGCTCTGTCATGGTCCCCCCTCTTGTGGCACCGAGTCTATTGATAGCGCTATCACTGTGCAAGCGCGATTCGCATCGGGTTGACACGACAACGGTTCAGACCGGGAGGAACGGCCGCCTGCGGCGGCGGCCAGGCGGCGGCCGGGCAGCGGCTAGGGAGCGGCCGAGGACTCGCGCTTGACCAGTGTAAAGTCCAGGATCAGCTGCTGCGGCCCCAGCGTACCGCCATTGGCACGCAGCCGGATCTCCTCCAGCAGCATCTCGATGGCCTTGCTGGCGATCGCGGCCACCGGCTGCCGGATGGTGGTCAGCGCCGGCCAGATGGTGGAGGCAATGGGCGTGTCATCGAAGCCCACGACCGTGACGTCGCCGGGCACATCCAGCCGCAGGCGGTGGGCAACGGCGATCGCGGCGGCCGCCATGTCGTCGTTGCTGGCAAAGATGGCGCTGGGGCGGCGCGCACCGCCCAGCAGCTGCTCGGCGGCCTGGAGGCCGGAACGGTAGGTGAACTGTCCCTGTTTGATCCACTCCGGTCGGGCCGCGATCCCGCGCTGCGCCAGTACGGCCTCGAAGCCCGCCTGGCGCTCCGCGCTCGCAGTATGATCGGCCGCGCCGGTGATGAAGCCGATATTGCGATGTCCCAGGGACAGAAGGTAGCGCGTCATGGCCGCGGCGGCCTCGAAGTCATCGATGCGCACGGACATCCCCGAACCTGCGGCTCCCGCGGTCGACACCGCGATGAACGGCAGGTTCGCCGTGCGCAGGGTCTCCAGCGTGGTCCTCGATTCCGACAGCGGCGGCGGCAGGATCAGCCCGCCGACGCCATCATCCAGCAGCTTGCGGATCACGCTGCGCTCGTTGCGGGCGCCGCACTTCTCCAGCAGCACCTGGCAGCCGGCGCGGCTGCTCTGCTCCAGCACGCCCACCAGCAGTTCGTTCAGGTAATTGGCGCTGGGGTTCGCATACAGCAGCCCGACATGGACCGTGGTGGCCTTGGCCAGGTTGCGCGCGGCGATATTGGGCGAATACCCCAGCCGTGCGACGGCCTCCTGCACACGCTTGCGGGTCTCATCGCGTACCTTGGCATCGCCGCTCAGGACCCGTGATACGGTCATCGGCGACACGCCGACATGGGCGGCGACCTCGTGCATGGTCACCGCGGCGCGACCGCGGCGTCTGCTTCGCTTCACACGAACTCCTTGGCGCTTGCGGCTTGCATTCTACAACCAGACTCAGGGGGCCGGAGGCGGCACGCCGTGCTGCCGCAGCGACTCGAGCCATTGCCCTGAGCGGCGCGTCCAGGGCAGCTGCTGCCCGGCGGTCGCCATGTTGTTGTGGGAGGAATCCACCATGGGCACCGCCTCCTTGGGCCCCGGGATGCGGTTGAAGGCCGTCCAGATACCCGCCGGCGGCGCGACCGGATCAATGAACCCCATGGCCACCAGCGCGGGAGCACGGATGCGCGCCGCACAGTTCACCGTATCAAAATACAGCGCCGTGCGCAGCGCCTGCGGATCATTCGCCGGCCAGTTCGGATAACCCGCCAGCCGGCCGTGCAGCACCCCATTGGAATCCGCCCCGGAGGGCTCATTCACCAGCACCGCGGTGATCCTGTGGTTGAGGGCCGCGGTGCACAGGCTCTGCTGGCCGCCCATGCTCGTGCCCATGACCACCAGCGTGTGCCCATCCCAGTCCGGGCGGCTGGCCAGGTATTCGACGGCGCGGTAGTCGGACAGGTACATGCGGCGGAAGTAATTGCGGTCGCGGTCGTCGCGACCGATCGCCGGGTAGTCCTTGAGCGCCTGCGGCAAGGCATCGTAGTACGCCTGTGGCTGATCGGGCTGCACGTCGTGCGGCTCGACGTTCAGGGCCAGCCAACCCTCGGCGGCGCGCTCCGTCACCCACTGCTTCTGCAGCGGATACGGACCGCCGGCATACTGCAGGATCAGCAGCGCCGGGAAACGGCCCGGCCGCTGCGGCCGGGCCACCTGGCCATGGATATGCGCCCCGTCCATGGTGTTCATGGTCAGCGTCGCATAATCGACGCCCGGGACGCCGGCATCCCCCGGCGTGAGCGCCGGGTCCGCGGGCACCGCGGCGAGTTCCGCGATCCCCGTGCGCCAGAACGCGTCGAAGTCCGCCGGCTCCGGCACCGACGGCGCAAGCCGCGTGGGCGCCACCGCGGCTCCCAGGGCCAGCGGCGGTGCCACCTTGCCGATCTCGGTGACCTCGACGTAGACCATGGCCGGGAGGCGCGCCGGCACCTGGATACGCGCGGTACCGGCACTGAAGCCCAGTTCGCCCTGCGCCAGCACGCCCAGCGCGTTGCTGCGCACGACATAACGATAGCGCGCGAAGTCGGCGCCCCGTGCTCGCCGCAACGACCACCCCACGGTGTCGCCGATGTCATAGATACCCGACGCATGGTCCGGTACCGCCGTCAGGGCCGGCGGCTGTGGAGCGGCAGGAGCTTCCTGCGCAACTTGCTGCGCAGAAAGCTGCCCGGCATGTCCGTCGGCCGGCAGTTGCGCACACAACAGCAGCAACGCCATTGGCGCCAGTATGAACCTGTTCTGTTTCATGATCCGCAGTTCCATGACGATCCCGTATGGTAGCGCTCCCACCTTCCCGGGTGTAGCATTCCGTCGCGCCCTCCGGAGCCATCGTCTTCATGGTCCGCATGACAAATCAACACCGGGGCGCGCACTGGGGGAATGCAGTGACACAGAACTCGTTGCCGGCGGGCGCCGCCGGCTGGTTGCGGTCCGGCGCGGCAGCCGCGCTGCTGATGCTGGCAATCCCGGGAGCCACCGCGGCCGATCCCGCCCCCTACAAGGACGCCTCGCTGCCCGTCGAGCAGCGCGTGGACGATCTGCTCGCGCGCATGACGCTGGCGGAAAAGATCGCGCAGATCACCTGCGTCTGGGACCAGAAGCAGAAATACATGGACGCCGCGGGCAACTTCGATGCCACCAGGGCGCAGGCGGCCTTCCCAGCCGGCATCGGCCAGGTGGCCCGCCCCAGCGACATCCACGGCAATGGCGATCCACTGCAGACCCCGTACCGGGACGCGCGCCAGACCGTGGCGCTCACCAACGCCATCCAGCGCTGGGCCGTGGAACACACGCGCCTGGGGATCCCGGTGCTGTTCCATGAGGAGGGCCTGCATGGCTATGCCGCTCGCGGCGCCACCAGTTTTCCCCAGGCCATCGCCCTGGCCAGTTCCTGGGACCCGGAACTCATCACGCGCGTGTTCAGCGTGGCGGCGCGCGAGGTCCGCGCCCGCGGCGTGCAGCTGGTGCTCGCGCCGGTGGTGGACGTGGGGCGCGATCCGCGCTGGGGCCGTATCGAGGAAACCTTTGGCGAGGACCCGTACCTGGTCGGCCGCATGGGTGTTGCCGCGGTGCGCGGCTGGCAGGGCGACACCCTGCCACTGGCGCAGGACAAGGTCTTCGCCACCCTGAAGCACATGACCGGACACGGGGAGCCGCAAAGCGGCACCAACGTCGGTCCCGCGCCCTACGGCGAGCGCACCCTGCGGGAGATCTTCCTGCCGCCGTTTGCAACCACCATCCGTGAAGCGCACCCGCAGAGCGTCATGGCCTCGTACAACGAGATCGACGGCATCCCCTCGCACGCCAACCACTGGCTGCTGCACGATGTGCTGCGCGGCGAGATGGGCTTCAGCGGCGCCGTGATGAGCGACTACTACGGCATCGAGCAGCTGCAGACCCTGCATCATGTGGAACCGGACCTGATGCACGCCGCGGCGCGTGCGCTGCACGCCGGGGTCGACTCGGACCTCCCCGACGGCGAGGCCTATGCCGAACTGCCCGCGGCACTGGCCAGGGGCCTGGTCACGCAGGCCGAGATCGACACCGCCGTGCGCCGCATCCTGCGCCTGAAGTTCCAGGCCGGGCTGTTTGAACATCCCTATGCCGATGCCGACCGGGCCGCGGCGCTGACCGGCGACGCCGGGGCGCGTGACCTGGCCACCGAGGCCGCGCGCCGCACCACGGTGCTGTTGAAGAATGACGGCACGCTGCCCCTGCACGCCGATCGCATCAAAACCCTCGCGGTCATCGGTCCCAACGCCGCCGTCACCCTGCTGGGTGGCTACTCCAACGTACCCGCCCACACGGTGAGCCTGCTGCAGGGCATAAAGGCCAGGGTGGGCGTGAACACCCGCATCGTCACCGCCGAGGGCGTGCGCATCACGGCGAGTGGCGACTGGTACACCGACAAGGTGGTGCTCGAGGATCCGGCGGCCAACCGCCAGCGCATCCGCGAGGCCGTCGCGGTCGCACGCGAAGCCGATACCATCGTGCTCGCCATCGGTGCCAACCCGGCCATCACCCGGGAGGGCTGGGACTCCAACCACCTGGGCGACCGCGCCGACCTTGGCCTCGTGGCGCAGCAGGACGAGCTGGCGCGGCAGCTGTTCGCCCTGGGCAAGCCCGTCGTGGTGGTCCTGATCAACGGCGCGCCGCTGGCCATTCCCGGGGTCGCCGCGCACGCCAACGCCCTGCTCGAGGCCTGGTATCCGGGACAGGAGGGCGGCACCGCGCTGGCGCAGATCCTGTTCGGCGACGTCAACCCGGGCGGCAAGCTGCCCGTGACCATCCCGCGCTCGGTCGGACAGCTGCCGCTGTTCTACGACCAGAAGCCCACCGCCCACCGCGGCTACCTGTTCGATTCGGTCCAGCCGCTGTTCCCGTTCGGCTACGGCCTGTCGTACACGACGTTCGACATCGGCGCCCCGCAGTTGTCCGCGCCCCGCATCCAGGCCGGCCAGCCGGTGACGGTCACGGTGACCGTACGCAATACCGGCAGGCTGGCCGGTGACGAAGTCGTCGAGCTCTATGTCCATGAGCAGGTGACCCCGGTGACCACGCCGGTGAAGCAGCTCAAGGGCTTTCAACGGGTGCATCTGGCGCCGGGCGCCAGCACCACGGTACGTTTCACCCTTGACCCCGACGCGCTGTCGCTGTGGGACGAACACATGCACCGGGTGGAGGTACCGGGCAGCTTTGAAATCATGGCCGGACCGGACTCCGTGAATCTCAAGACCGCGGCGCTCGAGGTCACCGCCGCCGGTTCTTAAGCCGGCAGCAGCTTTTCCACCAGCAGCTGCAGGCGCTTCTGGCCCTGGTACTCGTTGATGTCCAGGCGGTAGACCAGCCGCACCTCACCCGCGGGCAGTTCAGGCTCATCGACGGCACCGGCGTCCAGATGATTGAACGCAATGGCATCGAAGGTGCGACCGGTGCGCGCCGCCTCCACCCATAGTTTCAGGTGCCGCTCACCCACCACGCGACTGCTGCGGATGGTGAACAGGCCATCGAAGGCCGGCTCGGGAAACGCCTGCCCCCAGGGACCGCCGCCGCGCAGCGCCTGCGCCGTGTCCAGGTGGATTTCGTCCACCGCCAGTTCGCCGTCGGTC
>Ga0153956_1001234_pt1 | contig 23506 bp, 19 predicted proteins | sample TSFL040MetaG_FD_104704 | JGI IMG/M metagenome (GOLD analysis project Ga0153956, IMG submission 104704) | Attine ant fungus gardens microbial communities from Florida, USA - TSFL040 MetaG | ecosystem: Host-associated > Fungi > Mycelium > Unclassified | place: USA: Florida, Wekiwa Springs... | reverse complement strand
TGCCGGGCCTGCCGAGCGTGCCTTCCGCCAACGCCGTCGACATCGTCGACGGAAAGATCGTCGGCCTGAACTGACGCTCCCCCAAAACAAAGCCGCCCGCGAGCGATCGCGGGCGGCTTTTTTTATGGGGACGTGCCCGGTGAACGGCACCGCCGTAGTGTCGAGGGCGGTATTTCTCCCCCGCGATGCCGGCATGTTAGGCCGCGTCGATTATTGCATAGACGGAATGAGAGAGATTTCTTTCCCCGCAGGGTTAGCCTTGGCCGATTGCCGCAACCATAAAAAAAGCGGCATCGGACCGATATGCGGTTCCAGGGAGAGCGCCAATGGATAAGGGGCCTAACGTCGTTTATGACGAAAAATCGCAACGCCTAGCAGCCGAAATGATCGCCGTGGAGAAGCGGCACATCGCGGAACGCATCCGCAACGAGGATTGCGACTGCCGGGAAGGGATGTTTCCCCGGGGACATCTGGCGAGCCGCCGCGGCTTTCTGTTCGCCGCAGGATCGCTCGCGAGCACGCTGAGCGGAGTCGCGCTCGCGCAGGCGCAGGAAAAGAAAACGCCTCCCGGAGCCGTGTATTACGACGTCGCCGCCGACCCGACCAAGGAGCAAGGGCGGCCCGTCGCCGCGGATGGCGGGTACGGTTCGCGCTCGCAGTTCGAAACGGAAGTGCGCTGGCGCTTTCCGACGCCGAACGAGAACACTTCGTGGAGCATGACACCGCTCGACAAGTCGATCGGAAACCTTACGCCCTCGGGCCTTCATTTCGAACGCCATCACGGCGGCATTCCGACGATCGATCCGTCGAAGCATTCGATGGTCGTGCATGGCATGGTGAATACGCCGAAGAAATTCACCATGGCAGACATCAAGCGCTTTCCGTCGGTGACCCGCAAATATTTCATCGAGTGCTCGGGCAACGGCCTGACGGAATGGAACAAGCCGACGCTGAAGACGGTACAGGGAACGCACGGGCTCCTCAGCACTTCGGAATGGACCGGCGTGCAGTTCGCGACGATCGCCCGCGAGGTCGGTTTGAAGGACGGCTCCGCTTGGGTGCTTGCCGAAGGCGCGGACGCCGCCGTCATGACCCGCAGCATTCCGATGGAGAAGATGCTGCGCGACGCGCTCATCGTCTACGGACAGAACGGCGAGGCGCTGCGGCCGGAGCAGGGCTATCCGCTGCGTCTCGTGCTGCCGGGCTACGAGGGCAACACGCATATCAAGTGGCTGCGCCGCCTTGAAGTGAGCGACAAGCCGTTCATGACGCGCGAGGAGACGTCGAAATACACGGACCTGCTGGCGAACGGAAAGGCGCGGCAGTTCAGCCTCGAAATGGATGCGAAATCGGTGATTACTTTCCCGTCCGGCGAAATGAAGCTGCCGGGCGCGGGCTTCTACGAGATTTCGGGCCTCGCCTGGAGCGGCCGCGGCCGCGTGCAATCCGTCGAGGTTTCCGCCGATGGCGGAAAGACCTGGTATCCGGCGCAGATCGCGTCCACGCCGGAGCCGATCTGCACGGTGCGTTTCGCCTATCCGTGGATATGGGACGGCAAGCCCGCGATCCTGCAGAGCCGTTGCACGGACGAAACCGGATACGTCCAGCCGACGCTGAAGCAGCTGGTTGCGATCCGCGGATCGAACGGTCCCTTCGGATCGATCTACCACCTCAATGCGATTCAGAGCTGGGCCGTCAGCGAGACAGGGGAGGTGTCCAATGTCCACGCATAAAATGCTTTCGCTCGCAGCGGCGCTGTCCGCCTCGCTCGGGCTGGCCTCCGCCGCGAACTCGCAGGAAACGGCGACACATTACGGCTTCGGCACCGCCGTCACGCAGGCGGAACTCGGTAAATATTTCTCGATTCCGCCGGATGGGCGCGGCTTGCCGGCGGGAAGCGGCAAGGCGGCTGACGGCGCGAAGGTCTATGCCGAAAACTGCGCGGCCTGTCATGCCGGCAAGCTCGAGGGCAATCCGGCGAAAGGAATCGGCGGCGACAAGCTAATCGGCGGGCGCGGATCGCTCGCGACGAAGACGCCGGTGAAAACGGTGGAGAGCTACTGGCCTTACGCGACGACATTGTTCGACTACGTGAAGCGGGCGATGCCGTTCAGCGCTCCGGGTTCACTGACCGACGACGAGGTCTATGCCGTCGTCGCCTACATTCTGACGGAAGCGAAGATCATCAAGCCGACCGACGTCATGAACGCGCAAACGTTGCCGAAAGTGGCGATGCCGAACAAGGATGGCTTCATAGCGGACTCAAGACCCGAGCTCGAACTCTATCGTTGACGGAATGCGTCCGCTCGATGCGGCGCGCGAAAAAAAAATGGGGTGAGGAGAATCCAAGATGGATGCGGCAACCCAAATCGGCGGGCAACAGGAAGCTGCCCGGATCAACATTCCCGGCCGGCTGGAACGTTTGCCGATGACGGGCTATCAGCGGCGTATCTTTGCCGTGATCGCGACGGCATGGCTGGTCGATCAGATCGACGTCGCCTTGCTCACGTTTCTTCTGGCTTCCATCACCCTCGAATTCGGGCTCACGCCGGTTCAAATCGGCTTTCTGGCGTCGATGACGTTCCTCGGCCAGCTTGTCGGAAATATTCTGGCCGGATCGTCCTCGGATTTGCTCGGCCGCAGGTGGACGTTTCAGGTGACGATGCTCGTCTGGGGCGTTGCCAGCATCCTCGCGGCGTTCTCCTGGAGCGTCGGCGCGCTCATGTTCTTTCGCTTCCTGATCGGCGTCGGGGTCGGCGGCGAAGCGCCCGTCGCGCAAGCGATGGTTTCGGAATTCGTTCCGGCGGAATCGCGCGCGAAATACATCGCCATCATGGAAGGTTTCTGGGCCGTGGGCTTCGTCCTCTCGGGTGCGATCAGCTATTACGTGTTGCCGCTCGCGGGATGGCGCTGGGTGTTCGTCATCGTCGGGCTGCTGGCAGTGTTCGTGTTCGTCGTCCGCCGTAACATTCCGGAATCGCCGCGCTGGCTGGCGGACCGGCGGAGATATGCCGAAGCCGACGCGGTGATGCGGGACATGGAAAAGTCGGTTGAGGCGCGCGTGGGACGGGCTCTGCCCGATCCCAAGCCATATCGTTTCGCCGCCGTGCATCATAGCAATCCATTCATCACGATTTTCCAGGGAATTTATCTCAAGCGGACGATCATGGCCTTCTCGCTCTGGTTTTTCGCGCTGCTCGGGTACTTCGGCCTGAATTCGTGGATCGCGGTCCTGCTTTCGCAACAGGGATTTTCGATCACGAAATCGGTGGGCTTCGTGACGTTGATTACGACGGGCGGCATTCCCGGCTTCATCGCGGCTTCGATTCTGCTCGAAAAAATAGGCCGCAAGCCGACGACGGGCATATTCCTGATCATGAGTGCCGTGATGGCTTACATCTACGGCCACTCGGTCGATACGACGAGCCTGTTCGTGTCGGGATTCGTGATGCAGTTCTTCACCTTCGGGATGTGGTCTTGCCTCTACGCCTACACGCCCGAACTGTATCCGACTTCGGCGCGATCGACGGGCGCCGGCTGCGCTTCCGCGGCGGGGCGCATCGGCGCGATCTCCGGTCCGATTATCGTGGGCTACATCGTGCAGAATGTAGGACAGGTGGGCGTTTTCACGCTCGGCGCGGCGAGTTTCGCCGTCGCGGCGATCCTGGTTCTGGCGCTGGGCGTCGAGACGCGCGGAAAGATTCTGGAGGACATATCGTCGTGATGCGGCGAAAAATTCTCCTGTAAGGTATTCTCATATCCCGGCTGTCCATGCGATAAACTTGTGCAATGCGCATGGAAGCCAGTCGCGACACGGTTGCCGGCAATACAATTGGTTTCTCGGTTGAAAAGTGGGCCGGGGAAACCCCTGCGGCGGCCGCGCTGAGCGATGCGGCCGGAAAGCTCACATACGCGGAACTCGCGCATCGGATCGAACAGGTTTGCGTTTGGCTGCGCTCGCTCGGCCTTTCCCCGGGTGACCGGATTCTCGTCGTCGCCGAGAACAGCGTCTCTCTTGCATTGCTGATCCTCGCAGCGGACCGGGCGGGAATAACGGCGGTGCTGGAGAACGCCCGGCGCGCGGGCGCCGAGATCGGCGCGATCCGGGAGCATTGCGACGCGAGGCTTACGATCTTCGTGTTTTCGAATTCGAGCGACGCGCGCGCCCATGCGGAACGGGACGCCGTTTCCGCGCTCGTAGTCGAGCCGCTGGGTGAGGTGGCGGTTCGGCACGAAAGGCAGGAACAGGCCGCAACCGCTGCTCGCGGAGAAGGGGAGAGACCGGCCGTCATCATCTACACGACCGGAACGACCGGAACGCCGAAAGGGGTCATGCTTCCTCCGCGCGTTTTCGAGTTCATCTCCTCTCAGATGCGCGCGCTGCGTTATGTGACGCCGCAGGATATCGTCTACGGCGTTCTGCCGATTACCCATGTGATGGGGCTCGCCTCCGTCCTCTCGGGCGCGCTGGTTTCGGGCGCGCATCTGCATCTCGTGCCGCGTTTCTCTGCCGCCGATTGTGTTGACTTCGTGCGCGAGCGTGGCGTGACGATGCTGCAAGGGGCGCCCGCGATGTTCGCGAAGATCATCGACCACTGCCGCGCGAAAGGGATCGCGCGGCTGCAGGGGGTGCGTTTTATCGGCAGCGGCGGCGCCCCGATCGATCCCGTCGTGAAGCACGAGGCCGAGCAGCTTTTCGGCGTGCCGTTACACAACGGATACGGCCTGACCGAGGCGGCTTCGACCTGCTGGACCCGTTTCGAGGACGATAACGGCGACGACACCGTCGGGCGGCCGTTGCCGCAGGTCGAGATCCGCGTCGAAAGAAAAACGCCGGCGGACGATGTCGGCGAACTCTGGGTGCGCGGCCCGCATGTCATGACCGGCTATTTCCGCGACCCTATGCGCACCGTAGAAGTGCTCACGCCGGACGGCTGGTTCAACACGCAGGACCTTGCCCGCATCGGCGGTGACGGCCGCGTCTACATCGTCGGCCGGACGAAGGACATTATCATCCGCTCGGGCTTCAACGTTTACCCATTGGAAGTCGAACTGACGCTCTGCAAGCATCCCGATGTCCTGCATTGCGCGGTGCTCGGCCGCAAGGTGAAGGGCAACGAGGAAATCGTCGCCTATGTCGAACTGGCGCAGGGCGCCGCGGCCACGCCCGGCGATCTTTCCGCTTTTCTCGCCGAGCGGCTTTCTCCCTACAAGCGGCCCAACGAGATCGTCCTGATGGATGCCCTGCCTGTCGCCGCCAACGGCAAGGTGCTGAAGAGCGCGTTGTCGGCGGCAGCGGCGGTGTGAGACAATCCCGATCCCTTTTCACGAAAGGCCAAGCCCGATGGAAGAAGCCGTCACGTACGAATCGCGGGATCACATCGCGATCGTCACCATCAACCGCCCCAAACAGATGAATGCGATCAATGAGGAGGTCGAGCTTGGCCTCGCCTCCGCGTGGCGCCGGTTCAACGAAAGCGATGACCGCGTGGGCATTCTTACGGGAGCGGGCGAGAAAGCGTTTTCGGCGGGGAGGGATCGCGACGCGAAGGGCTATCCGGATTACCGGAAATTCGCTCCCGGCGTCGATATCGAGATCGAGAAGCCGCTGATCGCGGCGGTTTCCGGCTGGTGCATCGGCGGCGCACTGACGCTCGTGCAGATGTGCGACCTTTGCGTCGCTACGGAAAACGCCAAGTTCGTTTATCCCGAGGCGAAGGTCGGCTTCGCGGGAGGGCTTGTCGCCTCGCTTGCCGTGCGGATACCGCATAAGGTCGCGATGGAGCTGATGCTGCTGGGCGAGCCGCTCGACGCGCAGCGCGCCTATCAGATCGGCTTCGTCAACCGCATCGTTCCAGCCGGGCAGCACCTGGCCGAAGCGCTCGCGATGGCGGCGAAGATCGCCGACAACGCGCCGCTCGTCCTGCGGATGCTGAAGCAGTTCTCGAACGATACGCTTCCGAAAGGGCCGGTCGAGCGCGCTTCCCGCGCGCTGAAGGAAATCGACCGCGTGTATGGCAGCGAGGACTATCGCGAAGGGCGGGACAGCTTCAGCGAAAAGCGCACACCGAAATACCGCGGACGTTAGGAACGTTTATATTGCAATAGCCCGCCGGTTACTTTCGGCGGGTGCGCCCGGATCGCTTCCTCGATCGGATCGGTGCCCCATCCGGGCCGGTCGGGAACGACGAGCTCTCCGTTTTCGTATACCGGCGCGTGCGTGAACAGCTCGTCGTCCCACGCGAGCCGGTCTACGTCGGTTTCCATGACCCGAAGGTTGGGAACGGCGGCGGCGAAGTTCGCATTGATCATCGTGCAGAGATGGCCGTAAAAGTTATGCGGCGCGATGTTCACGTCATATGCGTCGCAGAAATTGGCGATCTTCATGGATTGCCAGACGCCGTTCCATATCGTGTCGACGATCGCGACGTCGGCGGCGTTCGCGTCGAGGAAGGGCTTGAATTCGCGGATGCCGAACAGCGTCTCGCAGGAAGCGATCGGGTGGGGGCTGTGATCGCGGATATAGGCGAGCGCCTGCGGGCTGTAGCTGTCGATCTCCACCCAGAACAGCGGGAAGTCCGCGAATTCGCGGAGAATTTTTAGGTAACCCTCTGGTTTTGCATTGAAATTCAGGTCGATCAGGATTTCCGTATCGGGGCCCGTGCCGTCGCGCAGCGCTTCGAGATGGGCGCGCATGTTGCGGAGAATTTTGCGGTCCACGTTGAGGTCCGGCTGAAACGGCACCGCGAATCCCGGCCGCCAGGCGCGCAGCGGGCCGTCGTCGTGAATGAAGATGTTGGTTTTCACCGCCTTGAAGCCGCGCTCGCGCGCTTCCGCGCCGACGCGTTTCACGCCGTCGAGGTCGGTGATGGCGGGGCCGAAGAATTTCGGATGATTGATCCGCCAGGTCGGGCAATGCGACCAGTAAACGGGGATCCGGTCGCGCAGCTTGCCGCCGAGCAGTTCGTAGCAGGGAACGCCGAGCTTCTTGGCTTTTGCATCGAGCAGGGCGTTCTCGATCGCGCCGATACCTTCGCTGACGACGCCTCCCGTCGCGGGGCGGGTGAGGCAATAGGCTTCCGTGAAGAAGCGCTCGTGATCGTTCACGCGCGCGCCGACGAGACGCTTGCCGAGCTGCTCAATGACCGACGTGACGCCGGGAGAGCCGAAGCCCTCGTCGAACTCGCTCCATCCGGCGATGCCTTCATCCGTCGTGATCTTGACGAAGTGGTAGTTGCGCCAGCCGGCATCGCAGACCAGCGTTTCGATGGAAGCGACCTTCATTGGAATTTCCTTGAATCGTTGCCGAATTGCGCCACGGCGAATGGCTTCGCCGCGGCGTGTTGTCTCCGATCAGCCGTGTTGGCCGTGCATCAGTCGAGATGGATGTTCATTTCCTTGACGACCTTGCCCCACTTCGTCAGCTCGCTTTTGACGAATTTCTGGAATTCCTGCGGCGAGCTGCCGACCGCGACGGCGCCGACATTGCCGATCTGCTGCTTCACGTCTTCTGCCTGCATGGCCTTTTGCAGTTCCGCGCCGAGCTTCTTGACGATTTCCGGCGGCGTGCCGGCGGGCGCGAACACGCCGTACCACGACGTGACGTCGTAGCCCGGCACTTCCTCGCTGACGGCGGGAAGATCGACGAAGGGCGAGCGTTTCGCCGTCGTGACCGCGAGCCCTTTCAGCTGCTTGTTCTTGATGTAGGGAAGCGCCTCGTTCACCACGGCGACATCGACGCGGCCGCCGATCACGTCCTGGATCGCGGGGAGGCCGCCCTGATAGGGCACCGTCAGCATGTCGAGGCCGGCCATCTTTTTGAAGAGCTCGCAGGACATGTACGGGCTCGTCCCGACGCCGGACGTCGCGCAGCTCGCCTTGCCGGGATTCTTCTTGGCATAGGCGATGAACTCCTTGAGCGAGTTCACGGGCAGGTTCGGATTCGCCGCGATGTAGTTCGGCACGTTCACGACCTGCGAAACCGGAATGAGGTCCGTCTCGATGTTGTAGGAAGGCTTCTTGTAGAAAAAGTTGTTCAGCACGTTCGCGATGCTGCCCATCAGCAAGGTGTGCCCGTCGGGCGCGGACTTGGCGACGGCTTGTGAGCCGATCATGCTGCCGGCGCCCGGCTTGTTGTCCACGATCACGGTCACGCCGAGTGAATCCGAGAGCTTCTTTGCGACGATCCGTCCGAGCAGGTCGGTGTTGCCGCCGGGAGGAAAAGGTACGACGAAGGTAATGATTTTCTTGTCGGGCCAGTCGGCCCGGGCGCCGAATGAGCAAACCAGTGCCAGCAATACGGCCAATGACCCGACTACGGTTCGCGCGCGGTGCCCGAACGAATATTTCATCTTCGATTCCTCCCTAGACGGTATTGAAAAGTCTTTTCTTGTTTTCTCCGGAACGGAGCCAAGTGTATTGCGCCATCGAAATTCTTTCGAGTCCAGAGGGATAAAGCACATTTAAAGTCCGATGACGGCTGCCCGTCATTTGGAAGAGCGGGTCTATCGAACTTTCGCTTTGTTCGAAGGTTGAAGTGCGGCGGTTGAACCGGCGGCGAGAGACACCGGAGTCGTATATGGCCAGGCTCTTCTGGGCCGTCATGTTCGCGTTGCTGATGTCAGGCGGGGCGGGGGCACAGAACGATGGCGCGGGTTCTCCCGCGGTGCCAAAACCGAATGCGTCCGGCGATACGAAAGAATCCCTCTGTCTCCTCGTGGAGTCGGCCGCCCGCGCCAACGGGCTGCCGGTCGAATTTTTCGCGCGCGTCATCTGGCAGGAAAGCGGTTTTCAGCCCGACGCGGTCGGTCCGCTGACGCGCAGCGGGAAACGCGCGCTCGGCATCGCGCAGTTCATGCCCGGCACGGCGGCGGAGCGAAATCTGCTCGATCCTTTCAATCCCGTCGAGGCCTTGCCGAGGTCGGCGGAGTTTCTCAGCGAGTTGCGCGGGGAGTTCGGCAATCTCGGGCTTGCGGCGGCGGCCTACAACGCCGGGCCTCGCCGCGTGCGTGAATGGCTCGCGAAAACGGGGCCGATGCCCGCCGAAACGCGCGCGTATGTCCTCGCCATCACCGGCACCGCTGTCGAGACGTGGGCAAGGCACGACGACGCGTACCCTGCCGGCAGCGGCACGGACTGCAGGACATTGATGGCGCTCCTGAAGCGCGCGCCGAATCGTTTCGTGTCGGCGCTCGAGCGCAGGATCGTGAGCGGCGCGGCGCAGCCCTGGGGCGTCATTCTCGACAGCAGCAGATCGCGGGATCGAATCCTCGCGCGTTACGCCGGTTTGCAGGCGCGGCACGCTTCCGTTCTCGCGGAACGGGACCCGATTTTGATCGAGCGGCGCGGGCCGTTGCCGCGATATCAGGTCAGGATCGGTGCCGGGAGCCGCGCGGCCGCCGACGAACTCTGCGCCCGTATCCATAAGGACGGAGGAAATTGCGTCGTGCTCCGCAATCCTCGTTCTTGATGCAAACGCCGGTAAAATATCCTACGATCTGTCCATAAAATAATCCCGGGGAGGAGAGCCATGAAGAAATTGTCCGTTGCGTTGTCGGCCGCCTTGTTGTTGGCGGCGAGCCCGCATGCGAAAGCCGAAGTGAACGAACTCGTCATCGCCCAGCAATACGGCGTGAGCTTCCTGCCGATCATGGTGATGCAGAACAAGAATCTCGTCGAGAAGCACGCCGCCGCCGCGGGCCTCAAGGACCTCAAGACGAAATGGGCCTCGGTCGCCGGCCCCGCCGCGATGAACGACGGCCTGATCTCGGCCTCGCTGCATTTCGCGGCGCAGGGCGCGCCCTCGTTGATCACGCTCTGGGACAAGACCCACGGCCAGATCAAGGGCGTCGCCTCGACGACGACCTATCCGCTCTATCTCATCAGCCGCAACCCGGACGTGAAGACGATCAAGGATTTCACCGACAAGGACAAGATCGCGGTGCCTTCGGTGAAGATCTCGACGCAGGCGATCATGCTGCAGATCGCGGCGGCGAAGGCGTTCGGCGAAGCGAATTTCGCCAAGCTCGATCCCTTCACCGTCTCGCTCTCGCATCCGGATGCGACGCTCGCCTTCACCAACAACACCGGCGGCGTCAACGCGCATTTCTCTTCCTCGCCGTTCTACGAACAGGAAATGAAAGTGCCGGACGCACATCTCATCACGACGAATTATGAAATCCTCGGCGGCCCGGCCACCGCCATCGTCATCACCACCAGCGCGAAATTCCGCGAGGGTAATCCCAAGGCCTACAAGGCCTTCGTCGATGCGCTGCGCGAGGCGATCGAGATCATCAACAAGGACAAGCGCGCCGCCGCCACGCTTTATCTCGAGGTCGCGCACGACAAGAAGAATTCCGTCGAAGACATCCTCAAGATCATCAGCGACAAGGACTACGCCTACACGCTGACCCCGGCGAAAGTGCTGGCGACGGCGCAGTTCATGGCGAAGACCGGCTCGGTCAAGCAGTCGCCGAAGACGATCAACGATCTGTTTTTCGCCGGCGTCAAGGAAGTGGACAGCGGCAACTGAGGCATTGGAAGAAGCATGAACAAGTCCTCGCGGCCGTTCCGTGTCGGCACCGGCGCGGGTTTCTCGTCGGATCGGCTCGATCCGGCGATAGACCTCGCCGAACGCGGAAAACTCGACGCAATGGTGATGGAGTGTCTGGGCGAGCGCACGGTCGCGTTCGGCCATCGCGACCGCATGCTCGACCCGAAGCGGGGTTACAACTCGCATCTGCAGCGGCGCATGAAAGCGCTGCTGCGGCCCTGCCATGCCGCGGGCACCACGATCGTCACCAATATGGGCGCCGCCAATCCGCGCGCCGCGGCCGAGCGCACGGTCGAGGTCGCGCGCGAACTGGGGCTGAAAGGGCTGAAGGTTGCCTGCATCGAAGGCGACGACGTTTCGTCGCTGGTGCCGCGCGACCAGCCGTTCATGGACGAGCCGGGCAGGCTCTCGGACGTGGACGCCGAGGTCGTCGGCATGAACGCCTATCTCGGCGTCGATGCGATCCTGCCGGCGCTCGAGGCGAAGGCCGATGTCGTCATCGGCGGCAGGCTCGCCGACCCCTCGATGTTCCTCGCGCCGCTCATGCACCGTTTCGGCTGGGCGGCGAGCGACACCGCGCGCATGGGAGCGGGCACGCTGGTCGGGCACCTGATGGAATGCGGCATGCAGGTCACCGGCGGCTATTTCGCCGATCCCGGCATGAAGGATGTCTCCGCCCTTGCGGATTGCGGTTTTCCGATCGCGGAAGTGAACGAGGACGGCAGCGCCGTCATCACCAAGCTCGACCGCACCGGCGGCTGCGTCACCCCCGGCACGGTGAAGGAGCAGCTTCTCTACGAAGTGCACGACCCCGCGCGCTATCTCACGCCGGACGTGACGGCGGATTTCAGCAAGGTGCGGATCGCGGAGGAGGGCACGGACCGCGTGCGTGTCTCGGGCGCGGATGGCGCGAAGCGCCCCGAGCAGTTGAAAGTCACGGTCGGCTTCGACGGCGGATTCCAGGGCGAAGCCGGCGTGAGCTATGCGGGGCCCAACGCGCAGGAGCGCGGCCGGCTGGCGGCGGACATCGTCCGTTCCCGTCTTTCCAAAATGCTCGGAAAGCAGGCGAAGATGCGCGTCGATCTGATCGGCGCGAGCTCCCTGTTCGCGACGGCGGGGCTTTCCGCGCAGGGCGCGCAGGACGTGCGCCTGCACGTTACGGTTCGCTCGAAATCGAGAGAGGATGCCGAATTGATGCTGTGGGAGATCGAATCCCTCTTGTGCTGCGGGCCGGCGGGCGGCGGAGGCTATCGCGGCTCGATCACGCCCTGGGTCGTCACCAAGTCCGTCTTGATCGCGCGCGAGCTGGTGAAGCCCGCGATAGAGGTGCTGGTCGCATGAATACTCCCCGGCGGAACGCTCCCCAGGTCGTGCGGGACATCGCGCATGCGCGCGCGGGCGACAAGGGAAACATCTCGAACGTCAATATCTGGGTCTACGACCCGGAGGATTTCGAGCTTTTGAAGCGCGCGCTCACCCCGGAGCGGATCAAGCGCGCGTTTCCCGGCCTCGTTCGCGGAAAAATCGAGCGCTATGCGATCGAGCATCTGCACGGCCTGAACTTCGTGATGCACGAGGCGCTGGAAGGCGGCGTCAACGGCTCGCTCAATCTGGACTCGCACGGGAAGTCGTGGAGCTATTTGTTGCTGGGACTGCCGCTCGACGAAACGGACGACAAGACGCGTTAAATCCCGGGGAACCCGCGGCCTTCCTCGGGGTTAGATTTGACAGCCCAAGGGAGTTCGCATGGCGACGCGCGCTTACTGGTCCGGAAATATCCGCCTGTCTCTGGTTTCCATTCCCGTTCAGGTGATGCCTGCGACCAAAACCGGCGCGAAGATCGCCTTCCACCAGATTCACAAGCCGAGCGGATCGCGCATCCGCTATCAGAAGGTGGTACCCGATATCGGCCCCGTCGATACCGACGAGATCGTGAAGGGTTACGAGCTGGAGAAGGGCAAGTACGTCCTGCTCGAAGACCGGGAAATCGACAAGCTCAAGCTGGAGGCGAAAAAGACGCTCGACCTCGTGCAATTCGTCGGCATGCACGAAATCGACCCCGTCTATTTCGAACGGCCTTTCTTCGTGCTGCCCGACGACGAAGAGGATAATGAGGCCTTCATCGTTTTGCGCGATGCGCTGAAGAAGACGAAGAAGATCGGGCTTGGGCAGATCGTCATCCGCGGCAAGGGCGCGCTCGTCGCGCTCAAGGCTTGCGGCAAGGGCATGATGCTCGAAACCTTGCGCTACGCCGATGAAGTGAAGAAAGCGGATAGCGCCTTCCGCGACATCAAGGAGGAAAAGCCGAAGCCGGATATGATCGAACTTGCCGAGGAGCTGATCGAGCGCAAGACCAGGAAATTCGACGCGGCCGCCTTCAAGGACGCCTACGAGGAGGCGTTGCGCGACCTGATCGAGGCGAAGGCCGAGCACCGGCAGGTCCGCCGGATCGAGGAGACGCCGCAAACCGCGAAGATCATCAACCTCATGGATGCGCTCCGGAAAAGCGTGGGCAAGGGCGGCAACGAACGCGCGAAGAAGCCGGCGAAGCGAAGCCGTAAATCCTCCCGCCGCAAGGCGGCGTGACCATGCCGGACCGTCTCAGGAAATATCGCAGCAGGCGGGATTTCACCCGCACGCAGGAGCCTGAAGGAAAGACCGCGAAATCCGGCAAGCGGCTCGCTTACGTCATCCAGAAGCACGCCGCGCGCAGGCTGCATTACGATTTCCGGCTGGAATGGAACGGCGCGCTCATGAGCTGGGCCGTTCCGAAAGGGCCGAGCGAAAATCCGAACGACAAGCGGCTTGCCGTCCATGTCGAGGACCACCCGGTCGCATATGGCGGTTTCGAGGGGACGATCCCCAAGGGCGAGTATGGCGGCGGCACGGTGATGCTGTGGGATCGCGGCTGGTGGGAGCCGCACGACGATCCCGATGAGGCGATGAAAAAGGGAAAGCTCGCTTTCACGCTGCATGGCGAACGGCTGAAGGGGAATTGGGCACTCGTCCGTCTGCGGGCGCGGCATAGGCGAGACAAGGACAACTGGCTGCTGGTCAAGGAAAAGGACGAGGTCGCGCGCACCAAGGGCAAGCCGAGTGTCGAGCGCGAAACCGGGAGCGTTAAGAGCGGCCGCGATATGGAAGAGATCGCGGCGGGGAAAAAGGTCTGGCATTCGAACCGGGCGAGGACGAAAGCTGCGGCGCCGCTCGTAAAAAAAAAGACTCGCTGAAACTTCCGGCTTTCGTGAAGCCGCAGCTCGCGACCCTCGTTGACGCGCCTCCGGCCGGAAACGAATGGCTGCACGAGATCAAGCTCGACGGCTATCGCGCGATCGCTTCGGTCGCGGGCGAACGGGTGGTGATCCGCACGCGCAATGCGCTGGACTGGACCCGGAAATTCGCCCCGCTCGTGCCGCCGCTGGCCGGTCTTCCGTGCCATGCCGTGTTGCTGGATGGCGAAATCGCGGTTGCCGACGAGGAAGGCCGCACCGATTTCGGGGCCTTGCAGGAAGCGCTGTCGGCGGGGAGCGGCGGCTTCGGTTATTATCTCTTCGATCTCCTGCACCTTGATGGCGAGGATTTGCGCTCGCTTCCGCTGATCGAGCGAAAGGAAAAGCTGAGATTGCTTCTCGAGGGGACCGGGAGCCCGCTTCTCTATTCCGATCACATCGAAGGCGATGCAGCGCTGGTTTATTCGCATGCCTGCGATCTGAAGCTCGAAGGCATCGTTTCGAAGAAACGAAACGACGTCTATCGCTCCGGCCGCGGCAAAAGCTGGCTCAAGGTCAAATGCGGCATGGAGCAGGAATTCGTCATCATCGGATGGCGCCCGTCGGACAAGGCGGGCAGGCCGTTTTCCTCGCTCTTGCTTGCCGTCCACGAGGAGGGGAAGCTGCGGTATGCGGGCCGCGTCGGCACGGGCTATTCCGGCGCGCGGCTCGGCGAGCTGGCGAAGCGATTCAAATGTCATGCGCGCGAGGATCCGCCCGTCGACGATGTGCCGCGCGCGATCGTGCGCCACGCGCGTTTCGTCGACCCCGTTCTTGTCGCCGAAATCTCGTTTCGCGGCTGGACGAAGGACGGCGTCGTCCGTCAGGCGAGTTTCAAGGGATTGCGTGCCGACAAGCCGGCGCGCCAGATCGTTCGGGAGAAAGCCATGCCGAAAGCGCAAGCGGTGAAGCTGTCGAAGGCGGAAAGCGTCGAGGCGGAAGGAATCCGCATCACGCATCCGGACCGGGTTGTTTTCCCGGGACAGGGCGTGACCAAGCGCGACCTCATCGATTACTATCGCAGGATCGCCGGTCTCATCCTGCCGCACATCGCGGACCGGCCGCTGTCGCTCGTGCGCTGCCCGCAGGGGCGCGAGAAGGAATGCTTCTTCCAGAAGCACGCCTCTCCGGGCTGGCCGGATGAATTACGCAAGGTCCGCATCCGCGAGAAATCGGGCGCCGACGACTATCTTTATGTGGAGGATCTCGCCGGCATCGTCGCCGCGGTGCAGATGGGCGTGCTCGAGCTTCATGTCTGGGGAGCGCATGTCGATCGGGTCGAGAAGCCGGACCGCATGGTGTTCGATCTCGATCCCGATGAAGGCCTGCCTTTCGCCCGGGTGAAGGAAGCGGCGCTCGATCTGAAAAAGCGGCTGGAAAATTTCGATCTCGAATCGTTCCCGATGGCGACGGGCGGAAAGGGCGTTCACGTCGTGGTGCCGCTCGCGCCGAAGCATTCGTGGGACGAGCACCGCAGCTTCGCCGAAGCCCTCGCGCGGCTGATGGAAGAAGAAAACCCCGGGCTTTACATCGCGAACATGTCGAAGAAGAAACGGCAGGGACGTATCTTCGTCGATTATCTGCGTAACCAGCGCGGCTCGACCGCGATCTGCCCCTATTCCACGCGGGCGCGCAAGGGCGCCTATATCGCGGCGCCCGTTTCATGGCGCGGTCTTGGAACGCTCAAAAACGCGCATCCCTTCGGCGTGAAGGACGCCGCGAAAATCGCGCGCGCGGGCGATCCCTGGAAGGGCTACCGTTCCGTCAGGCAGTCGCTGCCGAAGTTTTAGCCGCTGTTCCTCAGTCCCGCGGCGATGCCGTTGATGGTGAGGTGGATTCCTTCCACGACGCGCTCGTCGCCGCCATGCGCGCGCTCTCGCTTGAGCAGTTCGATCTGCACATGGTTGAGCGGATCGAGATAGGCGAAGCGATTCCGGATCGAGCGCGCGAGCAGGGGGTTGTTTTCGAGCAGCGCCTTCTGGTCCATGATCTTGCACACCATCTCGACCGTGCGCTGCCATTCGTCGCGGATGCGCTTGAAGATCGCCCGCGCGAGCGCCTTGTCCTCGACCAGGTCCGCGTAGCGCGAAGCGATGCCCATGTCGGTCTTGGCGAGCACCATGTCCACGTTCGACAGCAGCACCTGAAAGAACGGCCACTTCCGGTACATCGCGCGCAGCACGTCCATGCCGGGTTGCGGATGCTCGTTCAGCCAATGCTGCGCGGCCGTGCCGAACCCGTACCAGCCCGGCAGCATTACGCGCGATTGCGACCAGCTGAACACCCAGGGGATCGCGCGCAGATCCTCGATCCGCTGCGAGCGGGTGCGGGAAGAGGGGCGGCTTCCGATGTTCAGTCGCGCGATCTCGTTGATGACGGTGGACTGCCAGAAATACTGCTCGAAGCCCGGCGTCTCGTAGACGAGATCGCGATAGGCCTTGAGAGCGGAAGCGGAAAGCTCTTCCATGACGCTGGCGTAGACGTTCTCGCTCGCCTCGTTTTTCGGGTGCAGCAGCGACGCCTCGAGGGTCGCGGCGGCGAGCGTTTCGAGGTTGCGGCGTCCGACTTCGGCGCTCGAATATTTCGCGGAGATGACCTCGCCCTGCTCGGTGATGCGGATGCGGCCCTGCACGGCCCCGGGCGGCTGCGCGAGGATCGCCTGATAGCTCGGGCCGCCGCCGCGGCCGACCGAGCCGCCGCGCCCGTGAAAGAGGCAAAGCCGGACGCCGTGGCGGCGAAAGATTTCGACCAGTTCGCCTTCCGCCTTGTAGAGCTCCCAGATCGAGGTCAGGAAGCCGCCGTCCTTGTTGCTGTCCGAATAGCCCAGCATCACTTCCTGGATGTCGCCGCGGCTCGCAAGCAGCCTTCGATACGCCGGCAGCGAAAACAGCGCGTCCATGATGCCCGCGCAATGGCGAAGGTCGGTGATCGTCTCGAACAACGGAACGACATTGAGATCGAGGCCGCGCTCCCGGCCGAAGAGGTTTCCTTCCCTGAGCAGCACGATCACTTCGAGAATGTCGGAGACGCTTTCCGCTTTCGAGATCACGTAATTCCGGACGGCTTCGCTGCCGTATTGCCGCCGCGCGTCCGCCGCGGCCCCGACGATGGCGATCTCGGATCGTGTTTCCTCGCCGTATTTCGCGGCCTCGTCGAAAAGCGGCCCGTCCGCCTGCAGGGTTTTCAGCAGAAGCTCGATTTTTGCCGCTTCGTCCAGCGTCTCGTAACGGATCGCCGGATCGCGCCGGGCGAGAAGATCGCCGACGACGCGCTCGTGCACGACCGAATTCTGGCGGAGATCGATCGTGGCGAGATGAAAGCCGAAAACGTCGACCGCGCGGCGCAGATGGCGCAGCCGTCCGCGCGCGAGCACCGCCGATCCGTTCGCGCGCAGCGATTGGTCGATGATATCGAGATCGGCCTTGAACTCCGCGACGTCCCGGTAGGGAGAAGCATCCGCCGACGGGCGGGGCTGATTGATCTGCGCGAGCGCGCGGCCTGTCGCCGCCAGCCGCGCATAGATGCCGGCGATGGCGCGGCGATAAGGCTCGGTTGCCCGATGCGGCGAGCGGTCCGGCGAGGCGGCGGCGAGTTTTTCGAGCTTCGAGGAAATACGGACGCTGCGGCCGTCGAGCGGCAGCTCTCCGCCGAGCAGATGGATTTCCTGCAGGTAATGGGAGAGCGCGCGCCGGCTCTGCAGCCGGAATGCTTCCACCAGCGTCTGCGCGGTGACGAAGGGGTTGCCGTCGCGGTCGCCGCCGATCCAGCTGCCCATGCGAAAAAACGAAGCCAGCTTGAAATCCTCGTTCCGGGGAGTCTTGCCCGCAAGCAAGTCTTCCAGGCCGGCGTAAAGCCGCGGAAGCTCGCGCAGGAACGTGTAGTCGTAATAGGAGATTCCGTTCGCCACCTCGTCGAGCACGGCGAGCTTCGTCCGCCGGATGAGGTTCGTCTGCCATAGCGTCAAGACCGCCTGGCCCAGGGCTTCGTCGAACGCGGCGGATTCCGCCGGCGTGAATTGCGTGCGGTCGCGCTCGGCCAGGAGGCGCGCGATTGCGATCTCGCGATCGAGCACGCTCTTGCGGCGGACTTCGGTGGGATGCGCGGTGAGCACCGGACAGACCAGCGCGTTGTCGAAAAATTCCTTGAGCTGCGCGAAGGAGATGCCGGAATACTGCGCGGCTTCGACCGCATAGGCCATCGTGCCCGTGCGCGGCGCCGAAGCCGCCATCTCGTGCACGCGGTTGCGCCGGGTGTGGTGTTCGTCCTCCGCGATGTTCGCCAGATGCGAGAAGTAGCCGAAGGCGCGGATCACCTGGACGGTTTCGTCCGGCGAGAGGCTGTCCAGCGTGGCGGCAAGCTCCCGCCGCGCGGCGGGATCCTCGTCGCGCCGGAATTGGATGGAGGTCTGCCGGATCCGCTCGATGATGCTGAAGGTCTTTTCTCCTTCCTGCGAGCGGATGACGTCGCCCAGGATCTGGCCGAGGCGCCGAATGTCGTCGCGCAGGGGGCGATCCTTTTCGGCGACTTCCAGAACTTCTACGGGGGGGAATTGGTTCGACACGGCGGCAACCCAGGCAGGAATGAGCAGGAATGAGAATGTGAGTCCGTGGCTACGCATACACCGTTTGAGAGCCTGCGAGCGACTGTAATGGTAAAATATAACCATTCGGCTGTTGGAATATCTTAACTTTATTCAACCACCTTTGCGTGTGGGGCTCGGTCCAGCGGACCGCAGCAAGCGTTATTGCCGCCGCGTTCGGCGCATTGCTTGATGGGATGAGAGATGAACTGGTTTGGAAACCTGCGAATCCGGTGGAAGGTACTCCTCGCACCGGCTTTTTTGATTCTTGTGTTGCTCGGGCTTGGCGGGTTTGTTTTGAAAACCCAGTGGGAAAACCAGGCGACCCTCAGCCAATTGATGAGCGGCCCGGTTCGCCAGGCGGAGGCCGTCGGCGATTTCACGGTGGCCGCGTGGTCCGTGCAGACGCGTCTTTATAGTCTTGCCGCGACCGCGGCGACGTCGATGACGGAGGAGGATAAGAGCAAGGCCGCCTCCATCGGCGAGGAAACCGCCGAAAACCTGATCGACCTCTCGGCCAAGATTCTCGAGCTGGAGCAGCTCAAGGCCAACAAGACCTGGGCCTCGTTCGGCAAGCTCAAGGAAGATGTCGAAAAATACGCCAAGCAGGCCGGCGCCGTCGTCGAGACGGTCGATACGGATCCCGCCTCCATCTTGATCACGATGCGGGGCACCCAGCAAACCTTCGACGAAATCATTTCGCTGGCGAACGAACTCAGCCAGCTCAGCGAGCAGGCGCGCGACCGCGAAGTCGTCCAGGTGAACCTCAAGCTGGACGAGCAGGCGAACATCTTGAAGATTCTTGTGGCGGTCGCCGTGCTCGTCGGCTGCCTCGTATCGTTTCTCGTCAGCCGAGCGATCACGAAGCCGATTACCCGGCTCGCGGGCGTCATCCAGAACATCGCGGGCGGCGATTTCGAAGGCGAAATACCGGCGACAAAGCAGCGCGACGAGGTCGGCGCCATCGCGGGCTCCGTGGTTTCGCTGCGCGAATCGAGCCGCGAGGCGGTGACGCTTCGCCAGCAGCAGGAAAGCGCGAAGGAACGCCTGGAAGCCGACCGGCGCGCCGCGCGCGACAGCCTCGCGGCCGAGTTCGAGCGGCAGATGCAGGGCGTGATGGACGCGGTCGCCGAAGCGACGCGGCTCGTCGGCGAGAGCGCGAACAGCGTCGCCGCCATCGCGACGCAGGCCGGCGCCCGCACGTCCGCGGTGGCGGATGCGGCGCAGGAGGCGTCCTCGGGCGCGGAACTGATCGCGGCCTCGTCGGAGGAAATGTCCTCCTCGATCGCGGAAATATCCCGCCAGGTCGGAACGGCGCGCGACTTCTCGCAGGAAGCGGTATCGCATGCGGGCGGCTCCAGCGCGATCATCAAGGGTCTCGCGGATTCCGCCCAGCGCATCACCGATGTCGTCAAGCTCATCAGCGACATCGCCGAGCAGACGAATTTGCTGGCACTCAACGCCACCATCGAGGCGGCGCGCGCGGGCGAGGCGGGCCGCGGCTTTGCCGTCGTCGCGGCGGAAGTGAAGGGCCTTGCCGCGCAAACCGCCAAGGCGACCGGCGAAATTCATTCCCAGGTCGAGGCGATTCAGTCCGCGACGTCCGAAGCGGTGAAATCCACCGAAGCGATTGTCGGCGATATCTCCAAGATTTCGGAAATCACGCTGGCGATCGCGTCGGCGGTGGAGGAACAGGACGTGGTGACGCGCGATATCGCGTCGAGCATCGAAACGTCGTCGAACTCCTCGCGGCAGGTCACGGCCGATATCGGCGAGCTGGATACGGCCGTTGCGGCTACCGGCAACGCGTCGCGCGACATGCTCAAGGCGGTCGCGACGCTGGACGAGCAGGCGCGTAATCTGAGCGCCGCCGCGGACACCTTCCTGCGCGGATTGCGCGCGGCGTGATGACGAGCGGGGCGGCGTTTAGAGCATGATCCCGAAAGGCGGAAACCGGTTTTCGGAAAAGATCATGCTCGAAAAGGTCTATTGCGCCGTCCAGCTCTTGTAATCCGCTTCGGAGACGTTCGGCAGCTTCTTCACGAACGCGGCGATCTTCCAGATTTCGTCGTCCTTGACGTCGATGGCGGCGAAGCCCGGCATGCCGGTGAACTTGAGGCCGTGCTTCACGACCCAGAAAATCTCGTTTGGCGTCCGCTCCTTCGCGACCTCGGCGAGATCGGGCGGCGAGGGGTTCAGCGCTTCCGAGAATTTCGCCCAACTCGCGCCGGGTCCGCCATGGCAGCTCACGCAGCCGCGCATGGAGAAAGCCTTGGCGCCTGCCTGCACGATGGCCGGATCGTCGAGCGCGACGGCGGGCCTGTCGGTCGCGTGGCGGGCGATCGAGGCCATGCGTATCTTCTCGAGCGACCAGGCGACGATGTCGAAATGCGGTTCGTTCGCCGCTATGTTGAGAAACCCGCCGAAGAAATAAATGGGGACGACGATAGCGGCGACAATCGCAAGCGCGCCGATGGCAGCGAGTAATCTCATGAGACACCTCCCGTTTCGCCTGTTTGGGTAAACGCCGTCCGGCGCATTTCGATCCTCGATGACAGGTATCAAGCAGGCGCCGGAATCGTCCGGATCGGGTTGCCGTCGAGCCAGGCGCGCACATCCTCAGCCATCTGCGAATAGAAACGGCGATATCCTTCCGCGGTGACATAGCCGAGATGCGGCGTGACGACGGCGTTCTCGATCTTCCGCAGCGGATGGTCCAGCGGAACGGGTTCGGAGTCGAAGACATCGATGCCGGCGCCCGCGATTTTCCCCTCGCGCAGCGCGGAGAGCAGGGCGGCTTCCTGCACGATCGGTCCGCGCGAGGTATTGATGAGATAGGCGGTCGGCTTCATCAGCGCGAATTCGGCGGGGCCGATCGCGCCGCGCGTGCGGTCGGAGAGCTGCGTGTGGATCGTGATGAAGTCCGATTGCCGGAACAGGTCTTCCTTGCTCACGCGCTTCGCCCCCGCGCCGCTCGCTTTCTCGTCGGTCAGGTTCTGGCTCCAGGCGATCACGTTCATGCCGAAGGCATTGCCAATCCGCGCGACGCGCGAGCCTAGCTTGCCGAGGCCGACGATGCCGAGCGTCTTGCCCTCCAGTTCGCTGCCGAGCGTGGACTGCCACGCCGCGCCCGCCTTGAGGCGCGCATGCTCCGCGCCGATCTTGCGCGTGAGTTCGAGCATCAGGCCGAAGGTGAGCTCCGCCGTCGGCGTGCCGATGGATTCCGTGCCGCAAACCGGGATGCCGCGCTCCGCCGCCGCCTTGATGTCGATTGCCGCGTTTCGCATGCCGCTCGTGACGATGAGCTTGAGGCGGGGAAGGGCCTCGATCGTGGCGCGGCCGAAAGGGGTTCGTTCGCGCATCAGGCAAAGGATGGAAAAATCCTTCAGTGTCTCGGCCAGCCTTTCGCCGAGCGGCGCGTTGAAGACCGTGATGTCGGCGTCCTTTTCGACGCCCGACCAGTCGGCGAGGCTGAGGGCCACGTTTTGATAGTCGTCCAGAATGGCGCAGCGATGTCGCATGACGTTCCTATGATGATTTCGTCCCCGAGGGACCGCCTTTATACATCTACATCGCCCGGAGCGCGCGGCTGCACACATTGACGTGGGGCATGGTCAGGGGGTTCCCGGCATGCGGGGATCGCCGGGCAGGCTGTTGTATCAAAGCCACATCGCCCGAAAAAAATGCGAAGCGCGTATACGGCACCGCAATATCGGATATGGTTCGGCGCCGTTCCTTCCGGAAGCGGCCGATTCATCAAGCAGGGCAGGCTGGAATGAGAGCCCCTCTCGTTGCGCGCTGGGCCGCCGCCGCGGCCGTTTTGTTTCTTCTGGGTTGCCTTCCGGCGGCCGCGCAGGCTCCCGCCTCGCCCGAGCAGGAGGCCGCGATCAAGCCGATCATGGCGCCGCCTGCTGCCCGCGCGGCAAAGACGACATCGGCGCGCGTTGCCTCTCACGGCAGCAAGACGAAGGCCAAGGATGCCTCGCACGTTTACCTGTTTCGCGGCCTGCTCAACATCTTCTCGCTCGGCATGGACGAACTCGCGGACAAGATCCGCGCGACCGGCGTCGCCGCCACGGTTTACAACCATACCGAATGGGAAGAAGTCGCCGGCAAGATCGTGGCCGATTACAAGAACGGCAACCACGGACCGATTATCCTGATCGGCCATTCGCTCGGCGCCGACGCCGTGATGTTCATGGGCGCCTATCTCGGTAAGCAGGGCGTGCCCGTCGCGCTGATCGTTCCGTTCGACGGCACCCAGACGCTGACGGCCTCGAGCAATGTCGCGCGCGTCCTGAACATCACGCAGCGCGATTATGCCTATGTTCGCAAGGGCGTCGGATTCCGCGGCGAGTTGCAGAATATGGACGTGAGCTCGCAGGGGCTCGACCATCTCGACATCGACAAATCTCCGCGCCTGCATGCGCTGGTGCTGGGCAAGATCGCGGCCGTTGTGAAAAGGGGCGCGACGCCCTCCGAATTCGCGACCGTTCCGGGAGAGAAGGAAACGGCGAAACACGCGCCGAAACCGGCCGCCGCCGAAGCCGCGGCCAAGCCGGCGGAAGCGTCCGCCGCGCTGCCCGCCGGCGAAACGGCAAAACCCGCATCCGTACCGGCGCCCGCGCAACCGGCGGCAGCCGGGACAACGCCTGCGCCGGCGTCCGTTTCTTCTCCCGCGTCCGCGCCATCCGTTTCCGCGGCCTCCGAGACGGCGGCTGCGCAACCCATCAGTGCGCCGGCGGCGACGGCCCCGCAGCCCGCAAGCGCGCCCGCGCCGCGCCCGGCGACGGAACGCCTCGAATACGAAAAGCTGAAAGAATAGCCGCGGAAGCGATCAGGACTTCGGCGTCACTTCGGTGACTTGCCGCCGATTCCTTCGGTGATCTCCGCGGCCGCGCGTTTCACTGTCGGTCCAAGCTCGCCGAGGCGCTCGTCGCTCATGCGTACCATCGGGCCCGAGATCGAGATCGCGCCCGTGACCTCGCCATATTCGTTGAACACCGGCGCGCCGATACAACGCATGCCTTCGGCGCGCTCTTCGTTGTCGATCGCCCAGCCGCGTTTGCGCGCGAGCGCGAGATCCTCGAGCAGCTTGTCCGGATC
>Ga0153956_1001233_pt1 | contig 23544 bp, 18 predicted proteins | sample TSFL040MetaG_FD_104704 | JGI IMG/M metagenome (GOLD analysis project Ga0153956, IMG submission 104704) | Attine ant fungus gardens microbial communities from Florida, USA - TSFL040 MetaG | ecosystem: Host-associated > Fungi > Mycelium > Unclassified | place: USA: Florida, Wekiwa Springs... | reverse complement strand
GACGCTTTGTATCGATGGACTTTCATCCACCTCAAGGCGCCCACACAAGTTACCTGCGCACACTGTCAATGATCTCAACGACTTGCAGGACTTCGTTCGTCCTGCGTCCCAAGACATTTCGTCGTTGGGAGCCGCACATCATACATCGTATTCCGTATCCGTCAACACCTCGATGCGATCTTTTTTCGCCCCGAGTGCCTCGGCGCTCGCCGAGGCCTCCGCTTCGCCAGTCCGCCCTTGCAGGCATCCCGTCGAAGGGCCGCGAATCCTACATCCGATTTCCGGTTCGTCAAGCCCGCGGATCAACTTTCGATCCGCACCGCGAACGCTCCGGAAAACTCCGTTTCATCGGCGACCCGAGCGGGGTTGCTCGACGAAGGGCCGCGCATCCTACAACCAAATTCCGATCCGTCAACCCTCGATGCGCTGGGCGCTCGGGTCTCACGCGGAGGAGCCGAGGCGCACCCGCGCGAACGCACGCTTGCCGATCTGCAGCAGGTGCTCGCCGCCGGCATGCAACAACCGCTCGCGATCCTCGACGACCTGACCGTCAATGCGCACCGCACGTTCGGCCAACTTGCGCGTAACCTCGGAATTGCTCGCCGCGAGCTTCGCCGCCACGAACAACGGCGCGACCCGGATGCCGTCGGCCGCCACCGCGATGTCGAGCAACGGCAGGTCGACGTCGACGCGCTGCTCGCGCACCAACGCCGTCCATTGCTCCAGGGCATGCCCCGCTTGCGCCGCGCCGTGGAAACGCGCCGCGAGTTCGCGCGCCAGCGCGATCTTCGCGTCGCGCGGATGCAGCGCGCCCGCGGCGACATCGCCCTTCATGCGCTCGATGTCGGCGAGCGACCTCTCCAGGCTCAACAGCTCGTACCAGCGCCACATCAAGTCGTCGCCGATCTTCATCGTCTTGTTGACGATGTCGATCGCCGGCTCGGCGATGCCGATGTAGTTGCCGAGCGACTTCGACATCTTCGCCACGCCGTCGAGGCCTTCCAGCAACGGCATCGTCAGGACGATCTGCGGCGCCTGTCCGTGATGCTCCTGCAGGCCGCGCCCCATCAGCAAGTTGAACTTCTGGTCGGTGCCGCCGAGCTCGACATCGCACTTCAGCGCCACCGAGTCGTAGCCCTGCACCAACGGATAGAGGAACTCGTGTATCGCGATCGACTGCTGCGCGGCGTAACGCTTGGCGAAGTCGTCGCGCTCGAGCATGCGCGCGACCGTGTGCTGCGCGGCGAGCTTGATCATGTCGGCCGCACTCATTTCGCCGAACCACTCCGAGTTGAACCGCACCTCGGTGCGCTCGCGGTCGAGCACCTTGAACACCTGTTCGGCGTAGGTCTTCGCATTCGCCGCGACATCCTCGCGCGTGAGCGGCTTGCGCGTGACGTTCTTGCCGGTCGGGTCGCCGATCATTCCGGTGAAGTCGCCGATCAGGAAGATCACCTGGTGCCCGAGGTCCTGGAACTGGCGCATCTTGTTGAGCAACACGGTATGGCCGAGATGCAGGTCCGGCGCCGTCGGGTCGAAACCGGCCTTGATGCGCAACGGGCGACCGAGCTTCAGGCGCGCCTCCAGATCTTCGTGCTTGATGATTTCGTCGGCGCCGCGACCAATCAGGTCGAGCGCGGATTGCAGGTCCGTCATGGTGCTCCTCGCCGCCGCCGCTACCGGAGTAATTCCAGTACCGCGCCGATCAGAAAATACAGGGTCGGAAATCGGAAAACGGGCGCTTCGGTTAATAAAACGTTAGATCAAGGAACGCTCGCAACCCCTTGTCAGCATTGGCATTGACGTCAATGGATGACGCCTTTATGGTACCGCGCTATTGACCGGACCGCGACCCGTGACCGATATCCGCCACACCTTCAAGAACACTCGCCACAAGGCTCGTCGTCTCGCGATCCGGCGCCACACCCAACGCAGGTATTTCCATTTCTATTCGCGCTGCGCGAATTGGACATTCCTGCAGAACGTGTCGGCCTCGCCGGTCAGCTGGCGCGCCGAACACTGGATCCTCGGCGGCGTCGCGTTGCTGCTGACCGCCGTGATCGGCATCGTGATCCCGACCTGGGCCAACGCGACCCGCCACGAACCCGCGCCGACGCCGTACACGACGATGGCGCTCGATCTGCCGCAATTGCCGCCAGGAGCGGAAGCCGATCCGACCATCGGCGCCTACGGCGTCGACGGCGCGCAACCCGAATGGCGCATCGTCAACGTGCGCGCCGGCCAGTCGCTGTCGGACATCTTCCGCGAACAAGGCCTCGGGCCATCCGACCTGCAGCGCGCACTCGATTCCCAGGACGATGCCTCCGCGCTGCGCCACATCCATCCGGGCCAGGAATTCGCGTTCGCGATCGACAAGGACGGCAGTCTCACTGCGATGCGCTTCGAGCGGGGCGACGCGACGCGCGTCGTGCTGAATTTCACCGCCGACGGCGTGACCGAAGCCGCCGAGGCGCGCGCCGTCGAGCGTCGCACGCATGTCGCGCACGGCGTCGTCACGCGCTCGCTGTTCTACGCGGGCGAACAGGCCGGCCTCACCGACGCAATGGTGCTCAAGCTCGCCAACGCGTTCGGCTACGACATCGACTTCGCCCAGGATCTGCGCGAAGGCGACAGCTTCAGCGTCATCTACGACGACGTCTACCGCGAAGGCGAGCACCTGCGCGACGGCGACATCATCGCCGCGACCTTCATCAACCAGGGCAAGCGCTACACCGCCATCCGCTACACCAACGCCGAAGGCGAGACGATGTTCTACAACGAGGCCGGCCGCCCGTTGCGCAAGTCGTTCCTGCGCACGCCGGTCGAGTTCACGCGCATCTCGTCGGTCTTCTCGACCGGCCGCCAGCATCCGATCCTCGGCTACATGCGCGCACACAAGGGCGTCGACTACGCGGCGCCCACGGGCACGCCGATCCGCGCCGCCGGCGACGGCAAGATCGCGTTCCGCGGCTGGAAATCCGGCTACGGCAACTTCGTCATCGTGCAGCACAACGCGCACATCAGCACGGCCTACGGCCACATGTCGCGCTTCGCCAACGCCAAGGTCGGCCAGCACGTGCGCCAGGGCGAGACGATCGGCTACGTCGGCATGACCGGCCTCGCCACCGGCCCGCACCTGCACTACGAATTCCGCGTCGACGGCGACCATCGCAACCCGCTGACCGTGACGCTGCCGATCGCCGAACCGCTGCCGCCGACCCAGTTGGCGCAATTCAAGCAGAAGATCGCGCCGATGCTGGCCCGGCTTAAGACCGTCGACGACATCAAGCTCGCCCGTGCCGGCGATTGAAGCGTCCACGCCGCCCGGCGAGGACCTGTATCTCGGCCTGATCTCCGGCACCAGCGCCGACGGCATCGATGCCGCGCTGGTGCGCTTCGAACCGCAGTTGCAGGTCGTCGCCGCGCGCACGACCGCCTATCCGGCAGCCTTGCGCGAGCGCGTGCTCGGGCTGGCGACCAGCGACGCCTCGATCGCGCTCGACGACTATGGCCGTCTGGACGTCCAGATCGGCGAGGCGTTCGCCGCTGCCGCCGACACGCTGCTGCGCGAAGCCGGCATCGGCGAGGCTTCCGTCGCGGCCATCGGCTCGCACGGGCAGACCGTGCGGCATCGCCCCGGCGGCGCGCATCCGTTCACCCTGCAGATCGGCGATCCGAGCGTGATCGCCGAACGCACCGGCATCGCCACCGTCGCCGACTTCCGCCGCGCCGACGTCGCCGCCGGCGGCCAGGGCGCGCCGCTGCTGCCGGGACTGCATGCGGCCGTGTTCGCGCACGCCTCGATCCCGCGCGCGGTACTGAACCTCGGCGGCATCGCGAACCTGACGATCCTCGCGCCCGGCCGCGACGTGCTCGGTTTCGACACCGGCCCGGCGAACTGCCTGCTCGACGCCTGGGCCACGCGCCACCTCGGCGCGCCGCGCGACGAAGGCGGCGCCTGGGCGCGCGGCGGCACGGTCGATCCCGACCTGCTCGCGCATTGGCTCTCCGAACCGTATTTCGCCGCGCCGCCGCCGAAGAGCAGCGGTCGCGAAGTGTTCAACCTCGACTGGCTCGACGCGCGCGTGCCGACCGGCATCGCGTCGGCCGACGTGCAGGCGACCCTGCTCGCGCTGAGCGCGCGCAGCATCGCCGACGCGTTGCGCGCGCATGGCAACGGCGCGGGCGAGGTCTACGCTTGCGGCGGTGGCGTGCACAACGGTGCGTTGATGCAGGCGTTGCGCGACGAATTGCCGGGCGTGCGTGTCGAAACGACCGCAGCGCTCGGCCTCGATCCCGACTACGTCGAAGCCGTCGGCTTCGCCTGGCTCGCGCATGCGCGTCTCGCGGCCGTGCCGGGCAATCTGCCGTCGGTCACCGGCGCGCGCGAACCGCGCCTGCTCGGCGCGATCTATCCGGCGCCTTCCTTGCCGACATCGCGATAACGCGGCCACAGCCAGACCAGCAGCACGGTCGCCGGCACCAGCGCGACCACGGTGATGACGAAGTACGCGCCGTAGCCGACCGACGTGGCGATGCCGCCGGCGAACACGCCGAGCAGTTTCCCGGGAAGATTCACCAGCGAACTCAACAGCGCGTATTGCGTCGCCGTGTGCTCGCGGTTGACCAGCGCGGACAGGAACGCGACCGTCGGCGGCCCGAGCATGCCGAGCGTGAAGTTCTCGGCCGAGATCACCGCCGTCAGCATCCAAAGATTGCCGGGAAAGGCGATCAGCAACAGGTACAGCAGGTTGCAACTGCCGCACAGCACGATCATCGCGCACAACGGCTTCCACGGCCCCCAGCGCACGACCATCGCGCCGCCGAGGAACGCGCCAGCGATGCCGATCCAGATGCCGTAGATCTTCGTGATCGCGCCGATCTGCGTCTGACTGAAGCCCATATCGCGGTAGAACGGCCCCATGATGCCGCCGATCGTCGCCTGCTCGGGGATCTTGAACAGCAACAGGAACGCCAGCGTGACGAGGGCGAGCGCGACGCCGTAGCGGCGGAAGAAATCGCCGAACGGATCGACGATCGCGTACTGCATCGCCTCGCGCCACGTCGGCGGCTTGCGCGGCGAAGCGGCGGGCTCGACCGCGTACAGGTTCGCGGCGATCGGCACCAGCATCGCCGCCGCCATCGCGAGGTAGACGTGTGCCCAGTCGACGTGGTCGGCCAGGATCAGCGCGAATGCGCCCGCCACCATCAGCGCGATGCGATAGCCGAGCGAATACGTCGCGACCAGCGCGCCCTGCTGGTCCGGCGGCGCGATCTCGATGCGCCATGCGTCGACCGCGATGTCCTGCGTCGCGCCGAAGAACGCAACGAGGAGCGTCGCGACGACGAAGGCAGCGAGCTGCGCCGGCGTCAGCAGCGCCATCGCGACCAGCCCGGCGGCCACGCCGATCTGCGCGAACAGCAACCAGCCGCGCCGGCGCCCGAGTTGCGCGAACCCCGGCGCCTGCCAGTGGTCGAGCAACGGCGCCCACAGGAACTTGAACGCATACAGCATGCCGGCGCTGGCGATGACGGTGATTTCCTTCAACACCACGCCGCGCTGCTTGAGCCAGTACGACAAGGTACCGGCGACCAGCAGGAACGGCAGGCCAGACGAGAATCCGAACAGCAACATCGTCCATGCGGCCGGCTGTGCGAACGCCTTCCAGACCGACGGTTTCCTCGCCGTTGCGCCGCTCACTTGGCGTATTCGACGAGATACGGCGCGTGGTCGGAGAAACGCGGCGTCGCGGCGATCGCGCAATGCTCCGGCTTCAGCGACGGCGTCGCGAACTGGTAGTCGATGCGCCAGCCGACGTTGTTCGCGCGCGCGGCGCCGCGGTTGCTCCACCAGGTGTAATCCTGGCCTTCGGGATGCAGCGCGCGATACGTGTCGACCCAACCCTTTTTCGCCGCCGGCGTGCCGTCGCCGCCGGTGTCGGCGCCCATCTGCGCGTTCAGCCATGCCCGTTCGGGCGGGAGGCAGCCGGAGTTCTTCTGGTTCGACGACCAGTTCCTGATGTCGAGCTTGCTGCGCACGATGTTCCAGTCGCCGCACAGCACATAGTCGCGGCCGGACCGGAGCCATTCGTCGAGGATGGGCTTCAGCCATTCCATGACCTCGAACTTGAAGCCCTGGCGTTCCTCGCCGGACGAGCCCGACGGGATGTAGAACGACACCACGCTCAGGTTCCCGTAGCGCGCCTCGACGTAGCGCCCTTCGTCGTCGAACGGCGCCCAGCCGAGCGCGGTGCGCACCTCGTCCGGCTCGCGTTTCGAGTAGATCGCGACGCCGCTGTATCCCTTCTTCGTCGTCGCGTCGCGGTAGAAGCAGTGGTGGCCGTCGGGGCGGAACATCGGGTCGGAGAGCTGGTCCTCCTGCGCCTTGGTTTCCTGCAGGCAGACGACGTCGGCCTTCTGCTCGCGCAGCCAGTCGAAGAAACCCTTGTTCGCGGCGGAGCGGATGCCGTTGGCGTTGAACGAAACGATGCGCATGAGGCGGGAATCGGTGGCCGGGAATCGTCGAAGCCTACATGCTCGCGGCGGACGCGCAAGCCGGCCGCCGGCTTTTCGCGGAGGCGCGGCGCTTGCACAATGCGATCCCCATTCCCGATTCCCCATTCCCGTGCTTGCCAGCCAACGCGCCTTCCTCGACCTCGCCATCGCCCGCAACGTGCTGCGCTTCGGCGAATTCACGCTGAAGTCCGGCCGTTCCAGTCCTTACTTCTTCAACGCCGGGCTGTTCGATTCCGGTGCGGCGCTGGCGACCTTGGGCGCGGCCTACGCCGATGCCGCGGTCCGCTCGGGCATCGAATTCGACATGCTGTTCGGGCCGGCCTACAAGGGCATCGTGCTTGCCGCGATCACCGCCTCGGCGCTGGCCGAAAAGCACGGCCGCGACTTGCCGTTCGCGTACAACCGCAAGGAAGCCAAGGACCACGGCGAAGGCGGGACGCTGGTCGGCGCGCCGCTGGAAGGACGCGTGCTGATCGTCGACGACGTGATCACGGCCGGCACCGCGATCCGCGAATCGCTCGCGCTGATCCGCGCCGCCGGCGCGACACCGGCCGGCGTGCTGATCGCGCTGGATCGCGAGGAGCGCGGCCAGGGCGCGCTGTCGGCGACGCAGGAGCTGGCTGCCGAGCACGGCGTCCCGACCCGGGCGATCGCCCGCCTGACCGACCTGCTCGCCTATGCGGCCGACAAACCTGGACTCGCCGGCCATCGGCAAGCCCTCGCCGACTATCGGGCGCGCTACGGCGTGTGAGCCGGCCCCCGGCGCACGCGGCTGCGCGTCGCCTATACTCGGCCCGGGAGGAATCCGCCATGCCATGTCCGCCGTGCTTCTCGTTGCCGCGCCTGCTCGTCGCCTCGCTGGCCATCGGCGTGTCCGCGTCCGCGTGCGCCGCCGACAAACTCGACCGCAATCGCTACAAGTGGCACGACGCATCCGGCGGCCTGCACTACAGCGACGCGCTGCCGCCCGACGCGGCGAAGCTCGGCTACGAGATCGTCAATCCGCAGGGCATCACCGTCAAGCGCGTCGAGCGCGCGAAGACCGCCGACGAGCTGGCGGCCGCGCAGCGCGCGCAGAAGCAGATGCAAAGCGAACGCGAACAAGCCGACGCGCTGGCGCGCAACGATGCGCAGTTGCTTTCCGGCTACCCCACCGAGGCGGACCTGAAGCGTTCGCAGCAGCAGAAGCTCGATCTGCTCGATCAGCAGGTGACCTCGGCGAAGATCAGCCTGCGCAGCCAGGAACAAGCCCTGGCCGACCTGCTCGATCACGCGGCGGAAGCCGAACGCGGCAACAAGGCGCTGCCGGAAGCGCAGGCGAAGCAGCTCGCCAGTTCGCGCAAGCAGGTCGACGACCAGCGTCTCGCGGTCGAGCGCCGCGAGCACGAGCGCGACCAGGCCAAGGTGCAGTTCGAGGATGAAACCTCGCGCTATCGCGCGCTGAAGGCCCGCGCTGCCGCGCAACGCGAACAGGCGCAGTAGACGCCGCAGCGTCGACGCTGCCGACGCGGCAAGCCGGGCTCAGAACGGCAACGGCAACGCCGGGTCGAGCGCCTTGAACTGGGCGCGGAACACGTCCTGGATGCGTTTCAGCGCTGCCGCGTTGTCGGCATCGAAGCGCAGCACCAGCACCGGCGTCGTGTTCGATGCGCGCACGAGGCCCCAACCATCCGGCCAATCCGCGCGCATGCCGTCGATCGTGGTGAGGCGCGCGCCGTCGAACGTCGCCTTCTCGCGGAACGTCTCGATGAAGCGGTAGTGCTCGCCTTCGTGCATCGGGATCTTCAGTTCCGGCGTCGACACGCCCTTCGGCAAGGTATCGAAGATCTGCTGCGGCGTGCGTTCGTCGATGTCGCTGGCGAGGATTTCCATCAGCCGCGCGGCCGCGTAGATGCCGTCGTCGAAGCCGTACCAGCGTTCGCCGAAGAAGAAATGGCCGCTCATCTCGCCGGCCATCGCGGCCTCGGTCTCGCGCATCTTCGCCTTGATCAGCGAATGGCCGGTGCGCCACATCAGCGGGCTGCCGCCGTGCTGCAGGATCAGCGGCTGCAGGTGGCCGGTGCATTTCACGTCGTAGATGATCGTCGCGCCCGGGTTGCGCGTGAGGATGTCGATCGCGAACAGCATCAGCGTGCGATCCGGGAAGATCACCTCGCCGCTCGCGGTGACCACGCCGAGGCGGTCGCCGTCGCCGTCGAAGGCGAGGCCGAGGTCGGCCTTGGTCTGCTTCACCGACAGGATCAGGTCCTGCAGGTTGTGCAGATCCGACGGGTCAGGGTGATGGTTCGGGAACGTGCCGTCGACGTCGCAGTACAACGGGATCACCTCGCAGCCGATGCCCTCGAGCACGGCTGGCGCGATCGCGCCGGGGATACCGTTGCCGCAATCGACGACGACCTTCAGCTTGCGCTCGACCTGGATGTCGTCGGTGATGCGGCGGATGTAGTCCTGGCTGACGCCGATCGTCTGCACGCCGCCCATGCCGTCGACGAAGCGGTTCTCGGCGATGCGCCGGTACAGATCCTGGATCGCGTCCTCGGACAAGGTCTCGCCGCCGAGCACGATCTTGAAGCCGTTGTAGTCGGGAGGATTGTGGCTGCCGGTGACCGAGATGCCGGAACCCGTGCGCAGGTGATAGCCGGCGAAATAGGTGACCGGCGTCGGCGCGGCGCCGATGTCGATCACGTCGATGCCGGTCGAGCGCAGGCCGGCGATCAGCGCGGCGACCATGTCCGGTCCCGACAGGCGGCCGTCGCGACCGACGACGATCTCCCTCAGGCCGCGATCGCGCGCCTCGCTGCCGACGGCACGGCCGATCAGGCGGGCGACGCCGGTGGTCAGCGACTGGCCGATGACGCCGCGGATGTCGTAGGCGCGGAAGATGCTCGGATCCACCTTCACCACGTCCTCGACCACGCGCGCGGGCGCGGGCGCCTGCGTCGTCTTCTCCACCGCGGGCGCGCCCGCCTCGGGTTGTTGCTTGATTGCCTCGGCCAACGTGATCTCCGCTTCTTTCGATGTCGATGAGGATGTCCTGTGCAGCATCGCCAGTGCGCGCTGGACGCCGACCTGACGCAGCCACAACGCGACGATGCCGCCGAACAGGCACAGCAGCGCCAAGGCCGCGAGCAGCCCGAAACTGTTCGAGACGGCGATGAAGTTCGCCGGCTCGGCGCGGCCGATGCGCAAGCGCGTGCCGGGCACCGGCTCGCCGAGGTCGGCGGTCGAATCGCCGCTGCCGCTGCCGATACTGGCGATGAGCAGGTCGCCGCGGCCGTCGCCCTGGCGCAGGTCGAGCCGCGCGCCGCTGAGCGCGTGGCTGCGGAAGGTCTCGATGATCGGCGCGAACGGCGCCTCGACGACCGCATACGCGACCACCGTGCCGCCGACGCGCGCCGGCAACGCCAGCATCAACTGCTGGCCCTTGTCCGGTTCGTTGCGCATCTGCGCGGCCGGGTGTTCAGGATCGATCTTCGCCTGCATCAAGGCGGCGGCCTTCGCGAAACCGATCTGCTTGAGGTCGCCGGACAACACTTCGTCGAGGTCGGGGCTGAAGAAGCGCGTATCGGTGATGCCCGGCAGCGCCTGCGTCAGGGCGGCCGCCGCGGCATCGCGGCCGTCCGCGCCGAGCTGCAGCGCCTGCTGCACCTCGGCACCGTCGATCGCCTGCTGCACGCGCTGTTCGCTGCCCTGGATCTTCGCCGCGATCGCGCCGATCGCCTGCGCGCGTACGCGTTCGGCCTCGACCGCGCCATTCTGCGCATCGAGCACGATCAACGCCTGCCACGCGAAGAAGACGCCGATCAGTAGCAGGAACGTCGCCAGCGCCAACGGCACCAGCACGCGCCAGTCCGGCGCGATGCGCGCCAGCGCGCCAAGGGCGTTCGCGCCCTTCCTCGTCTCTCGCCTGCTGTCGGCCTCGGCCATCGCCCGCTCTCGCTGTCCGGTTGAAGCTGCTGAACGTGGCGCGCCCCCTGCCCGCCACGGCGCCCGTCGTGCTGGGAAACCTAATGCCGCCCGGAGCTGCCGAAGCCGCCGGCGCCGCGTACGCTCGGCGCGAACTCGTCGACCACCTCGAATGCCGCGCGCACGATCGGCACGATGACCAACTGCGCGATGCGCTCCCCCGGCTCGATGGTAAAGGCCGTTTCGGAACGGTTCCAGCACGAGATCATCAACGGCCCCTGGTAGTCCGCGTCGATAAGGCCGACCAGGTTGCCGAGCACGATGCCGTGCTTGTGGCCGAGGCCGGAACGCGGCAGCACGATCGCGCACAGGCCCGGATCGCCGATGTGGATGGCGATGCCGCTCGGGATCAGCGCGCTGGCGCCGGCCTCCAGGGTCATCGGCGCGTCGAGCATCGCGCGCAGGTCGACACCGGCGGAGGCTTCGGTCGCCGGCGCCGGCAACGGGAATTCGTTGCCGAGGCGCGCGTCGAGCACCTTCATCGCGATCCGGCTCATGCGCGTGACGCCGCGGCCGCACGGCGCTCGGCGATGCGCGCGACGAGCTGGCGCGCGAGTTCGCGCTTGCCGGTCTGCGCGAGCGGTTCGCGGCCGCCGTCCCAGAGCAGCAGCAGCGCGTTGTCGTCGCGCTCGAAACCGAGGCCCGCGCCGACCTGGTTCGCGGCGATCAGGTCGAGCCGCTTGCGCTCGAGCTTGGCGCGCGCGTGCGCCTCGACGTTCTCGGTCTCGGCGGCGAAACCGACCACGAACGGCCGCTGCGCAAGCGCGGCGACCTCGGCCAGGATGTCCGGATTTTCGACAAGCACGAGTTCCAGCGCGGCGCCGCCCTTCTTGAATTTCTGCGGCAACGCAGCCTGCGGGCGGAAATCGCCGACCGCCGCCGCGGCGACGAACACGTCGCTGCGCGCGGCGCGCGCGAGCACGGCGTCGTGCATCTCGCGAGCGCTGCGCACGTCGATGCGCGTGACGCCGGCCGGTGTCGCCAGCGCGACCGGGCCGGCCACCAGCGTGACCTCGGCGCCCGCTCGCGCGGCGGCCTCGGCCACCGCGAAACCCATGCGACCGGAGCTGCGGTTGCCGATGAAGCGCACCGGGTCGATGTCCTCGTAAGTCGGGCCGGCCGTCACCAGCACGCGCGCACCGTCGAGCACGCGCGGACCGCGCGATGCCGCCAGTCCGGCGACGATCTCGCCCGCTTCGGCGAGGCGCCCCACGCCCGACTCGGGTTCGGCCATGCGGCCGTCGGCCGGCCCCAGGAAACGCGCGCCGCGGCTGCGCAACGTGGCGACATTGGCCTGCGTCGCCGCGTGCGCCCACATGCGATGGTTCATAGCCGGCGCGATCGTCAGCGGCGCGGTCGTGGCCAGGCACAGCGTCGTCAGAAGATCGTCCGCCGCGCCGTGCGCGAGTCGCGCGATCACGTCGGCCGAGGCCGGGGCGATCAGCACTTCGTCGGCCCAGCGCGCGAGTTCGATGTGACCCATCGCCGCTTCCGCCGACTCGTCCCACAGGCCCGTGCGCACCGGTTGACCGGACAACGCCTGGAACGTCAGCGCGGTGACGAAGCGCGCCGCGTTCGCGGTCAGCACGACGCGCACCTCGGCACCCGCATCGCGCAGGCGCCGCACCAGTTCGGCGGCCTTGTACGCGGCGATGCCGCCGGAGACGCCGAGCAGCACACGCGCGCCGGCCAGACTTCGCTCAGTCATGTAGGAGACCGCGGACAGGTAAACGAGCGCCTAGCTTACTCAAATTCGCGGCAGCCGCCGCTCGGGAGCGCGCCGCCGCGTCGCTACAGTCCGGGCATGGACGTATTCCTTTGCCCCATCGCCGCGGCCGGCGGCGCATTCGAGGTCGCACCGCTCCCGGTACGCGCCGCCGCCATCGATCCACGATCCGTCACGCCCCACTGCCGGCCTCATCCATGACCATCCGCGACTGGCCCGACGACGAACGTCCCCGCGAAAAGCTGCTGGCGCGCGGCGCTTGCGTGCTGTCCGACGCCGAACTGCTGGCCGTCTTCCTCGGCTCCGGCCGGCGCGGCCAAAGCGCGGTCGACCTCGGCCGCCTCCTGCTCGCCGACGCCGGCGGCTTGAAACCGCTGCTGGACCGGCCGCGCGATCCGCGGCGCATCGGCCCGGTCGCCTGGTGCCGGCTGTCGGCCGCGCTCGAACTCGGCAAGCGCTATCTCGACGCCGAACTGCGCAGCGGCGAGACATTGACCGATCCCGCGATGAGCGCGCGCTACCTGAAATCGCGCCTCGCCGGCTATCCGTACGAGGTCTTCGGCGGCCTGTTCCTCGACAACCGCCACCGCGTCATCGCGTTCGAGGAACTGTTCCGCGGTTCGATCGACGGCGCCAGCGTGCATCCGCGCGAAGTCGTGCGGCGCTGCCTCAACCACAATGCGGCGGCGGTGATCTTCGCCCACAACCATCCGTCCGGCATCGCCGAGCCGTCCGCCGCCGACCGCGCGATCACGTTGCGCCTGCGCGAGGCCCTGGAACTCATCGACGTGCGCCTGCTCGATCATTTCGTGATCGGCAGCGGCATGCCGACCTCGCTCGCGCAGCGCGGTTGGCTGTAACGCGCATCCGCCGGTCACGGCGCCGCCATGAAACCGAGGTCGCGACGGTCGAATGCCGCGAGATTCGGGAACACGAGGCCGAGATTCGCCTCGGACAGCCCGAACCAGCGCCCCAGCGTGGCGCCGTACTGGTCGACCGCGACGCGCGGGATGGTGTTGCCGTCGGCGGCGATGTCGGCGCTGCCGGCGCCGAGGTCCGGCATCGCGCCGAACACTCGCCGCCCGCGCACCGCGCCGCCCATGACGAACAGGTGATTGCCCCAGCTGTGGTCGGAGCCGTCGCCGTTGCTGGTCAGCGAGCGGCCGAAATCGGAGGCGGCGAACGTCGTCACGCTCGAGTCGACGCCGAGCTCCACGGTCGCGGCATGGAATGCGTGCAGCGCGCGCGAAAGGCCGGCGAGCAGCTGCGGCTGGTCGGCCATCTGCGCGTCGTGCGTATCGAAGCCGCCGAGCGAGCAGAAGAAGATCTGCCGACGCAGGCCCAATGCCTGGCGCACGGAAATCAGTTCGGCCGCACGGCGCAGTTGCCGGCCGAGCGCGAAAGCGAAGCGGTCCGCCGCCGGCGCGCCTTCCGCCGGTGGTGCCGGAAACGGCGTCGCCAGCGCCGGCGCGCCGGCCAGCGCCTGGCCGAGCACGCGGTAGTCGTCGACCGCGCGCTTGGTCGTGCGCCGGTATTCGTCGGCAAGGAGATTGGCCTGCGGCAGCGCCAGCATCGCCTCGAACTCGGCGGCGGCCTGCGGATCGAGCTCGTTCTCGATCGAGCGGATCTCGCCGCCGTCGACCGACAGCGAACTCGTGCTGCGGCCGGCTTCGAAGAGGTTCGCGCCGGCCAGCGACATGTTCATCGCCAGGGTCGCGCCGGGATTGCTTCCGGCGTGGATCAGGTCGGCGATGCGACCGGCCCAGCCGCTCGCCGGCGTGACGTCCACGGCCGAGCGCACCTCGAGGCTCTGCCAGAAATCCTGCTGGTCGTTGTGCGAGAACAGTTGCGGCGGCAGGCGTGCGATGCGCTGGTCGTATTGCGCCTTCGTCACCGGCTCGAGCAATGCGCCGACGTTGGCCAGGATCGCGAGGCGCCCGTTGTCGAACAACTGCCGCAGTTCCGGCACGGCCGGATGCAGTCCGAGCGCGTAGCCCGCGCCCTCGATCGGCGCGATCGGCAGCAGCGCGCTGCGCGCGATCGCCAGCCCGCGGCGACGCATCGCATAGGTCGCGTACTCGGCATCGCTGTTGGCGACGACGAGATTGTGGCCGTCGTTGCCGCCGAGCAGGAACACGCAGACCAGCGCCTTGTAGTCGTCGCCGGCGGGCGCGCCTTGCGCCCATGCCGCGTTCAGCAGCGACAGGCTGCGCGGCGCCGAGAAGAAGCCGGCGCCGCCGGCGAGTGCGGCAAGGCCGCTGCGCAGGAAGCGGCGGCGCGAACACGAACGATCGATGATTGTCATGGCCGTCTCCTCAGCGCTGCACCGCGTATTCGGGGGATGTCGTGATCAGGTAGAGCACGTTCTGCACGCGCCGCAACGCGTCGCCGGCCGGGATCGCGAGCAGGCGCGTGCGGATGCGGCTGCGCAGGGCCGGCGAAAGCTGACCACCGAGCAGCAGGTCGCTGCTGCGGTCGAGCAATGCGTCGAGCGCGCCGGCCGGCGCCTCGCCGGCGCCCGGCAGCGGCGTGATCGACCGTACCCAGCGCTCGAGTCGGATCAGGCGCACCGGCGATTCCGGATCGCTCGGGTCGTCCATCGGGCCGCCGACGTAGCTCCAGTAGATGCGCCCGGCGAAGTCGTTGGCGAGGTGGATCGCGAAATTCGCCGTGATGATCTGCATCTCCGGCGCGCTCAGCTGCGCCGCGGCGAGCGCGCCGCCCTGCGTGTAGTTCGGCGCGAAGAAGTTGAACACCGACGGCGAATACAGCGGCGACTGGTTGTAGCGTTCGTGGATGTCGAGGTCGTCGAGCATCAACCGGTCGTTGCGCCAGGTGACGTCGAACGCGCGCCACAGCTGCGTAAGGCGCAACAGCGGCTCGCGCACCTTGCCGAAGGTCGCCGGCGCGGCGCGATGGCCTTCGCGCGCCTCCGGGTCGAGCAGGATCGCACGCACGGTGGCACCGAGATCGCCGCGCACGCCGGCCCCGTTGTCCTCGAACACCGCGGCGACGCGATCGACGTAGGCCGGCGACGGATTGCTGGTGACCAGCCGCTGGATCAGTTGCCGACCGACGAACGGAGCGACGTTCGGATGATCGAACAGCACGTCCAGCGCGCGCTCCAGTTCCGGCCGCGCGTCGCTGCCGGCCGGCAACACGGCGCCGTCGAGCAGGCGCTTCTCGCCGCGGTCGTGGTAGTTCTCGAACGGCACCATCGCGTGCTCGGTGCTGCAGGTGAAGTTGTCGTCGACGAACGGATCGACCGGGCACTGCTGCCCGGTCGCGCAATGGCAGGCCCAGCCGGTGAACACGCGCGCATAGCCGCGCACGACGTCGCCGTCGTAGGTCGGCACGGTCTGGCCGTCGACGAGGACCGGCGAGCCGTCGCGATGAAGCTTGACCAGGCCGACCGTGAACAGCTGCATGACCTCGCGCGCGTAGTTCTCGTCGGACTGGATGTTGTTGGCCGCATCCGGCTTGCGGTTGCGGTACATGCTGAGGTAACGGCCCATCGCCGGGCTCAAGCTCGCTTCGCCGAGCAGTTGCCGGTAGTTGCCGAACGCGTTGCGCAACAGGAGGTCGTAGTACGCGCCGAGCGCGAGGCCGTCGTTGCCGAGGCCGTTGCCGCGCTCCGAGACCACCAGGATCTCGCTGAGCGCGAACGCGACGCGCTGGCGCAACTGGTCGGGCGCTGCGAGGGCGTGCACGAACCACGCCTGCCGGAAACGGTAGAACGGCAGCGCATCGAGCGGATGGGTGGCGTTTTCGGCGGCGCGCATGTAGGGCAGCACGTAGCTCGCCGGCAGCGCGAACTGCGCATCGAGCCAGGCGCGGTAGCCGCCGTCGACGAGCGCATCGATGTCGGCGTCCGTCGCGCCGAACGTCGCCTGCGCCAGGAAGCGGCCGGCTTCGCCGCGGCTCGGCGGAAGATCCGTCGCGCGCTCGAAACCGTTGCGGAACACCAGGTCCGCGTCCGCCCGCAGATGCGGCGGGAAAAACGCAAACGCCGTCGCCATCACCGTCGCGGCGATGCGCGTGAAACCACCCCGTACCCGCATGAAGTCTTCCCCTGGGACTGCCCTTTCCCAGCACACGCAAGGTCGCGGGCATTCCTGTCAGGTCCGGTGCGGAAATCCGCAAGATCGAAGGATCGGCAACATCCGGCCGCGCGGCCGGCGCGGCACGAACCGTGTGCGGACCCGCATACCGCGCACCCGATCGCATGCCTATACTCTGGCGGCCTCCGGGAAAACGCCCGAATCGTGATTTTCGGATTCCCACACATCTCCGCGGACGACGCCGAACGGCGTCTGCCGAACGCGCACGCGGTGCGCACCCTGCCCGGCGAGTATGCCGAGCCGCTGGAAGCGCTGCTGGCGCGCCGCCGCGAACAATGGCGCGCGCTGACCGCGGATGCCGCCAGCCGCGCCCTGCTCGCGCGCACCGAGGAGGCGATGCGGCTCGCCTACGCGCGGCTGGCACTGCGCCACGGCCGGCTCGGCGAGGATTTCCACGCTTACCACAACGAAGGCCACATCCTCGACATCTGCGGCGAACGCATCGATCGCCTGACCGAGACGATCGGACTCGACGCGCTGCCGTTGCGCGACGGCTGCGCACTGATGCTGTTCGGCGCCGGCCACGACCTGCGCCAACGCGAGGCGACCCGGCTGATCGCCGGCGTCGGCGCGAACGAGCGCGCCAGCATCGCCGAAACGCAGCGCATCATGGACACCTGCGGCTTTTCTCGCGAACACGACGCCGACCTCTATGTCGCCGTCGAGCTGATGATCGCCGGCAGCACGTTCGACGCGCGACCCCCGCCCGGGGGATTCCACTACAACGCGGCCGATCTCGTGCAGAGCGGCGGCGCGCTCGCCGCGCGGCTCGACCAGACCCTGGACGCGCGGCGGCCGGACTGGCGCGCCGATCCGCGCATCGTGCGCGGCTTGCAGCTCGCGCTGGTCGCGGCCGACCTCGACACCGCGAACGTGGCCGAACCGTTCCGCCGGTTCGCCGGCAGCGGCGAGAACCTGTGCCGCGAACGCGAGATGCTCAGCGGGCGCTCGCTCGACGCGGGCGAGAGCGCGCTGCCGGTGCTCGGCTTCCTGACCGACGGCCAGGACCGCTTCTTCTTCGAATTGCACCGTTTCCAGTCGGAAGCCGGACGCCGCGCGTTCGATCCCGGCAAGCAGGCCAACGCGGCGAAACTGAAGGCGCTCGGCATGGGTCTGCGCGCGCGCATCGCGCTCGGCGGGCAGCCGGTCGACGGCAACCAGGTCATCCAGGCCTATCGGAACGTGCTGGCCCATCTGGCGTGAAGTTCGGTGCGTCCCTGCACCCAAGGCGACGTGCGCATCCCGCACGCCACCCACTCCATGACGTAGCCCCGAGCAAGGCCTGACGCGCCGCAAAGCAGCAGCGCGGCGCACGGTAACGCTTGTTCACGACAAATCGGTGACATCCGGCGCGTCCGCTCGGCCCGCGGCGCCGCGCCGATTTCGGGAACGCCGCGCGGACCGCTACAATGCGCGGCTTTTCCAGCGACCCGCCTCCGTGAAAAACCAACTCCGCGACCTCGTCCTCGATGCGATCACCGCGCTGCGCGCGGACGGCACCCTGCCGCCGGGCGATGCGCCCGCCTTCGTCGTCGAGCGCACGAAGAGCCGCGAGCACGGCGATTTCGCGACGAACGCCGCGCTGCTGCTGGCCAGGCAGGCCGGCAAGAAGCCGCGCGACCTCGCCACGGCGCTGGTCGCGGCGCTGCCGGCGAACGACGACGTCGCCAAGGTCGAGATCGCGGGTCCCGGCTTCATCAATTTCTTCCTCGGCGCCGGTGCCTGGCGGCGCGCGGTGCGCGCGGTGCTCGAACAGGGCGACGCCTACGGTCGCGGCACTTCCGGCGCGGGGCACAAGGCCGGCGTCGAATACGTCTCGGCGAATCCGACCGGGCCGCTGCACGTCGGCCACGGCCGCGCCGCGGCGATCGGCGACTGCATCGCGCGCGTGCTCGGGGCGAACGGCTGGAACGTCGTTCGCGAGTTCTACTACAACGATGCCGGCGTGCAGATCGCCAACCTCGCGCTGTCGGTGCAGGCGCGCGCGCGCGGCATCGAGCCGGATGCGGACGGCTGGCCCGCCGACGGCTACCGCGGCGACTACATCAGGGACGTCGCGCGCGCGTTCATGGACCACGAAACCGTGCACGCGGACGGCGTCGACCTCGTCGGCACCGGCAACGTCGACGACCTCGACGCGATCCGCCGCTTCGCGGTCGCCTACCTGCGCCGCGAGCAGGACCTCGACCTGCGCGCGTTCGGCGTCGCGTTCGACGTCTACTTCCTCGAATCCTCGCTGTACGCGGACGGCAAGGTCGACGAGACCGTGAAGGAACTCGTCGCGCACGGCCACGCCTACGAGGAAGGCGGCGCGCTGTGGCTGAAGACGACCGACTTCGGCGACGACAAGGACCGCGTGATGCGCAAGTCCGACGGCACCTACACGTATTTCCTGCCGGACGTCGCCTATCACCGCAGCAAGTGGCAGCGCGGCTACGAGCGCGCGATCACCGAGCTCGGCTCCGACCACCACGGCTCGCTCGCGCGCGTGATCGCCGGCCTGCAGGCGCTCGACTGCGGCATTCCGAAGGGTTGGCCGGAATACGTGCTGCACCAGATGGTCACGGTCATGCGCGGCGGCGAGGAAGTGAAGCTCAGCAAGCGCGCCGGCAGCTACGTCACCCTGCGCGACCTGATCGACGAGGTCGGCCGCGACGCGACGCGCTACTTCCTGATCGCGCGCAAGTCCGATTCGCAGCTCGTGTTCGACATCGACCTGGCGCGCGCGCAGACCAACGACAACCCGGTCTACTACATCCAGTACGCGCATGCGCGCGTGATGAGCGTGATGCGCCAGCTCGACGAGCGCGGCCTCGCGTGGAACCGCGACAACGGCCTCGCGCGGCTCGCGCGCCTCGACGGCGAGGCCGAGCTGGCGCTCATGATCGAGCTGTCGCGCTACGCGGAAGTCGTCGAGGCGGCCGGCGCCAACCTCGAACCGCACCTGATCGCGACCTACCTGCGCGAGCTCGCCGCGGCGTTCCACGGCTGGTACAACACGAACCAGTTCATCGTCGACGACGCCGACCTGCGCGACGCGCGACTCACCCTGGCTTCGGCCGCGCGCCAGGTGCTGGCGAACGGCCTCGACCTGTTGGGCGTATCCGCCCCGGAGAGCATGTAATGGCAGCGAAGAAGGGGCGCCAGGCGACCCGCGGTGGCGGCAACCAGAAGCCGGCGTGGGTATGGGTGCTGATCGGCATGCTGCTCGGCGTCGGCCTGATGCTGCTCGTGCTCGGCAAGGACTGGGCGCCGCTGCTGCGCAAGAAGGACCTGCCGCAGCCGAATCCGCAGGCGACCGCGCCACGCGACAGCGAGCCGCCGGTCGCCGAGGCGAAGCCGAAGAAGAACTACGACTTCTACCAGGTGCTGCCGGAAGCGGAAGTGGTGATCCCGGACGCAGAGCTTTCCGCCAAGGCGAAGGCCGAGCAGCAGGCACGCGCGAATGCGGCGGCGAATCCGGCCGCACCGGCGGCGACCGCACCGGCGGTGCCGGCGACGACTGCGCCGGGCCGCTACATCCTGCAGGCCGGCTCGTACCCGGATCCCAAGACCGCCGACGAGGCCAAGGCCAAGCTGGCGATGGCCGGTTTCGTCGCGCAGGTGCAGCCGGTCACGATCAACGGCAAGACCTGGCATCGCGTGCGCGTCGGCCCGTACGCGAGCGCGAGCGATCTCGAATCGGCCAAGAAGTCGCTGTCGGAGAACGGCATCAGCGCGATCGCGCTGAAGGAACAGCCGGCGCAGTAGGAGCGGCCGCGGTCAGGGCTGCTCGAAGCCGTCGCGGAAGACGATGTCGGTGCCGTCGACGACGAACGTTGCCGTCACCGTGCAATCTTCCGTCACCGGCGCGGTCGTGTAGGTGGCCGCCGCGAGCGAACCACCGCAGCCCTCGACCCCGTCGATCGCGTAGCCCGGCTTCGCCTGCACGTCGAACGCGACCGTGTCGCCGTCGTTCACGACCTGGGGCGTCGACGGCGCGATCGCGCCGTTGCCGACCACGCCCGGCGTGACCACGTGCGTGACGGGCTGCGGGTCCGAGCGGAAACGATAGACCGTGTTCGTCGCCGTGTTGGCGACGTAGAGATTGCCGGCCTCATCCTCGCCGAAACCCGAATAGGTGCCGTAGCCGTTCGCGTCGTCGCGCCAGACGCTCGACGACCACGCGCCGGTCGCATCCGGCTTCGCCATGAAGATCTCGCTCGAGCACGAATCGGCATAGACGTACATGCCGCGCAGCATCGCGATCGGCCCGCGGTAGCGATAGCCGCCGGTGACCGCGCAGCGCGAACCGCTCGAATGGTCGTACTCGAGCACCGGCAATACGTTCGCCGGCAGCGGCGGCGCGCACACCTGGCTCGTGTTGAACACGGCCGTCCCTTCCATGCAGTGCCAGCCGTAGAAAGGCGGCTCGGTCGAGCCGGCCTCGCGCAGGTCGATTTCCTCGAAATGGCTCTGGCCGACGTCGCCGATCCAGACGTCGCCGGTCTCGCGGTCGAAGCTCCAGCGCCACGGATTGCGGAAGCCGTACAGCCAGATCTCGTCGCAGGTGCGCTCGGAACCGACGAACGGGTTGTCGGCAGGGATCGCGTACTCGGCCGGCTGGCCGGTGGCGGCGCCGCACATTTCCGGGCCGGCCGGCGCGCCGCGCGTGTCGACGTCGATGCGCAGCATCTTGCCGCGCAGGAAATACTGCGGCGTGGCGGCGGAATCGCCGCAACTGGCCGAGCTGCCTTCGTTCGGCTTCTTCCACAGGCATTCGGCCTGCCAGTTGGTGCCGCTTTCCTGGCCGCCGTCGCCGACCGACATGTAGAGCAGGCCATCCGGCCCGAAGTGGATGTCGCCGCCGTTGTGGAACTGGATCGTCGTGCCGGACAGCCGCATCACGATCGTGCCCTGCGGATTGGCGACGTTCGCGTCGGCCGATACCGTGTAGCGCTCGAGCACCTCGTCCGGCCCCTGGCCGAGGCAGCCGGTCGGCGCGCAGCCGGCCTCGCGGATGCGCACGATGTAGAACTCGTCGGCGTGCGGCTGGCCGGCATGGCCGTAGTTCGGGTGGAACGCGAGCCCGAGCAGGCCGCCGGTGCCGCCGGAACCGGGATACGTCACCGGTACGCTCAGGAACGGTGCCGGCAGCAGGCTGCCGGCCGCGTCGACGACGCGGATCGTGCCGCTCTGGCCGATCACGAAGCGGCGGCCGGTACCGTCGTTCGGCGCGCGCACGCCGATCGGTGCCACGACCTGGTCGGTGACGACCTCGAGCGCCAGGTCCGCCGGAACGTCCTGCGCCGAAGCCAGCGGCGCGCATGCCGCCCATGCGATCGCGCTCCACCCGGCAACCGTCTTCAACATGACTCCCCCCGCTGCCCGGCGACGCGGGCACCAGCCGCGCAGGCGGCGGCCGCTCAATCGAAACCGTCCTTGAAGACCAGGTCGTCCGCCTCGTCCGAAGCGAACCGGTAGATCGCGCCACCGCCGCCGTCGATCACGTAGAGGTTGCCGACGTCGTCCTCGCCGAAACTGTAGACGTTCATCGGCGGCGTGCCGGGCATGATGTCATAGGTCCAGGCGGTGGCGAGCGGGTCCGCGTCGGCGATGCGGATGCGCCCGTCGCAGTAGTCGCTGAACAGGTATTGGCCCTGCAGCGACGCGACCGGCCCGCGATAGACGTAGCCGCCGGTGACGGAGCAACTGCCCGAATGCGCGTACTCGACGACCGGCGCGGCGGTGCCGGTCGTGGCCGGGCAATCCGTGCCGGAACCGGACGGATCGTAGTGGTGACGCCCCTCGCAGGCCTTCCAGCCGTAGTCGTTGGTCGCCGTCGATCCTCGCGCGCGGAAGTCGATTTCCTCGTAGGTGTTCTGGCCGACGTCGCCGATGACGAGATCGCCGGTCTCGCGGTCGAAGCTCCAGCGCCACGGATTGCGCAGGCCGTACAGCCAGATCTCGCCGCATTGGCCGGTGGCGCCCGAATAGGGATTGTCGGCCGGAATCGAATACTCGGCCGCCTGCCCGGCGCCGGCGCCGCACTGGTTGCCCGGCGCCGAGGCGACCGGATGGCGTACGTCGAGGCGCAGCATCTTGCCGAGCAGGTAATAGGTCTTGCCGCCGACGCTCTGCTTCCACAGGTCCTGCGCGAAGCCGTTCGGATCGCCGCCCGAACCGCCGTCGCCCATGCCCCAGTAGAGGTAGTCGTCCGGCCCGAACAGGATGTTGCCGCCGTTGTGGTTCGAATAGATGTCGGGGATGCGCAGCACCTCGGTTTCGCTGCCGGCGAACACGTCCGCCGACGGATCGGTCGCCACGAGGCGCAGCAGCACCTGGTCCGGCACGGCGCCGAGGCGTGGGTCGGACGCGGGCGCGGTATAGGTGAGGTACAGCGTGCCGTTGCCGGCGAAGTCCGGATCGAACGCGATGCCGAGCATGCCCTGCTCGCTGCCGGGGCCGCCGGTGGTCGCGTGCGTGTAGTACGCGCCCGGCAGCAGGTTGCCGTCCGCATCGATGATGCGCACGCGCGCCGAATCGGACAGGTTTTCGACCACGAACAGCCGCCCGCTGCCGTCACCCGCGCCGCGCACCGCGGTAGGACCCGACAGGTTCGACGCCACCGGCGTCAGCACGACCGCGGCGCGTGCCGCCGCGGGCGTCGCCGCCACGATGAAACCGAACACGATCCCCGACCAGCCGACTGCACGCATCGCACACCCCGAAGTCACCCCGAACAAGCCTTCGAGGTAGCACGATCGGCGTTGAATTTGCGTTGCGATGCCGCGCGCATGGATATCCGCGCGAACCCGCTGTGCACTGCGTCATCACAAGCGGGCGCGCCGCGGCATACCATCGGCGTTCGCGAGCGGCCATCTCGCAGCCGGCCCGCACCTCGGAGAGAACCCCATGCATCAGAAGCGTTTGTGCTGCGCGGTTGCGCTTGCCTGTCTGTCCCTGCCCTGCTTCGAGGCGCATGCCGCCGATTGGCTGCAATGGGGTTACGACGCCGCGCACAGCGGCAACAACCCCGACGAAGCGACGATCGACGCGACCAACGTGTCGCAGCTGACGCGTCGCTACGACGTGACGATGAGCGACACGACCAATGCGGCGCCGGTGCTCGCGCGCGCGATCGCGACGCCGAGCGGCACCAAGGATCTCATCATCGTGACGGCGCAGAGCGGTCGCACGACGGCGTACGACGCGCTCGACGGTTCGCTCGTGTGG
>Ga0153956_1001232_pt1 | contig 23559 bp, 17 predicted proteins | sample TSFL040MetaG_FD_104704 | JGI IMG/M metagenome (GOLD analysis project Ga0153956, IMG submission 104704) | Attine ant fungus gardens microbial communities from Florida, USA - TSFL040 MetaG | ecosystem: Host-associated > Fungi > Mycelium > Unclassified | place: USA: Florida, Wekiwa Springs... | reverse complement strand
GCCGAGGCTTTCGACGCCGCTGCCGGTTTCGATCTGGTTGCGGGTGAGGCCGACGTTCCGGAAGGTCGTGCTGTTGCGCGTCATCGTCAGGTAGACGCTGTTCGCATCGTAGCTGAGGGAGGGGTTCAGGAAGGCGAGGTTGGAGGTGACGCCGCCGGTGAAGGTGCCGGTGCGGCCGCCGCCGGCCGACAGGATCGTGTAGGTCGTGGCGGGGGCATAGCTGCCCGCGCCCGCCAGCACATTGACCGCCCCGCCGTTGATGGTGGCGGTGCCGGATGCGGCGATCCTGTCGGCCTGGCCCGCCGCATCGACCTCGACCTCGTAGATCGAGCCGGGATTGAACAGGATGTTGCCGGCGACGTTGAGCGTGCCGATCGAATTGCCGGGGGCGACGGTGCCGGAGACGGTGGTGCCGCCGACCGTGCCGCTGCCCTGCAGACGGCCGCCGCTCAGGACATCCAGCGTGCCGCCGAGCGAACCGTTGACGGCGAGCGTGCCGCTCTCCACCGTGGTCTCGCCCGAAAAGCCGCCGGAATTGCCCGTCAGGATCGTCTTGCCCGAGCCGATCTGGCGCAGATCGCCCGCGCCGCTGATGGCGCCGGCGAAGGTCAGGGCGTCCGCGCGGTCGAAGACGAGCGTGCCGTTGTCGAGGACATCGCCAGTGATCGAACCGGTCGTGCCGCCATTGCCGATCCGGAGCGTACCGGCGGTGATCGTCGTACCGCCGGTATAGGTGTTGTCCGCCGCAAGGGTCAGCGTGCCTGCGCCGGCCTTGGTCAGGGAGCGGCCGTCCCATCCGGTCGCGGGATTGGCCGCCTGATCGGTGAGCGCCATCCCGACCGTGAAGGCATCGGAGGGATTGGTCAGTGTGAAGGTGCCATGGGCAAGGCTGTTATTGGCTGTCCAGTTCAGGCCGTAGCTGGCGAGATACTGCCGATTGTCGGCCGATTTGCGGGTTGAAAGGATCAGATAATCCACCGTCCCGGCGCTGCCGCCCACGCCGACCGTTCCGAAATCGCCGGCGATCCCGGAATGCGTGTCGATCAGAACGCTGTCCGTCTGGCTCGCAGCGTCGATGCCGCTGATGTTCAGCGCGACGCCATTGCCGATCGAAACATTGTCGGCGACGAGAGAAGCCGCGCCCAATCTCGCGTCGGTCGACAACATGGTACCATCCGCGAGAACCACGCTATCAGCGACAGTCAGTATGGCCGGCTTCCGGATCGCGAGCGTGCCCCCGGCGACGGTCAGGTTGCCGCCGAGGTTGTTGATGCCGCCGGAAGAGCCGTCGCCGAACTGCAGCGTGCCGGCGGAGATCGTCGTATCGCCCGTGTAGCTGCCGGTTCCGGTCAGGATCGTGGTGCCGCTGCCGATCTGGTTGACCGCGCCAGTGCCCGAGATGTCGCCGGCAAACGTCAGCGCGTCGGAGCGGTTGAAGGCGAGCGCGCCGTTGTCGATCACGTTGCCGACGATCGAGCCTGCGGTGCCGCCATCGCCGATTTGCAGCGTGCCGTCCGAAATCGTCGTGCCGCCCGTATAGCTGTCGGCGCCGGTCAGGATCGTGGTGCCGGTGCCGATCTGGTTGACCGCGCCAGTGCCCGAGATGTCGCCGGTAAACGTCAGCACATCGGAGCGGTCGAAGGCGAGCACGCCGTTATCGATCACATCGCCGAGGATCGAGCCTGCGGCGGCGCTATTGCCGAGCTGCAAGGTGCCGTTCGCGATCGTCGTGCCGCCGGTATAGGTATTGGCGCCGGTCAAGGTCAGCGCGCCGGAGCCGGTCTTGACCAGCGATCCGCTCGTCCCCGAAATGACGCCGCTCACCTCGGTCGACAGGTTGTTGGAGCCGGTCGTCAATTCGTTGGCGCCGAGAATGAAGTTTCCCGCGCCGGCGATCGAGCCGGCGCTGAGCTTGTGGCCGCCGTTCGGCCCGCTGCTGGTGGTGAAATCGACCGTACCGCCCGGATCGTTGGTGATGGCCGCATTGCCGGCTGTACTGTTGCCGGTGAAACTGAGCGTGCCGCTGTTGTTCAGGGCAATGTTGCCGGCATCCGTGCTGTTTCTGAAAAACACCAATCCCGCATTGTCGATGGCGGTCACCGCGCCGAGATTGGTATTGACCAGTTGAAGATTGCCGGTCGCGCCGACCGTCACGTCGCCGACGACGCTGCCCTGCGCCGTGGTGTCGCCCAGAATCAGCAGTCCGCCGTTGACCGCCGTACCGCCGGTGTAGGTGTTGGCGCCGGTAAACGTCAGCTGGCCGCTTCCCGCCTTCACCAGCGCGCCGCCGGTCGCGCCCGGTGTGTTGCAAGCCGTTCCGCCCGCACCGCAATCGCTGATGACGCCGCTGACCGTCGTGTTCTGGCCGGTGTGGAGCGTAAGGGTATTGCTGCCGAGATAGAAATTGCCGGCGCCCTCGATCTCCCCGGCGGTGAGCTGGCCGTCGCCTGCGAGGCCCGTGCTGCCGGAGAAGTCGACCACGCCGTCCGCGTTGTTGGTGATCAGCGCGTTGACGGGGCTGGTGTTGCCGTGAAATTCCGTGATGCCGGAATTATCGATGTGCACGATCCCGTTCAGGTTGCCGTTGACGGCGCTGAACGTCGTTCCGCTTCCGACGGTCACGTCGCCGTCGATGCGGCCGGCCGTCCCTGCGTTGCCGATCTGCAGCTTGCCGGCGCTGATCGTGGTGCCGCCGGTATAGGTGTCGGTGTTGGTGATCGTCAGCGTGCCCGCGCCGACCTTGACCAGCGATCCGCCGGTGGCTCCAGCAATATGGCAATCGGTCCCGCTCGCGCCGCAATCACTGAAGACGCCGCTCAGCGTGATATCCTGGTCGGTGCCGCCGATGGAGAGCGCATTGCTGCCCAGATAAACGTTTCCGCCACCGATGATCGCGCCGATGCTGAGCTTGTGATCGTTGTTCGGGCCGCTGCTTTCCGAAAAATCGACCACGGCACCGGCATCGTTCGTGATGACGGCGTTGCCGCCTGTGCTGGAACCGTCGAACCGGATCTCACCGCCGCTATAGTTCTGGATAGCGGCATTGCCGCCGGTGCCGGCGCCGTAAAAGTGGACGAGATGATTGTTGAAGATGCGGGCGTTTTCGGCGCTGCTGCTCCCGATACCGAGCGTGCCGCTGTTGTTGATGAGCGCGGTTCCAAGCCCGCTGCCGTTATCGAACTCGACTGTCGCCGTGGATGTCAGGTTGTTGATCGTGGCGCGGTCGGCCGTCGATCCATCCTTGAAGACAACCAGGCCGCTGCCGCTGTTGTTGATGACGGCATTCGCCGCCGTCGCGCCCCGCGCGAAGGTCAGGTCCCAATCGTTGTTGAGGGTAGGGATGCTGCTGCTGTCATTGACGATGCCGACACCGTCGAAATACAGCGCGGCAGGAAGGGTCACGTCGTAGGAGTAGGCCGGCGCACCCGCGGTGAACGTCCAGCCCTGCATGAAGACGGTGCCGTCAATCGAGGACGACAGCGCCGTGTTGCCCGATGCGCCGAAATAAGCCATCCCGGTCGGAACGATCCCGCCCACCCAGTTGGCGGGATCGCTGATGTCGCCGGAGGCGTCGCCGGTCCAGGTCGCGTCCTGCGCATGCGCGATGCCGGCGGGCAGTGCCAGAGCGCCGGCAAGCGCCAGAGCCGCAATCCGCCCGGCAAGAACGAGGTGCGACCCCGTGGCCCGGAGGTCCTTTTTCGACAGTTTCGTTTTCGACCGGCTCACACGCCCCCGAAGGAGGATATTCTCTCCTTGCATTTCGCCCCTTTCGCGAGCCATTCCCTGTTCGCATCAAATGGGGGAAAGATGCGGTGCGTCGGCCTCCGTGGACAGCCGCTGTTTGGCTAACGAGTTGTTAGCTTCCGCGTAAGGCTGGCGCCAAGACCGTCACGCCTGATCGGCCTCCCGCCTGTCGTTACCCTTTGGCCAGCGATAGAGCCGTGCCGCCGTCACCGCGGCCGCGACGGCGGGGCTATGCGGACGGCCGGCGACCGTCGCCAGGCTGATCTGCCGGGACACTTCGGGATTGATCAGCGGACGCATTTCAAGGCCGGGCAGCAGCGGCAGGTTCTCCGGCATCACCGCGCAGCCGAGGCCGGCCTGCACCAAGGCCTGAATCCAGTCTTCGCGCTCGCCGACATAGCGCACATGGACGGCTTCATAGGGTTTCGGGACGCCGAGCCGCGCCAGGTTCGCGGGAAACTCGCAATGAAGGCGCCTGACATAGTCCTCGCCCTCAAGCTCGCAGAGCGGCACCGCGTTCATCTCGCCGAAACGGTGGCCGGGAGCAAAGGAGATGTAGAACGCCTCCCGGAACAGCGGCGTCATCCGGATTCGCTCGTCGAGTTCGGACGAACTGGTCAGCGCGATATCGATCTCGCCGCCGAGCAGCGCGCCTTCCAGCTCTTCACAATTCGCTTCCCATATGTGCAGTTCGAGGTCGGGAGCCTGGGTGCGCAAGGTCGCGAGATAGCCGGTCAACACGCCGGCGCCGATCGAGGCGAATATGCCGAGCTTCAGCCGCGAACCGGTGAGCCTGGCATAATCCCTGGCCTCGCGTTTGGCTGCGTCGGCGGCGCGGCTCATGACGGAAAAATGCTCGAACATCAGCCGGCCGAGGTCGGTCAGGTGCGTCAGATGCCGTTCCCGGCGGAAGAGCTGCCCGCCCAATTCCTCTTCCAATTGCCGGATGCCGCGGCTGAGCGACGGCGCGCTCACGCCGCATTGCTCGGCGGCGCGGGTGAAGTTCAGCGTTTCCCCGGCCTTGAGGAAGTAGCGTATCTGATGCATTTCCATAATCAGCGCTCCTCATCGGCCGCAAGAACGGGTGTTGACCACCAAACGTCGCTGATTTTATTTTGACGGGGGCTTATCTGTCATTGACTGGCGGTTTCAAAAAATTGCCCGGATGCATCATCGGCATCCGGCTGTCGCTGCAGTGACAAGTTCGATTTTTCCAAGGTGAAACCGCCGATGACTGCGCCGATCCCAATGCTGCAATTCGATACCGGCACGCTTCCTGAAAGCGAACGGTTCGAGATCTGGCGTTCAGGCGTGCATACGCATCGGATATGGCTCCCCGAAGGTGCCGATCCCTCGCATTTCAGCGCAACCGTCGTCGCCTGGACCTTGGGCGAGGTCGTGCTGGCGCAATCCCGATTGCCGCCCGTCTGTCTGGCCCGCACGCCGGAGATGGCGCGCGCCGATGGAGGGGACTGGATTTCGCTGGCCTTCCAGCTGAACGGGACGGCCGTGTTTACCCTGGACGATGGCGATCTGGTTCGGACCGTCGGGCCGGGCGAAATCATCGCCTTCGACACCACGCGGGATTTCAGGGCGGAGACGTCCGTCCACGAAGTCATCACCTGCCAGATTTCACGGCGTGCGGTCCGGCAGATCATGCAGGAGATTCCTCCCCATCATGGCCGCGTTATCGACGGGGCCTGGGGGCGCCTGCTGGCGGATTGCATATTGTCGCTGGTGCGGCAGCTGCCGGAAATGTCCGCTTCCGACGCGCTCGACCTCAGCCGGACGCTGGTGCAACTGGTGGCGGCATGCCTGAAGGCGAAGTCCGATATGCAAACGCCGCGCCTCGGCAAGCGGACCGCCGACATCCGGCGCCGCGCCGAGGCCTATCTGGAAGAGAACCTGACATCGCCGGATTTGAACCCCTCATCGATATGCAGCGCGCTCGGGATTTCGAAAGCGAGCCTCTATCGCGTCTTTGCCGATTCGGAGGGCGTGACGTCTTATGTGCGCAAGCGGCGGCTGGAAGCGATTCACGTTCTCCTGAACGATCCATGCGAGACACGCGGCATCGGGACAATCGCGTATCAATACGGCTTCGTCAGCGAGGCGCATTTCAGTCGCACCTTCCGCCAGAAGTTCGGCTTCAGCCCGCGCGATGTGCGCGCAAGGTTGCCTGCTATCGTCGAGACCGGCAAGCATGATGACGAAACGACGATCCTGCGCCGCTGGGTCAAGAATCTGAGCTGAACGGTCGCGGGCGAGAAGCCTGTCGCGATGGCGTTTCCGCCATCGAAGCGCAAGGATGCTTTCAATCGCCTGCGCCCGTCACCAGCGAAGAATTTTCCGGCCCAGGAGGAAGCCGGCCGCGGTCGCAACCAAGATGCCGATCGAATACCAGGCCGCGAGAAACAACGGGCTGTCGTCGGGGCAGTGCCAGGCATAGATGGCGGCGGCGATGCCGCCGGCGGCAAGGCCCGCGACAGCGCCCGCCACGCCCGGATTTTCCGGGGCGCCCTGCCGCACCGAATAGAGGATGGCGGCAAGCGGCGCGGCCGAAAGGGTCGGAACGAAGAACAGGCAGAACGCCGAGAAATGGCCCTTCATGCTCGGCCCCCATGCATCCTGCGGCAAGACGAAAAGCTCGGTGGCGATGCCGGCGATCAGGGCGGCGAGCGGCAGGAGCAACGTCAGGGCCGCGGAATGGAGCGGGACGCCGGGCTTGCCGATGCGGAAGGCGAGGCGGGTGGCGGTGATGGCCAGCAGCAGGGTGAGGCCGAGCTTGAAGATGACGCGCGGCGCTTCGATCGCCTCGGCCATATTCCTGCGGATGCCGATGGTGGACAGCAGCAGCGTGGCGGAAATCACCACCCCGATCGCCAGCGCCGTCATGAAGACGCGGCCGAAGCCGACCCGCACGCGCGCATCCTTTGCCAGCAGGCTGATCAAGTCATCCGTTTTCACGTCTGTCACTCCGATAGAGGGCAGCGAGCCCTTTCAGCGCCCTGTGCAGCGCAACTCGCACCGCGCCTTCCGTCATCTGCAATCGCTCGGCGGTTTCGCGAATACCCGCGCCGCCAAGCGAGATCGCCCGCACGATCTCGCGTTGCGGGTTTCTCAGGCCGTCCAGCATGCGGTCGACGTCGATACGATTGGCGCCGTCCTCCTGCCGGTCGGCCTCCAGCGTTTCCATCACGTCCTCGATCGGCACGCTCACATGGCGGCCGCGCCGGCGCAGGCTGTCGATGAGCTTGTTGCGCACGATCGTCGAGAGCCAGGGGCCGATCGGCCGGGAGACGTCCCAGGTCCCGCGTTTCAAGTGAACGGCCAGCAGGACTTCCTGCACCACGTCCTCGACTTCGCTCGGCGGGGCTCCGAACTGGTCGCAGCGCCGCCGGGCGATCGACCGGAGATAAGGGGTCACGGCCTTCAGGAAACGGTCATAGGCCGGAGCATCGCCGGCGATTGCCGCGCGCATCCAGGCCGCCCAATCCTCTTCACGGGCCGAATATCTCATCCGCCACTATCCTCTACGCGCCGGCTCGCGTGTTTGTTACCGCCATTTCGAAGTTTTCGATGGCGCGGCACGAGGCGAGACCGGCGTCGGCGTCTTATTGAGCGCATCGGCGGGCAAACGGCAAGGCCGGAGCGGCAACAAAATATGCGGCGGCAAGACGAGAAAGCCGCCCGGCTCTGTGAAGGAGCGGGCGGCTGTCTGTTGTGGGTGGCGGTCGGTCGGACTAGCGATTGGACATGCCCGCGATGCGCGCGATCAGACGGTCGAGCGACAGGCGGCCGGGACCGTAGCGCATGATGGCAAGCGCCATCGCCGCCCAGGTGATGTGGATCGGCCAGCCGTCGGGAACGGTAAGCTCGACCACCAGCGTCATAAGGAGCAGGCCGAGACCGGCAAAGCGGGTGGCAAGTCCAAGCACGAGAAGGGTGGGGAAGACGATTTCGCCGCAGCCTGAAAGGAAGGCCATCATCGCGGGCGCGGGGAACGGGTAGGGACCGCCCGGCAGATGCAGCATGAATTCCTGCGTGAAGAGATCGATCGCCGTATCGTTCAATTGCAGGAAGCCATCCCATTTCAGGATGCCCGAGCGCCAGAAGGGAACGGCGAGCGCGATGCGAAGAACGGCTTGGACGAGGTCAGGCTGGGCGAGGGCGCGGATACATCCGTCCGCCATCGCGATGAGCCTTGCCGGCGACGAAAGGGCGCCGTCGGAGGGCGCTGAATCAAGCATGTTCGACATTGGACACCTCCAGTTCGATATCGGAAAAGGCGCCGGCAGCCATCATCTCGCCGATGGCGCCGGAAAGGTTGAACTCGGGGCAGGCGTCGAGGCCGGCCGCGGCAGCCGCCGCAAGGCATTCGCCAGCGAGAAGCGCGCTCAGGAAGGCAGCGCCACCGGGCGGCAAAAGGCGTACCGTCACGTCGTCTTCCATCCGCGTGATCAGCCCGTCTTCGGAACGGTGCTCGACGCGACCGACAGGGCCGGTTCCGCGGTTCATGGCGAAGATCGTCACGGCCGGATAAGCCGATGAGATCAGCCGCGTCGCCGGATGCGGACGGAAGATCAGAGTGCTGAGCTGTTCGGGCGGGACGCTCCCCAGCATCTCGGCGCTGAGGGCGGGCGCGTCGGCCGCGTGATAGGCGTCGAGCCAGGCACGCTCGATGCGGGCGACGTCCGGCAGCCAGGGCATATCCTGAGCATATTCGTACCGGTCGATGAAATCGGGGAAGCCGCGGCCATATTCGAAGAGCAGCGGCGAGACGGGCGGCGTCTCGCGGACATGGAAGCGGGCCATGGCGCGGAAGAAATCTTCCCCGGTGATACGCTCGACCGCCGGGAAGATCGACGAAAGCGCCGCAATCAGACTGACGGTGACATTGTTGCGGTAGACATTGTAACGTTTCTCCGCCCGCTTGCCGCGCGGGCCTGTCACCAGATCGGGCGCCGGGGCATCAGGGACCAGCAGCGCGGCGGAGAACTGGCGGGCGAAATCCGGCGCGGGCGGCCGGATCGGCACGATATCATGCGGACGCATGGGATGCCTCCCCGGCATTGCCATACCGATCCAGGATCGCCTGCGCCGCCAGCGCCTCGGCGCGCAGCACCGGCCAGTCGGGAATATTGCTGTCCCATTCGATCAGCGTCGGGATTGGTCCGCAGCGGGCGATCACGATCTCGTAAAGTTGCCAGACGGCGCCGGCGACCGGTCCGTCATGGCTGTCGATCAGCAGCAATTCGCCTTCGTCATCCTCCTCTTCGGCATGGCCGGCGAGATGGATTTCGCCGACCTCCGCAATCGGGAAATCGCGCAGATATTCCAGCGCCGAAAAGCCGTGATTGGTGGCGGAGACGAAGACATTGTTGATGTCCAGCAGCAGGCCGCAGCTGGTCCGCCGGGATATCTCGCCGATGAAATCGGTCTCGCTCATCGAGGATTCCGCAAAGAGGACATAGGTGGAGGGGTTTTCCAAGAGGATCGGCCGGCCAATGGCATTCTGCATCTGGTCGACATGGTCGCAGACATAGGACAGCGTCGCGCTCGTATAGGGCAATGGCAGCAGGTCGTTCAGATAGGTCTCGGCATGCGTCGACCAGGCGAGATGCTCCGAAACGAGGGCAGGCTCGTAGCGGTCGACGAGCGCCTTGAAACGCTTAAGATGCTCCCTGTCGAGCGGCTCCGGGCCGCCGAGCGACATGCACACGCCATGCAGCGAGATAGGGTGGTCGCGGCGCACCCTTTCGAGCGCACGATGCGGCGGGCCGCCAGCGCCCATATAGTTTTCCGCATGAACTTCGAAGAAACCTTGCGGGCCGGCCTCGGCGGCAATCGCGGCCAGATGCTCCGGCTTGAAGCTGGTGCCGGCGCAGCCGGCCACCGAAAATGACGGAAAGCGGAGAGCGTTTTCCGCCTCCACGGGAGGGTTGGTCGCCAAGGTGACGTTTGCCATGGTCGTCTCCGCTTTCCGGGTGCTCGGTCTGGTTTGCCGGCTTAGATGTCGCGCTCCAACGGCTTGAGCGAGCCGTGGCGGCCGCCGGGCAGGTCAAGCGAGGCGCAGGTGCCGCCCTGAACGAACTTCCAGGAATTGCCCTGGAAATCCTTGACCGACGTTCCCTGGCAGGTCGTGCCCGGGCCGGCGGCGCAATCGTTCTGCCCCTTGAGCGCCACGCCGAAGCACTTCTCCTTGTGAGCGGCGACCGCCGCCGCAGCCTCGGCCTTGGTCAGCGGGGCGGCACCTGCCACGCTGGCAAGAGCAGAGGTGATTGCGCCGGCGAGAAGGGCGGTGCTGATGGAAGTCTTCAACATTGATAGTCTCCGTTGCTCGAAACGCCCCTGTTCCAGCGGGGCACGTCAGGTATTCGAGAACGGAGGGCGGGTTGTTACATAGCGGGCGGTAACGAAGGCGTGATTTCTCTACTGGCGTTCACTGTGGCTGCGCCAAGGCGCGGGGTGCTGCCTGGCGTCCCGCAAGTCCGGCGACCGCAACCAGCGCCAGAAGATAGGGCATCATGATCAACAGCGCGTTCGGCACCTGAATTCCGAAAGCCGGCAGTTGGAACTGCAACGCGGTCGCGGCCCCGAACAACAGGCATGCCGCAACGGTTCGCCACAGTTTCCAACTGCCGAAGATGACGGCGACAATGGCGAGATAGCCTGCGCCGTTGGTCATGCCTTCCGTGAAAGTATGGATGTCGCCGATAGAGAGGAAAGCGCCACCCAGCGCAGACATCACGCCAGTAAAAAGAATGGCGGCATGACGGATGCCGAGGAGGGGTGCGCCGGACTTGACGACGGCTTGCGGATCGTCGCCCGCCGCCCGCAGGGCGATCCCCCAGCCTGTCTTTGCCAGCACATAGCCGACGATAGCGATGACGATTACCACGAGATAGAACATCCATATCTGCTGAAACAGCGGTCCGACCAGCGGCAGGTCGCCCAGATAGGGCAGCGGCCAGACGTCGAAGCCGGGAATGACTTCGCGTGATCTTGCGCCGAAAATCGCCCGATAGCCCAATGTCGTCAGGCCAAGCGCCATGATGTTGATGCCGATACCGGTGACGATCTGGTTGGCCCGGAGCGTATTGGTCAGGACCGATTGCAGGATTGCCACCGGCAGAACCAGCAGCACGGCGCAGCCGAGCCCCAGCATGGGCGAGCCGGTAAGGGCGGCCCCGACCGCGCCACCGAAGGCGCCGGTCAGCATCATGCCTTCGACGCTCATGTTGACGATGCCGGCCCGCTCGGAAACCAGTTCGCCGGTCGCGGCAAAGAAAAGCGGGATGGCGAGCCTTATGCTCGATCCCAGGAACAACGCCACAAGTTCTGTTGTCATCGGCTCGAACTCCTGTCGAGGTAATAGGCGGCGCTGGCGATCATCAGGACGATCAGCCCCTGCAGAACGTTGACGAGCGCCGAGGGAACGCCCGCGGCCATCTCCATCGAAATGCCGCCTGAACGGAGGAACCCGAACAGCAATGCGCCGGCGATCACGCCGGTGACAGAGCCGCGTGCCAGCAGCCCGACGACAAGGCCGTCAAAGCCGTAACCGGAAGAAAAACCCGCCTTCAGCGAATATTGTTCGCCCTGCAGCATCAGCCCGCCAGCCAGACCGCCAAGCGCACCGGCAATGACCAGCGATGAGACCAGGGTGAGGCCGACGGACACCCCCGCACGGGAGGCCGCAACCGGATTGAGGCCCACGGCGCCGAGTGCGAAGCCATAAAGCGACCGCCGCAGCATAACGGCCGCAACGACGGCGACGACGACCAGCAGCGGCAGTCCAAGCGTGACGGGCGAGCTGTAGGAACCGGTGAGAAGCGGCACTTGAGTGGTTGCCGGTATCGGAAGAGATTCCGGCAGCGTCGCAGCGCTGGTCATCGGCTGGCGCAACATGTTTTCCGATTGAACGCTCCAATAGAGCAGCCAGACCGCGATGAATGACAGGAGCAGCGTCGCGATCACCTCATTGGTGCCGACCCTCACGCGCAGGAGGCCGGCGATGCCGCCCCAAACACCACCAGCCAGGGTGGCGCCGGCCAGCGGCAGGATGAAAGACAGCCCGACAGGCATGGCTTGCATGCCCGGCATCAGACAAAGGGCCGTCGCCACGATGCCGCCCACGGCGATCTGGCCTTCGCCGCCGACATTGGTCAAACCTGCACGGCTGGCAATGATGAACCCGATGCCCACCAGTGCCAGCACGACAGCGCGATTGATGGACGCGGAAACTGCATAGGCATTCCCAAACGCGCCCCGCCAGAATGCCGACAGCGCTTGACCGAGCGGAACGCCCATTGCAACAACCACCGCCATGCCGACGACCAATGCCGCCGCAACTGCGACGATCGGAAGAAGAATGGGAAGATAGGTCTGAAAACGTGGGATCAACGTGGATTTTGCAGTCGCGTTCATGCTGTCTGCCCCGACATTAATGCGCCGATCGAATGGCTGTTTTCGGGTCGTGCGACATGTTCACCGACGATGCGGCCGCGATAGAAAACCAGGATGCGGTCTGCAACCGAAATCAGTTCGTCCAGTTCGGATGAGATGAGGAGGACACCGACGCCGGCTTCGGCGGCATCGCGGATCAAGCCGTAGACAGCCTCGATCGCGCCGATATCGAGTCCGCGTGTCGGCTGTGCGGCGAGCAGGACCTTTAGCCCCGGCGTCGTCAGTTCGCGACCGAGAACCGCCTTCTGCTGGTTGCCGCCGGATAGGCTGCCGAATGCCACCAATGGTCCCGGCGCCCGAACGTCGAACTTTGTCATGGCATCCTGCGCCTGTCTGCGCTGCGCGCCGCGGTCGATCAGGCCGAACCGGGTGAAGCGCGACATGCGATTGAGATAGAGGTTGTCGGCCAGCGACAGCTTGGAAATTGCCGCCACGGCATGGCGATCCTCCGGGACGACGCCGACACCTGCGGCGGTGATCCTGCGTGGACTCGCATGGGTCAGATCCTGGTCGGACGCAAACCAGCGGCCGGAGGTCGGCCTGAGCAGACCGCCGATCATGGCGCCGAGTTCGCTCTGGCCATTTCCCTCGACACCGGCGATGCCGACAATCTCGCCACGCCCAACGGTGAGCGTGATATCATCCAGCCGTTTGATGCCCAGCCGGTCGACGATGCTGACGCCGTCGATCTGCATCGCTTCTTGCTTGGGCCTGAACGGGACCGCGGGTTTGCGCGCTGCGATGGCGCGCGCCCCGATCGCTGCGTCTCCGCTGGCTTGCGGCCGTTGGATCATCGCCGCAACCAGCCGGTTGATGTCCGCAGCCGGCGTATCGGAATACGCCGCGATGCGGCCGCGCCGCAAGACGGTGACACGATCGGCGACGCGCTCGATCTCGGCAAGCTTGTGCGTGACCATGACAACAGCGCAGCCGCTTGCCGCCACCTGACGGCAGACGCCGAGCAGCGCGCTGATTTCGTCAGGCAGGAGAACCGCGGTCGGCTCATCGAGGATCAGCACCCGAGGGTTGCTCATCAGGCATTTGGCGATCTCGACCCGCTGGCGTTGGCCGACGGACAGGTCGCCAACAAGTGCGTCGGGTACGATGTCCAGGCCGTATCGGCTTGCCAGTTCTTGCAGCCGCTTGCCCTCCGCCCTGCGGTCGATACGGCCGAACCGCCGACCCAGCAACAGATTGTCGGTGACGGGCAATTCATTGACCAGGCTGAAATGCTGATGGACCATGGCGATACCGCCTGCCAGCGCGTCGCGCGGCCCGGCCGGACGGTAGGCTCGCCCTTCGAGTTCCATCGTACCCGCCGTCGGCTGATGAATACCGAACACAAGGTTGCAGAGCGTGGACTTGCCGGCACCGTTCTCGCCCAGCAGGCAATGGACCTGATGGGCGTTGAACGATACGTCGATATCCCGCAGCGCTTCAAAGGCTCCAAAGCTTTTGCCGATCCCCCGCAAAGCAAGGAGCGGCAGGACGGCTTCGGATCGGCCGGATACAGTTTTGTGCATCAGCCTTCGAGCACCTTGATCTTGCCGGATTTGATGTCCTCCATGATCGCCTTGAGCTTGGTCGTCATGTCGGCCGGCGCGTTGCACACCACCATGTCGGAGGCTTCAGGACCCATGGCGAGACCGAAGGGCTTGTAACCGGCTTTCCATGTGCCTGAAACGGCCTCGTCAATCGCATAGTTGACCTCATAGCCGATGCCGGTGATCGAATAGGCCAGATAAAGCGGATCGGTGCCGCAATAATTGGAGTAGGAGCCGATAATATGCGTGCTTTTCTCCTTGGCTGCCTGCTCCATGCCGCGCAGGCCAAGATTGAGGATATGGTAATGGACGTCGGCGCCTTGGGCGATGGCGGTCAATGTCGCTTCCTTGGCTTTGGCGACGTCGTCGAAATCACCCGTATAAGCTTCGAAAAACTTGATGTTGGGATTGATGTATTTGGCGCCATTGCCGAATTCCTTGCCGGCATTGACGATGGAGGGAAGCTCCATGCCGCCGACATAGGAAACCGCGCCTGTTTTCGACAGCATCGCCGCAGCCGCGCCCGCCACGAAGGCGATTTCGGCCTGCTTGACGTCATAGCCCGCGACATTGGCTACTTCCACGCCGGCATTGCCGCCGACGATGGAGAACTTGATGTCGGGGAAGCGCGGCGCGACCTTCAGGATGGCCGCTTGCGTCTGGCCGCCGACGCCGATCACAAGTGCGTTGGACGAAGCCAACTGGGTCAGCGCCTGCTCCATGTCGCCGTAATTGATGTTCTCGATCATCTGCACGACAATCTTGTCGCCATATTTCTTTTGGGCGGCGATCAGGCCGTTATAGCCGGATTCCATCCAGCCCTTATCCGACTTCGATCCCGGAATTAGGATTCCCACCGTAAGCGGTGATTGCGCCGCTGCGCTGCCGAGGCTCGTGCCAGCCAGTGCCAGGGCGGACATGGCCATCAATACATTTCGCCGTCTGATCATTATAGCTTCCCCTGTTTTGCATTTGAGCCTGGAGTTCCGTGCCGGATGCCCCCATGCGAATTTTCAATGCAACGGGCGTGCCAAATTTTTATATCATTGAAAAATATTCGTTTTTTAAGGAATATTCTCATTCCAGTAAGTAAATGGTTATTTATTAATCGCCTTGTCGTGGCATCTGAACAAGGCTTTGGCAGTCGCCATCGCGCGGTGACGGCGCAAGCGTGGAAATCCCGGCATTCAATGGTGTGGCATAGCGCTTGCTTGATCTGGTCAGCGAAACGCGAGGATCGGACGATGAACATGATGGACCAGAAACCTGTGGCCGGCGGCATTCTCGGGACCGGCAGGAACACCGCCTGGCGCGCCACGCCGACCAATGTCGACATGACGCTACCGATAGTGCCGCCCCGCATTGTGACGCTCGATACCGAGCCGCAGACCGTGACGATCGACCTCGCACGCACCGCGATCGTGGTCATCGACATGCAGAACGATTTCTGCGCCAGGGATGGCTGGGTCGATCATATCGGCGGAAACTATCAAGCCGACCGGACGCCGATCGAGCCGCTGCAGAAGTTGTTGCCGCAGCTGCGGGCGGTCGATGTTCCCGTCATCTGGGTTAACTGGGGCAACAGGCCGGATCTCCTGAACATGCCGCCAAACCAGATCCATCTCTACAAGAACAGCGGTGAAGGCATTGGCCTCGGCGACCCCTTGCCCTCCAACGGCGCCCATGTGCTGGAAAAGGGTTCGTGGGCGGCCGAAGTGGTCGATGAACTAAAACCGCTCCCCGGCGACGTGCGGGTCGACAAGCACCGCATCAGCGGTTTCTGGGACACGCCACTCGACTCCATCTTGCGCAATCTCGGCACGCGAACGATCCTCTTTGCCGGCTGCAATACGGATCAATGCGTGCTGCATTCGCTGACCGATGCCAATTTCCTGGGTTATGGCTGCGTCATGCTGACGGATTGCTGCGCCACCAGCTCGCCGGATTTTTGCACGGAGGCAACGATCTGGAATGTCAAGAAATGCTTCGGCTTCGTCTGCGATTCCGAGGCCGTCCTGCACTCGTTGCGGCAACGGTGATCATGGTGGCGTATTCCGTCGATACTGCCGGCGCATTCGTGCCGGACGAGATGTTTCGGCTCACTTCCGGCAACGAGGGACCACTTGCCGCGCTGCAATTCGCCGTCAAGGACCTGATCGATGTCGCGGGGCGTCGAACAGGCGGCGGCAATCCGGATTGGCTTGCGGCGGCAAGCCCGGTCGCCGCCCATGCGCCGGTGGTCCGGCAGCTGCTGGCCTCAGGAGCCGTCTGCCTGGGCAAGACCGTTACCGATGAACTTGCATTCAGTCTGGAGGGCCGCAACGCCCATTACGGCACGCCGCGCAACCCGCGCAACCCGGCCTGGCTGCCGGGCGGCTCTTCCAGCGGATCGGCGGTGGCTGTCGCCTCCGGCATGGCGGATTTCGCGCTGGGTACGGATACCGGCGGGTCGGTTCGGGTGCCTGCCGCCTTCTGCGGCATTTATGGTTTTCGTCCAAGCCACGGCGTCGTGCCGCTTGAGGGCGTCGTTCCGTTCTCGCCCAGTTACGATACGGTCGGCTGGTTTGCCAGGGATCCGGTCGTCATGAAACGGGTGGGAGACGTGCTTCTTCCGCCCTCCGGCGGCAAAACCGGTCCGATCTCGGTGATGGAGGACCTGGTTTTTCTGTTGGAAACCTCTTTTGCCGAGGCGTTCATGGATGCCGCGCGGCCGATCGTCAGCGGCCCGCCGATCCGCATTCTTGAAACATGGACGCTGGAACAATTGCAGTGGGCGTATTCCACCATCCAGGGCTATGAGATTGCCCGGACACTCGGCCCGCGCATCGACGCGCTTGCTATCCGGTTCGGCGCCGACATCGCCCCGCGCTTTGCGTCGACGCGCAGCATTTCCGGCGCCGATCATCGGGCGGCTTTGGTGGTGCGCGAACAGTTTTCGGCCTGGCTGGACGAGCAGCTCGCCGGTGACCGGATCGCGCTGCTGCCTTCGGTTTCCGTGCCGCATCTGGACAGTGCGGCAGGTGCGGCCGATATCGGCCGCTTCTACGGGATGACGCTTGGCCTCACCGCGATCGCCGGCCATGCGGGGGCGCCGCAATTGCAGTTCGGCGCAAGCCCGCTCTCTATACTTGGCGGACGCGGCGCGGATCGCGCATTGCTCGATCTTGCGGTAGAATTGAATAGTGGAGTGCGATTGAATGGACGCTGACGTGAAAGCCGCCAAGGCGCCGGGAAAAAGGACACGTAACGCGGCCGACACGCGCGAGAAGATCCTGAAGGCTGCCAGATCGGAATTTGCCCAGCACGGGTTTGCGGGCGGGCGCACCGAACGGATTCTGGCTGCCGCCGGCGCCAATCCGCGTATGCTCTATCACTATTTCGGCGGCAAAAGCGGGCTTTATGTCGCCGTGCTGGAGGAGGCGCTCGGAAGCCTGCGCGAGCAGGAACTGAAAATCGACGTCGAGCACCTCAGCCCGTTCGACGGTCTCATCCAGCTGTTCGAACACATGAACCGGCACTTCGAATCCGATTTGCGGCTTGTTCAACTGCTTCGCAACGAAAATCTGGAACGCGCCAGACATATGAAGATATCGAAGCGTATCCGCGACATGTCTTCGCCTGTGCTCACCATGATCGCCGATCTGCTGCGCCGGGGCGCGGAAGACGGTACGGTGCGATCCGGCATCGACGAACTTCAATTCTACATCATCATCGTGGCGCTCAACCAGTTCCATCTGTCGAACGTACATACCCTGTCGGTGATCTTCGATCAGGATTTGTCCAGACAGAGCTGGCGGGCGGCGCGTCACGAAACCGCAGTGGCGATGATCAGGGCGTTTCTCACACCCACGCCCATATCCTGACGGTTGCCGCTCCGCCTTCACGCAATACCACCCAGCTTTCGAGCTCGGCACCGACCGGGCTCGATTGCGGCCGTCCTCAGCGGCAGGAAAGTGGTTCGAGACGCCCTAAACGGAGAATGCCACGCCGTCGCCCCTCGGATCATGCGCGCCCCAGGCAACGTCTCCATCAAGCATAATCAAACCCGCTTGGCCGGCGATCGGGCTTTTCGGCTCGAGTGTCGCCATTTCGTGGCCGCGTGAAGCAAGGTTCGAAAACACCGTCTCACCCGCATGCTGCTCAAGTTTGAGATTGTCGCGACTGTCCGAGAAGGTCCTTCCGAGCAGGAAGCGCGGCGCATCAAGCGCGGCGACCGGGTCCAGACCGAAATTGATCAGCCGTGTGAGCAGCGTCACGAGGGTCTGCGGCTGGCCGTCAGCACCCTGGGTGCCATAGAGAATGCGAGGCCGTCCATCTCTGAGGGCTATTCCGGGGTTGAGCGTATAGAAGGGCCGCGCTCCGGGCCGAATCCGGTTGGCGCCGGTCGAAAACGCGCCTCCACGGTTCTGCCAGAGGATTCCGGTGTCGCCGACGGTCACCCCGCTGCCCCAGTCGAAATAGATGCTTTGCAGGACGCTCGTGCTGCGGCCGGCAGCGTCTGTGGCAGCGAGGAACACGGTGTCGCCGGTCTTGAAGGTTTGCGGCCAGTACAGCGCCGCCCTGCGATCGACCCTGGCTGCCTGCCGTTCCAGCGCGTCTGGCCTCAGCCAAGTCTCAAGCTGCAGATCCGAGAAATCCGGATCGGCGATTTCGCCGCGTTGAAGAAAGGCCTGCTTTATCGCCTCGACCAGCAGGTGATAATAGTCCGGCGTGGCGTGGCCCGCGCTGCCGACATCGAGCCGCTCCAAAATGCCCATTGCCATCAGTGTCGCGACGCCCTGGGTCGGCGCCGGCGGTGCGAGCAGCGTGTGACCGTAATAGTCGAGCGCCAGCGGGGTACATTGCTGCGTCCGCGTCGCGACGAGATCGCCCAGGCGCAGAGGCGAGCCTGCCTGTTCCAAGCCAATTGCGATACGGTGCGCCAAGTCTCCTTCGTAGAAGCTGCGGGGACCGTCCTTGGCGATTGCTCGCAGCGTCCTGGCGAGTTCTTTCTGGACGAAGCTGCCCGAATCGTTCCTGCGTGTGTCGAAAGCGGCGGCAAAGCCCGGCCAGCCCTCGAGTTCATCCTTGCGGAAATCGAGCCAGAATTGCTGGGACCGGCTTGGTGGAAAGCCGGCTTCTGCGAGTTCCGTCGCGCGCTGCATGAGGTCGCCGAAGGGGATCTTGCCGGCCCAGTGGTTGGCCGAATATCGGTGGGCATGGTCCCAACTGTCGATGAGACAGGCGGTGGTCGCGGCTGAGCGCGGCCCGCGAACCGGTACGCCGTCGATATAATCGCTGCAATTCTGGGCCGCCTGCCCAATGCCTAGAAAGCAGTCTTGACGTCCGTCCCGGTCGGCGACCAACCATACGGCGTCACCGCCCAGGCCGCAAAAATGCGGATAGATCACGGCGAGTACGGCGCCCATGGCGATCGTGGCCTCTATCGCGTTGCCGCCGGCGGCGAGCACGCGACGGCCCTCCTCGCTTGCCAGCGGGTGCGCACTGGTAACGATTCCAGCGGAACCCATTGCATCTCGTCGGGAATTGCTCATGTGAAGATCGCCTTGACGTTGGCCGGCATGCGGGAGGATGGCGCACCGCCTCAGCGGAACACCAGGGCCACCAATACGGCGACATAGGCGATGGCCGCAAGCGGATAACTGGACGCCCCCCGCGATCGATCACATCTCATGCAGAACGTGCGCTGCCTTGACGGCAGCGGAGGCGCGGTTTTCAACGCCGAGCTTCACATAGATCTGCTCCAGATGCTTGTTGACCGTGCGCGCCGACAGGCCGAGGATCTCACCGATGTCGCGGTTGGCCTTGCCCTTGGCGATCCATAGCAACACTTCGGATTCTCTTTGAGTCAGCGAAAAATGCCTGCGCAGCACGTCGTCATCGGCGCGCGCGTTGTTAGCCGTCAAACGAAACAGATATTCGTTCGCACCGATGGCGCCAAGGAAGGCCAGCTGAAGCACGTCCTTGCCGGCATGTGAAATGGCGATCGCGCCATCGCGCGCCGAGACGGAGCGGGCCTTCATCCACTCGGCAATCTTGCCGACCACGATGTCCATGGCGTCATCTCGGTTCATCGCGGCGTTGGCGAGGCGTGTTGCCTGCGGCGTCGACCAGTGAATGCCGCCGTCGCCCTTTACGGCAAGCAAATGCCGGCCGGCAGCGTCCAGCGCGACGCGCGCACTCTGTGTCGAGCGGGCGTTGCGCAGATGGACGCCGATCCGCGCTCGCAGCTCGTCGATATTAATCGGCTTCGTCAGGTAGTCGACGCCTCCGGATTCGAGCGCGCGAACGACGTGTTCGGTTTCCGTCAGGCCGGTCATGAAGATGACCGGTATCTGACTGATCGCCGGGTTGGATTTGAGTTTCCTGCAGGTCTCGAAGCCGTCCATGGATGGCATGACCGCATCCAGCAGAATGAGGTCGGGGGTAATGCGTTCCACGATGCCGAGCGCCGCCGAGCCTGATGTCGCGATCAACACCGAGAAACCGGACTGTTCCAGAGCATCGGTCAGAAACCCCAAAGCCTCGGGCGAGTCATCCACCAGCAGAACGATATCGCGCGGAAGCTCAGCCAAGGGTCTCTACCTTCTCATCGAAGCGGTGCAGGAAATTCATGAGGCCGTTCAGATCGAACAACGCCGCATAGGAACGAAGTTCCTCTGTAAATGGCTGATTTTCCTCCACCTTGGCAAGGTCGGCGAGCTTTGCCTCGATGCCTCTGATGTATCCGATCTCGGCGAGCCGCAACAATTCCTTGATCTGGGCGTGTCCTGGACCGACCAGCGGCCGATCGTGCTTGGCGGGGGCCGGCGGGATCGGCTCCGCATAGATCCACTTCAAGCCAAGATGGAGCGCAAGCTTGTCACGCAGTTGCTTGATGTCGACAGGTTTGCCGATGGCATCGCTGTGGCTGTCGTCACTATCGCGGTGAGCGGCGGCGTCGCCGATATTGGCGGAGAGCATCACAATCGGCGCGGTCCGGCCGCTCGCGCGCAGGCGAGAAGCGAGTTGCCAGCCGTTGATGCCCGGCATCGAGATATCCACGAGGAACAGATCCGGCTGGATGCCTTCGATCAAGGTCAGGCAATCGGCCCCGCTTGCCGCCGTCAGCACGACGAAATCAAGTGGGGCGAGCACCTCGCGCATCATCTCGCGGTGATCCTCATTGTCGTCCACGACCACGATCGTCCGCCGAGGACCGTCGTAGCTGACGATCTTCTTCTCCTGCGGCGGGACCGTCATCTCGCGAAGCACGGCGGAAAGCATGAGGCGAACGCGGAACACCGTTCCGCGATCTTTCTCGCTGCTTGCCGAGATTTCACCGCCCAGCGTGTTGGTCAAAAGCTGCGTGATCGTCAGACCGAGGCCAAGACCCGGCATCGACCGGACGCTGTCGGCTTCGCCACGCTGGAACGGCTCGTAGATACGGCTCAAATCCTTCTCGGCAATGCCGCGGCCGGTGTCGCTGACGGTGAAGCTCGCGACCTGGCTGCGATAGCCGACGTCGAAGGTGACGCTGCCTTCGTCGGTGAACTTGATGGCGTTGGAGAGCAGATTGACCAGGATCTGGCGCAGGCGCTTCTCGTCGGTGCGTACGAACTGGGGCAGGGCGGGTGAGCGGTTGTGATGGAAGGTCAGTCCCTTGGCCTGGGCCTGAGGGCGGAACATATCGACGACTTGATCCAGGAAATCCTGAATGTTGATCTCGTTGGAATAGACCTGCAGGCGCCCGGCCTCGATCTTGGAGATATCAAGGAGGCCGTCGATAAGGCCGGACAGGTGCTCGGCGCTGCGGCGGATGACCTTGATCGACGACTGTCGCGGCGTGGGAATGGTTTCGTCGCGCTCGAGAATCTGCGCGTAGCCGAGCACGGCGTTCAGCGGCGTGCGCAATTCGTGACTAAGGCCGACGACATAGCGGCTTTTGGCGCGGTTCGCGGCTTCAGCCGTTTCCTTGGCGGTCTGGAGTGCGGCGTCGGTCTTCTTGTGCGCGGCGATTTCCTTCAGCAGCAAGGTATTCTGGCGCGAGGACTCTTCCTCGGCAACGACCCGGCTGTCATGCGCGAGCACGTAAAACCAGCAGACGACTCCCGCAATCACCGCAAAGACGAAGAAGACCACCAGGATCGTTCCGTTGACGACGTCGGCGGTCTCGGGCGACGCTGAGGAAACTTGATGGGCGATCATCGCGAGGATGGCGCCGACGGCCGTCAACGCCAGCACAACAGCGATGCCGTAGCGGCCGAGGCGCGTGGTCAGCTTCTCGACGACGGTGTCCGGCAGCACTGCCTTGGCGACCGTGCCAAGCTGGGCGTTGAAGCGTGCCTTCGGCTTGCACATGTCATGGCAGCGACTATCGAGCGAACAGCAGAGCGAGCAGATCGGCGCTGCATAGGCCGGGCACCAGGCCATATCTTCAGGCTCGAACGGATGCTCGCAGACGGAACAGGTGATGTTCGCAAGGTTCTTCCAGCTGTGGCGCGGCTTGCGAGCGAGGTAGAACTTGCCCTTCGTACCCCAGGCGATCAGCGGCGAGGTGATCAGCGCGACAACAAGCGTGATGTAGGGCGCGAGGGAGGCGGCGATCGAGCCGAAGAGGCCGATATGCGCGACCAGCGCAATGCCAGCCGACAGCGTCATGGCGCCGAGGCCAACGGGGTTGATGTCGTAGAGGTGAGCGCGCTTGAACTCGATGCCGGGAGGCGCAAGGCCGAGCGGCTTGTTGATGAAGAGATCCGCCGAGATCGTGCAGAGCCAGGCCATGGCGATGATCGAGAAGATGCCGAGCGTTTCCTCGAGCAGCCTATAGATCCCGAGTTCCATCAGCAGAAGGGCGATCGTCACGTTGAAGACGAGCCAGATGACGCGGCCGGGATGGCTATGGGTGAGGCGGGAGAAGAAGTTCGACCAGGCGAGCGACCCGGCATAGGCATTCATCACGTTGATCTTCAACTGCGAGATCACCACGAAGGCAGCCATCAGCAGCAGCGCGGCATTGTGCCAGGGGATCATGTAGCCGAAGGCTGTCAGATACATCTGGGCCGGATCGGCGGCGCGGTCGACCGGCACGCCGGATGCGAAGGTGAGCACGACGAGGAAGGAGCCGGCGAGCAGTTTCGGCGCCCCGATGATGACCCAGCCGGGGCCGGCGAGGAAGACGGCGAGGCGGTGGCGCCACTTTGTCTGCTTCTCCGGCGGCAGGAAGCGCAGGAAGTCGGCCTGCTCGCCGATTTGCGACATCAGCGCCAGGATGACGGCCGACGCCGCACCGAACTCGGCGAGATCGAAGGGAGCGATGGTGCCCGGAGGGCCGGAGGCATGGCGGATGCCTGAGAAGGCGCGCCAGAGATCGAATTTCTCCCAGTCCATCACCGTGATGAAGAGGAAGGGCAGGATGTTGAGGACGATCCAGAAGGGTTGCGTCAAAAGCTGGAAGCGGCTGATCAACCGGACGCCATGGGTGACGAGCGGGATCACCATGACGGCGCTGATGATGTAGCCGATCCAGAGCGGGATGCCGAGCGTCAGTTCCAGCGCGCCGGACATGATCGAGGCCTCGATCGCAAACAGCACGAACGTGAAGCTGGCATAGATCAGCGAGGTGATGGTCGAGCCGATATAGCCGAAGCTCGCGCCGCGCGTCAGCAGGTCGATATCCACCCCATGCCGCACCGCATAGCGGCTGATCGGCAGGCCGACGGCGAGGATCATCAGGCAGGCGACGGCGATGGCCACCATCGCGTTCGTCGTGCCGTAGCTCAGCGTGATCGCGCCGCCGACCGCCTCCAGCGCCAGGAAGGAG